>Ga0114952_1000907_pt1 | contig 27474 bp, 31 predicted proteins | sample SidtaG_2_FD_87303 | JGI IMG/M metagenome (GOLD analysis project Ga0114952, IMG submission 87303) | Marine algal microbial communities from Sidmouth, United Kingdom - Sidmouth_Asex2 metaG | ecosystem: Host-associated > Algae > Red algae > Unclassified | place: Sidmouth, United Kingdom | collected...
GCGACAGACGCTGGCAATGGTGTGATGTTCACCATCTCGTCCCATCAGAAGAGGGCGGGCCGACAAACGAACAGAACCTGGCGTTGGTGTGCCGGTTCCATCACACCCTCATTCACCAAGGCGGCTGGAAACTCATCCGTCAGAAAGACGGCCGATTACTCACCACCAGCCCCTGACCAAGGGCGCTGGTGAAGGGAACGCCAACCAAACAATGGCCTTCCAGGCTCGAACCAACCGGTTCGAGCCACACCCGCGCCCAACAAGCGATTATGAGTGGCATCGCGTCTTGCCCTCGCACCCGAGCATAAGTGCCGTACGCGAGCGGGTCCGTGCTGGTCTACGGCCGCACATTATCGAGTGGGGATCAGCAAGGTCGACGCTGGTTCGACGGAACACTCGGTGAGCGCTGCGGTCCTGGCGATGTATGGAATCAGGTGACGGCGAGGCGCTCAACCGGCTGATCTGTGATCTGTGCGATGAGTTCGAAATCCTTGTCAAGGTGAAGGACGGTCAGCTCTGCCAGCTCGGCCGTGGCGCCTATGAGCAAGTCTGGGATCGAAGGTGCTCGATGCTGCCCGACCGATGCGAGCGATGACTGGACATCAACAGCTCGATCTTCGATCTTCGGTGTGAGGTATTCAACTGGCATCGAAGCGATCGGTGGCGAGTGCAGTACTGTTCGATGGTCTGCTCCAGAACGTGCGGAATAGCCGATCTCGAGTCGAGTGACGGTGCTGATGCGTACGAGCCCTCGTTCGATCCGCTCCGCCCACTCGCTGGCGTTGTCTGCCAGATGCAGTCGACTGATTGCTGACTTGTCGATGAGCCAGGTCGTCATGACCAAGCGTCGGTCATGACATCGGGATCGTCGAGATCTCGAACCAGCGTTGCCATCTGTGCCAGCTGATCGGTGCCCACTGGACCGTTGGCCTGCGTGCGTTCTCGCTCCAACGTACGACGCAGGTACTCCGTACGCGAGAGCCCGACGCGTTTCGCTTTGGCGTCGATCGCTGCAAGTACCTCGTCGGGTACGTCTCGAATGAGGATGTCAGTCATGGCCTACCTCCGTGATATCAGATGGTATCACTTTGGTTCGGCTCTGTCACGACCTTCGATCTCGCGCCCGTTCGCAACCGACCCTGTCTCTGGGCGGCTTTCCCTTGGCGGCGCGCTCAGAACAACACCAGGTGCCGAAGTCGCAGCCACACGACATCCGGCACGATGAGCGGTCTTGTTGTCTGATCGCCGTGACAGAAGGATGTGACAACGCTCGGCTGTTTTCAGTTGTTGGTTGGCCCGTTCGGTGAAGGGTTCGGCCAGATGCAGTAGGTCCCGTATGGCGGGATCAGGTTGATGTCCTCGGCAAGTGTGAGCCCGTCGAGCGGGTCGACGAGGTGAATGACGACTCGACCTGGCACTGCGTTGTTCGAGCCGTTCTCGACTCCGGTGACCGTGTCGAGCCCTGCAGCTTCGAGGTCTTGGCGAACACGGAGAGCTGCAGCTTCGAGTTCATCATCGCCGAACTCGGCCGGAGCTACCTCGAATCGAACGTCACCTAGCTGCTCGGCGAGCTCGTCTTCAAGTTCGGGTTTGACTTCGGAGAAGCGAAACACGAACACATAGCCATCGGACGGGTCGTTTCGACCCGACAGGCCTCGCCAGTTCGAGTCGGACCGGTACTGCTGGGCAACGAAGGTAGCCAGGTCGACGTTTCCGTAATACGTGCCGAGGTCAGCATCGTCGCTCACGACTGCGGCATCAGGTGCTTCGAAATCGTCGCGACCGCAGAAAGCGATCGACCCATCGGGGGTGCTGTCAGAGATCGGCTTCGGTGTCGGGTAAGGCAAAGAACGGAACGTCGACCCGTCCGACAGCAGGATCGCGCGATCGCCCAGGTCCCGTTCGAGTTCAACCTGAAGCTGGTCTTGACAGTCTTCACCGGTTGCATCGTTCATGCTGGCGACCGACAGAGTGACATCATCCCTGGTTTCGATGATCTCCGGTAAGAGCTCGGCATTGCATGTGTTGACCGAGAGCTCCAACACACGGGGGTCTTCGGTCTGCCGGATCTCCGCGATTTCTGCATTCCCACCAGCTCCACCAGTGTCGGTGCACCCAACGCCGAGAATCAGGATCGCAGCAAGTCCGAGACTTCTGAGCCCTCCTCTCACACTCGAAGCGGTGAGGTGAGGTGAGGGGAACGCTGGTTCATAGTGCACAACCGTACGCCCCTTCGATCGCACGAACAGGGCGGCGCAGCGGCGTGAGTTCTCCGGCGGGGACTCCGTTTCGGGTGACGACGAAGGACTCGCCTTCGTCAAGGCGACGCATGATTTCGCCGCTGCCGTTTCTGAGTTCTCGCTGCGTGATGGTTTGCGCCATTCAGAATATGCAGCACGGGGTTCAACGGGTCGGGACCGCAGCAGCATGCTCGATCTGGACTTCGCAAGCGCATCCCTCGCTGAGGCTAGATTGCGGCAATGCTCGACCGCTTCAAAGTCCTGATCGGCCTGGGCAACCCAGCGGGGTACGGACGGCTCTCGACGTCTTGGAGAGTGGCGCTCACCGCTGTTCAAATCGTGTTCGTGATCCTGTTGTTGCTCGCCGACTCGTGGACCATGCGAGCGATCATCGTCGTTGCTGCCGCATTCGCCATGGCCCTCATCGCCATCAGTTCGCAGCAAAGCGCCCCGGAATGATCAGTGGGGGTCAAGCAGATCAGCGAGGACGTTCACGTTCTCGATTGGCACATCGCTGTTGCTGACATAGAACGAGGGCACGTCACCCTCGCCGTCGACGAGTTGGCGAGCAGCGGCGTCAGAGATGTCGGCCACGGCTTCACGCAGGTCAGGATCGTCGATCTCGTCGAGCCGGTCGCTCAGGTCAGCGAGGTCACGGTCGAGGGCACGGTTCACCAGCCGAAGCGATGCGGCGTGACCGCGACGAGCGAGCTCGGCAATCAACGCATCGGCTCGCTGGGTGGGAATGACCTCGGGTGTGTGCACGACGAGATAGCTGGTGGAAGGGTCAGCGAGCTGACGGCGCACGACGTCGAGCCGGTCGGCGAATTCGTCCTGGAGCTTCGAGAAGAGCCAGAAGAACTCGGTGATCTCGGACAGGAACGGCCCGCCCAGGAGGCGCTCGGCAACGCTGAGGAACGGCTTGGCTGCCAACTGCACCACACGATTGCCGTACGGGGCGATGAGCCAACGAAGCAGCCGGCTGCCGAAGAAGTCCGCCATCTTGTCTGGCGCATCGAGAATGTCGAGTGCATGTACCGACGGCGGTGTGTCGACCACGACCAGGTCGTAGCGCCGATCGGCTGCGAGGTCGACGAGATGATCGAGAGCGATGTAGTCGTGGCTCTGCACGAAGCGCTGCGTGAGCGTTCGGTAGAGGCGGTTCCCCAGGAGCGCATCTTTCGTCGCTGCATCCGGCGCCGTGCGCTCGACGAGCTGATCCCAGCTCGACGACATGTCGATCATCAGCGCCCAGAGCCGACCGTCGCCATCGCCAACGGGCACGAGCATGGGCTCGTCAGAGGCCGAGATGCCGAGAGCGTCAGCGAGACGCCTGGCGGGATCGACGGTGACGACAAGCGCCCGTCGGCCATGATCACGTGCGGCGCGGGCGGCGAGCGAAGCCGACAGCGTGGTCTTTCCCACTCCGCCTGGACCGGCCACCAACAGCACGCTGGCAGTGGCGAGGATCTCGTCGACTGGGCTGGCGCTCTTGTTGCTCATGCGTCCACCTCGGCGAGGGCAGAACGGACAGCGGCGAGAGGCTCGGCTGACTCAGGCACCCATGTCAGACCGAGATCGAGGTCGGACAATCGATCGAGCTCGGTCACCGCAGCAGCCGATCGATGGGCGACGGTGCCGATGGCACGAGCCAGTGGATCCTGCGCCGAGAGCGTGTCGAGCAACCGGTCAGCCTCGGCGTAGCCCGCCTCGTCGAGGAGGTCAGGAAGCCGGTTGGCCACGAAGCCAATGGGATCGACCTGGGTGGTTTCGACGAGACGTTCGAGCAGCTCGAGCGATTCGCTCACCGGCAACGCCTCGGACGTGGTGACGGTGACCACGCCGCTGACAGTGGGATCGCGGAGCAGGTCAGAGATCCATTGCGTCTGTTCGGCAAGGGGCCCGACCTTCACCAGTTCTTGCAGCGTTTCGGGCGCAGCCAACAGCTCGATCACGTGCCCGGTGGCCGGCGCATCGACGACAACGGCATCCCAGTTGCCCCTGCGGACCTCGTTCGCGATCTTGCCGATCGTGAGGATCTCGCGAACACCGGGGGCAGCCATGGCGACGTAATCGAAGATCCGAGCGATGGGGCCGAGACGGGACGGCGGAATCGGAACTTTCAGATACAGCTTGAGGTATTCGTCGAGCGCCTCGTCGGTGGTGAGCTCGAGAAGCTCAACCGACGCCCGCTCACCAGTGGGCGCCGTGGCCAAGGCAGCACGAAGGCCACCATCGCTGGTGGCATCAACGGCCAACACCCTTTTGCCGGCAACACCAGCGTTCAACGCAAGCGCTGCCGCCGTGGTCGAACGGCCGACACCACCTTTACCTGCAACGATCGTGAGGGGCCTCAGCACGGCAAGATCATGACGCCAGTGGCGCCGACTTGTCGGATCGCAGCGTCAGGCGCCGAAACCAATTTTGCGCTCGGCGTCAGCGGCGCCGATTTCAACGAAAGAGACACGGGCGCCAGGCACGTTGAGTTCCTTGCCCTTGCGATCTTCCAGAGTGAGAACCGGGATCGTGCCGGCGAGGACCGCGTTGACGGTTTCCCTGAGCGCGTCTCGGTCGGTCTCTTCCGCCATGTCGACTTCGATGATCTGAGGGCTGTCGGCGATACCGATTCTTACGTCCACGATGACTCCTGAGTTGTTGCGATCGGCTGAGGCTAGCGAGCCCGCGATCTCGATCGGTGAGCTAGATGACTTTGAGCTCTGAGCGGTAACGACGTTTCGGCGCCATCTCGACATCGAGCTTTTCGGCGAGGGCAGCGAAGATCTTGGCCGACTCGGTCTCGATGTCTGCGGCGATGGGGTTACCGGTGTCGGAGCCCTCTCGGAGGTCAGACACCAGTGGCACCTGGCCGAGCAGCGGCACATCGAGATCTGAAGCGAGCTCAGCGCCGCCACCGGCACCGAACAGCTCGTACTTCTTGCCATCGTCGCCGGTGAACCAGCTCATGTTCTCAATCACACCGGTGACGTTGATGTTGACCTTGTGCGCCATGTAGGCGGCTCGCTGAGCCACGCGCTGGGCCGCAGGCTGCGGCGTGGTGACCACGATCATCTCGCCGCGGGGCAAGAATTGAGCGATGGACAGGGCAATGTCGCCGGTGCCTGGCGGAAGGTCGACCACGAGGTAGTCGGGCTCATCCCAGAACACGTCGGTCAGGAATTGCTCGAGAGCCTTGTGCAGCATCGGACCACGCCAGATGACGGGCTGGTTCTCCTCGACGAAGAAGCCCATCGAGATGCAACGAACGCCGTGCGCTTCTGGCGGCACGATCATTTCGTCGATGATGACCGGGTCGCGGTCGATACCCAGCATGCGGGGAATCGAGAAGCCCCAGACGTCGGCGTCGACGATGGCGACCTTCTTGCCGCGAGCGGCGAGGGCGACGGAGAGGTTCGTGGTGACCGAGCTCTTGCCAACGCCACCCTTGCCGGATGCGACGAGGATGACTCGAGTGTTGCTGTCGGCCTGGGCGAACGGAACCGCTCGGCCTTCGGCGTGGCCATGGGCCTGGGTGGAACCTGCAGTTGCGCCTGGGTCACCGTGAAGGTTCTGGCGGAGCGCCGCACGCTGTTCGTCGGTCATGACGCCGAATTCGATGGTGACGTCCTCGACGCCGTCGAGCGCCTTGACCGCGCCAGCCACGCGATTGTTGATCTCGGCTCGCAGTGGGCACCCGGCGATGGTGAGATCGATGGCAACCGTGACCGAGGGCAGAGCGATGTCGACCCGCCGAACCATGCCGAGATCAACAATGCTGCGGTGCAGCTCGGGATCTTCCACAGGTCGAAGGACTTCGATCACGTCATCGTTGGTGATTGCCACGGTGCTCCTGAAAACGTTCGAAACTCTGGACTCACGTGCTCGTGCGACCAGAGAGGGGGTGTGCGTAGACTACCGAGCTGCCCAGGCCCGACCTCAACCGCGAGGTGGCCCCGACCGCGGGCGAGAGAGCCGGAGCATGTCACGTCACTATTTCGATGCTGCCTCGACCTCACCGCTACGACCCCTCGCCCGCTTGGCGATGCAGCAGTCACTCGACGTACCCGCCGCAGATCCTGGCCGTATGCACCACGAAGGGCTCACAGTCCGCCACCAGCTCGAGCTGGCACGGGCTTCGGTTGCTGGCTTCTTGGGGGCCCGACCTCGCGAGGTGATCTTCACCTCATCGGCGACCGAAGCCATCACGATGGCCATCTGGGGCCAGACCGAGCAGACCCCCGGCCTGGTCGTCTTCAGCGCCGCCGAACACTCCGCTGTCCGACTCACAGCAGAGCGAACGACCCACCGAATGGTTCCGATCGATCGATTCGGTCGGGTCGACCCACAGGCCATCGCCGATGCGATCGACCAAGAACGCGCCGCAGGAGGCGAGGTCAGCCTGGTGGCGGCCCAGCTCGGCAACCACGAAGTGGGGACGATCCACGACATCGAATCAGTCAGCCAGCTGTGCTCGGAACGCAAGGTCGCATTGCTGATCGACGCGGCGCAGGCGCTCGGCCGAGTCGAGTTCGATTTCCAAAATTCTGGCGCTGCGTTCGCAGCGGTGTCTGGGCACAAACTGGGCGGGCCAGCTGGCAGCGGTGCACTTCTGGTGAAGCGCGGCCTTCGCGTCGAGCCACTGTTCGTTGGTGGCGCTCAGGAGCGTGCTCGGCGGGCTGGCCTGGAGAACACGGTGGCAGCGGTCGGACTCGGCGCTGCATGCGCCGACCTCGCAGATGTCTGGATGGCCGAGGCCGCTGCAGCTCGGGTGGCAACCGACCGTTTGCGAGCAATGTTCGCCACGATCGAAGGGGTCGAGGTGTTCGGTCCCGAGGATCCCGAGCAACGGCTCCCCCATCTGGTGTGTGTGGGGCTCGCCGACGTCGAGCCACAAGCCATCGTGATCGCGCTCGACCAAGCAGGCATTGCTGCTCACTCGGGCTCGGCATGTGCCTCGGAGGACTTCGAGCCCTCACCGGTTCTCGCTGCGATGGGTGTTCCCGCAGATCATTCGTTGCGCCTCTCTGTTGGTTGGCACACCACACCGGACGACGTCGATGCTGCCTGCGCTGCCATCCCGGCCGCTGTTGCATCACTACGAGCACTCCGCACCTGAACGACTCCGCACCTGAAAGACTCCGCACCTGATCGGTAGCGTGGGTCGATGCCGAACGAGCCGCTGCAGACCGAGGACTACCTGCGCCGAGTTCTCAACACCCGCATCTACGACATCATCGAAGAGACACCGCTCGACCACGCCCCGATCTTGTCGGCTCGCGTCGGTAACACGGTGATGCTGAAGCGAGAGGACCTCCAACCGGTCTTTTCGTTCAAGATCCGCGGTGCGTACAACAAGATGGCGAACCTCACTCGTGCCGAGCTCGATCGCGGCGTGATCACAGCATCTGCAGGCAACCACGCCCAGGGCGTGGCGCTCTCGGCGCAACTCCTCGATTGTCGAGCCGTGATCGTGATGCCGACGACAACGCCAGAGGTGAAGGTCAACGCCGTCGCAGCTCGGGGCGGCGACATCGTGTTGTTTGGCGATTCGTACTCGGATTGCTACGGCCACGCCGTCGAACTCATGCACGAAGAGAACCTGACGTTCGTTCACCCATTCGACGACCCCGACGTCATCGCTGGCCAGGCCACGATGGCCATGGAAATTCTGCGGCAGCACACCGCGCCCATCCACGCCGTGTTCGTGCCGGTGGGAGGCGGTGGTCTCGTCGCCGGCGTCGCCGCCTACGTCAAGGCCCTTCGACCAGAGACGCTGGTGATCGGTGTCCAGACCGACGACTCTGATGCCATGGCTCAGTCGATCGAGGCAGAGCGCATCGTCGAGCTCGACACCGTCGGCCTCTTCGCAGACGGTACGGCGGTGAAACGAGTGGGCACCGAAACCTTCCGCTTGGCTGCCGCCCTCGTCGACGAGATGATTCGTGTCGACAGCGACGAGGTCTGCGCTGCGATCAAAGACGTGTTCACCGACACGAGGGCAATTCTCGAACCTTCCGGGGCCCTGGCCATTGCGGGAGCCAAGAAATACACGAGCCAGAGCGGCATCGAGAACCACACGCTGGTGGCAATCGCCAGCGGTGCCAACATGAACTTCGATCGATTGCGGTTCGTTGCCGAGCGGGCCGAGGTCGGCGAGCAACGTGAGGCTGTTTTCGCCGTCACGATCCCCGAACAACAGGGGAGCTTTCGGGCGTTCTGCGACATCATCGGTCCGAGCAGGTCAATCACCGAGTTCAACTACCGCATTGCTGACGCTCGTGAGGCGTACGTCTTCGTCGGAGTGCAGGTCGCCGACCGGGCAGAGGCAGCCTCCATTGCCGACTCGTTCAGAAACGCAGGCTTCGAAACACTCGACCTGACCGACGACGAGCTCGCCAAAGGTCACCTCCGGCACCTGGTCGGCGGCCGCTCTCCGCTTGCTCACGACGAGCGTCTGTACCGTTTCGAATTTCCCGAACGGCCCGGTGCACTCATCCGATTCCTCACCTCGATGGCGCCGGACTGGAACATCTCGTTGTTTCATTATCGCAACCATGGCGCCGACGTCGGCCGCGTACTCGCTGGCATGCAGGTGCCCGTCGCCGACGACGCAGCGTTCCAACGATTCCTCGCTGACCTCGGTTATCGCTCGTGGGAAGAAACCGAGAACCCCGCATACAAGCTCTTTCTCGGGAGCTGAAAGATTCACCCCTTTGATGTTGGGTAGTCAGCCACTACGGTCCGTGGCCCCGCCGATCGACTCTCGAATCGAGTTCCCATGCGTTCCCGCACCCGGCCGCAGATGCGAATTCCTGGCATCTTCGCAGCCGCTCTCCTCACCGCCCTTCTCTCTTCCGTCCTCGTCCCGGTCTCAGCCGGCGCTGAAGAGGATGTGCTTGAGTTCCCCAACCCGGAGGAGTTCGTCACTCAGCAGTATCTCGACTTCCTTGCCCGTGGGCCTGACGACGCAGGTCTTGCGTTCTGGTCGAACCAGCTGCGGGCTGGCATCAACCCCGGCGGCCTCGTCGAGTTCATGGTGTCGCAACCCGAATTCGGCGAAACCGTCGCCCCTGTCGTGCGCCTGTATCGGGCTCATTTCCGCCGCAGCCCCGACTTCGGTGGCCTGCAGTTCTGGGCCGGGAGGTTCCGTAACGGCATGCCGCTCGCTGGCATCAGCGATGAATTCGCTCGTTCACCGGAGTTCACCGCTTCCTATGGTTCCCTGACCGACGACGCCTTTGTCGATCTCGTGTATCGCAACGTCTTCGACCGCAACGCCGATGCTGGCGGCAAGGCCTTTTGGCTCGGCAAACTCGCCGCTGGCCTCAGCCGCGGCGCCATGATGGCTGAGTTCTCCGAGTCACCCGAGTACGTCGCCCAGACCAACGGCACCGTGCGGGCCACGATGCTCTACCTTGGCATGCTTCGCCGAGCCCCAGACCCCAGCGGCCTCGTCTTCTGGGCCGACTACATCGAGGACGGACCCGGCTACGCCCTGGCCATTGCCAGCTTCTTGTACTCCGATGAGTACGGCAAGCGCATCGAAGCCCTGTTCCCGGCCACGCTGCCCCTCACCGGCGAAGCCGCTCGACACCCCTACGAACGCCCGTCGCTCGTCCTGAAGATCGACAACCACCCTCGGGCCCGCCCCCAGGTCGGCATCAACCAAGCCGACATTGTCTGGGAGGAACTGGTCGAAGGCTCGATCACACGCCTGGCGGCGACGTTCCACGAACAGGTTCCGACGGTGGTCGGCCCGGTGCGCTCGGCTAGAACCGGCGACATCGATCTCATCTCGCAGCTGAATGTGCCTCTCTTCGGAGCCTCAGGCGCCAACAGCGGTGTGCTCGGTGCATTGGCTGACGCACCCGTCATCAACGTGAACGCGCTCGTGGCTGCCGGCTACTTCCGAGCCGATGGACGTCGGGCGCCCCACAACCTGTTCGCCCAGCCCTACCCGCTCTACACCTACGGCGCCGATGCCGGCATCCCGTCGCAGCTCATGCGCTACCGCAAGGTCGGTGCGCCCGCCGCTGGTGTCCAGGCAGCTGGAGTCGACATCGATTGGGGCAACACCCAGGTCACGTATCGATGGAACGGCTCTGGCTGGGTCCGTAACCAGAACGGCACCGTCCACGTCGACAGCGCCGGGCTTGCGGTCGCTCCCCCGAACGTCATCGTGCAGATCACCCAGTACGGGATCAGCGGCGCAGATGCCGAGTCACCCGAGGCGATCACCGTCGGATCCGGCCAGGCCTTCATCTACACCGGCGGCAACGTCATCGAAGGCACCTGGAGCCGAACCAACGCCACCGACCGCATCGTGTATCGCGATGCAAACGGTGCCGAGGTTCTTCTGGCTCCCGGCCGCACGTGGATCGCCATCGCTCCGGCTGGCACGGTCACACGCCGCTGACGAGTTCGAACAGCCGCTGTTCAATCAGTGGCTGCTCGAACAGCCACCGGTCAAACAGCGACGCGGTGGGGTGTGAACTCGAGCCGGCCATGGTCGAGTTCGGGAAGCACGTAGCGAGCGAACAAGTCGCACTCGGCTGCGTGGGGGTAGCCCGAGAGAATGAAAGCTGCCATGCCGGCGGCTTCGAGTTCTTTGATCTTGGCGAGCACTTGATCAGGGTCGCCCACGATGGCAGCGCCGGCACCTGAGCGGGCGCGTCCGACACCGGTCCAGAGATGACGGTCAGCGTAGCCCTCGTCGTCGGCGCCGTCGCGCAGCTCGGCCTGGCGAGCGACACCAGCCGAGGCAGAGTCGAGCGAGCGCTGGCGGATCGCCTTGCCCTCTTCGTCGTCGAGCTTGGAAAGCAGGCGGCGAGCAGCAGCCCGAGCTTCGTCCTCGGTCTCACGCACGATCACGTGACTGCGCCAGCCGTACTTCAGCGAGCGACCCTTGACTGCGGCGCGGGCATCCATGTCGGCTTTGACTTCGAGCACCTTCTCGGTGACGTCTGGCCACATGAGAAACACGTCGGCTCCGGCGGCTGCACACTCGCGAGCGGCCGGTGAAAGTCCACCGAAGTAGAACAGCGGACTCTTTCCGGACACGGTCTGGATACGAGGAGGGTCGACCTTCAAGTTGATGAAATCGCCCTGGAAGTCGACCGAACGGCCATCGAGGAGTTCGCGCAGGCAGAACATGATCTCGGTGCTGCGGCGGTAGCGAGGCTCGCTCTCGAGCGTCTCACCCGGCACGTCGCTGGAGATGATGTTGATGGTCAAACGACCGCCGAGCATCTGGTCGAGCGTGGCCATCTGTCTGGCGACCTGGGGCACCACCATCTCGCCGCAACGAATGGCGAGCAGCATGCGGATGTTCTGCGTGAGTGGCGCTAGGCCGGCGGCGAACGTGGTGTTGTCGATGCCGAGGGCGTAACCAGAGGGCAGCAACACGTTGTCGAAGCCGTAGCGCTCTGCGGTCATCACGATGTTGCGACAGTGCTCGAACGTGCTGAGCAAGTTCGGATCTGGCTGGCCCAGGAACTCGTAGTCGTCGTCGCACAGGGCGCTGAACCAGGAAACCTCGGTCTTGAGCGGTTCAGCGACTTCGGTCTTCAGGGGAGTGTCGTTCATGGCTTCGTTCCGATCATCTCGCTCGAGATCAATTCAGAGAGGAGGACCGGGCGGCCCTCTTCGATGCTCTTGTGGGCTGCGGCGCCAACAGCAACCGACCACAGTCCGTTCTCGAGGGTGACCTCGACGTCTTGCTCGCCTCGAATCGCAGCGGCGAACTTCACGTGCTCGACGAAACTCGAACCGTGGTGCAGTCCTTCGTGAGCGATCGACTCGTCGACGACCAGTTCGGTCTCGACTTTGCCGATCCAGTGCTCACCACGGCGGCCGCGCTTGATCTTGCCGACCGGAAGGACGGCTTCGACTTTGCCGATGGGCCCGACAACCGAGACTTCTTCTTGGTTTTCGGTGGCGTCAGCGAACATGCACAGATCGAGCAACGCTCGCTGGCCGGCGGGGTAGTCGACGATGACATAGGCGTTGTCGAGGATGTCGGGGGTCTTGCCGTTGTAGGTCTCGTCCAAGTGGTTCACGTCTTGGGCCCCGGAGGCGTAGACCCGGACGGGCTTCTCGCCGATGATCGTGGTCATGAGGTCGAAGAAGTGACAGCACTTCTCGACCAGCGTGCCACCGGTGTTGGCGCTGAATCGGTTCCAGTCGCCGACCTTCACCAGGAACGGGAATCGGTGCTCGCGGATGGCAACCATGTGTGGGGCACCGACAGCGCCGTTGGCGACCTCGTCGATCAACGCAGCGACCGGCGGCATGTAGCGGTATTCGAGACCGACCCAGATCTTGCGATCGGGGTTCACGTCCTTGGTCGCCTCGGCCTGCTCGATGGCCCGCTCACACTCTTGGACCGTGATGCACATGGGCTTCTCGATCAGCACGTGCAGGCCAGAAGCGAAGATGTCACCGAGAATATCGGCGTGGGTGAAGTTGGGACTGGCGAGCACAACGGCATCGCAAAGGCCGCTGACGAGCAGCTCCTTGTGGTCGTTGAACGTGGCGATGGGCTCGCCGCTCCCCGACGGACCGGCGGCAGCTTCGGCGACGGCAGCATCCAGCGATGGCTGGTGGGGGTCAGAGGCTGCGGTCACCACGGCGCCGTCGACCTGGTTGATGTTCTGGATGTGCTCGATGCCCATCATCCCGGAGCCGATGATTCCGTAGCGGATCATCTTGGGTGCACTCTCATCGGTTGCCATAGACCCGTCAGTCTCCCTCAATTTTCTCTGATCAGGAATCTCGAAAGGCCTTTCAGGTCATTGACATAGACTATGGGGGTGTTCGACTCATTCGATGACCTCGATGTCGCTTCTGTTCGCCTGTTCCTCACTGTTGCCGAACTCGGGAGCGTCTCGAAGGCTGCTGCTCGTCACGGCGTCACCCAGCCGTCGGCAACAGCCCGAATCCAGAAGCTCGAGCGGGCGGTCGGCGTGCAGCTACTGGAGCGGAGTCCGACCGGCTCCTTCGTCACAGCTGATGGCCAGCACCTACTTCCGTGGTGTCAGGGGCTGGTGACTGCGGCGGCTTCCTTGACCGAAGGTGCACGAGCGTTGCAGCATCGAGCCGCTCTCAAGTTACGGATGGCAACGACGGTCGACGGCGCTAACCACCTGTTGCCGAATTGGCTTGCCGAACGTCCTCTCGAGGGAGTCGAGATCGAATTGGTCGAGGCCGACACTGCCACGATTGCAGCCTTGATCCGCAACGGAGATGTCGATATCGGCTTGCTCGGCGGGCCGGGTGCGCCTCTCTCGCTTCGCTCAGAGATCGTTGGCTGGTTCGACCTCGTGGCCGTGTGTCGAGCCGACCACCCGCTCGCCCGGCAACGCCGCATCACCACCGGAGCTCAACTCGCCGCCTCAGATCTCATCCTTCGGCGCCGAGGCTCCGGCACACTCGACGTCATCGAGATGGCTCTGGCCGAGCACGAACTGGGTGTGGTCGGTCAAGCCACTGAGGTGTCGAGCACCGGAGCCGCCAGACTGTCGGCGATGAACGGCAGCGGCGTTGCTCTCCTCCCGGCCCTTGCCGTTACAGATGATCTCGCCGCTGGCCGGCTGGTCTCGCTTCGCTTGCGCAATCTCGAACTTCGTCAACCCATCCGCCTTGCGTGGAAGGGCACCCGACCAGCACACCCAGCGGCGCGTCGCTTCCTCGATCACGTGCGCAGCCGCTCGGTCAACAGGGCCAACACGTGAGTGTCCCCGTCGGGGAGCCCCTCATCATTGTCGGGAGCCGCCTCCAGGCCCTGATCTTCGCCGTCAGCGCAGGCGCCATCATCGTTGGGTTCTGGGACCGGATCGGTCCCCTCACGCTGATCGCTGCCATTCCGCTCCTGCTGGCCACGGCGATCACGTTGCACCGCCGAGTCGAACTGCACTCCGACCGGGCCGAGATCAGGCATCAGCTCAAAGCCAATCAGATCGTTCACCGCTCTGCCCTCGCCGCTACAGCTGGCCATCGCTACCTGAGGCTGCAGAGCGAGCTGGCAAACATTCGCATCGAAGTCCCGGTCGAGATTCGCCCCGAGGTCAGGGCGTGGACCGAAGGCCAGCGCTAGAAAGGCAAACATGACTCACGAAGTGCTCGGACTCGACCACATGCAGATCGCCATCCCGGTCGATGGCGAGCCCACGGCGATCGAGTTCTACGGCGGGCTGTTAGGTCTGCCGCAATTGCCGAAGCCCGAACCACAAGCATCCCGAGGTGGTTGCTGGTTTCGAGCGGGACCGATCCAGATCCACCTTGGCGCCGAGGCCGATTTCCGTGCAGCCAAGAAGGCCCACCCGGCGCTCATCGTCTCCGGGCTCGATCACCTCGTGAGTGCGCTCAAAGCAGCGGGCCACGACGTCCGCTCGGGCGACACGATCAATGGCATCACCCAGACCTTCACCGACGACCCGTTCGGCAATCGCATCGAGCTCATCGCCGCCCCCCCCTGAACAACCCGCCCGAGCAACTTGGTGACAATTCCTTCAACAGGTGAACGAATCGTCACCAAGTATGAACGTGAGCTGGGTCAGGCAGCGTTCCAGCCGCCGCTGAGGGCGAAGAACTGGCCGGTCTGGAAGTTCGACTTGCCATCGAGCAGCGCCGCCACGAAGTGGGCGACTTCTTCAGGCTGACCAAGCCGCCGCATCGGGATCTGCCGCTCGATGGCCTCCCGGATCGCCGGGTCGTCAGCGCCCGTCGCTTCTCGGAACTTGGGGTAGTCGAGGTAGTTGGTGCCGACGGCGTTGAGGGTGACGCCGCTGTCAGCCATGTCGAGCGCTGTGGCCCGCACCAGCATGTTCGCCGCCGCTCGGGTTGCGCTGTAGAGCGGGGCCGCAACCGCTGGCCGGTCGCCGGTGCCGCTGGTGACGATGACGACCTGCCCACCCCCCTGCTCGAGCATCGGCGGCAGGATCGCCTGGATTGCATGCAACACCGCTGCCAGGTTGTGAGCGACCTGACTGTTCAGGGTGTCCATGGTGGCATCGAGTGTCGGTCCGACCTCGATCCTGCCTGTGCGAACACACGCTGAGTCGAGCCGACCAAAGCGTTCGAGTCCTCTACTCACTACGAGCTGGATCGAATCAGGATCAGACAGGTCCTCAACGCCGCTGACGGCCTCCACCGCGGCACCCAAACCTTCGAGCTCAGCGACCAAGCCTTCAGCAGGCTCGCCCACCACCAGATCGCGACCCCGTCGAGCGAGCTCACGGGCAAGGTCGGGACCCAGATGCATGGCCGCATCGGTCACCAATGCAACTCGGCGATTCATTGCGCCACCACCATCGTCAACAGCGCCTCGGCGGCTGACGCTTCGATCGTTGTCGACGAAACAATCAGTTCGTCCCAGCGACCGTCAGACACGAGCCCTGGGCCGCCTGCGGGCAAGGCAAACAACGAATCGTTCTCGCCGTGGGCGATGGCATCGGCCCAACGCCTGACCTGCAGTGTCAGCGAGTTGCCCCTGTCGATCAGGCAACGCTCGGCCGCCTCTGCCCCCGACATCTCGGGCAGAGCGAACGGATAGAGCATCCGAGCAGCGAGGCCCTCGGTGCGATCCGGAATGGCTCCGATGTAGGCCGGGTCTTTCTGCATCTCGATGAAGGCAGCGCGTCGTGGGTAGTACACGAGGATGGCGGTGTCCCAGGGCTCGTCGGACGTACTGACAGCGCCCATGAAAATCGCCGAGCCGCCAACACCGCCGACGCAGCCGGCGGCCACGTCGGTGTATCGACGGTAGGCCGCTGCGTCCGCGTACCGAAGCAGGTTGAGCATGCCGATCGGGCTGTGGTCTGGAACCGCGGCGAGCGCTGCGACGCTGTCCTTACTTGGGTTGACCGACCTCGTCGGATTCGGGGAAATGGTCATGCGGTTGCCACCACAGCGATCTCCATCTTCCAGGCCTCCTGCGCGAGAGCCGGAACGGTCACCAACGTCGACGCTGCTTTGTGGTCGCCAAGAGCGGCATCGCGGGCGGCCATCACCTTGCCGAGTTCGTGCATGTGGTCCACCACGACGTAGGTCGTCACCGACACGATGTTGGCCGGCGTCATCTCCGCCGACTCGAGCAACGCCGAGATGGTCTGCCACACAACAACGGCCTGCTCGCCGATGCTGTCGGGAACGGTGCCGTCGGAACGCGTCGGCACGACACCGGAGGTGTGAACCATGCGGCTCACATCTGTCGACAAGATGGCGTGGGCGTAGTTCGCTGCTGGCGGAGCGAGCCCCGCCGGGGAGAGTTCACGATGCATCACAGCATCGTGTCAGAGACGTCGTCAGCGAGCGAGCTTCATCAAACCACGACCGAGGAATGCAGCCACCACGCCCACGGTTGCAAGGCGCATGACTGTTCGATCTGCCGCTGCCCTGCGCTTCTGCGTCGCGCTGCTGGCGGCTGCCTGCGGGTCGTCGAGCACGACCGAACCTGCGGTCATCTCTTCAGCCGCGGCTGAGCTTGCGCCGAGAAGCGTCAGTGGTGGCGCGGTTTCCGCAATCCGAGGATGACAAGGCGGGCACTCAACGGTGACGTGCAACTCACCATCTTCGAAGGCGAGGGGCACATCATGGACTCGACCAGCGACGGCGTTCTCGTCTTCGAACAGCTCGAGAGCTTTCGCTAGCTTCGTGTTACTCCGGTGAGCAGATCGATCTCCCGTCGAAGTCGTCGTTCGAAAACAGCCCCAGCGTCGGCCCAGTCGAGATGGTGGTTGACCTCGAGCACAACGAGTCCGTGGAACGTTCCCCACCAGCCGAAGAAGTCTTCGAGCAGCTCACCCGGTTCGACCAGCGCATCAAGGCTCTGGCCGCATGCCTCGGCGTAGTCCGCTGCGATCGGTCGCAAGACCGAGGTTTGGACTTCCACGGTTGGTCCGTCGGCTGGAGCTTCGTGACCCGAGATCTGATCGAAGAAGACGAGGTTGAACTGCTGGCGGTTCGAGAGTGCCTACGAGCGGTAGGCCACCGGCCCGACCAACAGCCGCCGGTGGAGCCGTCGATCAGCTGACAAGATCGGGTCGTGAATCTCCGCACCGATCGGCTGTCGATCAGACCAATGGACCGAAACGACCTCGGCTTTCTCATCGAACTCGATGGTGACGTCGAAGTCATGCGGTACATCACCGGCGAGGCCAGCACCCGTGAGGCCGTGGAAGCAGGGATCGAGGAAGCGCTCGGCGTTCGATGGCTGGTGTTCGACACCGCCGACACGTTCCTTGGTTGGGTTGGCGCTGTCCCAAACGCTGAGCGGACCGAGTTCGACATCGGCTGGCGTTTCCGGCGGGCAGTGTGGGGAAACGGTTACGCAACCGAAGCTGCCATCGCCCTCGTCGACGCGCTCTTCGCCGACGGGGCTTCACGGGTGTTCGCCGAGACGATGGCGGTGAACACGCCCTCGAGATCGGTGATGGAGCGAGTCGGGCTGACCTACGCCCGCACCCTCCATGTTCACTTCGATGATCCGCTTCCCGGCACCGAGCTCGGCGAGGTCGAGTACGAGCTGACCCGAGCGGCGTGGAGCGCCCGGCGCTGAGATCAGCTGTTGATCCTGCCCGAGAGCAGCAGAAACACAGGAGCTCGGCGCCGCCGCTCGAACTCGGCAACGTTGCCATCGAACAACTCCTCGATGGGTGGGCACTCTCGCAAGGCTGCGAGCTGGAAGCCGTCACCGATGAGAGCAGTGACGTAGTTCTCGATCGTGCGGTGCTGCCACACGACTGACGACCCGAACCACGATCGGGTTCGGTCGCCACGTTCGAAGTAGTTGTCGACTGACACGCTCGTCCGGTGGCCGTTTGCGACCTCGAGAGCGGCGGTGAGCACCGGGTGCACCACGGTGAAGACGAACCGCCCACCCGGTCGGAGTCCGTGCCGCACCTGGGCGAGGACCGGCGCGAGGTCAGCGACGTAGTGCAACGCCATACGCGAAATCACGAGGTCGTACGCGTCGGCCTCGATCTCGAGAGCTTCCATCGACGCCACTGAGAATGTGGCTCCAGGCGCCGTCAACACGGCCCGATCGACCATCCCCTGAGCGGAGTCGATCCCGGTGAACGAGCCGCACCCGGCGTCGATGCACTGGGCACCGAACGATCCGTCGCCGCATCCGAGATCCAGAATGTCGAGCCCTGCAACGTCGCCGACCTCACGACGCAATGCTGGGTCTTCCATCACCAGGTTCGGGCTGCTGACGTCGGCATGACGGTGGGCAAGATACGCGTCGAGCGATTGCTCGTTGTCGTAGAAGCTCGTCACGAGCCCGTGCTGGGGAAAAGGGCGTTGATCTTCCCCGCCAGGTGCAGGTCGAGGTCGGTCAAACCACCGGAGTCATGGTTGGTCAATTCGATGTCGACCTTCCCGTAGACGTTGCACCACTCGGGGTGATGGTCGAGCTTCTCGGCGAGAATCGCCACGCTGGTCATGAAACCAAACGCCCGCACGAAGTCGGGAAAGCGGAACTCGGCCCTGATGCGATCACCAGCGGCCTCCCAGCCATCGAGCGAATCGAGCCCGGCAGCGATCTCTTCGTCAGTCAGCAGTGTGTGGCGATCAACCATGACAGCAGTGTCGCACCTCAGCGGGTCATCAGCTCGGCGATCGGTTTCGACATGTCGGGGTCGACGCTGCGCCCATGGGGCGACCACCAACCGACCAGTTCACGCCCAGTTGCGGTGGCTCTGCAGCTCTACGTTCGCTCCATGAACAGATTCTTCAATCGCTGCGTGTTCTTGCTCGCCACCACACCACTTCTGGCTGCTGCGTGCGGCAACGTCGCCACGATCCCACCTCAGACCGTGCTCAGCGCCGGCGATGTCGCTCCGAGCGAGGGCGGCTCGAAAACACTGGACTCGGTTCTCGTCGACGGTGAGGAGCCAACTCCACAACGCAGCCAGCGGCTCGTCACCCTCGCCGACAACGACGCCGGGTGGGTCATCATCGGTGACACGAGCCAGTGGCTCTCCCCCGAATGCCGCACCGACATCGAGACCAGCGGAGGCTGGTTCGAACCCGTTGCATGGGAGATCCTCGAGTCCACCTCTGACGCTGCGACCGAGCTTGCCTGTGCCGACGTCGTTCGGGCGCCCTCGGTTGCAGCGCCGTCGGATGAGGCGCAGCTCGCGAGGGGTATCAACTTCGCCGGCGACTTCGAGGTGGAGCCACGAGGGGCGTGGGGGCAGTCGATCCCCGACGAGGACTTTGCCCGAGCTGCTGCCGCTGGCTTCGATCACATTCGCGTTCCCATCCGTTGGTCGTCCCACACCGGTGCTGCTCCGGACTACCTCATCGACCAAGGCTTCCTTGCCGAAGTCGATCACCTCGTCAACCTCGCTCACGCAGAAGGACTCACGATCATCATCGACGTTCACCACTTCGAGCAGCTCGATCAAAATCCAGCAGGCGAGCGCAACCACTACCTCGCCATCTGGGAGCAACTCGCAGATCACTACCGCGACGAGCCGGCCAGCGTTGTGTTCGAGCTTCTCAACGAGCCGATCGGACGCTTCAACGACCAGCCCGAGCTGTGGAACGAACTGGCTGCGGACGCGCTGTCGATCGTGCGGCAAACCAACCCGGACCGCACCGTCATCATTGGTCCTGTCAGCTACAACCACGCCGATCGGCTGGAGGACCTCGAGCTCCCGCAGGACCCAAACCTGGTCGTCACCATCCATACCTACGATCCCGATTCCTTCACCACCCAAGGCGCTGTGTTCATCGATCCAGTTCCGGCGAACGGGGTCACGTGGCGAGCCGACAATGCCGCGGTCGCCTTCGACTGGCAGCAACAATCCTGGGATGTGCGCCTCGCCCCCACGCCCGACGGCATCTTCGTTGAATGGGACCGCACGTTCGCTGCCTTCGCTGTCGCTCCCGTCGACGACCCGGCCACCTTCGATCAGGTGCAGTTCACAACATCAGAACCGTTCAGCGCTGAGGTGCTGTGCAACTACGACACGAACGCTCGAGCTATCGACGTTTCGTGGACCGGAGCGACCGGCACTGCGGACGTGTCTGACTGCGGGGCAATCAGCTCGCTTGCGCTCCAGCACACCGACACCGAGCTCGTTCCCGTCACGATCTCTCGATTCGCCGGATGTGCAACCAGCTGCGAGGAGCTGATCATGACGCAATGGGACTCCCTCGATGCGCTCATCACCGGCGCCGCTGACTGGGCAGCGACCGAGGGCGTGCCGCTCTACATCGGCGAGTTCGGCACGTACGACTCGCCCGAAACTCCCATCGATCCAGCCTCGCGATTCGCTTGGACACACGCCGTCGCAACCATCGCCGAGCAGAACAACGCTGGTTGGGCCTACTTCGCCATGAGCGACGAGTTCGGCGCCTACGACCGGAACGCCGACCGGTGGCGGCCAGAGGTCCTCAATGCCCTGATCAACTGACATCGAGGAGACGAGATGGAGGAGACTCACGTCTGTGGCGCTCGACACACATAGCTGGTTCGAAGAGCAAATCCGGTTAGATTCTCTTCCGCTTCGACAGGGACTCCCTGTTGTTGGGTTCGTCGGTCGGTTCCTCGGTCAGTTCGAACCACCTCAGCTCACTCGTTGTTCAAACGAACGAGCACAACCCACGAAAGAACCATCATGTCTTCCACCTTCGCCGAATTGGGCGTGCCCGCGAACATCTGCGCTGCACTCGAGCGCCGCGGCATCGTCGATGCCTTCGAGATCCAAGCTGCGACCGTCGCTGATGCCCTCGCCGGCCGCGACGTCTGCGGCCGTGCCCCCACCGGGTCGGGCAAGACCCTTGCCTTCGGCATTCCGCTCGTCGCCACCGTCGAGCGTGCGGGCAAGCGTCACCCCAAGGCCCTCATCCTCTCACCCACGCGCGAGCTGGCCGACCAGATCACGACCGAGCTCCGCTCGTTCGCTGGCGACGTTCGTGTCGCTGCTGTGTACGGCGGCGTTGGCTACGGCCCGCAGCTCAATGCACTCAACAAGGGAGTCGACATCCTCGTCGCCTGCCCCGGCCGCCTCGAAGACCTCATCGACCGAGGCTCGGTCTCGCTCAGCCACGTCGAGCAGGTCGTGCTGGACGAAGCCGACCGCATGGCCGACATGGGCTTCATGCCAGCTGTCAAGCGCATCCTCGACCAAACCAACAGCAAGCGTCAGACGGTGCTGTTCTCGGCCACGCTCGACGGCGACATCGCCAAGCTCAGCCGCCAATACCAGACCAACCCCGTTCGCCACGAGGTTGGCGAGACCACGCCAGACATCACCTCGGCCAGCCACATTTTCTGGCGTGCCGAAGGCCCCGAGCGCATCGAGCTCACGGCCAAAGCGGTCGAAGCCGTGTGGCCAGCGATCATCTTCTGCCGCACCCGCCACGGGGCCGATCGTCTCGCAAAGCAGTTGAGCCGTTACGGCATAACGGCCGGAGCGATCCACGGCGGCCGCAGCCAGGGGCAGCGCACCCGAGCACTCGCCGCCTTCGCGAAGAACGAGGTCGAGGCCTTGGTCGCCACCGACGTCGCCGCTCGCGGCATCCACGTCGACGGTGTCGCCCTGGTCGTGCACTACGACCCGCCAGCAGATCACAAGGACTACGTTCACCGCTCTGGCCGCACGGCTCGCGCTGGTGAGGGTGGCGTAGTTGTTTCGATGGTGCAGCGTGATCAGGTCAAGGACCTCACGAAGTTCCAGCGCCAGATCAAGCTGAACGAGCCTTTCATCGAACCCGACGTTGACGCCATGCGTGCGCTCTCACCTGGCCCGGCTGACAAGCCTCGCCCGAAGCCCAAGCCCGCTCCTGCTGGTGGCAGCGATCGTAACGGTGGCGGCGACAGCCGTCCCAAGGGTTCACGCCCTCCCCGCCGCAAGAAGCCGGCACAGGCCGGAAGCCGCCGTGGTGGAGGAAACAGTGGCGGAGGCAACAGTGGCGGAGGCAACGCCCGCAAGCGTGGCGCGTCGGCCGGAAGCAGCAACTCGTCGGGCCGCAGCTCCAGTAGCTCGAGCACGACCAGCTCACGTGGTGACCAGCAGGCGAAGGCCGACAACCGCAAGGCGCGCCGGGCTCACCTCCAGCCCAAGTAGGCCTACGCTCGGTGCAGCTGAGCTGGCTGCCGAGACCGATCACGACGCCAACCTGCTCGCCACCAGCATCCAACAGTTCAAGCGCAATGGCTTCGACGGCACCGTGCCAGCCATCGACGACGCCCTTGCCCAAGTGCTACGCAACCGACGACATCACCATCGTGGGGATCTGCTACGAACGTACGGCGCGGATTCGCTCCCATGAGCTGATCGCGCACGCAGTCAACAACTGACGCTGCACATCTGCAACAAACGAGGGAAACGTGGCAGCATCAGTCGGTGACTGACGCTGCATCCCACCTGCCAGACCTCTTCCGACTCGACGGCAAGGTCGCCGTCCTCACCGGAGCCAGCTCAGGCCTGGGTGAACGCTTTGCCCACGTCCTCAGCGCAGCAGGGGCGGCCCTTGTCTTGGCCGCCCGAAGGGTCGACCGCCTCGAAGCCCTCGCCGAGGAATTGCCGAACTCGATCGCTGTGGCGTGCGACGTCGCTGCTCCGGGCGACATCACGAAACTGGTCGATGCAGCCATCGCCGAGTATGGCCAGATCGACGTGGTGGTCAACAACGCAGGAATCTCCCGCGTGCTACCGGCAATCGATGAAGACATCGACGAGTTCCGTCGGGAGGTCGAGATCGACCTGATCGCCCCGTTCGACCTTGCCAGACAAGCCGCTCGCACCATGATCGAGCGTGGTGCTCCCGGTTCGATCGTGAACATCGGCTCGGTCCTCGGCGAAGTCGGCGGCGGCCGATTGAAGGCCGCTGGTTACGCCGCTTCGAAGGGTGGGGTGCACAACCTCACCCGTGAGCTGGCATCGCAGTGGGCTCGCAAGAACGTACGAGTGAACGCCATCGCTCCCGGTTGGTTCGAGACCGAGATGAACGAAGCAATGTTCGAGACCGAAGGCGGCATGAGCTACATCACCGGCAACGCACCCATGGGCCGAGCGGGCAGGCAGGGCGAACTCGACGGCGCACTGCTCTACCTCGCCTCCGACGCTTCCAGCTACACCACCGGCCAAGTGCTGTGCGTCGATGGTGGATGGACGGCCATCTGATGGCCACTGACCCCACCAACCACATGTGGAAGCCCATCGGCCCTGCCTCTGAAGGCCCTGCTTCCGACAGCACTGCCTCTGAAACCCCTCCCGACCGCTGGGTCGGCCACGATCCCAGCAAGCGGTTTCCGATCTACACCAGGGGCAACGCTGGCGAGGTCTACCCCGAAGTGTTCACACCGCTCAGCTTCAGCATTGCGGCTGAGGCCGGCGAGCGCTCCATGCGGGCTGCCATCTTGGCCAGCGGCCTCATCAGGCCAGACGAGCTCGATGCTCTCCCCATCACCACCGCTGTCGGCTCTGGCGTGTTTGGCGGCTACTCCTATCTGAACCTCAGCATTCAACGCACTGCGTCGGCTCGCATGCCGGGTGGCAAGGCCGAAGACGCCGACGTCAACTTCCTCGGCGTTGGCGATCCACCCCCGCATGTACCGATCGACGGGGAGAAGAACATTCGAGCCTCTCTGGCCGGCTTGGGCTACGTGATCAAGTTGCTTCGCACCAAGTCGGTGCCCGAGCTCGCTCAAGACCAAGCTGCCGTCGACACCTACCTCGCTTCGCTTGGGCCACTCGACGCTGCTGATGCCGACCTGTTCGACCTCACCGAAGAGTTCATGGCGTTCTTCGAAGAGCTCTTCACCAGGCATCTCAAGATCAGCTTCGCTGCTGGCATCACGATCGCCGTGCTCACCAACCTGTGCGAGCAACTGCTCGACGACGGGCCACTCGCGGTGCAACTCCTCGCTGGCCTCGGCGGGGTCGACAGCGCTGCACCTTCGGTCGAGATGTGGAAGCTCAGCCGTATCGCCACGGGCGAGCCCGCAGTCGATGCAGCCTTTGACGCCGGCGTGAGCGGCCTCATGGAACGACTCGAAGCCGAGCCAGCGGCGGCGGGGTTCCGTACTGCCTTCCGCACATTCCTCGACAGCTTCGGTTCCCGCGGTCCGAACGAGTGGGACACCGCTTTCGACACCTGGGAGACCAGGCCCGAGCTGGCCCTGGCCTTGATCGACCGCATGCGCAGCACCGACGAGAGCCACGACCCATCGGCACAGCTCGACCGACTCGGTGCCGACCGCGTCACTCTCGAAGCGGCCACGCTCGAACGAGTGCCCCGTTTGATGCGTCGGGTCTTCATCCGTGCACTTCGCTCTGCCCAGCTGTTCTCGCAAAGCCGGGAACGCACCAAGACCACCGTGGTGCGGGCCATTCACGGTGCCCGTCTACGCAACATGGAGCTCGATCGCCGACTCAGCGAGAAGGGCGGAGGTCAGAAGGGCGACTTGTGGTTCCTCGTCATCGACGAGGTCGACGCCTACCTCGAGGATCCCGCCTCGTTCGCCGACACCATCGCCGAACGGCGCGCCCTGCACGCCAGGCTCGACGAACGTATTCCTCCGTTCTTCTTCGACACCAAGCAACCTGCCCTCGACCAGTGGGAGCTTCGATCCGCTGAACTGGCGCCGGTGGAGGTCGGAGAAGTCATCCAGGGTCTTCCCGGGTGCCTCGGGGTGGCCAGAGGCAAGGCTCGGGTCGTTCTCGACCCCGCAGACCCGATGGGTCTTGAGCCGGGCGAGATTCTCGTCGCTCCGTTGACCGACCCATCGTGGACGCCGCTCTTCGTGGCAGCCGAGGGTGTCGTGGTCGACGTCGGCGCCGTGATGAGCCATGCCGTCATCGTTTCTCGGGAGCTCGGTATCCCGTGTGCGGTGTCGGTCACCAACGCCACCAGGCGCATTCCCGATGGGGCCATGATCGAAGTCGATGGCTCCACCGGGACAGTGACCATCATCGAGACTTAGACTCCATCGTCCATGGCCGTTTACCTCGTCCGTCACGCTCACGCCGGAGCCAGGCAGTCAGAGCGACATGACCGCTATCGACAATTGTCCGAGAAGGGCTGGCGCCGGGCAGGGGTGATCACCGAGCTGTTGGCTGAGGTCGAGGTCAACCTCGTGCTGTCGAGCCCGGCCACGCGGTGTGTCCAAACCGTCGAGGGCACCGCCGAGGCACACGGCCTCGAAGTCATCGAGACCGAAGACCTCTGGGAGGACGCCAACACCAGCGACGTGATGGCGGTGCTTGCCGATGCCGTGGGTGGCAAGAAATCACGAACTGTCGTGGTCAGCAGCCACGGCAACTTGATTCCGATCATCGTCGAGCAGCTCGCTGCCGCCGGGGCCAAGATCCGAGGACGGGGCTGTGAGAAGGGCTCGATCTGGGTGCTCGACCACAACGGCAAGAAGTTCACGGCGTGTACCTACATCTCCAAAGATGTCGAGATGCTCTTCGACTGAGAAGTGTTGGTCGACGGGGCGAGACGTATCGGTGTCTCACAGGTCTATTCATCGACAGTCGGAGCGATTATGAGCGGCTCCGGGCGTCCCCTGGCCGACCGACTTCGCATGATATGTGGGTGGCGACGCGTTGTGCTCCGCGATTGTGCGGCGCGGTTGGCTTCGCTCAGCACCCTGTGGCATCGCGGAGTGTCTGGCAAGCCTGAGCAAGCCGGGGTGACTCGAGCATCGTGATCTTTCGCCTAAATGCAGCTTGCGGAATCGTGTGGATGTTGTCGAAGTTGACGACGCAGTCGGTGGGTACGCCGTCGTCGGGCGTCAGCTCCAACTCAGAGACGAGACCTCGGATTGTTCGTGTGATCGCTGCCACGACCACTGATCCAATCCGATCTGCGACCGGATCTCGGGTCAGAACCAGCACCGGGCGATCCCCGCCCGGGGTCTCAGCGAACCAGATTTCGCCGTTACGCATCGGCCCAATCCGACCAATCTTCGGCGGGTCCCCAATCAGCGATCTGAGCGATCGCTGATTCGTCGCTTGCGAGTGGAGTCTCGAGCCACGCTTCGGCGTCATGTTCGGAGGCAAGTCGAGTGAGATGACGGTGCAACGCCTGGCGGAGCAGTTCAGATTTGTCGATACCCAGTTCGTCTGCCCAGCGTTGAGCGGCTGTTGCCTCATCGTCGTCGACCCTGAAACTAATCATTGTCATACGGAGAGGATAGATCGTATGACAATGTTCAGCAAGGGGTAGGCGCCCAAGATGTCGAAGAGCGATATCGAGCACTCTGGCCGCACATGACGCCGGAAGTGGGCGGCGGGTCGAGCACCGGAGGTCGGGATTATCGAGTGGGTACCTCCCGATGAGCCCACCTACGTAGAGGCGAGTTGGGAGAAGCCCGAACGAGCCAAAGAGTGCGTCCTGCAAAGGGGGGTGCGAGTCAGCGTCCGTTGTTGTCGGCTTCGTCGGCGTCGATCCAGGCCCTTGGGTACCAGGTGGCAAGCCACGGCTTGGGTATGTCGATTGCTTCCAAACCCTCGGCGCCACGCGGGACCTCGGGCTGGACGTATCCGGCATCTTCGTAAGGGAAGTCAGGCCCTGTGACGACGCCGGCTTCATAAAAGCTGATCTGGAGCCGCACGAAATCCTCGATCGAGTCGAAACACCTCCGGCAACCCAACCCGTAGTGCATCCACAACCAGACTGATCCGGCGTCACTTTCACGAAGCGAAACCACCGCTTCGAGGGTCTCGAAACAGTCGGCGATCATCAACCCAGGCAACGGCTCGACCAGACCACGGAGTCGTGCATCCTCGGCAGGCAAATCGGAGAACCCGCCGGGTTCCATCAGCTCAATCATCTTCCGTGCTGACTTCTTGAGTGACCAAAAGTGCATACCGTTCATGAACAGCGGCGGCTGGTTCACCCGTCGTTTCAACGGGACTTCGGCACAGCCGTTGGACCAGCGCCACAACTCCAGCACCGACGCAGAGATGGATGCGCCGATCAGGTCCTCGACTTCGGCGACTTCGGCATCCGACACCGGGGGCGCTTTCTCGAACGGGACACCGAATGCCCGGTGGTGGGCAACGTATTTGTCGAGGAGGTCAGCGAGCTCAGACATGATTCAGCTATCGGCACAATACAACTGACTCCGAAGTGCCACTGGATATCGTCTATCGACCGCCTGCAGCCACCCCTCTTCCGATGAGCCGGCTGTGCGAAAACGGCCACTATGCGACGCCACGGAATATCGGGCGATCCCGCCGCTCGTAGCGCCGGTACTGCAGCGCGTGGTCGC
>Ga0114952_1000909_pt1 | contig 27450 bp, 24 predicted proteins | sample SidtaG_2_FD_87303 | JGI IMG/M metagenome (GOLD analysis project Ga0114952, IMG submission 87303) | Marine algal microbial communities from Sidmouth, United Kingdom - Sidmouth_Asex2 metaG | ecosystem: Host-associated > Algae > Red algae > Unclassified | place: Sidmouth, United Kingdom | collected...
GCCAGAGCCACGGTGCCAGCCGCCAGTCCAAGCAGCGCAGCCCGCAGCGCGAAGCTTGCCATGATGCGTTTGCGCGATGCGCCGAGCGTTTTTAGCACTGCTGCCTCATAGGTCCGCGCACGTTCGCCAGCGGCAGCTGCCCCGATCAACACAAGAAAGCCTGTGATCAATGTGGCCAATGCCGCATAGCGGGTCGCGGTTGCAATGCCGCCAACGAGGTCTACGACCTGATCAATGGCGTCCCGAATACGTATGGCCGTTATGTTGGGAAATTGACCTGCAAGGTCGCGCAAAATCACGGCTTCTGCTTCTGGTTCCGCATAGACCGTCGAAATCCAGCTATGGGGTGCACCCGCCAGTGCGCTGGGGTTCATTGTCATGACAAAACCGATGCCTGCATCCTCCCAACTGACGTCTTGAAAACTGGCGATTGTCGCCGTGATATCGCGGCCGAGGATATTGACGGTCACGCTGTCGCCGATAGACAGGCCAATCTCGAGGGCCTCTTGGGTGGCAAAGCTCATGAGGGGTGGGCCGCTATAGTCGTCAGGCCACCATTCACCTTGTGTGATCTCGGCCCCTTCGGGTTGGGTGCCGCTATAGGTCACACCGCGATCGCCGCGCACGACCCAGTGACCGTCGGCAAAGTCGTCTGCCGATTGATCGTTAATACGGGTGATGATGCCACGCAACATCGGCGCAGTGTCGACCTTGCGCACCGCCGGATCGCTGCTCAGACGGTCGCGAAATCCCGCGATTTGGTCCGGCTGTATATCGACAAAGAAATAGCTTGGCGCGACCTGCGGTAGCTCGTCCGAAAAAGCGGCGCGCAGGTTGCCGTCGATCTGACCGACACATGAAAGTACGGTAAGGCCAAGACCCAAGGACAGCACGACCGATGTCGCCTCGCCATTGCGCGCACCGATTGCACCAAGCGCGAGGCGCAGCGCAGGGCGCCCGCGCGTGCGGCGGGTCAGGCGGCGCGCGATGAATTTTGCGAGCAGCGCGGCAATCACGAGGATGAACAGTGCTGTGGCAATACCGCCGGCAGTCCACAGGGTCAGAAATACGGTGCCGGAGAACCAGATGGCCGCGCCAAGCAAAGCGGCGATGAGGATGGCCGTTGTTACAAGGTATGGAAAAGCGGGCAGTCGGTGGCCTGCTCCGCTTGCATCGCGAAACAAGGTGGCGGGCCTGATCTGTTCTGTGCGCGCCAAGGGCCATAGCGTGAAAATCGCAGCGGCGAGCAGGCCGTAGATGGCTGCCTCGGCCAATGGCGCGGGAGTGAAGGTGAAATCTGCCGGAATGGGCAATTGCGCCTCGATGAACGGCGCGAGCAAGATCGGGATGCCACCACCCAAGACCAAGCCAATCGCGACACCAAGCAACGTCAACACGCCGATTTGTATGAAATAAGTTAAAAAGATTGTTTGACGTGTGGCACCCAAGGTTTTGAGGGTAGCAATCACGCCTGTTTTGCCGCTCAGGTAGGCGCGCACGGCGGCGGATACGCCTACGCCGCCGACAGCCAAACCGGACAGGCCCATCAAGATCAGGAAGGCGCCGATACGCTCTACAAAACGGGCGGTGCCGCCAGCGCCCTCGCGGCTATCGCGCCAACGCAGCCCTGTATCGCGGAATTGCCCTTCAGCCTGACGTTCAAGAGCATCAAGGTCGGCATCATCGGGTAAATCCATGCGGTACTGCGTCGAAAACAAGGTGCCTTCAGCCAGCAAGCCCGAGGTCGCAAGGTCGTCGGTATAAACCACGGTGCGCGGCCCAAGCCCAAAGCCACCAGAGGCGTTGTCTGGATAGCGGTCGAGGATCGCGCGCAGCGTGAACGTCGCAGCCCCAAGCCGGAATGTATCGCCTACAACCAGCCCCAACCTGTCAACAAGCACACGTTCCATCACGGCACCTTGCATCATAAGCGCTTGGGCCAGGTCCATCGGCGGATCTAGCGTAACCCGACCCACCAGCGGGTAGGCCGTGTCGACGGCACGGATTTGGGTCAGGCCGCGTTCGACCCCTGAATTTGTGTCGAAAACAACCATCGACCTGAAATCGACAGTTTCCGATACTTCATCGGCGATGTCGGCCATAAATGCGCGTTCTGCGTCGCGCGCGAACCGGTAGGTGAATTCGGCTTCTGCATCGCCGCCCAGAAGTGCTGCGCCCTCTTTCTCTAGGCCAGCCTCAATTCCGGCGCGGACAGTGCCGACGGCCGCGATCGCGGCCACGCCAAGGGCGAGGCATGCAAGGAACACGCGGAACCCCCGAAGGCCACCTCGCAATTCGCGCGCAGCAAACCGTGCCGCGATACGCAGGCTCATGCGATGCGCCCGTCCGTGAGGGTGATCACGCGGTCGCATCGCGCAGCCAGTTCAGGGGAATGGGTGACCATGATCAGTGTGGCCCCGTGACGGTCACGCAGATCAAACAACATGTCCATAATCGCTGCGCCGTTGGTGGCATCAAGATTGCCAGTAGGTTCATCAGCAAGCAGAGTGCGCGGTCGTGGCGCAGAGGCGCGCGCAAGTGCAACGCGTTGCTGTTCGCCGCCCGACATCTGCCCGGGATAATGATCAGCGCGCGCACCAAGGCCCACGGCATCAAGTTCCGCCGCCGCGCGGTCAAATGCATCGGTCGCGCCAGCAAGTTCCAGCGGCGTTGCGACATTTTCCAACGCGGTCATTGTCGGGATAAGGTGGAAAGATTGGAACACCACCCCCATATTATACCTACGAAAGCGGGCAAGGCCGTCTTCTGTCATGTCCGTCAGGTTTTGACCAAGGGCAGTGATTTTGCCCGCCGTCGCCTGTTCTAAACCGCCCATCAACATCAGGAGAGATGATTTGCCCGACCCGCTTGGCCCGACCAGCCCCAAGGTTTCACCCGCCGCAACATCAAGCGAGATGTCGTGCAAGATGTCGACCTTGCCCGCATTCCCGTCAAGCGACAGGGCGGCGTTGGACAACGAAAGGATTTTATCGGTCATGGGACGGCTTTCTGCGATAGGTGCGTCCTTTGGATATGGGGCGCGCGGCGTGCTGTGCAAGCTGTCATTGGTTATTGGTCTAACCACGGGTGCTGCGCAGGCCGAAACGGTGACAATAGCAGCGCTTGGCGACAGTCTGACGGCGGGGTACGGATTGCCCAACGGCGACGGGTTTGTGCCGCAAATGCAAGCATGGCTGGACGCGCAGGGCGCTGATGTGATGTTGATCAATGCTGGCGTTTCGGGTGATACGACGGCGGGTGGGTTATCGCGCACAGACTGGACGCTGACCCCCGAGGTTGATGCAATGATTGTGGCCTTGGGTGGCAACGATTATCTACGAGGGCTGGACCCCGCGCTGAGCCGCGCAAACCTGAATGGCATTCTTGCCAAGGCGCAGGGCGCTGGCGTTGATACGCTACTGGTCGGTTTGACAGCGGGCACGAACTATGGCGTCGATTACAAGTTGGCGTTTGACGAGATGTATACAGAACTTGCTACTGCATATGACGTGCCGCTTTTCCCGTCGTTTTTCGCAGGACTTCTGGCTGCGGCAGGCACGCAGGACGGATTGGCGTCATTCATGCAATCCGACGGTATCCACCCCAACAAAGAAGGCGTCACCGTCATTGTGGCCGCAATGGGCCCCGCTGTGATGGAATTGGTGACCAAAGTCCGTGAGGGAGAATAGGATTTATCATTCCCCTTCATCCGGCGATCAATTCCGTGATATGCAACATCATCAACCTAACATTCCAAAGGAAATAACATGTCGATCGCAAAAGTTACCGAAGTTATCTCGTCCTCCTCCAAGTCATTTGACGACGCTGTCGAGAATGGGGTGGAGCGTGCGTCCAAAACATTAAAGGGCATCACAAGCGCGTGGGTTGCGGACCAGAAAGTCACGGTCAAGAACGGTAAGATCGACGAATACCGCGTGGTTCTGAAAATTACATTTGTTTTGGAAGACTAAATTGAAAAAGGGGCGCCGGATTTGACGCCCCTTTGATCATCTGTGGACCGCCAGCCTAGTCGGCCAAGGTCAGATTGACGGCGCTTTCGCGACCATCGCGGCCAGCCTCAATGTCAAAGTTAACTTTTTGATCATCGCGCAGACCGGTCAAACCGGACCGCTCAACGGCGGAAATGTGCACAAACACATCCTTGGCTCCACCATCGGGGGCGATAAATCCAAAACCTTTTGTGGTGTTGAACCACTTTACTGTACCTGAAGCCATAGTTGCTTCCTCCATATTCACCGCTCGCAAAATGCAGCGGACCGGCTCGTCATATCAAGATCGAAAGACTGGGCCGTAATGGGGTCAGTGGTCGATAACGTGCGACGTCGCACGCATAGGATGTGCGCGCGTTCTACGAAAATCAAGTATTTTAGGAATGGGTGCCTGTTTAGGCGGGTTGGCGCGCCCGCAAATGCGGACGCCCCAGTGTGCGATTTAGGCCAGAGCCAAGTTGATCGCAGATTCGCGGCCGTCACGGCCAGCTTCGATGTCGAAAGTAACCTTTTGGTCATCTTTCAGGCCTGTGAGGCCGGAACGCTCAACAGCAGAGATGTGCACGAACACGTCCTTGGAGCCGCCATCAGGAGCGATAAAGCCGAAGCCTTTAGTTGCGTTGAACCATTTTACTGTACCAGTAGCCATGGAAATTTTCCTTTGTTTTCAGGCTGTCCACGAAATGCGACAGCGCGGCGTAGTCAGTGCAAAATCGAAAGACTGTAGCCGAAAAGGAGAACAGTGGGTCGAGAAAGATAACGTCTGCACCCCTCAAATGGGGCCTGTCCGCGCAAAAAGCAAGGGAAAATACGCGATAGGCGTCGAGGCGCTCTTTCCTTTTGGGCGCAAAGGCGTATCGGATGCAATCAAACTGGATCAAAGGAAACGATATGCGTTGGGATGAACTGATGACGCGCGCTGGTGGTGTGTGCGAATTTTGCGGTGCCTCGGAAAATTTGACCGCGCAGTCCGTCACACCGAAAGATCAAGTGCTGCTTTGCCCCGTTTGCAAGGGTGATTCTGACCCGCAAATGGGGCATTGGCATTGTTTGGAGGGGGCCGCTTGGTCCACGGTGCCCTCGGTGCAGGCTGCTGTGTGGCGTAAGCTAGGAGAGATTGACGACGGCTGGGCCACTGACACGCGCGACATGATGCAGGTTGATCCTGATGCAATGGCCCGCATTGTCGCGGCTGATCAACCCGCCACTGTGCACCGCGACAGCCTTGGGGTGATATTGGCCCACGGCGACACGGTCGTGTTGGTCAAGGATTTGCCCGTCAAAGGGGCGGGGTTCACGGCCAAGCGCGGCACTGCTGTACGCAATATCTCGCTTGTGCCGGACAATGAGGGCCATATCGAAGGTCGCGTTGATGGTCAAAGAATTGTCATTCTCACTGAATTTGTGAAGCGAAAATAGGCATTCAACAAAGTGGGGAGAAGCACCAGAGCTTTCCCCTGATTGGCAATTGTATGATCAGATAGGATGATGCCAGATTGTAAAACTGGGAGATCGCATATGTTCAAATTTTTGAAAACACGTTTGGGTGCAGTAAAGCCTGTCGTTGAAACACAGCGCCAAACACTTGATCGCGCCATGGGCGAGGTGAACGAAATCGTTGCATTGATGGCCGTAAAGCCGAAAATCACAATTGATCCCGAAACCGGGACTGTTGCGTTCGAATTGCCTGACCAGATGCCGGACGAAGCACTGGCATTGCCCGCGCCGGATCAGGCCGAAGAAACTGCAAAACAAGACGCGGCATAAATAAAAACGGGGCGGCCGTATTGACCGCCCCGTTAAAATTTAGCGAGAGAACTTCTTGTGTTTCATGCGCTTAGGTTCCAACGCATCGGCACCCAAGCGCTTCTTTTTGTCTTCTTCGTAGTCTTCAAAGTTGCCTTGGAACCATTCAACATGGGCATCACCCTCAAACGCGAGGATATGTGTGCAAATCCGGTCAAGGAAAAAGCGGTCGTGAGAGATCACAACGGCACAACCGGCAAACGATGTCAGGGCATCTTCGAGCGCGCGAAGCGTTTCGACGTCCAGATCGTTGGTAGGCTCATCGAGCAGCAGGACGTTGCCACCTGATTTCAAGAGTTTTGCCATGTGGACACGGTTGCGTTCACCGCCCGACAAAAGGCCGACCTTTTTCTGTTGATCGCCCCCTTTGAAGTTAAACGCCGAGCAATAGGCGCGACTGTTCATTTGCGCGTCGCCCAAGGCGATAATTTCGGCCCCGCCAGTGATTTCTTCCCATACTGTCGTGTCTGCGTTCAACGCGTCACGGCTTTGATCGACATACGACAACTGCACGGTGTCGCCATATGTCACGGTGCCCTCATCAGGTTCCGCTTGTCCGGTGAGCATGGAAAACAACGTGGATTTACCCGCGCCGTTCGGCCCCACAACGCCAACGATGCCGCCAGGAGGAAGGTCAAATGACAGATCCTCAACAAGAAGCTTATCGCCCATAGCCTTTTTCAGGTTTTCGACCTCGATCACTTTGGATCCAAGGCGGGGACCGTTGGGAATGATAATCTGGGCACGGCCCATTTTCTCTTTTTCCGATTGATTAGCGAGGTCGTTGTAGGCGCTGATCCTTGCCTTTGATTTCGCCTGACGGGCCTTGGCCCCTTGGCGCATCCATTCGAGTTCGCGCTCGAGGGTGCGTTGCTTGGATTTGTCGTCTTTTGCCTCACGTTCCAAACGTTTGGCCTTGGCTTCCAGCCAACTGGAATAGTTGCCTTCATGCGGGATGCCTGACCCTCGGTCGAGTTCCAAAATCCACCCTGTGATCGCATCAAGGAAATACCGGTCGTGGGTTACGATCAGAATGGTGCCTTTGTAATCGATCAAGTGCTGCTGCAGCCATGCGATGGTTTCCGCATCAAGGTGGTTGGTCGGTTCGTCAAGCAGCAACATATCCGGCGCCTCGAGCAGCAGTTTGCAAAGCGCCACACGACGTTTTTCACCACCTGAAAGAGTTGAGACATCAGCGTCGTCAGGCGGGCAGCGGAGTGCCTCCATGCTGACGTCAATCTGACTGTCGAGGTCCCAAAGATTGGCGGCGTCAATTTCGTCTTGCAGCTGGGCCATCTCGTCCGCGGTCTCGTCCGAGTAGTTCATTGCCAGTTCATTATACCGATCAAGCACAGCCTTCTTGTCGGCGACACCCAACATTACGTTTTCACGCACATTAAGCGTTTCGTCCAAATGAGGCTCTTGCGGCAGATAGCCAACACGCGCGCCTTCGGCTGCCCATGCCTCTCCTGCGAAGTCCTTGTCTTGACCTGCCATAATACGCATGAGCGTCGATTTACCGGTGCCGTTGACACCAACAACGCCGATTTTCACGCCGGGTAGGAAGTTTAACCGGATATTTTCAAAAACCTTTTTCCCACCAGGATAGGTTTTTGAAACGCCGTCCATAAAATAGACGAATTGATTGCTGGCCATTTTGACGCTCCGCTCGGGATTAGGAATTTGCTCTTAGATAGCGGGGCTTGGCATCGGGGGCAATCGGGGAACGTGCAAAGGGGACGGTTCCGTTTGTTGCACCATCCAGAAAACCAAAAACGTCATGGCATGCGATGTTGGGCCCGACAATTGGACCCTGAATGGTTCGACAACCAATTTTTCCCAAGACGTCCAACTGCTCTTGGGTGACCACGCCATCGATGATCGCATAAAGATCAAGATCATCGCAGAGTTGAAGGATGGTTTTAAGGATAAGTCGGGTCGTGGGTTCTTCGGACAAGGTAGCGACAAGTTGGGCATCGATTTGTATTGCCCGCACATTCAGTTTGGGCAAATGTACAATGCCCGCGTGCCCCATCCCGAAATCGTCGATCATGGTGATGAAGCCGCTTTTGTTTAATGTGTTGATCATATCGAGGTATGATCCCGACCTGCCTGTCGTTTCCGAAAAAGACGTTTCATTTAACTTGATGACAATTCCGGCAGGGTCGAGATTGAGCTTGGCAACGCGCGCCATGAGTTTTTGGTGAAATTGGGGATGGGCCAGACATTCTGGCGACGCAGAAAACCCGACATAAACCTCATTGTGGCAGGAGGTTGCCAGTTGTGATTTTAGTTCGAGGGCTGCGTCCATGGCAGCAAAACCAATGTCAGCCATCAGGTTTGTAGACTTGGCAATATCGATAAAGTCATCGAGCGCTAGCCGACCCATGATCGGATGCTTCCAGCTAATGACGGTTTCAACCCCTGTTATATGACCGCGCTTTAAATGTTTGGCTGCCTTGAAATCCACCTCAAGCGCACCCGACGATTTTGCCGCTTGCAACTCGTTTGCCAGACCCCGCTGTCGGGTGTGGCGGCGGCGTAGAACCTTATCGTAGATCACCAATTGACCTCGTCCGGAGCGTTTCGCGTCATAGAGTGCAAAGTCGGATTGCTGAAGAAGTTCAGACCCTGATTTTAGGCCGGACGTCGATAAAGAGGCGCCGATGCTTATGCGGCATCTAATTGTGCAGCCTTCCCAAGCCAGGGGTTCCACAACACTTTGTTGCAGTGCCGCACCGATTTTATGGATTTCGTTGAGGTCGCGCAAACCGGGGCATGCAACGACAAATTCGTCCCCGCCAATGCGTGCAATCATATCAGTTTGGCGAAGTGCGGTTTTCAGCTTTGTGGCGATGTATTTAAGAGCAGCATCGCCAGCAGCGTGTCCATGCGTGTCGTTGATAATTTTGAATTTATCGAGGTCGATATGGAAAAGACCCAGAAATCGATCAGCATTTCGTGAACCGGTAAGATGGTCGTCAACAAAACGGGCTAAAGCCTGTCTGTTCGCCACGCCGGTCAGGTCATCATGGGCGGCCAGATATGCAAGTTTTGTGGACGTTTCTTTCAGGCGCTTTTCCTTCATGATTTGCTGTGTAACATCCCTGCACACCAGAATGATGCTTTGTGTTCCGTCGGGCGCGATATTGTGTGATGCGTTGATCTGGTTCCAAAACAAGGAGCCGTCGCCGCGTATATTGCGAAACAGCGACAGGTCGTCTTTTCTTATGGTTGCCGGATCAAACTGGAATTCGGCTATCTCGCGAGGCGATGGGCGATCTTCCTCGGGGAGGGCGAACGACAGTGGATTGCGGCCCATCATCTCATGGGCTGGCCGCCCCATTATTCTGCAATAAGCAGGATTGACCCACAGTATGCATCCATCCAACCCTTGAATCAGCACACCATCGTTCGCGTTTTCGCATGCGATTTTGTAATACTGGGCCTCGCGGTCAGCCCGATTAAAATCTTGTTTTATCTTGTCGTATTCCGCACGCAAATGCGCGAAGGATCCACGTGCATTCAACCATAGAGCTGCAAAAACCAGCAGTAAAAAACCACCTGAAATTGCTGTTGCAAACACACCTGTCATAACGAACCTGTTCATTCCTCGTACGTCGGAACTTTAGGAGGCTAATTGATGAACAACTGTTAAGGCGTACCGGATTTTTGTCTAAAATTTGAGTGTTTGACTCTGCTTCAATCTGGTGTTTCGTTTGCGTAAACGATTTAGGAAATTCCAGATGTATATACCAGCCAAAGATCGATATGACCGTATGATTTACCGCAGGTGCGGGCGTTCGGGTTTGAAATTGCCTGCGGTGTCGCTTGGGCTTTGGCACAATTTCGGCCACGATACGCCACATGAAACCAAAGTGGACATTTGCCGGACCGCGTTTGACCATGGCATCACGCATTTTGATCTTGCAAACAACTACGGCCCCCCGCCTGGTGCGGCAGAGCATGCCTTTGGGTCCATATTGGCGTCGGATTTCAAAGGCTATCGCGACGAGCTGATAATCAGCTCAAAAGCGGGCTACGACATGTGGGATGGCCCATATGGTGAGTGGGGCAGCCGGAAAAACCTGATCGCATCTTGTGATCAATCGCTCAAACGGATGGGATTGGATTACGTCGATATCTTCTATTCGCACAGGTTTGACCCCGATACGCCGCTTGAGGAAACAATGGGTGCGCTTGATACAATTGTGCGGTCTGGGCGCGCGCTCTATGTTGGTATTTCGTCATACAACACTGCGCGAACCCGCGAGGCAGTCGCGATACTGAACGACCTTGGCACGCCGTGTCTGATCCATCAGCCGAGTTACAATATGTTGAATCGCTGGGTGGAACGTGACGGTTTGAAGGACACATTGAACGAGCTTGGCGTCGGGTCCATCGCGTTTACGCCGCTGGCGCAAGGGATGTTAACCAAGAAATATCTGGGCGGGATTCCTGATGATAGTCGTGCCGCGCAGGGCAAATCCTTGTTTCCTTCCATGCTGTCGCAAAAAGCGATCGAGAATATTAAAAAGCTGAATGAAATCGCACAAGCACGTGATCAAACGCTTGCGCAAATGGCAATTGCTTGGGTGTTGCGCGATGGCGGAATCACGACGGCGCTGATTGGTGCATCAAAGGCGTCACAAGTCGTCGATTGTGCAGGCGCGATCGGCAATCTTACATTCACGGCAAAAGAGTTGGCGTTGATCGACACCTACGCGGACGAAGAAAAAATCAACCTTTGGGCGAATTCATCGGAGTCAGCATGATCCAAAATCCCATTTTGCCAGGGTTTAACCCTGATCCGTCCTTCTGCCGCGTAGGCCAAGATTATTACGTCGCCACATCGACATTCGAATGGTATCCGGGGGTGCAAATCCATCATAGCCGCGATCTGGTGAATTGGACGCTTGTGTCACGTCCGCTTTGCCGTCAGGCGCAGTTGGACATGCGCGGAAATCCGGACAGTGGCGGAATTTGGGCGCCTTGTCTGTCGCATGCCGACGGTAAGTTCTGGCTGGTCTATACAGACGTCAAGCGACTGGATGGGCCGTTCAAAGATGCCCACAACTACATTGTCACATGTGATACCATTAACGGAGACTGGTCGGACCCGTGGTATGTAAATTCCCAAGGGTTTGATCCTACATTATTTCACGACGATGACGGGCGGAAATACTTTGCGAACGTGCAGTGGAACCATCGGGGCGAAGGCACGGGGGTCAATCCGGCACATGATGCGTTTGATGGGATTTTGCTTCAGGAATGGTCGCCTGACGCGGGGCTGATTGGACCGGTTAAAAACATCTACGCAGGAACGACGCGCGGCTTTACCGAAGCACCACATATCTTCAAACGAAACGGGTATTATTATCTGACAACAGCCGAAGGCGGTACGGGATACCAGCATGCCGTCAGCCTTGCACGGTCCCGTGATATCTGGGGGGCGTATGAAGATCATCCGGACCTCCATGTAATCTGTGCCGACGGATCGGATAGCCCCGTGCAACGGACAGGACACGGTCAATACGTCGAGACCCATTGGGGCGATCATTACCACACATTCCTGATGGGGCGTCCGATCAACGGCCCCACTGGCGGCAGCTTTTGTCCGCTGGGCCGCGAAAGCGGTATTGAGCGTGTGATCTGGCGCGATGATTGGATGTATCTGGAACGTGGCGGCATGGTCGCAGGTGCGCGCGTCCCTGCTCCTGTGGACATAGCCCCCGAACCGGTTTCCGCCGTGCGGCGAACATTGGCCGGGGACTTGCCGCCGGAGTTTCAGTGGCTGCGGACACCTGTGCCGGACCTCATTTTCCGCACAACTGACAGCGGGCTCGCGTTGATCGGCCGCGAAAGCATCGGGAGCTGGTTTGAACAAGCCCTCGTGGCGCGCAGGCAAGAGCATCATGCGTATGCGGCCACAACAACGATCATCGGGTTTGCACCCGAAACCTATCAGCAGGCCGCAGGGCTTACGACTTACTATAATGCCCACAAATATCATGCGATTGTTGTGACGCATGATGCGGCGTTGGGGCGCGTGTTGACACTCATGTCATGCCCCGGCGATTGGCCGAATGCTGGGGCGCAGTTCCCTGCGCAGCCGGTCGGCCTATCGGATGGCCCCGTTGAACTGCGCGTGGTCGTGAATGGCGCAACGCAACAGTTCTGGTACCGTCAAGGCGGCGATTGGACCGCGATTGGGCCGGCCTTGGACGCGTCGGTCATTTCCGACGAGGGCGGTAAGGGTGAGCATGCATCGTTCACTGGCGCATTCGTTGGAATGGTTGCGTTTGACATCACCGGACAAGGCACCGAGGCGACGTTCACGCAGTTCGACTATGTGCCCGACGGTTCCGTATGATTTCGGAGCTTTGCACCTGTTCGATTGATGGTGTCATTGATGTCGTCCTAAAGCATGACGGGGATATCGAGGCACCCAACTGGCATCCGGACGGGTATCTGGTGGTCAACGGGGGCGGTCAGATATTCCGCGTGGCGTTGGACAATCCGCAACTGGAATTGATCGACACGGGTTTTGCCCAGAACTGCAACAACGATCATGGTATTTCCCCAAACTGGCAATTGTTGGCGATTTCAGATGCGTCGCAAACGAACGGTTCGTGCATATACACCGTTCCGATCGGTGGTGGCAGCCCTCGACGCATCACGCCCAAGACGCCAAGCTGGTGGCATGGCTGGTCGCCTGACGGTGCTTCATTGGCCTATGTGGGCGCGCGCGACGGGGGTCCGGTTAAGCTTTATTGCATGCCGTCCGGTGGTGGCGACGAGACGTTGGTTTGCGACGGGTTCGACCATGTCGACGGGCCAGACTACACAGCTGACGGGCAGTGGATCTGGTTCAACGGCGAACGTGCGGGCGATGTGAACCTTTGGCGTGTGCGACCCGATGGTTGCGATCTGACCCAAATGACATTCGATGAAACCGTGAACTGGTTTCCACATCCCAGCCCGAACGGTGCGCATGTGGTTTACCTTGCTTATCCGAAAGGCACCAAAGGCCATCCCGGCGGTTTACAGGTCGCATTGCGCATTATGCCAAGCGGCGGCGGCGAGGCGCAAACATTGGTGTCGTTGTTGGGCGGCCAAGGAACGATCAATGTGCCAAGCTGGGCGCCTGACGCAAAGCGCTTTGCGTTTGTGCGATATAGCGATTAACCACGATCAGGATTGAAGCAACAATGGTGGGTGCCCGTGCAAGGTGATCCAATCGCATCACGTGGACAGGTCGTAGGGCTTTTGGGGGGATCATTTGATCCGGCCCATGACGGGCATGTGCATATCACCAAGACCGCTCTTAAGCGGTTCGGACTGGACCGTGTTTGGTGGCTTGTCAGTCCGGGTAACCCGCTAAAGGATCGTGGTCCCGCGCCGCTGGATCAGCGTATCGCACATGCGCGCGATGTCATGGCGCATCCTGACGTGCAGGTCACAGGGATCGAGCGCACGTTAGGCACCAGATATACCGCGCAAACCATAGCGGCCTTGCAAGCGCGTTACCCCGGGGTGCGGTTCGTCTGGCTGATGGGGGCCGATAATCTTGCGCAATTCCATCGTTGGCAGGACTGGCAATGGATCATGCAGAATGTCCCCATCGGCGTGATCGCGCGTCCGGGCGATAGAATTTCCGCGCGTTTGTCAAAGGCTGCGATTGTTTATCGTGCGGCGATGTTGCCTGCCCGTGCATCGACGCAGTTGGGCCAAGGTACGGCACCGCGGTGGTGTTTTGTCAATTTGCCGATGTCGGATCAGTCCTCGACGGCGATCAGGGCGGCGGCGGATCGGGCATAGGCGTTGCACATAAACGATGCTGCGCTAAGGTGATGGTATGATACAACAATATTCACGACGTATGATCCTAGGATCATTGTTCAGCTCCGTTGCGACAGGTGTATTGGCCAATGCGCCCATAAAGTCGCCGCGCCCCGTCGGGAGGGCCGGACCTGTTGCTGCCGCACCATCGCGGACCCGTCCCGTCGCGCGCGCAAATCTGGCAGACATTCTGGCGGCCTCTGGCTTAACCGGACAAGTTGGTGTCGTGTTGGCAGATGCGCAAACAGGCGAGGTCATCGAGGCAAATGATGCCGATACCCCGTTGCCGCCGGCGAGTGTGACAAAGGCCGTTACTGCACTTTACGCCATCGAGGCGCTGGGCGTTGATCACACGTTTAAAACACGTATTTTTGCGGATGGACCGGTTTTAGACGGCGTATTGCGTGGTAATTTGATACTTGCGGGTGGTGGCAACCCGAATTTGGTCACCGACGACCTTGCCGCTTTGGCCGAGACGCTCAAGCAAACGGGCCTGACGCAGGTCACAGGGCGATTTTACGTTTTCGACAGTGCGCTTCCGAATTTGGACGAGATAGACACCCAGCAACTTGATCATTTGGGGTACAACCCCGCTATTTCCGGATTGAACCTGAATTTCAACCGCGTGCATTTTGAATGGAAGCGGGTCGGTGGCGCCTACACAGTGGCGATGGATGCGCGCAGCGAGCTTTACCGACCAAACGTCACGATTGCCAAAATGCGGATCGTCGATCGTGACGTGCCGGTTTATACCTACCGCGACGGCGAAGGACATGATGCATGGACTGTCGCACGCGGCGCTTTGGGAAGCGGCGGATCGCGCTGGCTTCCTGTGCGGTATCCTGCGCTTTATGCGGGTGAGGTTTTTGCAAGTTTTGCCCGCTCCAACGGGCTTGTTCTATCACCGCCTACAGAGGTGGCGACCCTGACAGGGGACGTGATCGCAACCCATGAAAGCGAGAACCTGCAACGCATGATGCGCCGCATGTTGCGGTTTTCCACGAATTTGACCGCTGAAATCGCGGGGTTGTCAGCGACGGAAAAATTGACGGGGCAACAGCGCGGTTTGCGGACATCGGCATTGGGCATGACCCGATGGGCCAAAGACCGCGCTGGGATTGCACCAACATTTGCCGACCATTCGGGGCTGGGTGATACAACGCGGATAAGTGCTGCAGAAATTGTCAAACTCCTGAATGCACAAGGCGTGCGGAATGTGCTTTTCCCGATCCTGAAGGACATTCCATACCGCGATGACAATAAACGCCCGATCGCGGGCTTCCCTGCGACTGTTTTGGCGAAAACAGGGACGCTCAACTTTGTTTCATCGCTGGCAGGTTACATCCGTACCGCGAGCGGTCGCGATTTGACATTCGCAATTTTTGCAGCGGACATTGATGCGCGCGAGGTCGGCAAAGCGTCGAACGACGAACAGCCGTTCGGGTCGATCACATACAATACAAACGCCAAAAAGCTTCAGGCACGCCTGCTGCGGTATTGGGCAAATTTCACCTGATCAAAGGGTCATGTGTCGGGCGCGCGATCCACGTTCGATTGCTGCGGCGTGAAGGCGGTCAATCTCAAGCTCATAGCGAATCTCTTCGAGCATGCGGGCCTCTGCGCCTTGAATGGCCCCATCAGCAGCGGCCACATCACACGACAGCGCGTAGGCCGTTTCAAAAAGCTTTTCCGGCACCGCGTCGCGGATCAGGCCAAATAATGCCTCAAGCCCGTCTTCTTGCTCAAGTAGCTCGAACACCATTTTGGAAACGCGTGGCAGGCGTTCCGCGTCGTAGTCAGCAAAAACTGGCAAGTTGTTGATCGAGTTGGACATTTTGACAAGTTCTGCCGTGCGGATCGTTTCGTCGCTGGCGGAAACAGCGACCATCAGGGCCGCAAGCGCGTCTTGGGCGGTGAGGGGGGCGTCGGGTGTCATGGCTGCATCCTTTTGCGTGTTACCCCTACGATTTATTGACGCCTTGCCGCTTGCGCAATAGGGAGTGCGCGCGGGGTTGCCATTGTGGCGCCCTTTCAACCCGTGAGAGATACAATGACCAATTTGCGTGACGCTGCGATGAATTCCAAGGCTTGGCCCTTTGAAGAAGCCCGCCGTTTGCTCAAACGGTATACAAATAAGGCGCCCGAGAAGGGTTATGTCTTGTTTGAAACAGGGTATGGTCCGTCGGGCCTGCCGCACATTGGCACCTTCGGCGAGGTAAGCCGTACAACAATGGTGCGCCGCGCGTTTGAAGTTATTTCTGATATTCCAACAAAGCTGGTTTGTTTTTCCGATGATATGGACGGGATGCGCAAAATTCCGGGCAATGTGCCGGACCCCGCCGCGCTTGAGGCATATATGCAGCAGCCGTTGACAGCTGTGCCTGATCCGTTTGGGACGCATGACAGTTTTGGCGCGCATATGAATGCCAAATTGAACAGCTTTCTTGATACGTTCGGGTTTGAGTACGCGTTCATCAGCGCGACAGATTATTACAAGTCAGGCAAGATGGACGCGATCCTGCTAAAGGCTGCCGAGAAATACGATGACGTTATGGCGATCATGCTAAAGTCGTTGCGCGAAGAGCGTGCAGCGACCTATTCGATTTTCCTGCCTATCAGCCCGACAACGGGTCAGGTGCTATATGTGCCGATGAAAAACGTCACCAAAGATGGTATGATCACGTTTGACGATGTGGATGGCACAGAGGTCACGGTGCCGGTCACAGGCGGCAACTGTAAATTGCAGTGGAAGCCGGATTTTGGCGCACGCTGGGCAGCCCTTGGCGTTGATTTTGAGATGTACGGCAAGGATCACGCGACCAACACACCGATCTACGACAGCATTTGCCGCGTGCTTGGGGGCAAGGCGCCAGAACATTTCACCTATGAATTGTTCTTGGATGCTGACGGCCACAAGATCTCGAAGACATCTGGCAATGGTCTGACGATTGACGAATGGCTGACTTATGCATCCACGGAATCGCTGTCTTATTTTATGTACCAAAAGCCAAAAACCGCAAAGCGGATGCATTTCGATGTGATCCCCAAGGCCGTTGATGAATACCATCAACAATTGCGGGCCTATGCGACCCAAGACGATGCCGCACGATTGAACAACCCTGTGTTTCATATCCACGGTCACAACGTCCCCAGCAGCGATATGGTCGTCCCGTTTGCCATGTTACTTAACCTTGCTTCGGTTTCTGGCGCTGAGGACAAAGAGACGCTGTGGGGGTTCATCAAGCGCTATGCGCCCGAAGCATCGGCGCAGGGCAATCCCCAAATGGATCAGGCTGCTGGCTTTGCGGTGCGTTATTACAACGATTTTGTGAAGCCTGCCAAAGTGTTCCGCGCACCAACCGACCAAGAACGGGCCGCGATCGCGGACCTCGCTGCGCGCCTGAAGGTGTGGGACGGCGGCCTCGACGCCGAAGAATTGCAATCTATGGTATTCGCGGTCGGAAAAGACCACGCATTTGACCCGCTGCGCAATTGGTTCACGGCCCTCTACGAGGTGCTTTTGGGCGCGTCCCAAGGACCACGCTTTGGTGGGTTCATCGCGCTTTACGGTGTGAAAGAAACCGTCGCCTTGATCGACGCACAACTGGCGGCCGCACATTAAATTGAAACTAAACGGTGCCTTTGATCGTAACTAACGTAGAGTTAGCAGATTGGAGGCACCTCATGCGGCATTTTATGGCGGGCGTTTTGGCCCTTGGACTCAGCACTGGCATGGCGTGGGCTGAAACGGCCCAAGATGTCATCGGCCAGCAACTTGAGGCATTTAACGCGCGCGACGTGACGACTGCGTTTGGCTTTGCAAGCCCGATGATCAAGCGGTTGTTTGGCACTGCTGACAACTTTGGCACCATGGTCGCCCAGGGCTATCCGATGGTCTGGAACAACAGCGAAGTCCGTTTTTTAGCGTCGCGTGAAGAAAGCGGATCGCAGTACCAGCGCGTCATGGTGCGTGATGCCCAAGGCGGGCTGCACGTTCTCGAATATAAAATGATCCCCGTCGGTGACGGTTGGCAAATTGACGGTGTGCAATTGCTGCCCGCGCCTGACGTCGGCGCATAGCGCGCACCCCACCGTCACGGTGCTCCAAGCACGCGTTTACCCCTGAAGGCTAATTCTTTGCGAGAGCTCCGGCGAAATTTCCGGCGCATTTCTTGCACAGATTTCCGGAAAGGGTTTTTCATGAACAAAGCGATTACCGATGGGGTTGTTTTCATGCCGCTGCCATTTGCAGCAGGGCTTGGCGTGTGGTCAAGCGGCGATGGGACGCCGGGGTCGGATACATATGCCATCAGCGGGACAGGTGTTTTCGTGTCTGCCGATCAGGACTTTGGCGGGTGCCTTGAGGTTCAAAAAACAACCACCACAGCGCGCGTGCGCTACATGGGCGAAACACCGATTTTGCCGGGCTGCTACATTCAGGTGCGCGCCAAGGTGAAAGCAGTGGCTGGTCCGCTGCCTGCCGTGCGCATCTCGGGCTATCCGGGGCAAGCGGGCGGCGGCAAGGCCAATGGCCAGCCTGAGGCGGGCGCAAGCACGCAGCTGACGACCTACGGTGAGGTTGTCGAAGTGTCGGCGATCATCGCTGTGGCCGACCGCACGGGGGTCGATCTTGTCTGGGACGAGGCGGCCTATGGCCATCTGGGTGTTGATTTTACGGGACCAAGCGGAGGCCTAATCCGTGTCGATGACATCGTCATCGAGGATGTCACCAGCGTATTCTCTCGTGATATCATGTCGGTCGTGGACGTGCGCGATTTTGGCGCAAAAGGCGATGGCATCACGGATGATAGTGCCGCATTCGAGGCCGCGGATGCTGCGGCCGCAGGACGGACCATTCTGGTGTCTGAGGGGACGTTCTTTCTGGGGCAGAACGTGACGCTGGAAAACAAGGTCCAGTTTGAGGGGACTATTACCCAGCTCGCGGACAAGCGGTTCATCCTTCAGGTCGGATATAACTACGAAGCCTATCTAAACGCATTCGGCGACGAAGAACTGGCCTTCAAAAAGGCCTTTCAAGCGCTGTTGAACTTTTCCGATCACGAGTCCCTTGATCTTGGGGGGCGCAGGATTTCGCTATCCGAACCAATGGATATGCAAGCGGCAGATCCGTCTCGTACGGTGTTCGCCACACGCCGCGCGATCCGCAATGGCCAGTTTGAGGCCAAGGGGACAACGGGCTGGAATACCGAAACGGTGACGTCGGTCGGCACATATAATACCTCCAATCCCACACGCCTTACGAACGTGACCAATATCGCGAACGTGCAAATCGGATCCTTGATTGAAGGGACTGGCGTCGGACGCGAAGTCTACGTGACCGACCGCAATATCGGGGCCAAAATCCTGTATATCAGCCAGCCGCTTTATGACGCTGCTGGTACGCAAAATTATACGTTCAAACGTTTCAAGTATCTGCTCGATTTTTCTGGCTACCAGAACCTGAGCCAGTTCATCCTTGATGACATCGAATTCCAAGGGAACGGAAAAGCGAGCGGCATTATGCTGGCGCCGGACGGTTTGACATTCCATGTGCGTGATTGCTTTGTGACCCGCCCCAAAGACCGTGGCCTGACGTCAATCGGTAAAGGGTGTCAGGGTATGATGATTGACAGGTGCCAGTTCAACTCGAATGAAACGGCGCTGGCCGTGCAAGACCGTGTTTCAATTGCGATCAACACCAATGCCAATGATGTCAAAATTCGCGATAACCGCGTCATGATGTTCAAACATTTTGCGATTGTCGCAGGTGGGACATCTATCATTACCGGTAACCATTGGTTCGCGGGCGACACCGAAACAGACGGGGTGCGCAAAGGTGGCTTGATCTTTACCACGCCCAACCCGTCAACCACGATCAACGGAAATTATATCGACAACAATTTCCTTGAGTGGACGAACGAACATAGCGCCGAGCCGGCACTTGGGAACCAGTTCTCGTTTGGTGGTATGGTTGTGACGGGCAATTTGTTCTTTGCGTCCAATGTTGCCGCATCTTTTAAGTTTATCGTGATCAAACCATTTGGGCCGGGGCATTTCATCCATGGTTTTTCGGTTACGGGGAATACATTCCGCACAATCAACGGGTTTATTGATCGGGTCGAAACCATTGATACCACGTTCGCCGATCTGGAATTCAGCCGCATGCGGACGGTCGATTTTTCAGCCAATACGTTTCATGGGATCACAGACGAGGTGTTTAACCCTGCATTTTTGACCCATACGCAAGCAACCGCCGCATCGACTTGGAATGTCGATACCGAACCATACTTGCCGTTCCGCGGGCGCGCACGATTTGTGGATTCGGTGGCGGCGGACGGCGCATTGCGCAATGCCGGCAACAATAATGTCTATCTTGCACCGTCGGTTGATACAGCGAAAGGCACGGGTGGCCGTTCGGTTCAGCTTGGCTGGGGGACGCCCGTAAAAGGGACGGTGCGCTATATCGTGCGGATGGATAATCCATTGTAGAACGCAGCATGGGGCGATGAAATTGGAAAGGGGCCGTTTGGTCCCCTTTTTGTTTTGCGCGATCTGGGCCAAGCTAACGTCATGACGATTCTGGTTACACTTTTGGCGGTTATCATCGGTGCGGTCGCGGTGCTTCACGCACTGTGGGGGATCGGCCTGTGGGTGCCGACTTGGGATGAACCGCGATTGGTCCGCGCCGTCATCGGGGCCAAGGACGCCACCCGAATGCCAGGGCCAATCCCTTGTGCGTTGGTGGCCGCAGCATTGCTGGTTGTTGTCATGACATTGCTTGGCGCAGCGTCCCCGTTGCGATCGCTGATCTTGATCGGGGCAGGCACGGTTTTGATCTTGCGCGGGGTGTTGTCATGGGTGCCGTTTTGGCGGCGAATGACACCGCAACAGCCTTTTGCGTCGTTGGATCAGTACGTTTACGGCCCGCTATGTATTTTGCTGGGTGCGGGGTTGATGATCGTTGGTTTTGGCTAAAACGACAACCATGTCTCGAACTTCAGACCGGTTCCTCTGTCACCTGTCAGGGCGTGCACTGCTCCAATGCTAAGCTGAATGTTTTCTCGTAAATTGAAAATCAACGACGGCGCAATTTTTGCGTAGCTGTCATTGGTAAGGCCCTGTCCGGTTTGCAACTGCAGCGACGTCGTGAATTTGTCATTCCAATGGTGGCCATAGGTGAAATCCACCTTTGCGCGGAAGGTCGGATCATTGGCATCGCGCGTAGCGGATGCATCGACAGACAGCCACCCATTTTCCAACCCCATCCCCCATGACAAGCCGCCGCGGATCAATGATTCTGTTTCACCCAGCGTATTTGCGCGCGCGCCCAGCGATAGGGTCGCTGCAAATTTGTGGCGTGCATCTGCATCGCCAAGCGGCATGCGCGCAAACATAAATGCCGTCGCAATCCGGCCAGCGTCTGCCGTATGAATATCCAACCCGAGGGTCAGTTTTTCCGTTGCGCCGTATTCCAAATACAAGGTGGGATCGTAATAGACGGGCAGCTGGGCGCCATCCGACAACCAGAAGTTTCCTCCCACCGACACAAAGACCGCCCCCTTTTCGCGCGCCCATGCCCCCGCCTGAGCGCCTGACGAAAACGTAAGTAATCCGGCGCAGATGATGATCAAACGTAACACGTTACTTCGCCTCGTTTTGATCGACGATGGCCTGAATGTGTTAACGCACTGTTAACAATGATGAAGATTGCGACCTGACCAATTTGTTAAGTTATTTACTTTCCGGCTCATTTAATGCCGCCTCTTGGCTTGGAATGCGCCGTGTTTGCCCACATGATGCGACCAAGATGTGCGCACTGGATCATCAGGTGTTCGCAGGGAGGAACACGGGCCGCAGGCCCGGCTAATTGAATATTGTCTATTTCGGGGGGACCGACCATGTCAGACGCCAAAACGATTTATCCACCATCTTCAGCTATGGCTGCGGGTGCGCATGCCGACAAGGCGACCTATGACCAGATGTATGCCGCGTCCATCGCTGACCCAGCCGCGTTCTGGGGCGAGCATGGCAAACGTCTTGACTGGATGACGCCCTATACAAAGGTGAAGTCTGCGGATTTCACATTGGGTCAAGTAGACATTAAATGGTTTGAGGATGGCACACTGAACGTTGCCGCCAATTGCATCGACCGCCACCTCGCGACACGCGGCGATCAAACGGCGATCATCTGGGAACCGGACAGCCCAACTGAGGACGCGCTGCATATCACCTATAAGCAGCTGCATGAAAACGTCAGTAAATTTGCGAATGTCCTGAAGGACATGGGCGTCGGCAAAGGTGACCGCGTCGTCATCTATATGCCGATGATCCCGCAAGCGGCCTATGCGATGCTGGCTTCTGCGCGCATCGGCGCAATCCATTCCATCGTCTTTGCCGGTTTCTCGGCAGATGCACTTGCGGCGCGTGTGAACGGGTCAGAGGCCAAGGTTGTCATTACAGCAGACGAGGCGCCGCGCGGTGGCAAAAACACCCCGCTCAAGGTCAATGCAGACGCCGCGTTTGAGAAAATCACCGTGGAGTCCAAAATGCTTGTGGTCCAGCGCACCGGTGGTGACGTTGCCATGACCGCAGGCCGTGACTTTTGGCTGCACGAAATGGAGGCATCCGTGTCCGCCGACTGCCCGCCCGAGGAAATGGCCGCAGAAGATCCGCTGTTCATCCTTTACACGTCCGGCTCCACTGGCATGCCCAAAGGGGTGGTGCATTCCACAGGCGGCTATCTGGTCTATGCTGCGATGACGCACCAGTACACGTTCGATTACCACGACGGCGACATCTTTTGGTGTACCGCTGATGTAGGCTGGGTCACGGGCCACAGTTATATTGTCTATGGTCCGCTGGCCAATGGCGCCACGACAGTGATGTTCGAAGGCGTGCCAACATATCCCGATGCCGGCCGTTTCTGGGAGGTCTGCGCAAAGCACAAGGTTAATCAGTTCTACACCGCACCAACGGCGATCCGCGCTTTGATGGGTAAAGGCAACAGCTTTGTCGAAGGGCATGATCTCAGCAGCCTGAAACTGCTTGGCACGGTAGGAGAGCCTATCAACCCAGAGGCATGGAACTGGTACAACGACGTGATCGGCAAGGGCAACTGTCCCATCGTCGACACATGGTGGCAGACCGAAACTGGCGGTCATCTGATGACACCGTTGCCGGGTGCGACGGCGACGAAACCAGGGTCATGCACATTGCCATTCTTTGGCATCGAACCTGTTGTCCTCGAGCCGACGTCAGGCGAAGAAATCCATGACACAGCCGCCGAAGGCGTGCTTTGCATCAAAGGCAGTTGGCCAGGTCAAATGCGCAGCGTTTGGGGCGATCATGAACGGTTCGAGAAGACCTATTTCAGCGACTACAAAGGCTACTATTTTACTGGTGACGGCTGTCGCCGCGACGAAGACGGCTACTACTGGATTACGGGCCGCGTTGATGACGTGATCAACGTATCGGGTCACCGGATGGGCACCGCAGAAGTCGAAAGCGCGCTGGTCGCACATCCCAAGGTCGCGGAATCTGCTGTTGTCGGCTATCCGCATGACATCAAAGGGCAGGGCATCTATGCCTATGTCACGCTGATGGGGGGCGAAGAACCGTCTGACGCGCTGCGCAAAGAGTTGGAAACATGGGTCCGTTCGGAAATTGGTCCAATTGCCAAGCCTGACTTGATCCAATGGGCGCCGGGTTTGCCAAAAACCCGTTCAGGCAAAATCATGCGCCGCATTTTGCGTAAAATCGCCGAGGATGACTTTGGTGCGCTGGGCGATACATCGACCCTTGCCGACCCATCTGTCGTCGACGATCTGATCGCAAATCGTATGAACAAAGCTTAACGAATTCCTTGCGACGGTTAACATGACGTTTACCGTCGCAAGTGAATTTTACAGACTTTCTTGGCGCTCTTAGCTAGATTTTGCTTGGGGGCGCTGTTTTGAGAGGAAAGTACTGATGTTTGTTTCACCTACTTCGCAGGGAATAGGCGGCAAATCGACGCCTGATCATAGTGCAACACGCCACACGTCTGCTGACGTGCTTGACGTTTTGCCCAAGCTTGGCCAACACGGGGTGACGCCGAACACCTCTACGACGAAAATCACCTCGATCACGCCCTCTATACTGACGGCGAAGATTACAGATGCGACATCCGAATCTGTAATTGCAGCGCGCACCGCAGCGCAGCAATCCGCGGCGGACACCCTTATTTCAGCGCACAAAGAGGCCGCTGAAACATAGCTGCGATAGCTTTGCAATCTGCCAGATGCGCGTTTGCGCCGCCTGTCGGAGTGCAAAAGTTGCGTAGAGGACCGATTTTCTTTCTGGATTTTCCAAATTTTCGCCCACGTTTTTTCTGCCGTAGGGTCAATCAGAGTTTGCGCTTGCCATTTTCCGAGCAAGGCCGAAGTATGTCATGATCCGAACCCATTGCGGGTGATGCTACTTTTCTGAATTGCAGGCTGGTTCAACGGCCTGATAAAACTGGGAGAAATCAATGACATTGAAAACTACACTCAAGGCCTCCACCGCAGCGTTGCTGCTGATGGGCGGTACGCAAGCATTTGCCGACGCACATGCGACACATCCGGTAACCGGCGAAGCGCTCGCCTCCGACCAAACATTCATCTACCGCGATCTCGACGAAAGCCCGTCGATTGATCCAGGTGTGGCAGAAGACACCGCCGGCGGCGACATCCTGCGCGACCTGTTCGAAGGTTTGATGAACCAAGCCCCGGACGGGAGCCTGATCCCAGGTGTCGCGACCGGTTTTGAGGTGTCCGACGACAACCTCGTTTACACCTTCACACTGCGCGACAACGCCAAATGGTCGAACGGCGACACCGTGACCGCTGGCGATTTTGAATACGCATGGAAACGTGCAGCATCCCCCGAACTGGCATCGCCATACAGCTGGTACATCGAGCTGATGAGCCTCGAGAACGCATCTGCGGTGATCGCAGGCGAGATGGACACCGACACGCTTGGTGTGACAGCCATCGACGACACCACGCTGGAGGTTCGCCTGACACAGCCGCTGCCGTATTTCGCGCAAATGGTGACGCACTTCACCACATTCCCGGTGCCACAATCCGCAATCGAAGCCCATGGCGACGACTGGACCAAGCCGGGCAATATGGTATCGAACGGGGCCTATATGCTGACCGAGCATGTCCCGCAGGAGAAACTCGTGCGCGAGCGTAACGTGAATTATTGGGATAACGAGAACACGATCATCGACAAGACCGTGTCGCTGGTCATCAACGATGAAAACGTGGCGCTGACACGCTATCTCGCAGGCGAGCTTGACCGCACTGACGTGCCAGCAGGCCAGTTCCCGTCCCTGTCCGAACAGTACCCAGCAGAGGCCATGTCCGTGCCGCTGTCCTGCTCCTACTACTACACTGTTAACATGACCGACACGACCAACCCTGCATTGCTTGACGCCAATGTGCGCAAGGCGCTGTCGCTGGCAGTTGACCGTGACATCATCGTTGGCAACGTTTTGGCCGGTGGTCAAAAGGCAGCGTATACGTTTACACACTGGGCAACTGCAGGGTTTGAAACGCCTGACATCCCGATGGCGTCCATGACGCAGGCAGAGCGTAACGAGATGGCCAAATCCTTGATGGCCGAGGCTGGTTATGGCTCCGACAACCCGTTGTCTGTCGACCTGATCTATAACACATCAGAGACACATAAATCCGTGGCCGTTGCGATTAGCCAGATGTGGAAGCAGACACTTGGCGTCACAACCGAGTTGGACAATCAGGAATGGCAGACCTTCTTGGAAACGCGCGGAAACCAGGACTATCAACTGGCACGTGCTGGTTGGTGTGCCGACTATAACGAGGCGTCGACGTTCCTTGATCTGATGCAGTCAAACTCTGGCTACAATGATGCGAAATACACCAACGCCGAAGTTGACGAGTTGCTGGCTGATGCCAAAACATCCGACAACGCGCAGGCCAATTATGACCGCGTAGAAGAGATCATCGCGATGGATACACCGATCATCCCGATCTATCACTACGCGGCTGTGAAAATGCTTGATGACGACATCAAGGGTTGGCCACGTGAAAACTTTCAACAGAACTGGTATTCCAAGGACCTTTACAAGGTTGCCGGTGAATAACACCTGATCTGTACCGGCCGCGTCCCCGATGTGGGGCGCGGCCATTTTCGCAATTTGACCCGCGGACCCCAAACCCATGTTTAGCTTTGTTGCCAGACGGCTTGCCGTTGCTGTGCCGACGTTGTTGATCCTCGTCGTGATTTCATTTGTGTTGATGTACGCAGCCCCCGGTGGGCCGTTCAATTCCGAACGCCCCTTGCCACCAGAGGTGCTGGCCAACATCGAGGCGAAATACGGCCTTGATCAACCGTTTTGGAAGCAGATCGTGAATTACGTGACCGGCGTTGTTACGCAGTTCGATTTTGGCCCGTCGTTCCAGTATAAATCGCGGTCGGTGAATGATGTCATCGCCCAAGGTTTCCCTGTCACGCTTACCATCGGTTTTTGGTCTTTTGTCGTTGCTGTTGGCATCGGCGTATCGCTTGGCGTTGCGGCCGCGATCAAGCAAAACTCCTGGCTGGATTATCTGGCTGTCGGCATTTCTATCGGCGCGCAGGTTTTGCCGAATTTTGTCATGGCGCCAATCCTGCTTTTGACCTTCACACTCTGGCTTGGCTGGTTGCCGGGTGGCGGGTGGAACGGCGGGCAATGGGATCATCTAATTATGCCCGTGATCGCCCTTTCCACATCTTACATGGCGTCGATTGCGCGGATTACACGGTCGTCCATGCTCGAGGTGCTGAACACCAACTTCATCCGTACGGCACAGGCCAAAGGGTTGCCAATGCGCCGCGTGATCTGGAAACACGCGATGAAGCCCGCGATGTTGCCCGTGTTGTCGTACCTCGGGCCAGCATTTGTGGGCATGATCACGGGTTCCGTCGTGATCGACAGCTTCTTTTCCACAGGCGGGATCGGGACGTTCTTTGTGAACTCCGCGTTTAACCGCGACTATTCGGTCATGATGGGGATCACCATTCTGGTGGGTGCCCTGACCATTATCTTTAACCTTTTGGTTGACGTGCTTTACGCATGGATCGACCCGAAAATCCGTTATTAGGAGGGACTGAAATTGCTTCCTAAATCACAAGATATGCAGGGCGTCATGGACGCGATGGATGTGGCCGAGGTCAAGGGCCGTTCACTTTGGGCCGACGCGCGCACGCGGTTCTTGCGAAATAAGGCGGCCACCGTGTCGTTGATCCTGTTGGCACTGGTCGCGGCATTTGCCCTATTCGGCGGTTTGATTGCACAGTGGGAACGCGACTTTGTCGATTTTTCGTTGATCGGTTCAAACGCACATAAGGGCGTGCCGTCAATTGAAACGGGCCATTACTTTGGCACAGACAACAACGGGCGCGACCTTTATGCGCGCGTCGTGCAAGGCACGGGCATATCCTTGATGGTCGGCATCGTGGGGGCCATGGTCGCTGTGGTCGTTGGTACGCTTTACGGTGCTACTGCCGGCTATTTCGGTGGCAGGTTAGACGGTATCATGATGCGCATCGTGGATGTGCTGATGTCGATCCCGTTCATGTTCGTGCTGATCTTGATGCTGGTCATCTTTGGCCGCTCGATTACCATGCTGTTCATTGGGATTGGCCTGATTTCGTGGCTCGATATGGCGCGGATCGCGCGCGGCCAGACCCTGACAATCAAGAACAAGGAATTCGTGGAGGTCGCGGTCGCCACAGGCGTGCATCC
>Ga0114952_1000914_pt1 | contig 27358 bp, 22 predicted proteins | sample SidtaG_2_FD_87303 | JGI IMG/M metagenome (GOLD analysis project Ga0114952, IMG submission 87303) | Marine algal microbial communities from Sidmouth, United Kingdom - Sidmouth_Asex2 metaG | ecosystem: Host-associated > Algae > Red algae > Unclassified | place: Sidmouth, United Kingdom | collected...
AAAAAATAAGGATCAGCTCAATGAACTGATTTTAGAGCTTAAAAAACTAAAACAGGTAAATACTGTAGCTAGAATACAATAATACTGACAATTTGTCTATATTAAACACAAGTGGTATTGTTTTTAGGCTATTAAAAATTAAGAGTCCGTTAATCAGCTCACTTTGTTAGTTTTGTTGCTACTTAATCACTTTGTTTATAGTTTGAGATCCTAAGGATATAAGTATAATTACAAACCTTCTGATTAATAAATCAATTGTTCGTAAAATCGTACCTATAAAAACCAAATGGTTCTTTTGCAAACGAAGTTCACGTAAGTAAATCGTGTGGAGTTTTCAATTACAGGTAGCTCTTAACTAATTTTTAGATTTTAGATACTAGATTTTAGATCGCTACGCTTTTAGACTAAATTGCTATTAATCAACCATTTAGTCTAAAATCTAAGAGCGAAGCGATTTAATATCTAAAATAGTTAACCTTGAAGCATACTTTTAAGTATTACCACAGCTCTCTCCACAAACGTAGAGACGATTTACTACGAGAGAAGAGTTGTCAAAGAACGAACTAAATTAGTTGCTTTTAAGTTCTAATCTCTGAACATAGAAATTAGAACTGTTAATAAATAAAATAGAATGGCTAGTAATCAAAAAGATTCAAAAATAGTAAAAGAAGTTATCAAGATATTCTCACAATATCTTGAAAAAAATGGCTTACGCAAAACACCAGAACGCTTTGCCATTTTAGAAGAAATCTATAAGCGTGACGATCATTTTGATGCAGAAGCACTCTACATTCATATGAAAACACAAAATTATCGCGTTAGCCGTGCTACGGTTTACAATACTTTAGAATTGTTGGTTTCTTGTGATTTGGTGCGTAAACATCAGTTTGGTAAAAATTTGGCGCAATACGAAAAATCGTATGGTTCTAAGCAACACGATCATGCTGTTTGTATCGAAACAGGGGAAGTTTTTGAGTTCTGTGACCCTAGAATTCAGCAAATCAAAGAAATGGTTTCTGAAATTTTGGGTTTTGAGATTACTCATCATTCCCTAACCTTTTATGGTTATAGCAAAGAAGCAAGAGAAAAACTAAATAGAAAATAAACTATTATTCCTATAAATGGATTAAATGATACAGAATGAACTCCTTTCATTCTTTAGTAAATTGAAGACATGGCATATACTTTTTTAGAAAAAAATGGCGTACAAGTTTTACAAGTAGACAACCTATTAAATCCTCTAGATAATCAAGAAATTATCCGTGCGGTAGAAGATAAAATCAAGGAAAATTTCACAGAATTTGTGGTCGATTTAGATCAAATGAATTTTATGAATAGTGTTGGGCTAACCTTCTTGATTTCGATTTTAACACGTTCAAGAAGTGCTGGTGGAGATGTTGCCATTGCTAACCTTTCTGAAAACATCAAAAAAATACTGTTGATTACTCGGTTAAACTCTGCCTTTAGTGTTTATGAAAATTTAGAAGATGCATTAAGTTTCTTCGAAAAGGAAAACAAGAATAGTTTGTAGTTATTAAACATTATTACGAATTGTTTCCTATGCAAAATAGCATTTTCCCATTTCTTATCCCCTAAAAAAACGCCTACCGATTGGTAACCTTATTTTTTGAGGCTCAATAAATGAAAAAATCAGTATTTCGCTCTCATACAATTCTATCCGTAATAATGTTTATTAGAGCGTGTCTAAATTTTAAACTAAAATTATATTCTTTTACAAAAAGTTAAAATAAAATACAACTAACCATAGGTTATAGTTGTGTTTTTGTATTTTTGCGGCATATTAAATTATAAGACAGTTAATTTGTGCCTCTTAGAATGTTTTAGACAAACTCTTAGAACCTCAAAAAACAAAGGATTCTACGACTAAATTTTAAGAATTATTAAATAGCACGAACAAAAAATATTAACCGATTAAATTATCAAAATCACTTTTAAACATGGTAGATGTATTATTAGGTTTGCAATGGGGCGACGAAGGAAAGGGTAAAATCGTTGATTATTTAGCATCTAAATACGACATTGTTGCTCGTTTTCAAGGAGGCCCTAATGCTGGGCACACCTTGTATTTAGGTGAAAAGAAGTATGTGTTACACACCATTCCTTCTGGTATTTTCAGAACTAATGTGCAAAATGTTATTGGAAATGGCGTTGTTATCGATCCAACAATTCTTTGCAAAGAAATTGACCAACTATCTACTTCTGGGGTGGAGTTTTTAAGTCGCTTGTACATTGCTAAAAAAGCGCATTTAATTCTTCCTTCTCATCGTTTTTTAGATGCTGTTATGGAAGCGGCTAAAGGTGCTGGTAAAATTGGTTCTACATTAAAAGGTATTGGTCCAACTTATACAGACAAAGTTGCTAGACATGGTTTGCGTATGGGGGATGTCTTTTTATCTGACTTTCAAGAACGTTATAACAAACTCAAAGAAAATCACTTACGTATGGCTTCTGCCTACCCTAATGTTGATTTTGACTTAGAAGGAGAAGAGAAGGTTTGGATGGAATCTATTGAACGTTTGAGAAAATTACAATTTGTAGATTCTGCTTATTTTATCAATCATGCCATTAAGGCTGGTAAAAAAGTATTAGCAGAAGGTGCACAAGGTTCTATGTTGGACATTGATTATGGTACTTATCCATTTGTAACCTCTTCTAATACGATTACTTCTGGTGTTTGTAATGGTTTGGGAATTGCACCACAAAAAATTGGAGAAGTAATTGGTATTACCAAAGCATATTGTACCCGTGTTGGTGGCGGTCCTTTTCCTACTGAATTACATGGTGAAACAGGAGAAGAAATTAGAAAAGCTGGAGGAGAATTTGGTGCAACAACTGGACGTCCAAGACGTTGTGGTTGGATTGACTTGCCTCAGTTGAAATATACCATTATGATTAATGGGGTGACACAATTAGTAATGACCAAAGCAGATGTCTTGGATGATTTTGATGAAATTTCTGCTGCTACAGCTTACAAAACAGAAAACGGTGTAACAAATGAACTACCATTTGATATGGTTACCAACTGTCCAAAACCAGTTTACAAAGCTTACAATGGTTGGAAAAAAGACCTTACAGGAGTTCGAAACTATGGGGACTTCCCTAGTGAATTACAAGATTATGTACAGGAAATGGAGAATATTTTAGAAATTCCATTCTCTATCATTTCTGTTGGTCCTGGAAGAGAACAACTAGTTTTGAGACCTACGACTACAATGGCTTAAGTATTTTTGAGCTATTAAAAATAAACAAGTCCCTCTTGGAAAATTCAGGAGGGACTTTGTATTTCTAGACTACCTTGTTTGACTAAACAACTTTTTTCTGCAAAATTTGGTTGACATATTTTGCTTTAAAATTCTTTGGTCCCGTTTTTTTCAAGACGTACGAAGTCGCCTTGAACAACATATCTTGTTTGGCTTTCTTTCTTCGTTTCTTGTTCACCAAGATAACATCCTTGACAATTTTTTGAATATCTTTTACCTCATCCTTTGTAGCTTCTCGTTTTCGTTTTTTTCCATAATAAGCATTTGCCAAAGTCTCCGCCAAGCTTTTTTTACTTTGTTTGGTTGCTAAAGACAATTGGTAGAATTTCTTTTTATTTTTTGCTAACTCCTTGTAAGGCTTATCAAATTTTTTCTGTACTTGTTTTGCCGTTCCCTTGTATAACTTTTCAGTCGTTGAGAAAACATTGTTCAATTCTTTAACCGCCTTTAAATCTTTCTTAGTTGTTCTCCCCTTTTTGATGTTTGCAGTTACTTTTTTGATTGCCGCACTAGAGGAAATTTTATTTAACTCACCAAACTGTTCTGCTAATTTTTTAGCCTCTCCTTGCTTCTCTTCTTTGTATTTCTGAACTAATTTTTCTTTCTTTTCTTCTGTAACTTTCGGTTTTTCTTTCTTTTCAGTCGTTGTTTCTTCGTTGGTGTTTGAAGTTTTGGTATCAGAAGTTTGTTCTTGCTTTGTACCTCCTCCAACAGTTGCTCCTACAGTGTTAGTTACATCGTCATTCGTATTACTACCTTCTTTAGTTCCAATTGTTATATCAGGATTTGCTTTTTTTAGAACTTTTACCAAAGCATCCATTGTTTTTTTCGGAATCTTATTCACTCCTTTGCTCTTATCCAAAGTCAATAACAGATGATTTCCTTGACGCGTACAGGTTCCTACAACCATGAACTCTTTTTGCTTTTTTCCAGCTTTTCCTTCTGCTTCTCCATCTCGAAATTTTTTCCAATTGGCTTCTCCATCCTTAGGAGTCCCTAGTAAAAAGAAAGGTAACTTGGCACTTTTAGTTTCATCAAAACCTGCATATACATGATTCAACACAATAGAGAATGGCACAACATCACCATCTTTCAGTTTATCTTTTAGAATTACTTTTAGAGCTTTGCCATAAAGCTGTGCCTTAACTGTTTTTAGTTTAGCTAATGTAAAAGGATTTTTGAATGACATAATTACGATTGATATAATTGAAGAGTTGTTATTAAGAATAACCTAGACTCTAAGATGGATTAAAATTTAACATACGAAACTAACGCAATTTAATAAAATTATTAGACTTTTGCAAACAAGAATTAAAAACTAGTTATTCTGTTTCAAGACTGTCAACGACTTCTTTATCTTTGTTCCAATACTTTTTTAACTTGTTCGAAGCATTTTCCACTAATACCGTTCCTTTTTCCGTTGCCTTTTGGGCTGTATAAGTTTTCAAACTCGCCACCTCTTCTTTAAATTCAGTTTCTAATTCCTTTTTTAAAATCTCATATTGTTCTTGGGCAGCTTGTTTTGCTGCATCTACTTTTTGTCCAATATAATAATTCATCAGAAAGAAAGATAAACACATAGAAAGTACAAATCCAACTGCCAATCCAATACTAAAGTCTTTTTTGTTCATTTTTCATAATTCTTCTAAGTACAGTGTAAAGTAAATTTCTTTCATTTTTACAGAGTACTAATCGTTTACAATAAAGTTGATTTATAGTTTTAAACTAGGCTTTCTTAGAAATCGTTCCACTTACTTAGCAAACAAAGTACTCATATCCTTAAAGGCTTTAAACTCCAAAGCATTCCCTGAAGGATCTAAAAAGAACATCGTTGCCTGTTCTCCCACTTCTCCTTCAAAACGTATGTAAGGCTCGATTTGAAACGGAATCTGTTGCTCTTTTAGGCGTTCGGCTAAAGCTTCCCAAGTTTCCCACTCCAAAACTACTCCATAATGAGGCACAGGAACTCCTTGTCCATCTACCTCATTAAAATGTTGTTGGTTACTTTTATCTGCATTTGGTTTGTGATGTACAACAAACTGATGTCCAAACAAATTAAAATCAATCCATTTGTCTGAAGAACGTCCTTCTTCGCACTGCAATACCTCGGTATAAAATGCTCGTGCTTTGTCTAAATCATGTACTGGAATGGCCACATGAAATGGCATTAGTTTTTGCATATTATTTATTGTTTCTATGTACAGGACAAAAGTTATTTTTTAATAATTCAAAGCAAATATCTGTTCAACAATAATGCCTAGACTGCTACGCTCTTGGATTTTAGACCGCTACGCTGGTAGATATTAGACCCTATTAAAGCTCAATAGGGTCTAACATCTACAAAATATTCAACAGGTACACTATTTTATTATTTGATTGAAAAACTTTTGTCCTGTACATAGTTATTGTTTATCATTCTTTATTTCTCTTACTAAACCGTTTAAAACTTCTATTCGGTTATCAGATGCAGCAAGGCATTCGTTTTTTGTATTTATCAATAAATTATGTCGAGTAGTTGTATCATTTGCAAGAACTAAATCTGCTTTAGATTCCGATATCATCCGATAAGCTGCTGCTTGTTGTTCGTCTGGACTAAAACCCGTAGTGGTTTTAAAGCCAACCAAAAACACATCTGGACGTCGTTTTTTTATACTTGCAATCACTTTATCACTTGGCGTCAATTCTATCTGTTGCTTACCTGCTCTAGACTGAAGTCTTTGTGCGTGTTTTCCAGAAGTAATGTTTCCTATCTTTCCATTATAATCACAGAGCGCAACGTTCATTATAATACAACGAAGTGCCTTTTGACTTAATGCTTGGTCTATTAATTTTTGTACATCTGCATTGGTTTCTAATGAAGAAGCAGAATCTGCCATTTTAGTTAACACCAAGTCCGAATTTTCAAATTGCTCCTGCAACCACCTAGCCGTAGTCCCAAAAGCTGGTGCTGCAATTGACAAATGATTTCGTACATGGTAAAATGTCCCTCCTCCCAAAATTATGATTGGTGCATACATTATTCCTTACATTCTTTGATAACTCGTAGATTCATTTTTCACAAACAAAATAGACTAAGAAGACAATTTTCTATAACAGCTTGAAGTTTGTATATTTACCAAACACTGTATAAATTATCACTCAAGAAGTAAAGTAAATATAAACAATAATGAGAAGATCCTATATCTCCCAATTCTTTTTTTTCCTTTCGCTCTCTATCTTTTATATTTCCTGTGATAATCAGGAAACTGTAACTTCCAACAACAACCAAGAACCTATAATTAAGGAAGCGTCTTTACCTCGTTTATTTATGGAAACTCAAACTCGCCGATTACGCGTAAGAGAGACTCCTGATTTGGAAGGTACAGTGCTTCATATATTAAGTGATGGTGTTGTCGTGGAATTTTTATACGATAGCACTAATTTTACCACAGAGATTATTTACGATCGTAAAACATATAATACCAACTGGTATAAAATACAAACGGTAGATAAAATAGAAGGTTGGGTTTATGCTGCTTTTATCAAGTTCTTACCTAAAGCCCGAAATCAAAAAGTGGTTATCCAAAGAGAAACCGCAGAATTATTAGAGGCTGCCAACGAGGAACAACCCGAAATCAGTAAAAAGCAACAAAAGGAAATGCAGCAACCCGTCAACAAAAATTTAGTTGACAATTATAAAAACTATTTGTCCAACTTAGATAAAAATAATCCAAATTCTATTGGACAAGCCATCAACCGATTTAGTACTGTCTTTATTGGTCGGGCGAATGAAAACACACAGGATGCTGCTTATGTTGCTTTTCATGATTTTTATAACCGAACTCTCCAAATGTTACAAAATGCGACGAATAAGAATCAATATCAGCATCTAGCAGGGGAAATTAAACGCTACAAACGAGCGACCATGCAAACCGATGCCTTTACTCGTTCTTTGGGGCAAAATGGAATTAATTTTGCGCTTCAAAATGGACAGGTTGTCTTAGCAGAGGATGTTGATTTTTTATATCGAATCTTCTATCGAGAATGTTCGATTCCTATGCGCGCTTATATGAACCAATATCAAGAAGAAGTGCCTAATTTTTGGTTAAAACAAGAACAACTTCTCATTACCCCAAAAGAACTGGCCCGTTGGGCATTATCTTGGAACTACTTTGTGGCTACTTACCCAGATTTTGTATGGCATTCGGATGCTAAACTTCGTTTAGAAAAGCAATTGAACATTTTATTACAAGGCACCGAAAAAACGCCTGCCTTTGATCCTGAGTCTTACGTTCTTAAGGCAGAGTTCTTACAAGCTTATCGACACATTACAGACAATTATCCAGAATCTAAAATTGGTCGTGCGTTTGCAGAGTATACCGACGTACTAAAACGCAACAATTGGAAAATTTCTTCAACTATTACAGAAGCGCAAAACAAAGTACTTCGATTCCTTGTTTTGTAGTAGTCTTAATCTGTAATTATTAAAAAAGATAAATGTTCCAGCACAAAAAATTCTCTCAAGACCTCAAAATCTTCAAAGCACAATACCTCAATCAAGAGGAAGTAAATCAAGTTGCCATCCAGCAACATCTCAATGCTCTAGCCAAGCTAGATCTAAGCCAATTGCAAGGGGATAAAGCTAAAATTGCTTTTTGGGTTAATGTCTACAATGGCTTGACCAATTACTGGGTGATCAAAAAAAGCATCAAAAAGAGTATGCTAGAAAAACCTTTCTTAGTCATGTTTTCTAAAGTAACGATTGGAGGGCTTCGTTTTTCTTTAGATGATATTGAACATGGTATTCTGAGAAAAAACCGTCGTTCTTTGTATAAATTATGCAAACAGTTTTCCAAAAGAGATGCTCGATATTCCTTGATGGTCGATCAATTAGATTATCGCATTCACTTTGCGCTAAATTGCGGTGCTAAATCTTGTCCTGCCATTGCCTTTTACGATGAGGAGCATATAGAACAACAGTTACAAATAGCAGAAGAAAGTTTTATTGAACAAGAATTTTTAGTCGATGAGGCAGAGAAAACCATTGCCTGTTCTAAAATTTTTTGGTTGTACAAAAAGGACTTTGAGCAGATTTATGTCAATGATCCTAAGTACAAAAACTATAACATTAGTTATCGAAAATATGATTTTAGTGTGCATTAAAATTCGCAATATCCAAGGCATTAATTCCCAAAGCCTCCAACATCGTTTTCGCCTTCAACAAACACTCTTCATATTCTGCCTCTGGCTCCGAATCATAGACAATCGCTCCACCAACTTGAAAAGACAAATAAGCTTTTTGAGCATCGTATAATAAGGAGCGAATCACTACGTTAAAATCAAAATCTCCATTGGGAGCAACATAACCCACTGCTCCAGAATATAAACCTCGTTTGCTTTTTTCATACTGTTCAATCAGTTCCATACTAATCACCTTCGGTGCACCTGTCATGGATCCCATTGGAAAAGTCGCCTCTAAGGCGTCTACCCAATTTTTGTTGGCTTGGAGCTTCCCCTCTACCGTTGAAATCATTTGAGACACTCGTTCAAAACCATAAATACCAAATAAATCGGCTACTTTTATCGTTCCCGTTTCACATACTTTGGTTAAATCATTCCGTACCAAATCTACAATCATCACATTCTCTGCTTGATCTTTGATGCTATTTTTGAGTTGTTTTTGTAATACTTGATCTTCTACTAGGTTATCACCTCGCCTAATTGTTCCTTTTATAGGTTGAGAAATCAACTGTCTGCCTCGTTTGCACAAGAACCGCTCAGGACTTCCACAAAGCAAGTACTGTTGCTTTATTTGATAATAAGTAGCAAATGGAGCTTTTGCAATCTGATTCATCTTCTTAAAAAGTATCAGAGGATCTATTTTTATGGCTTCAGCAAAAAACTCTTGACAAAAATTCATCTCATAAGTATCCCCATCAATAATGTGTTGACGTATTTTCTGAATGGTATTAAGGTACTCTTGTTTGGAAAGCACCTGTTCCATTGAAATCTTAGGGTTTTCAAGTGCTGTAGTATCGTGATTAGCGGGATCATTTTTCAAGTCATTGATCTGTTCCCAAAGGATAACCACTGTTTCTTTTTTAGACAAAATTTCTAAACTCCCATTATTATGAAAAAGAAATAAATAAGTAGGCACAAAGAAGTATAACTCAGGAAACTCTAAGGAATCTTTATTATTCGAACTCAGTGCTTCTACTTCATTTTTTAGATCATAACTTAAATGCCCAAATAACCATTCTTCCTGTTCTTTAGCAAAGGCTTGTAAGGCATTAAAAGCCGTTCCTGATTCTTTTATACAAAGCTCTTTTTCTACACCTACAGCAATTAAACAATCGTAAGCACTATACTTATCTTCTTGATAATTATTACTATCCAAACAACAAATAACATCCGACTGTTGTCTTGCCCAGTCTAATATTTGGTTCTTAATAGCTCTTGTCTCAGTAGAGTTTAAGGTAATTTTCATAAAATAGCTCTTATAGAAAAAGCCACTTCATTTGATGAAGCAGCTTTTATTTTATTTTTATTGAAAAACTAAAAACTAACGTTTTCTATTGTTGCGTTGATTTTTGTTTTTACTACTACTATTAGTAGAAGTTCTTCTTGTATTTTTTCCCTTATTAGAAGAGTTTTTGCTAGAACTTTTCTTAGAGTTAGAATGACGATTCGACTTAGATCTACTAGAAGAATTGTTACTAGAACCACTATTACCACCCGTTTTGTTCTTACGTGGTGCTACCAAAGAATCAATATTTGTTCCAGCAGGAACTTCTAACTCTCCTTTTGCCAATCTAGCAAATTCTTGAAAAATCACTTCATCATTTACATTTTCTCGATTCCAAGTTTTGTAAGACATTTTCATATAAGCAGCAATAACTGTAATGTATGCTTCTTGTTTTTCCTTGTCTTCCATCCCCTTCGCCTTCTCAATCATTATTCTGACATTTCTACCATAATGACGTAAGCGTTTGGTATTTTGAGGATAAACAACCTGATCTGGTTTGCGTTTCTTTCTGGCATCAGGCAAATTATCAGGAATATCTACATCCAAATCATAATCTGCCATCTTTAGCACATGAGACCAAACTTTTAGTCGATAATCATCTACATTTCTAGTATGAGGATGCATAGACATAATCAAGCGCACTACTTTTTCAATATAAGCTTGACGTTCTTCTCTGTCCTCAATCTCTTTTGCTTGATTAATTAAATTTTGGGTATTTCTCCCATATTCACGAATTAGTAATCCGTCTTTTTGGGTATTGTAATCAGCCATTTTTTTAGCTGAAGGTGTTTTTGTTCTATATTCGTTATTCATAATAATATTTATTCTACCGTAACGGATTTTGCTAAATTTCTAGGTTGATCAACATTGCAACCTCTTAAAACAGCAATATGATACGCTAATAATTGTAATGGAATAACAGATAACAGCGGCACTAGAGGTTCTGCCGTTTGTGGGATTTCAATAACGTGATCTGCTATTTGAGGAATGTGTTCATCTCCTTCTGTAATAATTGCCAAGACCTTGCCTTTTCTAGCTTTTACTTCTTGAATATTACTAATTACTTTTTCGCGAGTACTACCACTTGTTGCAATAATCACAACAGGCATATTTTCATCAATCAAAGCAATTGGACCATGCTTCATTTCTGCTGCGGGGTATCCCTCTGCGTGAATATACGAAATTTCTTTTAATTTAAGAGCTCCCTCTAAAGCTATTGGGAAATTATATCCACGTCCTAGGTAAAGTGCATTTTCTGCATCTTTCCAAAGATTGGCAATATATTTAATTTTGGAATCTTGTTCGACTACTTTTTTTAGCTTGGCAGGCAAGCTATCCAATTCATTCAACAACTGAAAGTAGTAAGATTGTGAAATAGTTCCTTTGTTGTGTGCCAGTTGTAATGCCATTAAGGTTAATAAAGTCAACTGTCCCGTAAAGGCTTTGGTTGAAGCGACTCCAATTTCTGGACCTGCATGAATGTAAGATCCTGCATTGGTTATCCTTGTAATAGAGGAACCAACTACATTACAAATCCCATAAGTTAAAGCTTCTTTTTCGATCGCCAAATCTAGTGCGGCTAAAGTATCAGCCGTTTCACCAGATTGTGAAATAGCAATCACGACATCCTTATTGGTAATAATAGGATTTCTATATCTAAATTCCGAAGCATATTCTACTTCTGTAGGAATTCGTGCTAAGTCCTCAAACAAATACTCTCCAATCAAACCTGCAATCCAAGAAGTACCACAAGCAATAATAATCAGACGATCTGCATTCTTAATCCGGTTCTCGAATTCAGCTACACCACCTAAGGTAATCAAACCTTTTTTCACATTCAACCGACCACGCATGGCATCTGCCATTGTAGTAGGCTGTTGATGAATTTCTTTCAGCATATAATGCTCGTAGCCCCCTTTCTCGATCGCCTCAATTTCCATATCCAAATGCTGAATAAAAGGCGTCTGGATTTCGTTATCTATTGTTTTAAGCGTTAGTTCCCCTGCTCTATTCAAGGTAACAATTTCTTCTTCTTTGATATAAACAACATTCTTAGTATACTCTACAATAGGAGAAGCATCTGAAGCTAAAAAGAATTCTTTTTCACCAATTCCAACCACTAAAGGGCTCCCTTTTCTAGCAGCAACAATTTTATCTGGTTCTTTATTACTTAATACAACAATTGCATACGCTCCAACAACTTTGGTCAAAGCAATACGTACAGCTTCTGCAATTCCTACATTTTCTTTAGTTTGAACCTCCTCAATCAAATGCACTAAAACTTCTGTATCTGTATCAGAAATGAATTGGTGTCCTTCTTTGATCAAAGCAGTTCTTATCGAATCATAATTTTCAATAATACCATTGTGAATAATAGATATATCACTATTTCCAGATACGTGTGGATGTGCGTTTACATCATTTGGTTCTCCATGCGTTGCCCAACGAGTATGTCCAATACCTACAGTACCTAACACATCTTTATTCTCAGTAAATGCAATCAAATCATTTACCTTTCCTTTTTTCTTATAAATAGTTAACTCATTGTCTTTCATTAGTGCTACTCCAGCACTATCATATCCTCTATATTCTAACCGTTGTAGACCTTTAATAAGAATCGGATAGGCATCTCTAGGACCTATATAAGCTACAATTCCGCACATATTTTTTTTGTTTAAAGTGGTTGGACAAATCGTAATAATGAAGAGGTTTGCCCGAATTTTTAAGTAGTCTCTTTGAGCATCCAATTTTAAGTTAATCAGCTTAAAATTGTTAAAAAGGGGCATTTCCTAAACAACATTTCACCAAAATGACCAACTTGAGAAAGAAAGAATGTTAAACAAATTTTCTAGTGTATTTGTTTAACATTCTTAACCTCTTTATTGAATTTTAGTATAGGTCAAATAAAGCTTAGCAGCATTGACTCCTTTTTCATTCATCAATTGAACCCGTTCAGGATCTAAAGCAGAGGGAAGTGTAATATAAATCGCAGATTCCGAAGTTGTTCCATTAACTAATGCTTGCATTTCTTCAGAGATATACATTCGATAAACAAAGTTTTTGTTTCCAGTATCCTCCAAGACCCCTCCAAATAAAAAGTAAGATCCAGCTCTATTAATAGAGGTGATTACATCATCAATAGCAACCAAATTACCACCTAGATCTTTGATCTTAGCTAGCAACTGAACTGGTTCAGGAAAATCATTTGTTCCTGTATCAGCTACTGGCAGAACAAGCTCTGCTTTATTGATAATTACATTTCCTAAACTCTGAACGAAAGGAAAGGCGATTTTAGTATGTAAACCATCCAAACCTTGTACATAAACAACCGTATCTGTCACTAAATTATCTGTCAAATTGACTGGATGTGTGTGGTTAAAAGAAGAAACAACTTCTGCATCTTCATTCGTCAAAAACTCAAAAACCTTCGCTACACTTCCTCCATTAGAGGTATCCGTATAATGTAGTGTCAATTTTGTCAAAGCATCTTTAGACTTAAAACGAATCACACTTCCATTAGTAGGATTACTGCTAGAAGGACGAATTTGGATTCCTTTAAACCAATCTTTAAACTTTGTATTACTTTCATAAATATCAATTCCCGTACTTTGTGGATCTAGGAATAATTCGCCTAAATCAACACCTGCTTGGTCATCTAAACGAATTCTCAGATGTGGATCGACGCTTGTAGTTCCTACCACGACTTTAGCCGTATCGTTAGGTGTGAATTGAAAATTTGATTTTAGCAAATTTCCGTCTGTCATAAAAGTCTTGTCCGAGTTATAAACGGTTCCTTCTTCTATATCTTCCAAAACACGTGCAATCTCCCAGTTTTGTGTCGTAGCTGTTGGCTTATTGGTTCTGAGTTCTCCATAATGTCCAAAATCTTGGTAAGCCAAAGACAAAATCAAAGAGTCAAACACACAATTTGGAAAAACAGCCCCTGTGTTGTTTAATCGAAAATTCATATAAATGGAAGCCGTAGATTCCCCCCATTCGACATCTGAATAAGAACCACAAGTCATTATAGTTCTATTAGACGTTTCAACTCGATCTGCATTTTGTGTTGTTAAAATAATAGTAGAAGTATCCGTATAAAGAATATCTGATTGCTCTTGTTCTACTAACGACAAACCTATTTCACTAGACTTGCTACATCCCATAGCAGAAAATAACCCTACTGCCAGCATGCCGTACAGTAGGGATTTTAGATTGTATTCCATGTATTTTGTAAGAATTTTTTTGATTGAAAATATTGGAGATATCTTATGTATACTTAGTATAACGCTGTCACAATAAAGAGTAGTTGGTTATCTCCAATATTTTTGAGCATAATAGTAACATTAGTTGAAACTTGATTACTAATCATTGAGCCTATTGAACACAATAAACAACTATAAATCAAGTAACAAGAATCTAAAAGACTCCCTAATATATATTATACGTTTTCTTCTGTTGCACCTAATAGTTCTTCATAAAACTCTAGGTATCTATTGCTTAATTCTGCTTGATAAGGTAGTAATGGTTCTGCTATATTTTCAGTAGAAACATCTTCTAAACCGATAATTGTTCCTTCTGAAAATTTAGAAGCACCAGCATTTAAATCCAATACACCATCCGTAAGATAAGCATCTACGATATCAGCTAAATGATTTACATCCATTTTTGATTTAAATGTAGCTGCAAATGCTTCATTTGCTTGTGCTGCATGATAAGCAGAGTAGACAATTTGTGCATTTTGGAAAATTGGTTCGTTTTGGTAGGTAGTTTTTAACAATGCGGGTAATAAACTGGTCATCCAACCGTGTGCATGAACAATATCTGGAGCCCATCCAAACTTCTTAACTGTTTCTACTACTCCTTTACAGAAAAAGATAGTACGATCTAAATTGTCTTCAAAAAATTGATCCTTTGCATCTTTAAACACTTGTTTGCGCTTAAAGAACTCTTCGTTATCTAAGAAATATACTTGCATTCTCGTACCAGGCAAAGAAGCTACTTTGATAATTAGAGGATAATCGTCGTCATCTACATTAATATTCATCCCTGACAAACGAACCACCTCATGAAGGCGATGTCTTCTCTCATTGATAGTTCCGAATTTAGGCATCAAGATTCGAACCTCTACTCCATTTTCTTGAATATACTGAGAGTACTCGCGTACAATTTCAGATATTTCAGAAAGGATTGTATATGGTTTCATCTCTTGAGTTACTATCAATATTCTTTTCTTATCAGCCATAAAACTACTCGTTCTAAAAATTTAGTAAAAAAATCTTTCAAGAAAACACAAAAAGAAACTGTTTCTCGATTTGCAAATTTACGAAAAAAATACCAATTTGCCGTATTAAACCTGTTTCTTATGGTTTAATTAATCGATTTTCCCCATTTTAAGACCTCCTTATCCTTTGTTTTGGGATCAAAAAGGAACAAAAGCAACATAATTCAACCATATTCTTTCAAATAGCGTCCCATAATTTTTGTTTCTCTTTATGTATATTTTTAAGACGGTTCAAGATTTACAACATCATATAAGTACACAAAAAAAACAGGCTAAACGAATTGGCTTTGTTCCAACAATGGGCGCTTTACACCGTGGTCATTTAGCCTTAGTTCAAAGAGCGTTTGAAGATTGTGACATAGTAATTTGTTCCATTTTTGTAAACCCCACTCAATTTGGGGAAGCGGCAGATTTAGAAAAATATCCTCGACCAATAGAAAGTGACATTCAAAAACTAGAACAATTAGGTTGTTCTGTTTTGTTTTTACCTAGTGTTGTTGAGATTTATCCCCCCAACTTAAAAACGCCTTCCTTTGATTTAAAAGGATTAGATACCAGTATGGAAGGAGCACATCGTCCTGGACATTTTGCAGGTGTAGTACAGGTTATTCATCGTTTTTTGGAAATTATCAACCCTGATTACTTATACATGGGGCAAAAAGATTACCAACAGTTTGCCGTTATTAAATATCTGCTTCAACTTATGGCATCACCTACGCAACTTATCCGAGTTCCAATTGTAAGAGAAGAAGATGGTTTGGCGATGAGTTCTCGAAATATTCGATTGAGTACAGAAGGTAGAATAAAAGCACAATTAATTTCTAAGATGTTGTTTAAAGTAAAAGAACATGCTGTCAGTATGTCTTTGGAAGAAGTACAAAAACGCGCCTTAACATTCATTAATCAACATCAATTAGAGGTTGATTATTTTACAATAATAGATGGAGACAGTCTCGAAAGCATCGATTCTTTTGATAAAGCCACTACTGTTACGGCTTGTACCACTGTTCGAGTAGATGGTGTTCGATTATTGGACAACATAATCCTTAGAGAAAGTATCTAAAACTATGACGAGTAAGATTGAAGACATTCAGAAAAAATATCAATCCCTTAATAACACTCAAAAAGACTTGGTTAAATTATTGGTGCTAATTGATAGCCCCGAGAACAAAACTAAGATTTTGCAAGTCTGTCTTAAAGCAAAGCTAAAAGCAGGCAACAAACAATCCTATAATGTTATTAATTTAGGACAGAGTTTGGAGTTATTAAGAGGAGAACATTTAGTCAAGAAAAATTTAGATCAAAAATATCAAATCCACCCCAAAGTTTACCACTTTGTTGTGCAACAAGCCATTGCAGATAAACGACTCAACGTTTTGCGCAAGGCTGTGATAGCTATTTTTCCTGGTCTCAAAAATCCCTATCAAGCGTATAGGTATCCTAATGAGTTGATTCGGGATGCTTCTTTTGCACTGTACAACGACGATTATTCCACCTTTCAGTTGGCTGTCAAAACGTTGCAAAAAGATAGTTCGTTTTATATTGAAACACTTTATAAAAAGTTGTTCATCGAACGTTATGGCATCAACAATATTCCTAGTCTTTCTCCTGAATTTCAGTTTGAGTTTTACAAATCTCAATTAGGTCCTATGATTGTTGCGCTCAAGGATCTTAATGAGCCACTTAAAAGTATTCAGAAAATTGCTTCTACACTCAAAGGCAAAGATTTAGATTTAGTACACCATTACCTTAGCCTACACGCCTTACTTAAAGGAGATTGGGCTATGGTGCGAAAACTTTGGGAAGGCAAGGACTCTATCAATGCGCTAAAATTCAAAGGTTGGCTGTATTTTGCACAAGGATACAATATCAAAGCATTGAATCGTTATGAAAAAGCATTAAAAGAATATCGCAAAAAAGAAAAATCACTTAAGACTTATTTTGACGATTATCATGGTGTCATTTTTATTTTGGCATTGCTAAAAGATCATAACTCCAAACATATTCCAACGATTAAGAACTTTTTTAAAGAAGCTTTTTCGCACAATATTAGCAATGTATATCTCTATTTGGGAGCTATTGTTGATAATCTACAAGACAATCCTACTAGAGCACAGGAGCTATTTGAACAAGAGCACTTGTATTATAACTTACATGGTTTGCTCTATCTTTATGCTCAATATTGGACACAAAATTTTGCCCCTAAATGGGAAAATTATGCCTTGACCTTGCAACACAAAGCTACTAAAAATGGCTACTACTGGGTAGCTTATAATGTAGCAACCTTAATGCAAGAGATTAGTACCAACCGAAAGGAGTTTTATACCACAAAGGTAGAAGAATTGCAAGAAATAATTGGTCCTGTTCCCTCTTTGATGGACGTGATTGGCTTGCAAGAGGATTGGGAAGTTTCTTTACAAGCTTTAGAAGCTTTGCATGGTCATAACACTACAACACAGGCTCATCTACAAAGTCGATTGATTTGGTTAGTGGACTTTGAACGAGATGTGATACAACCTAAAATTCAACGCATCAATAAAAATGGTAGTTGGTCCAAAGGACGTAATGCGGGATTGGACAAATTGGTAGAAGGTTCTGTTTTGGAAGCTACACCACACGATATGCGTGTTATTAATACCATCACAAAATCTTCGGGTTATTATAATAATAACACCTATGGTTTTTACTCGCCATCCAAAACCTTCATGACTTTAGTCGATCACCCACTCTTATTTTTATACAAATCTCCAGATGTAGCTTGCGAGTTGCGTCAAGGATTGGTCGAACTAGTGGTCAAAGAAACAACAGAAGGTTATTCTATCAGTCCTTCTATTAATATCAAGCATGAAGGCGTTTATATTGTGAAAGAGACTCCTACTCGTTACCAACTTATTCAAGTTAGTGAAAAACAAGTACAGTTGGCTCAAGCTATTGGAGGAGAGAGTTTAGAAATTCCATTCAAAGGAAAAGAGCAATTGGAACGCACTTTATCAGGCTTGTCAACAATAATGCCCTTGCAATCTGATTTGGAATTCCAAAATGACAACATTCCTGCGGTAGAACCTGATACTCGGATTTACGTGCATTTATTACCTGTTGGTGAAGGTTTTGATATTGAGTTTTTTGTTAAGCCTTTTCAAGTATCTGCGCCTTATTTCAAACCTGGTAAAGGTTCGGCTCGTGTCGTTACTAAGATAGAAGCCATTCGAACACAAACCAAACGCGATTTAGTGGCTGAAGTTAAAGCGCTGACAGATTTAATCGATTGTTGCCCAACCTTATCCAATAATACACCTATAGAAGATAATTTGTGGCAATTGGAAAATCCGCATAGCTGCTTGAAGTTATTACACGAATTAGAGCCTTTTAGAGCAGATAATTTGATTGTCATTGAATGGCCTAAAGGAGAACAACTAAAAATTAAACAGCAAATTGACTTTACCAATATCAAGCTTTCTATTAGTAAGGAAAATAATTGGTTTGGTATTTCAGGAACAGTTCAAGTCAATGAAAACTTAGTACTGGATATGCGCCAGTTGCTAAATATGATGCAAGAACAACAATCTGAATTTATTGAGCTAGACGATGGGCAGTTTTTAGCCTTGAGCAAAGATTTGCAAACTCGATTGGATAGCATTTATAAATTTACAGATGATGAGGGCAAAATTCATCCCTTGGCAAGCTTTGCCTTTGAAAACTTAACCAATGAAATTGAAACGGTAGATGTTGATAATAGCTGGTTTGAGCACATCAATCGTTTAAAAAGTGTCGAACAAAAAACATTTTTGCCACCGGATACACTTCAAGCAACCTTAAGAAGTTATCAAGTAGAAGGTTTTCAATGGTTGACTAAATTAGCCGCTTGGGGGGTTGGAGCTTGTTTGGCAGATGACATGGGTTTGGGTAAAACCATCCAAGCATTGGCAGCCATCTTATATCGCAGTGAAAAAGGACCTAGTTTGGTGGTCGCTCCTGCTTCTGTTTGTAGAAACTGGATTAAAGAAATTGAAAAATTTGCGCCTAGTCTTCATCCAATTTTATTTAGCGAAAGTGATCGAAAACATAGCATAGAAACCGCTGCGGCTAACGATGTAATGATTACAACTTATGGCTTATTACAAACAGAAAGTGACTTATTCAGCACTCGTACGTTTGAAACTATTGTACTTGATGAAGCGCAAGCCATAAAGAATAGTAATGCGAAGCGTTCGCAAGCTGCTATGAAATTGAAAGGCAATTTTAAAGTAATCACAACAGGAACGCCTATTGAAAACCACTTGGGAGAACTTTGGAATCTATTCCGTTTTATAAACCCCGGTTTGCTGGGTACACTTAAGGGCTTTAGAGATCGTTTTTCTATTCCCATCGAAAAAGATCGAGATATTGCTACCCAAAAACAATTGCAGTTACTCATACGTCCATTTATACTAAGGAGACACAAAAAAGATGTCTTGACAGAGTTGCCCGAAAAGACAGAAATAGTCTTAAGCGTTGATTTATCTACCGAAGAACAAGTCTTTTATGAAGCCTTACGTAGAAATGCCGTAGAAAGCTTGGAAAAAGATACGCAACAACAAGCAGGAACCAAACATTTAAAAGTCTTGGCACAAATTATGCGGCTTCGTCGTGCTTGTTGTAATCCTCAATTGGTGGATCCTAATTCTCAATTAAAAAGTTCTAAGCTAAAGTTATTTGGAGAAATTGTAGAGGAATTAATTGCCAACGGTCATAAAGCTTTGGTCTTTAGTCAATTTGTTGGTCATTTACAGTTGATTGAAAAATACATTCAAGATAAGAATATTCAATATCAGTATTTAGATGGTCAAACACCTACCAAAAAACGACAGGAACGCATTGATGCTTTCCAAAGCGGCGAGGGTGAATTATTCTTAATTAGCTTAAAAGCTGGAGGAACGGGTCTTAACCTAACTGCTGCTGACTATGTTATTCACATGGATCCTTGGTGGAATCCTGCCGTAGAAGACCAAGCTTCTGATCGAGCACATCGTATCGGTCAAAAACGCCCTGTTACTGTTTATCGTTTGATTACAGAAAATACAATTGAGGAAAAGATTATCAAATTACATGAAGACAAACGAGATTTGGCAGATTCTTTACTGGAAGGTACAGATGCTAGCTCAAAATTATCTGCTGCCGATTTATTGGATTTAATCAAAAATAATTAAGCAAACCTTTAGAAAATAATAGTTCGGTAATTAGTTAGCTATGCGGTTACTTATTCGTTTTGTTACTTGCTTTACTATCTAAACTCCCTTTGGTCAGTTCACTCATGAGCACTTTGCTTAGAGTTCGTGGTCACTACGTTCATATAGTTTTTAGTTTTTTACAAAAAAACATAAAAAAGCATCTTATATCAACTTGGTTATCAGAACCTTGAAGCTATAGGCAGGCTTTGTTATAGAGTTTTATTGTTTTTTATACTTATGAATATGAGTTGTTTATAAAAAATGAGTCTTGATTAGCTACACCAAGCCATCCCTCCAAGCAAGTTGGAGGTTCAAAACAAGTTGGGTATCTTAGATACGCTGCTACCCAAGTTTCATTGGGCATCAGAGATACTTCGTGGTTTCAAGAAAGGGCAATATCCAATTTAAGGAATAAAATCGTTTTTTTCTTGTTCTTTGCTTGACCAAAGAACCAAAGTCAAGGGCTTAGATTAGCTACACCAAGCAAGTTGGGTATCTTAGATACGCTGCTACTTCGTGGTACGGTTGGAAGGCTTTAACTGCTCGAATACTGTATTTAGCGAATGCTACGCTCGCTAAATACGGACGTATTCTTCGCAGAAGCCTTTACCAACCTCCATCATGCCCGATTTTGTACATCCTTTTACAAAAAAATTATACCTACAAAACTCTATAAAAGAGCGTATAAGCACTAAAAGCAGACCAGGCTAACAATCAAACTGATATGATTTTTTACCGAACTAATGGAAAAAACAATAAACTTATAGACATAGTCTAAAACAAAAATTGTAAATTTGCCAATTGAGGCTGCTCTTAAATCGTTTTAGATAAAAGCGTTTTATTCATAATAATCAAACAAATACAATTTACTGCGTGATCCTTCGGGCTCTCAATGGAGTATTGAGAATAATAAAGAACAGTCTTTTAATTATTTTTTAGCATAGATACTTTAAATTTTATTGAAAATTATGGCTAACGATAAGCTTCACGATATTTGGAATAGATTTGGAAAGCGTTACAAAGCGCATCCTTGGCATGGTGTTAACATTGGAGCAGGCGCTCCTGAGGTAGTTCGTTGTTACATTGAGGTAGTTCCTGGTGACCAAATGAAATATGAAATCTGTAAAGAAAGCGGTTATTTAATGATTGACCGTCCAAATAAATTTTCGAATACCATTCCTGTACCTTATGGTTTGATTCCTCGCACCTATTCTGCTGAAGCTATGGCAGAATTTTGTATGCAACAAACTGGCAAAACAGGTATTACAGGCGATGGCGATCCACTAGATGTTTGTGTCTTGATGGACAGAGCTTTGACGCATGGTGATTTGCTGTTGGATGCTGTTGTTGTTGGTGGTTTTCGTATGATTGATGGTGGTGAAGCAGATGATAAAATTGTTGCTGTTCTTAAAGACGATCATACTTATGGTGATATCAAAGACATCAAAGATTGTCCAGAAAAGCTCATCAAACGCATCAAGCATTATTTCTTGACCTACAAAGAAGATCCAGACAATAAAGATAGTGTAAAAGAAGTAGAAATTACGCATACTTATGGTAGAGAGGAGGCTTTAGAGGTAGTTCGTAGAAGCCAACAAGATTATGAAACACACTTTGGTTCTTTGGACCAAGATCTTGCAAAAACCTTAGCTGAAGCATTAAATGTAGATGCTTAGTTGTTTGATAAAAATTGTAATAATATATGGAATGAGCTGCTCTAGATTTTAGGGTGGCTCATTTTTTTATTGTCAAAATTCATTCATGTATTACTCTACAAAAAGTGGTACAAGTGAAGTGCTACATGAATATAATTGCAAAGAATGTGAATGATGGTAGGCCATATTAAGCTATCCGTTTTATCTTTGATATATCCTACCGAAAAAGAAAATATGATCACTAGTAATAAACTTGTTGTAGCAAAAAGAGGATCCATTACTGTGTAAAATCCAACATGAGTAATCGTCATAAAGAAGGTTGCATATAGATTCCCTTGACTTAAATTTCTAGTCTTACTAGGCAAAGACTGATTGGTATAGGACTGTATAAACCCTCTATACATAATTTCTTCTGCTATAGACGAAATTGTAATTGCAAGTAGATATAAACCCAATGTAGTGGTTTTTCGATCTAAATAGCTGTAATCTGTAGAGTAATTAGAAAGAAAATAATTGTTAGCAACAAATAAGAAGAATAAAACTAAAATTAAAGCAACTGTTCTAATACTTAGCTTTGAAACTCTAAAAAGTACTTTGTTATTCTCTATATATTTAAAAATCAGTACTAAAAACACAGCACTTATAGTAAATTTGTGAATAATTGAGATAATGTCAGGAATTAAATAAGGCTTTGATACAAGTACAAAAAGAATGGTAAAAGCATACATTATTACAAAAATCAACAGAGGGAATGTAAATCTTTTTTTGAGGAGCATTGTTCTTTCTTTAAGTTTTAAAGTCCAGTTCTTTATTATCAATAATTCTTTTCACTTTAAAATACTAACTTTAATCACTATCAACAAAACAAACATCCAATGAACTTAGAAAAAATCTGCCAACAAACCTGCCAATTAACAACTGAAGTCGGGCAATTCTTAAAGGCAGAACTCGGAAAAGTCAAAAGCCAAGAAATTGAACATAAGCAATTGAATCACCTAGTCAGTTATGTAGACAAAACCGCAGAACAAAAACTCATTGATGGTTTGAGTCGTTTTTTGCCTAATGCTGCCTTTCTGGCAGAAGAAGAAACAGTTGTACACGAACAGAAGGATTGGCAATGGATTATTGACCCTTTGGATGGGACGACTAACTTTCTACATCAATTGCCTTTCTTTTCAATTAGTATTGCTTTACAACACCAAGAAGAAACCGTTTTAGGGGTGGTTCATGAGGTTAATAACCAAGAGACCTTTTATAGTTGGAAAGGTGCAGATGCTGCCTTTCTAAATCAAAAAAAAATTAAGGTTAGTACAACCGAGAGTTTAGAGCAATCTTTATTGGCAACAGGATTTCCCTATTATGATTTTGAGCAAATGGACGCTTATTTAGCCATGATAAAACCCTTGATGTTGGGTACTAGAGGTTTGAGACGTTTTGGCTCAGCAGCTTTAGATTTGGCTTATGTCGCTTGCGGACGTTTTGATGGTTATTTTGAATATAGTCTATCTCCTTGGGATGTGGCAGGGGGTGCTTTTATTGTACAACAAGCAGGTGGTTTGGTAGGAGATTTTTCAAGCGGAACTGATTTTATTCATGGCAGAGAAATTGTAGCAGGCAATCCTATCATTTACCAACATTTGGTTGAGGCTACAACAAAGCATTTTAAATAATACAGCTGTGTACAGGACAAAAGTTCTTTCAGTAAAGCTCTCTTCAGCTCTCCTAACGAACGTCAAGACGAACGTGATAGATAAAATAAAGAATCTGCCTAACACTTTTTTAGATTTTAGAACCCCTCCCTTCAAGTAAATTGAAGGTTCAAAACAAGCTTTGTTGGAGACTTGCAAGCAAGTAATTGGGTTCTAAGCATTATTTTTGAATAGATTCTTGCTTTAAATTATTACATAAAAGTTTTGTCCTGTACATAGATAATACAGTTCTATCTATATTTTTGTACTAATTTTTTATAACTCAAAAAAATTAGTAACTTGTTTTTGCGTTATAATCTTATACAACAAACAATTTACACACTAGCAATCCTCACAAAATGGACATACATCAGTTGTTTAAAACCTACCAAAAAGACAATGACTTTTCTCAATATACACCTAGAGAGCTTTACGAACCTATTGATTATATTTTATCTTTAGGGGGCAAACAAATTCGTCCATTATTAGCATTAATGGCTTGTCAATTATTTTCAAAAGAAGTGAGTGCAGCCCTCCCCGTTGCTTATGCTGTTGAAATTTTTCATAATTTCTCTTTGGTTCATGATGACATCATGGATGCTTCTCCTATTCGAAGAGGGCAACCTGCTGTTCATAAAAAATTCAATACCAATACGGCTATTTTGTCTGGTGATGTTATGCTAGTCTACGCTTATCAACATTTGAGCAAAGTAACCCCAGAAGTCTTGCCAATCATTTTACCTGTTTTTAATGAAGTCGCCATTGGCGTTTGTGAAGGGCAACAAATGGATGTTAACTTTGAAACACAATCAATTGTAAGCATTCCAGAGTATGTAAGAATGATTGAATTAAAGACCTCTATTTTGCTCTATGGAGCTATGAAAATGGGTGCTTTAGTTGGTGGCGCATCTCTAGAGGATTCAGAACTCATAGGAGAATTTGGGCGTAACATGGGTATTGCGTTTCAGATGCAAGATGATTGGTTAGACACTTTTGGAGCACAAGCAAAAGTTGGAAAACGTATTGGTGGAGACATTATTCAAAATAAAAAAACAGCTCTAGTTATCAAGGCCCTAGAATTAGCAGATAATGCAACACAACAAGAATTAAATCAACTCTTGTCAAGCACACCTACGCCAGAAGGAGAAAATGCAAAAATTGAGCGGGTCACAACAATTTTTAAAGAATTGGATATTCCTAATGAAATGAAAAAAATTATGGCAATTTACAAAGACAAAGCAATTCATAACTTGAACTTACTTAAAGTCTCTGAAGAGGCTAAAAAACCTTTGTATGCGTTCCTAGATATGTTGATGGAACGAGAGTATTAGAGACACATTCATCCTCTTTTGCCCTAATACATTACTATAAATAATCATGCAGAAGCTCTTTCCAAAGTATATTTGGGAGGAGCTTTGTATTTTAGAAATATCTTAAATTTCGCGAAATTTATTAGTTAAAAGCTGTTTTTAGATTTTTTTTGATGTTTAAGCACTTTTTTTTTAATCTTTTGTCACATTATGTCTTTTGTAGAGATATAAGTTAGTGAAAAGGCCTTTCGATATAAACAATTTAATAAGATAAACATCAATTAATTTTAGCTAATAATTTTAGTAGTCATTAAGTTAATTTTGCTGGGTTAGTGTGTGCTCCCTTTCAGAATATCTTTTTTACTAAAAATTTGCTGCTCAAGTTTTTTAATTTAAAAAAATTCGAAAATAATTAGAATTATGAATAGTTTTATAGTTTTTTCAAAAGGTTTAGTAACGATATTTTTATTCTCTTTTTTAATCCTTTCCTGTGATCCTAATGCAGATTCAATAACGATTACAACTGATTGCCCTACTTTTCAAGCTAATATAGGCGACTCTTGTACTACTCCAAATGGGGCCCTAGGAATTTTGGATAGCAATTGTAACTGTACAGGTAGTACTACAACTACTTTTGATTGCCCTACCTTACAAGCTAATACTGGTGATCCTTGTTCTGCTGGTGGAGTTCAAGGGGTTTTGGATTCCAGTTGTAACTGTGTAACGAATACAACTACTTACGATTGTCCTTCCTTACAAGCTAACATTGGTGATTCTTGTTATGATCCAACTGGAAATCAAGGAACTTTAGATGCTAATTGTAACTGTGCTACTAGTACTACTTACGATTGTCCTTCTTTACAAGCTAATATTGGCGATTCTTGTTATACTGCAAGTGGAGCATCTGGAAATTTGGATGCCAACTGTAACTGTGTAGGTAGTACAACCACTTATGATTGTCCTTCTTTACAAGCTAACATTGGTGATTCTTGTTATGATTCAGCTGGAAATCAAGGAACTTTAGATGTTAATTGTAACTGTGCTACTAGTACTACTTACGATTGTCCTTCTTTACAAGCTAACATTGGTGATACTTGTTATGATCCAGCTGGAAACCAAGGAACTTTAGATGCTAATTGTAACTGTGTTACTAGTACTACTTTTGACTGTCCTACTTTCCAAGCTAACATTGGCGACTCTTGTTTTGTAAGTGGCGTTCAAGGATTATTAGATCCTAACTGTAACTGTATCCCTTAACATTAATGATACTAGAGAGTTTATGGAAGCTCGCTTCCATAAACTCTCTTTTTACAAAAAAAATGTCTATTTATAATATAGATACTGATGGTTTGACTGAATGATTTTTAACATACAATAAAGTAAGTGCTAAAAGATAAAGTAAACATACAATTAATAACTCTGTGCCTAGATGGTAACAGAGATAGTCAATTTAAATTGTATAATTTAATGTTGCCTTACCTTAACGCTATTTGCAAAAGATACCTAATTGATCAAAATAACTTAAAGGATGCTCTTCAAGATACTTTCATTAATATTTTTAAAAACCTTCACCAGTTTGATACTCAAAAAGCTAGCATAAAAACTTGGTCCACAACGATTACAATTAACAACTGCCTAAAATATAACGCTAAAACATCTAAACGACCAATAGAGCAGCTAATAGTGGACATTCATAGTACATCAATCACTCCTGCTGCTTTTGAGAATATAACGGTTACTGAAGTATTAAGATATATAAAACAAATGCCTCTTAATTTATATGAGGTATTTAACCTTTTCGTGATAGATGAGTTTTCTCACGAAGAAATTTCAACTATACTAGGAATCAAACCTTCATTATCCCGAAAACGCTTATCAAGGGCTAGAGAATGGATAAAAAAAAGAACTGAGTCAGATTCAGAATTTCATTTTAATTTAGCCTAAAATCACTCATTTTGATATGGATTTAGAAAATAAAATAAAAAATCATTTGAAAGATGCTAGCTCACTCGAAGGGGTAGATGTAAATGATTTATGGAACAATATTGAAAAAGGGTTAGAAGAGAAAAAAGAGGAACGTAAGACTTTTCTTTTCAAGAAACATTATTTGTTAGGGGGTTTAATATTTTTATTCACCACAGGTGGAATTTCATGGAGTCTATTTTATAATCATCCCAATGGATTGGAAAATTATCAGCCTACTATAAATACAACAAAAAACAATCAGCACTCTAAGCATCACATCGAACTGGCTGACAACTCTCTTTCCAATGATAACTCGTTAACACCTCCTAGTATTACTAAAAATAACCAGAAGGCTAACAACACAGATTCTAATCATCACATCGAACTGGCTGACAACTCTCTTTCCAATGATAACTCGTTAACACCTCCTAGTATTACTAAAAATAACCAGAAGGCTAACAACACA
>Ga0114952_1000915_pt1 | contig 27339 bp, 15 predicted proteins | sample SidtaG_2_FD_87303 | JGI IMG/M metagenome (GOLD analysis project Ga0114952, IMG submission 87303) | Marine algal microbial communities from Sidmouth, United Kingdom - Sidmouth_Asex2 metaG | ecosystem: Host-associated > Algae > Red algae > Unclassified | place: Sidmouth, United Kingdom | collected...
AAAATTAAAGTTCTAAATTATTTGGCTAGTCTATTTAATATTGAAGAAAAACACGATTTCTTCTCAAAACACATCAAGCTTTCAATTAAAGATTTATTAAAAAGTTTGGATATATATAATGTTTCAATTGATGTTAATGATTTACTTCAATTACCACTTTACGATTTGGCAGAAACTATAGTTAGACGTTTTAGTTTAGTAAAAACATCAAACGCATATATTCAGTTTTATTTAGATGTGGTTTTAGATTTTTCACAGAAAAAAGGCTCTGATGTTTCAGGGTTTTTGGATTATTTTGAAAAGAAAAAAGGAAATTTAAGTATTATTTTGCCGCAAGGACAGAATGCTGTTCAAATCATGACTATTCATAAATCTAAAGGTTTGGAATTTCCAGTAGTTATTTTTCCTTATGCCGATTTAGATATTTATAGAGAGCTAGAACCCAAAGAGTGGTTTAGTTTAGATAAAAACAAGTACAATGGCTTTTCGCATACGCTTTTAAATTATAATAAAGATTTTGAATATTATGGAGATGAAGGACTTCGCATTTTCAACAAACATCAATCTGAGCAGCAATTAGATACTATTAATTTATTATATGTAGCACTAACACGATCTGTAGAGCAATTACATATTATTTCAACTAAAGATATCTCTTCAAAAGGGGTTGTTAATACTAATAGATATTCAGGTTTATTAATAAGTTATCTTCAACATTTAGGAATTTGGAATGATTCAGAGGATATATACAGCTTTGGGAACCCAAAAAAGATTTCAAAACATGTTTTAATTCAAAAAGAAACGTTTCTTCAAGACATATTTATTTCAACAAAAAAAGAAGACCATAACATAAAAGTTGTTACAAAATCTGGATTATTATGGGACACTAACCAGCAGGAAGCAATTGAGAAGGGTAATCTTATCCATAATATTATGGCAAAAATTTATACGATAGCTGATGTAGATCCTATTATAAGTGAATTTTTGAAAATTTCAACTATAGATAGCAATCAAATATTACCCCTTAAAGAAACTGTTTTACAAATTTTAAAACACACACAGCTTGCCAATTATTTTAATAAAAACGATACTATATATAACGAAAGAGATATTATTTCAAAAGAAGGTATAATTGTAAGACCTGATAGAATTGTAATAAACTCTAAAAACGAAGCTGTAATTATCGACTACAAAACAGGTTTTGAAGATAAAAAGCATGAACAGCAACTACAAACGTATCAAGATGCTTTAGAAGATATGGCTATAAATGTTAAAAAAAAGATTTTAATATATATTAACAGTGATATTTTAGTTAAAGTTATTTGAGTTTGCATAAAACAAAATATACTTTACAAAAAGCTTTAAAGATCAGTTATTGATCATATAAAAAATAATTATAAATGATAATTTAGTGTAGTATTAGGTATTATCTATTATTACCTTTTTAAAAAGGTTTTACGGGCTTAAATTATTAAAAAAAACAAAAATGTATTTTATCGAGAGAATTTATATCAGCGGATAATCCATTCTTTTAGTTTAAAATGTAAAGCTGTAATATCTATGCAACTATCTGCTACTTATACAAAAATACCATTCAAACAAGACTGTTACTACGTTTATTAAACTTGTAAAGGTTTTAAAATTATTTAAACTCATTCTTAACTAGCAAAAGAGTTAAGTAATGAATTAATAGTAGTGATTAAAAAGTGTAATATTTTTATATATTTGTCTTTGTTAATAACATTTAACAACTTACTTTTGCAAATAATTAACACTTAATATTAAACTTTTGAATATGAAAAATCTTAGCAGATTATTGTTCGCTATGTTGCTTGTACTTGGTTATAGCAACGTTAATGCGCAAGACCTAAACAATCCATGGCAAATTACCATTGGTGTAAACGCAGTTGATTTCTATCCTACTGGAGAAGGAGCACTTTCTAAAGGAGGCTTCGCGAGTGAAACTATTTTTGAAGAATTCGGTAATGTTACTGATCATTACAACATTTTACCTTCTTTATCTTCAATTTCTGTATCTAAATATTTAAGTAAAGGTTTTTCTCTTGGAATTGCTGGATCTTTAAATAAAATTGAAAAATACGGAGATATTAGCGTAGGTCCTGATGTAACTAATGAGGTAGATGATTTATCATACTATGGTGTAGATGGTACAGTTAAATATAATTTCTCTGAAAATAAAACTTTTGATCCTTTTGTAGGACTTGGAGGTGGTTATACTTGGGTAGACGAAATTGGAGCTGGTACTTTAAACGGTACTTTAGGTTTTAACTTATGGTTTAGTGAAAACATTGGTTTAACTATCCAAACTTCTTACAAGCATGCTTTTGAAGAATATTTAGATACACATTTCCAACACACTGCTGGTCTTTCTATCAAATTTGGTGGAACTGATACAGATGGTGATGGAATATATGACAAAGATGATGCTTGTCCAGATGTTGCAGGTTTAGAAGCATTCAACGGATGTCCTGATTCTGACGGTGATGGCATTGAAGATAGTAAAGATGATTGTCCTAACGAAGCTGGTTTAGCTGAACTTAATGGATGTCCTGATTCTGATGGTGACGGTATTGCTGATAATAAAGACAACTGTCCTACAGTTGCTGGTTTAAAAGCATTAAACGGTTGTCCTGATGCTGATGGTGATGGTGTAACTGATGCTGATGATAAATGTCCTGATGAAGCTGGTCCTGCTGCAAACCAAGGTTGTCCTTGGGCTGATAAAGATGGTGACGGTGTTTTAGATAAAGATGATAAGTGTCCTGAAGTAAAAGGTACTGTTGCAAACAATGGTTGTCCTGAAGTTACTGAGACTGTTCAAAAACAATTGAATGCTTATGCTAAAACTATCTTATTTGATACTGGTAAAGCAACTATTAAAGCACAATCTCAAGCTGTATTAGAAGATATTATCGGCATTCTTAAAGAATACTCTACGGCTAAGTTTACTGTTGAAGGTCATACTGATAGTGTAGGTAGCGATAAATTGAATCAAAGATTATCTGATTCTAGAGCTAATTCTGTAAAAGAATACTTAACTAGTCATGGTATCGATGCGTTCAGATTATCTTCTCTTGGATATGGAGAATCTAGACCTATTGATTCTAATAAAACGAAAGCTGGTAGAGCTAACAACAGACGTGTAGAAATTAACTTAGCTAACTAATTTATAAGCTAAAGAAATTTTAAATAAATAAGTTTACAAAAAACGCTTCGGATATCCGAAGCGTTTTTTATTTTTATGGTATGACAACTTTTATTCACGATGTATTAAAATATCTAAAGAGCAAGAATCAAGATCTTTCTGATTTAACATTTATTTTACCAAGTAAAAGAGCAGGGATCTTTTTAAGAGATGAATTATCGAATGTTGTAAACCAAACCATTTTCTCCCCAGAAATTATAAGTATTGAAGAATTTGTTGAGGAAGTGTCGAAACTTAAATCAATTTCCAATACAGAGCTTTTATTTGAATTTTACACCGTTTATACTCAATTAACAAAAAAAGGAAAGATTGATAGTTTTGAATCATTTTCGAATTGGGGTCAAATATTACTTCAAGACTTTAATGAAATCGATAGATATTTAATTCCGCAGAAAAAAATATTTAATTATTTAAGTGCCATTCAAGATTTAAACCATTGGTCTTTAGAAGAACATAAAACGGATTTTGTTAAAAATTATTTATCTTTTTGGAAAAAACTGTATGATTATTACAATCATTTTACAAAACACCTTTTAAATAAAAAAACGGGATACCAAGGCTTAATCTATAGAGAGGCTGTAAATAATTTAGAAGCCTACATTCAAAATAACTCAAATAAAAAGCATGTTTTTCTAGGGTTTAATGCTCTAAATACTTCAGAAGAAACTATTATCCAAAAGTTGCTCCAAAATAATTTGGCAGAAACATTCTGGGATATTGATTATATCTTTATGAAAAATGATAAACATGACGCAGCTTTATTCACGAGACAGCATAAAAAAAATTGGCCATTTTTTAAAAAAAATCCATTTAATTGGGTAACAAAAAATTATTCTGAAGAAAAAAATATATCTGTATTTGGCATACCAAAAAACATTGGGCAAGCTAAACACATCGGTTTACTTTTAAAAAATTTACAAAAAGAAAATAATACATTAAAAAATACTGCTGTTATATTAGCTGACGAAAATTTATTAATTCCAGTACTTAATTCTTTACCTTCAAGTATTCAAGCTTTAAATATTACCATGGGGTTCCCTTTAAAATCAATTCCATTAGCCTCATTATTCGATGCCCTTTTTCGAATGCATAAAACGACTTCAAATTCATTTTATCATAAAGACGTTATAAATATTATATCGCATCAATTTGTAAGACCTTTACTCTACGTTAATGGTGTAGATTATGCATCAAAACTTACTAAAACTATTGATTCTAATAACCTTGTATACCTCAATGTTAAGCGTTTAAAACAAATAGTAGATGAAAAAACTCCAATTATAGAGTTGCTTTTTTCAAATTGGGGAACAACAATTGAATGCGCTTTAAAAAACTGCTCTAAATTAATTTTAGCTATTAAAAACTACTTAGATACAGATAAAACGTCAAATTTACTTTCACTAGAGTATGTATTCCGCTTTAATGAATTGTTTAACGAGTTAACTAGACTAAACGCAGAACATAATCATATAAAAAATGTTTTTACGCTATATAGCGTTTATAAAGAGCTTTTAAGTAGCGAAAATCTAGATTTTCAAGGCGAACCATTGCAAGGGTTGCAAATTATGGGTATGCTTGAATCTAGATCGTTAGATTTTGAAACCGTTATTATTTCTTCTGTTAATGAGGGTATTATTCCTGCAGGAAAAAGCAATAATTCTTTTATTCCTTTTGATGTTAAGTTAGAAAATAAATTACCAACTTATAAAGAGAAGGACGCAGTTTACACCTATCATTTTTATAGGCTTATACAACGTGCAAAAAATGTTTACATATTATATAATACAGAGGCAGATGTTTTAACTGGTGGCGAAAAAAGTAGATTTATAACACAAATGGAACTCGAAGAAATTCATACTATTAATCATCAAGTTATAACACCACAAGTGCATCCAATAGAAACACGATTAAATATTATAAAAAAGAATGATAATTTACAGCAACAAATTATTCAAGTTGCTAAAGATGGGTTTTCTCCTTCATCATTAACAAACTATATGAGAAACCCAATTGACTTTTACTATCAAAAAATTTTAAAAATTAAAGACCATAATCATGTAGAAGAAACTGTCGCTGCTAACACACTAGGAACAGTAGTACATAATACTTTAGAAGATTTTTATAAACCTTTTATTGGTGAATTTTTAAGCATTGATGCTATTAAAAGCTTAAAGCTTAAAATAAATGAGCAAGTAACTTTTCATTTTAAAAATGAATATAAAGAAGGTGATATAACAACAGGAAAAAACCTCATTATTTTTGAGATTGCAAAGCGTTATGTATCTAATTTTTTAGATTATGAAATAAAAAACTTAAAAGCAGGAGATAAAATTAAAATTCTTGCTATTGAGGAAAATAATGATATTAAAATTAAAATAGCCGAACTTAATCACCAAGTAAGAATTAAAGGCAAGGTAGATAGGGTTGATGAATGTAATGGATTAACACGAATTATAGATTACAAAACAGGTAACGTGCAGCAAAATCATGTTGAAATTACTAATTGGGAGGATATTACAACAGATTATAAAAAACACAGTAAAAGCTTTCAAGTTTTAACCTATGCTTATATGATGCAAAAATCTAATACTATTAATTTACCAATTGAAGCTGGTATTATTTCATTTAAAAACTTAGAAGCTGGTTTTTTAAAATTTGCAAAAAAAGAGAGTGCTCGTAGCAAAATTAAAAATAACTTAATAACTCAAAATACTATTGATGAGTTTGAAATACAATTAAAACATCTTATTTTAGAAATTTGTAATCAAAATATAGATTTTATTGAAAAAGAAATATAATATGATTATTACAAAGAATATTATCGTTTCTGGAAAACATAAAAAACCTATCCTTACTGATGTTTTTTATAAAGAAAACAAAACGGCTAAACCTGTTGTTATATTCTGTCATGGCTACAAAGGATTTAAAGATTGGGGGGCTTGGAATTTAATGGCTGAAGTTTTTGCAGACTCTGAATTTTTTTTTATAAAATTCAATTTTTCACATAATGGTGGAACCTTAAAGCAACCTATAGATTTTCCAGATTTAGAAGCATTTGGAAATAATAACTATACCAAAGAATTAGATGATTTAGAAGCTATTATTAATTGGATTTGTAATAATTCTAAATTAAAAAATGAATTAAATTTAAACGATATAATTTTACTTGGGCACAGTAGAGCTGGTGGAATAGTTACAATAAAAGCAGAAGAAGATAATCGTATAAAAAAAGTAATAAGTCTTGCTGGCGTTTCTAGTTTTGGTAATAGAACCTCAACAACTGGCAACTTAGAACAATGGAAGAAAGACGGCGTTAAACATGTTTTAAACGGGCGCACAAAACAACAAATGCCACATTATTATCAGTTTTATGAAGACTTTATTAAAAATGAAAAAAGATTAACAATAAGGCGAGCTGTTTCAAACTTAAACATACCTTTTTTAATTATTCATGGTGGTAATGATACAAGTGTTCTAGTTGATGAAGCACATATATTACATAGCTGGAATTCTAAAAGTAAATTAAGGATAATAGAAAACGCTAATCATGTATTTGGAGCATCGCAACCTTATACAGAAAAATATGTACCACAACATTTGGAAGAAGTTATCAAAAAAATAATTATATTTTTGAAAAGAGAATAAAGTACTTATGATACCTATGAAAATCGTTTTCGAAAACATAAATAAATTAAAGGATGTTAGGCATTTAAACAAACACGAAAAATTAATTGGCGGTATTACTAGCGCTATTGAATCAAAAAAATTAGTAAAAGGCGATCGTTTGCCCTCTATTAATAAAATGGTTGCAGAAGTTGGTTTTGCAAGAAAAACGATTGTTAAAGCTTATGAAGAATTGAAAGGTAGAGGCATTATAGAATCTAAAAACTTTAAAGGCTATTATATTACAGGTATTAATACGGGTACAAAACTAAGAGTTGCGCTTGTTCTTTATGCATTTCATACGTTTCAAGAAGATTTTTATAATACGTTTAGAGCGGAGTTAGGTAAAAAATATATTATAAATATTTTTTTTCATCACAATAATTTAGATGTTTTTGAAGATATTATGGCAAGAATATCAGGTAGATATGGTATGTATGTCGTTGCTCCTATCCAGATTCCTGAGGTAAGTTTGTTGCTAAAAAAAATACCTTCAGAAAAGTTGCTAGTTATCGATAGGCATGTTTCACTTCCAAGTGAATATTCATATATAACCCAAGAGTTTGAAAACTCAACTTATAATCAGCTAAAAAAATTACTTCCTGATATTAAAAAATACAGTCGTTTTGTTTTATTTTTTAAAAAAGATTCTGATTATCCTATCGGAATATTGAACGCTTTTAATAAATTTATTAAAGAATTTAATATTAACGCAAAAGTAGAGACTAAATATAAAACGGGTAGTATAAAAAATAACAGACTATACTTTTTTATAAATGATAGTGATTTATGGGAAGTACTTAAAGACATTAAACCTAAAAATTATACTATAGGAAACGATATAGGTTTATTAGCCCATAATGATAATGCTATCAAAGAAATTATTTTTGGAGGGATAACAACAATATCTATCGACTTTAAAAAGATGGCTAAAGAATCAGCCACCTATATAAAATTAAAAGAACATACACGCAAAATAATCCCTTCTCAACTTATTCAAAGAAAATCATTATAGCGATTTATTAGGCTTTTTCGAAATAATTCATAAAATTTTACACGTTTTTTTACTTAATTACTATTTGTATTGAAAAAAATTATATATTTGCAAAGTAGCATAGAGTAGCATACTTTATTTTAAAAGTAGCATACTGTATCACATTTAAAACTAACTTTAATTATTAACTTATGAAAAAAAATGTACTAAGACTATTAATTTGCTTAGTCCTATCCTTATCAGGGATTAGTGCTATTGCTCAAACAATAACTGTTTCTGGAACAGTTTCAGATAGTCAATTCCCTCTTCCAGGAGTTAACATTGTCGTCAAAAACACAGCAAAGGGAGCTACCACAGATTTTGATGGTAACTATAGCCTAAGCGATTTAAGTGCTAGTGACATTATTATTTTTAGCTACGTAGGCTATAAAGCACAAGAAATTTCAGTTGGAAACAAAACCACAATTAATGTAACATTAATAGAAGATGCTGCATCTTTAGATGAAGTTATTATTGTAGGTTATGGTACTACAAATAAAAGAGATGCCACAAGTGCTATTTCTACTGTAAAAGGAAAAGATATAGTGAACACAGTTGCAGGTAATCCAACTAATGCGCTTCAAGGAAAACTATCAGGTATTCAAGTAGAAGCTCCAGGTGGGCAACCAGGTGGTTCTCCAAACGTATTTATTCGTGGTGTAAACTCTTTGAGTAATGCAAACCCATTATACATTGTAGATGGTTTATTCGTAGAGAATATGGATTATGTAAATCCTAACGATATAGAAGACATTTCAGTTTTAAAAGATGCTGCTGCTGCTGCCATTTATGGTTCTCGTGCAGCTAATGGTGTTATTTTAATTAGAACAAATCACGGGAAAAAAAATAGAGATTTTGAATTAACATTTACCTCAAGAGTTGGTTTTGATACACCTAGCAATACCTTAGATTTTATTGATGGTGAACAATATGCTGGATATTTAAACCAAAGATTTTCAAATGATGGCTCTACTGAATCAGTTGTGTGGAATGGTGTAAATACTGATTGGCAAGACGAATCACTTAAAAGTGGTGTTGTAGAAGATTATGGTTTATCAATTTCAGGAGGGGGAGAAAACTCATCTTACTTTGCATCTTTAAACTATTTTAATCAAGATGGTATTTTAGTGGGTTCTGGGTTTAAAAGATTAAATGCAAGGTTTAACAGCCAACATCAAATTAAGAAATTTAAACTAACACACTCATTAGGTTTAGCTGAAGGTAAATTGCAAAATAACAACTGGTATGGGTTCGATGCTGTTACTGCACCAACAATTGCTTTATCTAATTCAAATTTTGAAGGAGGTTTTGATGGTCCAACTAGTACAATTCATGGCCCTGGTGGATTAAATCAATTCGCTTTAGCTTCACTTGAAGATAATTTAGAAACTACTAGAACATTATTTACTAGTTTAAAATTAGATTACGAGATAAACGAAGAACTTACAGCTTCTGTTAACTTAGGATTAGATGACAGGACTAGAAAAAGTTATCAATTCACACCAACATTTTTAATGACAAATTCTGTTGAAAGCGGAAATAGTATTGACCCGCTTAGAAACTACAACGAGTTAAATGATTTAACAAACTTTACAAGCAATAGAACTAATCTATTATTTGAACCAACAATTTCTTATAATAAAACATTTGGAGATAAACACAAAGTTAATGCTGTTTTAGGGCATACAAGATTTATTGAGACTGTTAAAGAACATGGTCTTTATGGTGAAGGAACTATTGATAACCTAGTTCGTGTACAAAACGGTTTAACTGTTTTAAATCAAGCACTAGGTACAAACGCTAAAGCAGTATTATTATCATATTTTGGTCGTTTAAACTATAGTTATGATAGTAAATACTTATTTTCTGCAACTGTAAGAAGAGATGCTTCTTCTAGATTTAAAGAAGAAAATCGTGTTGGCTATTTCCCAGCATTTTCTGGAGCTTGGAATATTAGTAGTGAAGAGTTTTGGAATTCTGAAAAAATAAATTTCTTAAAATTAAGATTATCTTACGGTGAATTAGGCTCTTACTCTAACGATTTTTACCCCTATCAAGGTGTTTTTGGAAATGCCTCAGGCGCAAGTTTTGGTGGTGGAAATGTTAATGGTATAGCACAAACAACTCTTGTAGATCCAGATTTAGCTTGGGAAACAACAAAAACATTTGATATCGGTTTTGATGCATCCTTATTTGATAATACCGTTAAAATTACAGCTGATTACTACTCTAAAAACGTTGAAGACGCCATTGTACCAATCAACGGACCTTCAACACTTGGAGTAAGCAATCAAATTATTAGAAACGCAGGTAGTCTTGTGAATAATGGTTTTGAATTTGATATAAGCTATAATAACAAAAGTTCAGACAGTGATTTTAAATATACTGTAGGTACAAACTTCTCATTCAATTTAAAAAATGAAGCTAAGGATATCCCAGCTGCTATACAAGGCCCAGGAATTGATGAAGATTTACGTGTTGTTAATGAAACAAGAGCCAACGCCCCTGTAGGTGCATTTTACGGATGGGTGGTTGAAGATAAAGTAGATCCTGCAACTGGAAACCTTGTTCGTGTTGATACTAATAATGATAACGTTATAGATGAAAGAGATATTACTCAAATTGGAGATCCTACTCCAGATTTTACATATGGTCTTAACTTTAATGGAGCATACAAAAACCTTGATATATCATTAGCTTTTAACGGTGTTCAAGGTAATGAAATCTATAATGTTGGTCGCTATTACAACATCTTATGGCAAGATGGTGGTAAATTATCCGATGTATTGGATGCATGGACACCAACAAATACAGATACAAATATTCCTGCTGCTTCCTTAGATGGTTCAAGAGGAAATAGCGACCCTTCTTCATTCTTTGTTGAAGATGGTTCTTATTTCAGACTTAAAAATATTGAAATAGGTTATAATTTTAAAGATATGAATTTGAAAATGATAAAAGATTTAAGAGTTTCTTTCAATGTTCAAAACGTATTTGTAATTACAAATTATTCTGGTTATGATCCAGATGTAGCATCTGCTAATGGAGGTCGTGCAAACATAAACTCTGGAGTTCCTGGAGTAAGAAACACTGTTAATCCTTTATTATCAAGAGGTTTAGATTTAAGAGCATACCCTAATGCACGAACATTCACACTTGGAGTAAAAGCTACTTTTTAAAAAAATTAAACACTAATTTAAGATGAAAAAAACAAATAATATAAAATTGATAGCATTTTTTGGAATACTTGCGGTATTAGCATCAGTGGTTAGCTGTTCTGAAAGTATTTTAGATCAAAAAAATAATAACGCTGTATCAACAGGTAACTTCGGTTCTTCATTAAATCAAATCGAATCGGCAGTAAATGGTGCTTTTCACCCAATTACCGGAACATTTTTTTGGGGAAGAATTGTGCATACAGGCGCTATGCTAAGATCAGATGAATTTAATGTAGTACCGTTTGATAACAATACGACGATGTCAACCCTTACTGGAGGGCCAGGAAATGGAAGATGGGCATTAGAGCCTTGGCAAGAGTTGTATAAATCTATATCAAGATGTAACAATGCTATTATAAACACACCAGATACATTTACTCCAGATGAGATCAACCCTTTACTTGGTCAAGCTTATTTTTTAAGAGCTTTTAACTATTGGTACCTTCTTAATCTTTATGGAAATGTACCTGCGGGAGCCAATGGAGGTATTCCATTAATTACTAGCTTACCTGATTTAGATAATTTATTAGTTGAGCAAACAGCTGCTGATGCTATTTGGGCACAAATAATTGCCGATTTAGAAATGGCTGAAAAAATGTTGCCTCCTTCATGGACAGGAGAAAATATTGGTCGTCCTACATCTGGTGCAGCTACTGCATTAAAAGGAAAAAGTTATTTATACATGGAAGAATGGAAAATGGCTCACGAAACTTTAGATGATTTAGTGGGCAAATACAGCTTACTTCCAGCAAATCAATTTGCTGATAACTTTGGAACAACAAATGAAAACAATTCTGAATCTGTTTTTGAATTACAATATTTAGGAGTTGCAAATTTTGTGTGGGGAACAGATATTCCTGGTACAGGAACTATGGGTAACTTCCATATTGATTATGCGCCACCATCTAAATCGCCAGATAAAAGTCATTTTATAAACCCTTGGCTTAAAAAACTTTATGAAGATAATGGTGATACTGCTAGAAGAAACGAAACTTTAGCTTATAACTATGCTGGTGCAACTGGTTATGGAGGTGCTCCATTTAATGTAGATATGGCTGAAGATATTACTATAGCTAATGATGCAGGAGTCGAACCTATCTTTTCAAAGAAATATTCTGGTATGGATTTAGGTACTCGAGGTGAAGTAGATTTCTTAGGGACTAACGTTGGTAACAATTGGAGGATTATACGTTATGCAGATGTTTTATTAATGTTAGCTGAAGCTTTAAATGAGGATAACCAAACTGGTATGGCTATACCATATTTGAATGAAGTAAGGCAAAGGCCTGGTTCTGGTTTAGCAGCAACAGCAGCTATTAGTAAAGACGATGTAAAGCAAGCTATTATTGAAGAGCGTGCTATGGAATTGGCAGGAGAAGGACACCGTTTTTTCGACTTAGTAAGATGGGGTTTAGCTGATGATTATATGGGAGCAACATCTTTACACGTTACAAACGGGTCTCAAACCAATCACCCAAAATCTTTAGCAAATGGTGTGTTTGAGTCTGGTAAGCACGAGTTAGTTTGGATTCCAAATTCTGAAAGAGATGCTAACCCTAATCTTAAACAGAATCCAGGTTATAATTAAAATATTTGATTTAGTTTAGTTGATTGAGTAAAGGCCGGGTTTTTAGTTTAACTCGGCTTTCATTCTAAAAACAAACTAATCTTTAGTCCAATACATTTCAAAAAATTAAATTAAATTATAATTAGTAATATGGTGCAAATTGTCGATACTATATCTAAAGAAGACATCGAAGTTATAAGCAACTCTGGTGATTTTAGAACTCGAATAACTATAATTAAAGAAGACTTAAATGTGTCTATATTTAATATTAATATAACTTCTGATACTCCGAAAAAGCCAGAACCGTTAACACTTAAATGGAAAATCCCTGCGCATAATGTAAAAGGTGTATGGAAGCCAACAACCGATTTTGCTAAACGTATGCAGGCCGATTGGGAATTAGACCATATGGAATCCCGTATTTCAATTGATTCGCCAGTTATTAGTTTATTTGGTCATGATGATAGTAATCGCCATACATTTGCGTGCTCAAACGCAATAAATAAATTAGAACTTAATGCAGAGATTAGAGAAGAGGATGATTATTTCTACTGCCATGTTACATTATTTTTAGAACAACAATCTAAAATTAATAATTATGATATTCAGTTAAGAATTGATGTAGGTGAAAAACACTTTTCGGAAGCACTAAAAGATGTTTCGAAATGGTGGGAAAGTTTTGAAAATTTAAAACCAACTCATGTTCCAGATGTTGCTTTAGTTCCTCTATATTCCACTTGGTATAATTTCCATCAAACTTTAGAAGAAAATGTATTAATTGAAGAATGTAAAACAGCATATAATTTAGGTTATAAAGCCATTATTATTGATGATGGTTGGCAAACTAACGACGGTAATAGAGGTTATGATTATACGGGCGATTGGGAACCAGAGCGTTTAAACAAAACCAAACAATTTGTGGAGGATATTCATGCTACAGGTATGAAAATTGGTTTTTGGTATTCGGTACCCTTCTGCGGTAAAAAATCAAAAGCATACAAACGTTTTAAAGGCAAATTTTTAACTGAAAATCATCGTTGGGCTCCTGTTTTTGATCCGCGTTATCCTGAGGTTCGCGAATATCTTATAAACATATATAAAAACGCATTAGTCGATTGGAATTTAGATGGTTTTAAACTTGATTTTATTGATGATTTCAGATTGTATGTTGATACACCAAAAGTTAATGATGCTATGGATTTCGTTTCCATAAACACTGCAGTTGATAAATTATTAACCGATGTTATCACAACTTTAAAAAACATCAATTCTGAAGTTTTTATAGAATTTAGGCAAAAATATGTAGGCCCTGCCATGCGTAAATATGGTAACATGTTTAGAGCATTTGATTGTCCTGGAGACGCGACTATGAATCGTGTTAGGATTGCAGATATTAGAATGTTAGCAGGTAATACGGCTGTACATTCAGATATGATTACATGGCATAATGATGAAAAATTAGAGGTTGCCGCTTTACAAATGGTTAATACGCTATTTGGAGTTCCTCAAATTTCAGTAATTCTAAAAGACATTCCTAAAGACCATCTTGAAATGGTTAAGTTTTATACTGAATATTGGAATACAAATAAAGAACTCATCACAAAAGGGCATTTTACACCTTACAGACCATTAGCAAATTATCCAATTCAAAAAGTAGGTAACAGTAAAAAATTACTTGTTGGTTTATATGACGACCATGTGGTTCAACTTGATAAATCATTTGAAAATTTAGATATTTTAAATGCAAAACTAACAGAAAGTGTTATTTTAAAAAACAATCAAGATTTTGGAAACTATAATTGTAGTATATTTAATTGCAAAGGGGATATTTTAGATAAAAAAATATTAAAACTAAGCAAAGGCATTTTAGAAATTAATATTCCAGCCTGCGGATTAGTACAACTAACTAAAAAATAAACATTCCTATGGATACGTTATCAGTTGTTTCATTTCTAGGTTTTACTTTATTAGTAGCCTTTATTGCGTGGTATGCCACAAGAAAAACAGATGAAAATTCAGCTGATGGCTATTACCTAGGCGGAAGAAGTTTAGGTTACGTAACTATTGCAGGTTCTTTGCTTTTAACGAACCTATCTGCAGAACAAATTGTTGGACTTAACGGACAATCATTTGCTCAAGGTGTTTTAGTTATGGCTTGGGAAACTTTGGCAGCTATTTCTATGATTGTTACAGCCATTTATTTACTACCAAAATACATGCGCTCTGGCATAACAACAATTCCAGAATTTGTTCAGGAACGTTTTGATGCGCAAACAAAATCTATTTTATCTATTCTGTTTTTAATAGCTTTTGGTGTGGTATTATTACCAACTATTTTATACTCTGGTTCTTTAGCATTTAGCACCATGTTTGATTTACCTGATACTTTAGGGGTTTCTCAATCAGTAGTCATTTGGATTTGTGTATTGTCTATCGGAAGTATTGGTTCTATTTATGCCATTTTTGGTGGATTAAAAGCAGTTGCTGTTTCAGATTTAGTAAATGCTATTGGTTTATTAATTGGCGGTTTATTAATTCCAATTTTTGGTTTAATGCTTATTGGAGACGGAAGTGTTTCAGCTGGGTTTAGTGAATTATGGACAGAAAACCCAGATAAATTTAATGCGAAAGGCGAGATAGATTCGTTTATCCCTTTCAGCACAATTTTCACAGGAATGATGATTGCTCAAATGTATTATTGGGGCACAAACCAATCTATTTTACAACGTGTTTTTGGAGCTAAAAGTTTAGCCGATGGACAAAAAGGCATGATACTAGCAGGATTTGTGAAATTTTTAATCCCAATTATCGTGGTATTACCAGGTATTATTGCGTGGCATATTTTCGGAAACGATTTAGCAAATGCAGATCAAGCATATCCTGCTTTGGTTAGAAAAGTATTACCGGGCGCTTTCTTAGGATTTTTCGCTGCCGTTTTATTTGGTGCGGTTTTAAGTTCTTTTAACAGTTTACTAAACAGTAGTTCAACGCTATTTGGAATCGATTTATATCGTCAATATTTTAATAAAGAGGCCTCTGAACTTAAAATGGTAAAAGCAGGAAAAGCATTTGGTCTTTTATTAGCTGTGATTTCAATGAGTATTGCACCATTTATTGCAAATGCACCTGATGGATTATTTTCATACATTCAAGAATCTTTAGGAAGTTTAAGTGTACCTATTTTAGCGGTCGTTGCCGTTGGTATGGCAACTAAAAATGTTCCTGCTTTAGGTGCAAAAATTGTGCTAACTGTTGGTGTATTAATGTATTTGATCAGTCAGTTTATATTAAGTCCACATTTCGTAGATGCCGCTTTAGCTGAAGCTGCTGCAAATGGTATTACGGATGTAAAACAACTCGGTATTATCAAAGCAAAAGCATACCCTCACTTTTTGCATATTATGGGAATTCTATTTGTAATTAATGTTGGTTTTATGTTGTTAATGGGGAAACTTTATCCTAATAAGAATGTGTATACACCAAAAATTACAGAAGAAATTGATATTACCCCTTGGAAATACGCCAAAGTAGTTGGTATAGCTATTACACTTTTAGTATTGAGCACCTATTTAATCTTTTAAATTTAAAATAAAAAATTGAATATAATTGTGATTATTAGCATGAAAAATAGAGCATTAAAATTAATAACTTATGTATTAATATTAATGCTCTTTTTCAATTGTAAAAAAGAAGAAGAATCAGTTACTTCTAAGAAAATTTTTAAAGCACTCGAAGCTTCAAATTCGGGTATAAATTTTGCTAATTCACTTACTGAAAATGACAGTTTAAACTACTTTACTTATTCTTATTTATATATGGGTGGTGGCGTTGCTGTTGGCGATATTAATAATGATGGTTTAAAAGATGTATTCTTCACAGGAAACCAAGTATCCAACAAATTATATTTGAATAAAGGTCATCTTCAATTTGAAGACATTACTAAAAAATCTGGTGTTTCAGGGGATGAAAGGTGGTATACAGGCGTAACCATGGCAGATGTGAATGCTGATGGGTTTTTAGATATCTATTGCTCTGTAGCTGGAAAATTTCAACCTAAAGCCAACCAATTATTCATCAATAATCAAGATGGAACATTTACAGAAAAAGCACAAGAATATGGTTTAGCTGATGCTGGACAAAGTGTGCAAGCCACATTTTTTGATTATGATAATGATGGCGATTTAGATGTCTATGTTGCTAACTACCCTATTACAAAATTTAATGCTTCAGTTTATGTTTACGAGCAAAAAATGAAAACTGTAAATGACGTTGAAACAGACCATTTATATAGAAATGACAGCTCTAAATTTGTTGACGTTACAGATGAAGCTGGCATAAAAAGTTTCGGATTAACATTAAGTGCAACCGTTGGCGATTTAAATAATGACTCTTGGCCAGATATTTACGTTTCTAACGATTTTGCTTCGCCAGATTATTTATATATCAATAATCAAGATGGTACATTTAGAGAAGTTATAAAAAAATCAACATCACACACTGCTTTTTATGGCATGGGGGTGGATATTTCAGATTTTAATAATGATGGGAACTTAGATGTTTTTCAAGTGGATATGGACGCCAAAACCAACAAACGAAAAAAGGCAAATATGGCAGGTATGAATCCCAATTTATTTTGGGGTGTTGTAGATGCTGGTTTTCATTACCAATATATGCAGAACTGTTTACAAATGAATACTGGTGTTTTTGAAAATGAAAATCCATTTTTTTCAAACGTGTCTAGAATTACGGGTGTATCTTCTACCGATTGGAGTTGGGGGCCGCTTTTTGCAGATTTTGATAACGATGGTTTAAAAGATTTATTCGTTACCAATGGTACGCGTCGTGAAGTAAATAATCGCGATTTCTTTAATCAAATTGATGATGCTTTTACCATTGATAGTGATAAAACATTAGAGATGAGCATGAAAATACCTTCTGAGCGTATTGATAATTTCATCTATAAAAACAACGGAAATTTAAACTTTAAACAAGCCAACAAAGATTGGGGTATTGAGTTTAAAGGCTTTTCAAATGGTGTGGCTTACGCAGATTTAGATAACGATGGCGATTTAGAAATCATCACAAATAATATTGACGATAAAGCTTCGGTTTTTGAAAACCATAGTGCTGAAACAAACAATTATATAACCATAAATTTCGAAGGTATTCCTGAAAATAAATTCGGTATAGGGAACCGTGTTTTTATTACTACAGATGGCAAAACACAGATGCAAGAACTGACATTAACACGAGGATTTCAATCTTCCGTTGCACCAGAATTACATTTTGGTTTAGGTCAGTCTAAAAGTATTGATGAATTAAAAGTAGTTTGGTCTAATGGAAATATCGAACTCAAAAAAAATGTTTCTGTTAATCAACTTCTAACTTTTAATCATTCCGACGCAAGTCTGGAAAATGAACAACTAAATTTTAAAAAAACTATTTTCAATTCAAATATAAAAAGTGTTTTCCCAGAACATAAGCATGATGAAAATACCTTTGATGATTTTAAATATCAAGTCTTATTACCACATAAAATGTCCACTTTTGGACCTGCACTTGCTGTTGGCGATTTGAATAATGATGGATTAGATGATTATTTTGTTGGTGGTGCTTTTAACCGAACTGGAAGTCTATATTTTCAAACTAAAAACGGTTTTGAAAAACAAGAAAATAATGTTCTAGAAACAGATAAATTAAGTGAAGATGTTGGTGCATTAATTTTTGATGCTGATAACGATGGCGACAATGATTTGTATGTTGTTAGTGGCGGCTATGAGTTTTCATCAAAATCTAAAATGCTTCAAGACCGACTTTATATTAATGATGGAAAAGGTCAATTTAAAAAATCAACTGCGCTTCCTGAAATGATCATAAGTGGTTCTAAAGTTTATAATTTAGATTTTAATAAAGATGGAAAACAAGATTTACTCGTTTTAGGAAGGCAAGTTCCTGGAAATTATCCAGCTCCTGCAAACAGTTATCTTTTAGAAAATAAATCTGAAAATGGTGCTTTAAAATTTGAAGATGTTACTAACGCTTCCGCGGAAGCGTTTAAAAATTTAGGAATGGCTACAGCAGCAATTGTAACCGATTTTAATAATGACGATTTAGAAGACATCATGATTGTTGGCGAGTGGATGCCTATTCGAGTTTTTCAAAACAATAATGGGGTTTTTAAAGAAGTTTCTGAAAATTTAGGTCTAGCAAATAGCAGTACAGGTTGGTGGTGGAGCATAAATGAGGGCGATTTTGATGGCGATGGCGATGTGGATTATATCATTGGAAACAACGGTTTAAACTATAAATACAAAGCAACAGAAGATGAAACTTTTGATATTTATGTAAATGATTTTGATAACGACAACAAAAAAGATATCGTGCTAAGCTATTATAATGAAGGCAAACAATATCCTGTTCGGGGTCGTGAATGTTCATCACAACAAAATCCAAATATCAAAGAAAAATTTAAAAATTATGAAACGTTTTCTAATGCTACACTTGTTGATGTTTATGAAGAGGATGCTCTGGAATCTGCCACACATTATCAAGTAAAATCGTTTGCAAGTATATATCTTGAAAATAAGAATGGGAAATTTACAATCCATGAGTTACCAATTGAAGCTCAAATTTCAAGTATCAATAAAATACTAGTTGATGATTATGACAAAGATGGAAATCTTGACGCTATAGTAGCTGGAAATTTATTTTCTTCTGAAATTGAAACACCAAGAAATGATGGTGGTTATGGCGTATTCTTAAAAGGAAATAATGATGGTACATTTAAAGCCTTAAAACCATCAGAAAGTGGATTTTTTACAAAAGGCGATGTTAAAGATTTGGAACACATTAACGTTGATGGAAAAGACTTTATTATTGCTGCTAAGAATAATGATTATTTGCAGTTTATAAAAATCGATTAGTTATTTTAATCATCCTCTGTCCAATATTCTAAAGCTTTTATGGCTTTATACCAACCTTTAATTTTCTTCTCGACATCTTTTCTTTCATCAATAGGGTTAAAAGTCGCATCAGCTTGCCATATTTTTTCAATTTCTTCTGGGTTTTTCCAATACCCGACTGCTAAACCTGCCAAAAATGCTGCTCCCATAGCTGTAGTTTCTACAATTTTAGGTCGAACTGCAATTGTGTTTAAAACATCTGCTTGAAATTGCATGAGCATATTATTTACCGTTGCCCCGCCATCAACTCGTAATTCTTTAATTGAAATCCCTGAATCTGATTCCATGGCTTTCAAAATATCCATTGTTTGAAATGCTACGGCTTCCAAAGCAGCGCGAGCTATGTGTGCATCTGTGCTTCCGCGTGTTAACCCAAATATAGTGCCTTGGGCTTTTTGATTCCAATGTGGCGCACCCAAACCTGCAAAAGCTGGTACAAAATAAACACCATCAGAATCTTTAACAGACTTTGCTAGTGCTTCAACATCTGAAGAATTCCTTATTATTTTTAAGCCATCTCGTAACCACTGAACGACTGCACCCGCTATAAAAACACTACCTTCAAAAGCATAGGTTGTTTTATTATTAATTTTCCATGCTATGGTAGTCAATAAATTATTTTTTGAAACTTTTGGCTTATTACCAATGTTCATCAACATAAAACAGCCTGTACCATATGTGTTTTTAACCATCCCTTTTTTTGTACACATTTGCCCAAATAGGGCAGCTTGTTGATCTCCAGCTATGCCAGAAATAGGGATTTTTGCATCGAAAAAAGTTGATTTTGTATGTCCATAGACTTCACTAGATTGTTTAACTTCTGGCAACATACTTTTAGGAATGGTTAATAATTTAAGTAACTCATCATCCCATTTCATGGTATTAATGTTAAACATTAAAGTTCGACACGCATTTGATACATCAGTAACATGTTTTTCTCCTTTAGTAAAATTCCATATTAACCAAGTATCAATAGTTCCTAAAATTAAATCTCCAGATTCAGCTTTTTGTCTTGCTCCATCAACGTTGTCTAAAATCCACTTTATTTTTGTTCCAGAGAAATAGGAGTCTACAACTAATCCTGTTTTTTCTCTAATACCCTTTTCATGACCTTGCTTTTTTAACTCATCACAATAATCAGAGGTTCTTTTATCTTGCCAAACTATGGCGTTATAGATAGGTTTTCCTGTATTTTTATCCCATACCAAAACCGTTTCGCGCTGGTTTGTAATGCCTATAGCTGCAATATTTTCTGCATTTAATCCTTTTTTTGCAATAACTTCAGCAGCTACTCCAGCTTGGGTTGACCAGATTTCTATAGGATCATGTTCTACCCATCCTGGTTTTGGAAAATGTTGACTAAACTCTTTTTGAGCTACAGATATAATAACTCCTTTTTTATTAAATACTATAGCTCTAGAACTTGTTGTTCCTTGATCTAACGCTAATATATATTTTTCCATAATTTGGTCAAGTTTTTTAATAATTGACTTTGGTTAAAAGCCTTTTAAAATTACAATTAAATGATATAATGACTTGCTATTTTAGTGAAATCAGAAATTTGCTTTTGCTTCCAATCTTCATTTTTATCTAGTTCTTCAGCTAAAATTTTTGCGACTATTGGTGCTATTTCAACAGCTGCTTTTGCATCTAAAAATAATATCCTTACGCGTCTTGCTAAAACATCTTCTATAGTTCTTGCCATTTCATTTCTTATTGCCCAAACCACTTCTGCTATTGTAAATTCTAATCTCTCATGAAGCTTTTCTCCTAATTCAGGAGAATTTTCAATAAGTTTTCTAATGGCTTTTTGATCGCTTCCATAAATATAAAAATGTTGTGCTTTATCAACAGTACCATCTGCTCCATGAATTAATAATGAACTAGTGTTGCATTTTGCGTTTGGTAGTTTACCAAGTTCTATTACTTTATTAATGGTGTCTTGCGCCATACGCCTGTAGGTTGTCCATTTTCCCCCAGTGATTGTAATTAATCCAGAATCCGAAATAATAATTTTATGACTCCTAGATATTTCCTTAGTTTTTTCTGATTTATCTTTCGGTGCTGCTAACGGACGTAATCCAGCAAATATGCTCAACACATCGTTTTTACTTACGTTTTTGGTTAAATATCTATTTGCTGTGGCTAATATAAAATCAATTTCTTTATCAAGAGCTTTAGGTTCTAAACTGTGACTATCCAAAAGCGTATCGGTAGTTCCAACTACGACTCTATTGTGCCATGGAACTAGGAACAATACCCTACCATCATCTGTTTTTGGAATCATTATCGCATCATTTCCTGGAAGAAACGACTTATCCAAAACCAAATGAACACCTTGACTTGGGCGAATCCTATTTTTCGCAGTAGCATCGTCCATTTTTAAAACCTCATCTGTAAAAACACCAGTGGCATTTATAATAGCTTTAGCATTTAAACTATATATTATATTGGTTTCGGTGTCTTTCGCAAAAACACCATTAACAGCCCCATCATCATTTTTTAATAGTTGATTAACTTTAAAGTGATTTAGTACAGTTGCGCCTTGCTCAATACAAGTTTGCGCAATATTTACAGCTAATCTTGAATCATCAAATTGACCATCGTGATATACAACACCACCCTTTAATTTTTCTGGTTTTATGGTTTCTAAACGAGATACCGTATCTTTTTTTGATATTCTAACAGATTTTCCAAAACTTAATTTTCCTGCTAAAAAATCGTAAACTTTTAATCCAACCGCATACAAAATAGTATCCCACCATTTATAATTCGGAATAATAAAAGATTGATTACTAACTAAATGTGAAGCGTTTTTCAACATTAAGCCGCGTTCATATAAAGCCTCTCTAACAAGATCAATATTACCTTGCGCTAAATATCGAACACCACCATGAACTAGTTTTGTACTTCGGCTTGAGGTTCCTTTTGCAAAATCTACTTGTTCTAATAGTAACGTTTTAAAACCACGTGTTACACTATCCAATGCAACGCCTAAGCCAGTAGCGCCACCACCAATAATAATAACATCCCATTCTAAATCTTCCTTTAACTGCCCAATTAATGTTTTTCTATCAAACAAACCTATTTATTTTTGATTATTATTAATTTTATTTAGTTTCAAATATACGAAATATATTTTAAAACGAAACTAAATGAAACTAAATCTGTTTTTATTTTGTTATTACGATACTATTTATCTTCATTTGCTTTCATTTTTTTATATTTGCTACTATGCAAAGACACGAGACCATCTTAAATACCTTAGCAAAACGAAAGCATATTGAAGTTTTAGAATTATGCAAAAAATTGCATGTTTCTGCCGTTACCATAAGAAAGGATTTAAAACTACTTGAAGAAAAAGGATTATTGTTTAGAACACATGGAGGCGCATCCTTAGAAAATCCATACATAAATGAAAAAGCAGTTATTGAAAAAGAGAAGATTTCAGTTGAGGAAAAAAATGGTATTGCTCAAGCGGCGGCTAGATTGATTGACGAAAATGATTCCATTATGATTGCCTCTGGAACAACGGTTCAAGCACTTTCAAAATTTATAAAACCTAAAAATAAATTAACTGTCATTACATCATCGCTTTATGTTGTTTTGCATTTAATTCATGATAAAAATATAGAAATTCTTCAACTTGGTGGTTATGTTAGACACAGTTCTGCTTCTGTGATTGGGTCTTATGCAGCACAAGTTCTTGAAAACATATCATGTAGTAAGCTTTTTTTAGGTGTTGATGGCATAGATTTTGAATATGGCTTATCTACTACAAATTTAGAAGAAGCTCAATTAAATCAAAAAATGTTAGCTTCTGCTCAAAAATTAATTGTTTTAGCTGATTCCTCAAAATTTGGCAAAAAAAGTTTTGCTAAAATTTGTGGAATAGAAAATATTAATGAAGTAATTACCGATAATGGTATTTCATCTTTAATCAGAAAAAAACTTGAAGAAAAAGGTGTTAAAGTTACAATAGTTTAAAATTGTAAAATCTATATCTTCACATTGGCATCTATCCAATTTTGTAAGTAATTTAAGGCTATAGGACTTCTCGTATTTGATGTTATATGTTTTTTATTTCAAATTTACTAGAATTAATTAAAATGAAACTAAATTATAGTTTTACCCTTTTTATAAATATGTATAGCATAAAAAAAGCTTTATTAAGATAGAATCTTATAAAGCCTTATAATTTTAGTGGAGCATATCGGATTCGAACCGATCGCCTCTACACTGCCAGCGTAGCGCTCTAGCCAAATGAGCTAATGCCCCAACCTATTCTATTTCAATCCACTTAAAACTAAAACAGGAACAGAACTTGAAAAATCCTTTTTTAAAATTTCATTCTTCTCCCATTTTTTAGCAAAAAAACCACGTTTACGCCTTACAACACAAAGCATATTAGGTTTGTGTGATACAAAATGTAATAACACACCTTGAAACGTTGTGGCATTTTCTGTTTTTGTAATATTACTCATGAGCCCCTTTAATTCTTTATTAACATCAAAATCGCCTTTATTATGATACGGTGTTTTCACTAAAAGCAAATTTGCTGTAGCTTTAAAATGATCTTTTAAATCCTTAAGAGGTTTTAACGCATGCTTCTTTTTAATAATAGCCGATTTAAGAGCTACTAAAATATTTGAAGGTGGTGTAAATTTATATCCTTCAGGAACAATAAGCGCAGGAACATCCATTTGTTTAACAATTCTACCCGATGTTTTGCCTAAATATACTTCATCTTTAATAGAGTTTGTTCTTGGTTCAATTAAAACTAAATCTATATCTGCTGATTTACAGGCTAACTCTAAAGTATCAATTAGTTTTCCTTTTAAAATTTTCACAATAACCTCAACACCTTTAACATCTAATTGTGAAACCAAATCTGCTAAATAAGATTTACTTTCTTTCTCAATAATTTGATCTACTTTAATCATAGTACCAGCTTTTGTGTAAACATTATACACTTGCACTATAAAAAGTTTTGCACCATAAGCTTCTGCAAAATCTACAGCATACTGTAAATGACTTAATACATTTTTTGACGATCCAACAGGAACTAAAATATTCTTCATATCTATAAAGTTTGATGGCTAAATTTACAATAAATTTGATGCAAAAGTAAAACATTTTAATGATTTGGAAATGAACACATGATGATATTGGTAATATTCTAATAATAACAAATGTATACGTAGCCAAATGATTAAAAATAATTTTTTTAATAAAATGAATTTTACCAAAAGAGAACAACTTTTGAAAATAATATAAACCTAAAAGAATTGTAAGTTTTAGAAATTAACATTGCTATTTAAGGGTGCATTACTATTTCTATCTTAATGAATAAATAGTACATTCTTATTTCTTGGCTAACACCAAATGCGAAAAATATATATAAACTTAGATTAACCATTTACAAATGATTAAGGAAATATTAATACCTAACAATTAATACATTTATACAGAACATTTTCCTAAAATAAAAAATACGTTAGGTTAGGGACGTTTTCGAAAAACAAGAGAAACCAAAATTTTTACGAACTTCGCGCCTATAAAAAATTAGGCAATATTTATTTTACAACACAAAATAAGCATCCATTTTATTGTCATGAATTCGTTTTATGAATACTAACATTAGTTTAAAACAAATAAATAAATTGGCTATTCCAGCATTAATCGCTGGAGTATCCGAACCTATTTTGTCCTTAACAGATGCTGCTATAGTAGGAAACATTCAATTTAATGCTACCGAATCTTTAGCTGCAGTTGGTATTGTAACGACTTTTATGTCTATGCTTATTTGGGTTTTGGGGCAAACTCGAAGCGCTATTTCATCTATAGTTTCGCAATATGTTGGTGCTAATCAATTAGAAAAAATCAAAAATCTACCCGCTCAAGCTATTTTTATAATAACCTCACTAAGTATTCTTATAATACTTAGTACATATCCTTTTGCTAAATATATTTTCAAACTATACAACGCTTCTGGTTTAATTTTAGATTATTCCATAGTTTATTACAAAATTCGAGTACTAGGGTTTCCTTTCACCTTATTCACAATAGCTGTTTTCGGAGCCTTTAGAGGTTTACAAAATACGTATTATCCTATGATAATAGCGCTTATAGGGGCAGCATCAAATATCATTCTTGATATTATTCTAGTTTACGGAATAGATGGCTATATTAAACCTATGAATATTGAAGGTGCAGCATACGCAAGCGTCATCGCTCAAGTATTTATGGCATTTTTTTCAGCTTTCTTCCTTCTTAAAAAAACAAGTATTCCTTTAAAACCAAGCTTCCCGTTTAATTCAGAAATCCAACGCTTCCTTTTAATGATTCTTAACCTATTTATAAGAACAATAGCCTTAAACGTCACGCTTTATTATGCCAGTTCATTCGCCACAAGTTATGGTGCCGAATATATAGCAGCCTATACTATTGCTATAAATTTATGGTTTTTAGGCGCCTTTATTGTTGATGGTTACGCTAGTGCAGGCAATATTTTATCAGGTAAATTATTTGGCAAAAAAGCATATGGAGCACTTATTGAATTAAGCAACAAACTCATAAAATATGGCGTAATAATTGGTATAATTCTAGGCGTTTTAGGAGGTCTATTTTACTACTCAATCGGGCGTGTTTTCACTAAAGAACCAGAAGTTTTAGAAGCATTTTACAATGTATTCTGGATTGTTCTTGTCATGCAACCGCTATGTACTCTAGCTTTTATTTTCGACGGTATTTTTAAAGGTCTCGGTAAAATGAAATACTTAAGAAACGTACTCTTATTTTCAACCTTCATTATATTTATACCCATTCTATTTTGGTTGGATAGTTTACATTATAAGCTCCACGCCATTTTTATAGCCATCACATTCTGGATTATTGCTCGTGGAATTCCACTTATCATAAAATTCAGAAAACTATTTTTGCCACTAGCGCAAAAAACTTAACTTTGAGCGATAATTAAACAATAAAAAAAATATTATGGACATCATGTCATTCCTCAGTGGAAATGGATTATTTTTAATACTCGGTTTAGTGTTGATCATTGTTTACTTTATAAATAAAAGAAAAAGAAGATAATGGGAAACAACATTCGTATCACCAAACAATTCTCTTTTGAAACTGGCCACGCCCTTTATGGCTACGACGGAAAATGCAAAAACGTACATGGGCACAGCTACAAACTCTCCGTAACCGTTATCGGCAAACCTATTTCAGACAGCACGAATGTTAAGTTTGGAATGGTTATCGATTTTGGCGACCTTAAAAAAATAGTAAAAGAAGAAATTGTAAACGTATTTGATCACGCCACGGTTTTCAACAAAAATACACCGCATGTTGAGTTAGCAAAAGAATTATCAGATCGCGGGCACAATGTTCTACTTGTTGATTATCAACCAACAAGCGAAATGATGGTTATAGATTTCTCCAAGAAAATTAATAAACGGTTACCAAAACACATAAAATTACATTCCTTAAAACTTCAAGAAACAGATACCTCATTTGCAGAATGGTTTGAGTATGAAAATAATTAGGGCGTTACCACAAGGGTCGGGCTTTACATTACAAGTCCGCACTCCCAAAAGGTCGCAGTGGGCTTTTCATTGAAATCCCTAACGCAATTATCCGCTAAATTTAGTTAATCATTCAACTTC
>Ga0114952_1000925_pt1 | contig 27121 bp, 27 predicted proteins | sample SidtaG_2_FD_87303 | JGI IMG/M metagenome (GOLD analysis project Ga0114952, IMG submission 87303) | Marine algal microbial communities from Sidmouth, United Kingdom - Sidmouth_Asex2 metaG | ecosystem: Host-associated > Algae > Red algae > Unclassified | place: Sidmouth, United Kingdom | collected...
CGCCCTTAATGTTAAAATCTAATTATTTATTAATGATATATTGATAGATTTATTTATTAAATGAGAATTTAGATTAATAACAATTTTCTTTCATTTGAGTTTTAGAAAGTTTCGCTCATTGTTATGCACCTCAGCAAAACATTTCCTTACAATATTCTGAAATCAGAATTTATTTATTCTATTTTCAGAATCTTTATACTAAATAAACTAATGTCCAAAAGGAAAAAACTCTCTATTTTATTGGTTGAAGATGATAAATACTTTTCATTTGAACTTGCGAAAATCCTTTCATCATACGGAAATCATGACCTTTGCTCAAACCTTAATCAGGCCCTTACACTTTTAGAACAAAACCATTATGACTTAGCCATCATCGATTTGAATCTTGATCAATCACCTTATCCAAGTGGACTTAGTGTTTTGGAAGTAGCTAAATCTAAAAACATCTATTCTATCGTATTGAGCAATAATGAAAATGATAAATTTACAAAAAAATCTTATCAACTCGGATGTGACCATTTTCTTAGAAAGTCTACCTTCAGAAATTCGCTCAAAAACTACCTAGATAGCTATTTAAGAATACAGCATAAAATAAATTGGAATGAATACTTCTCAAAAAAGTTTATCACAAAAAATTTTCCACTCATTCAAAGTATTCGTAATTTAGCTGAAATGAATCTGAAAAATAATTCTGTCTTGCTCTTTGGTAAAACTGGTTCAGGGAAAACTCATTTAGCTAAACTCATTCATGAGTTAAATTATGATAATAAGAATTTCTTTCATTTCAACTGTAGTGAAGTTCCTGAGAACTTAATAGAATCTGAATTATTTGGTTACGTCCAGGGTGCTTTCACGGGTGCATCTAAGGCTAAAAAAGGACTTTTAGAGCTTGCCGATAATGGAACTCTGTTCCTTGATGAGATAGCTACAATGCCTCTTTATACTCAACAAAAGCTACTTAAAGTTCTTGAAGAAAAAGAGTTTACCCCTATAGGAGCGACAAAAGCTAATAAAGTGAATTTCACACTTATTAGTGCGACCTGTGAAGATATTCAGCAAAAAATAAATGATAATCTATTCAGAGAAGATTTTTATTACAGAATTAATGGATTTGAAATTACAATTCCCCCCTTAAAAGAAAGGCCTGAAGATATTGAATTGCAAATCTATCATTTCTTATCAAAAACATCTCGAAAGTTTTTTATAGAAAAAACCGTGATCGATTCTCTACTGAATTACTCCTGGCCTGGAAATACCAGAGAATTAAAAAAACTAATTAAAAATCTATCACTAGATAAACAAGGAATTATAACTCTTTCTCACCCTCTTATTTCTCAATTAAAAATTAAAGAAAATAATAACAATACTCTGTTAAGCGATAAACAATTGAATTTCATACATACTTTTGGCCTAAGAACATTTATAACAGAAATAGAAAAAGAAGCAGTTCTTGAAAGTCATGAAAGATTTAATGGAAAGATCACCGAAGTCATCAAAAGTCTAAAGATTTCAAATTCTTCGTTTTATAGAATCATGAATAACAATACGCGACATTAAATTGGCATGAGTATTGCTCTACTTTGTTTAAGAATTTACAACAAGGAGCACTACAAGATGCAATCAGTATTACAAAAAAAAATTCTCAATGAATATAAGTCAATTTATCCCAATCAAACAATTAGAGAGGTAGCACTCACTACAAAGATCCATCCATCAAGAGTCTTTAGGCTCCTGAATGGGTATGAAATGAAGATCACTGAATATGAGAAAATTGATAAAATTTTAAGGGAAAGTGATGCTCAAAACAGTTATGAACAATTTTTCTCACTAACTGATCAATGCTTTAAAAAACTCAACAATGAAAGGATAAATACCTTGATTGAAGAAATGAGTTTCCAGTTAGAATGTAGAACATTTACGAAAGGAATTTAACAATGAGTTTAACACCAATTGAGAGATATATTATTGAAAGTTTGAGCAGCTCAAATAAGAATTTGCTAGAACTATTAGAAGACCTCAAGTTAGAAAAAGTATATTTAGAAAATTCACTTTCAAAACTAATCCAAAATAAATTATTAGTTATTAAACAGGACAAGTACTTTTTAAATATTCAGAACTTGAACGAAATAAAAAAACTACTTAGCCATAGGAAATCAAAAAACTATGAACTCAAGTCCATTCTTGACAGTGCTAGAGATCGCTTCATTAACACAAAGGATGGATTAAATATTTCAAAAGTTTATTTAACTAAAGATGATCTAGAAATGACAGAGTCATTGCTGAGACAACTTAAATCATTTCTGTCTCAAAAAGCTATCGACAATAAAACTAAGAACATTAGTTCGAAATATATATTCTATTGGGGGAATCAAACCTATTCAGATGTCCTGAATTATCTTAACTCTTAGCAATTGCTACAGCTTGTCCTAAACGAACCAATACTTCTCTTCCCTGTAATGTATTGGTTCTTATATCTTCAGAAATTTCCCACTTTCCCTTCTGACCAAAAACAATCACAGTAGAACCTCCAAATAAAAAGTATCCTTTCTCTTGAGCTCTTTTAAATTCGATATTCTCATCATGACTTTGAACTATTCTTCCAACACAAGTAGCCCCTACTTCAACAAAAGCCAATTTACCAAAATTTTCAGTTTCTAAGATACTGACTCTCCTCTCATTTTCCATTAATATTTTTGGTCTTACATTCAATGCAAGAGGATTTACAGAATGTAGTGGACCACGAATAAAATAGGACTCTAAATTCTTTCCATCATCTGGGTAATGGTATCGATGATAATCAACAGGACAAAGTCTTGCGATCAAAGCAGGTCCATTTTCAAATATTTCATTTAAATCATTTCTTTGTAAAACTGATTTTGCATTCCATAAGTTTCCTTTTACTGGAAATTTTGAATTACTATCTAACGAGTTATATCCAAAATATCTTGCTTCACAAAAAGCTGGCAACTGAGTCTTATCTTGATCAAAATCTCTTTTACCATCCTTAAACTTTCTTATAAAAAACTCATTAAAACTTTTATATGAATCTTCTTTTTCTTGAGATGAGTTGGACCCTCCCAGATATTCATCCATATTAATTTTGAATTTTTTTATAAAGTTTGGAATTTTTTTAGCTGATGAAGCTGAGTCTTGGGTCAATCCATATAAATAAGATACTATTTTTAAACTAATTATAGAGGATAAAATTTTTCCTATGGGGTTCTCATAAAAAAAACGCACCGCCCCATCGCCGTATATCTGTTCATTTTTTTCACTCTGATCAAATCTATCAAAAAATTTAATTTCTGTAGGCATAGATAACTCTCTTAATTAACATTGTTTTAACAAATACTTTACTGTCAGCATGTAGAAGTATTATTTTACAGTGTTAATCTAATCACGAATAAAGGAGAACAAAAAGTGAAAACTCTTAGCATTTTTTTAATTTCAAGTTTTTTTCTAACTCTACCTAGCTATGCTTTGTTTAACTCTAAAGACAATAAATTTTTATTGGAATCTGAGAAGAGAAAAATTCAGGTCTATGAAAATGTTGTTCCCTCTGTTGTCAATATTACTAATCTAGCCAAGATTCCTGTTGGAGGACTTTTTTCTAGAAATGTAGAAGAAATGCAAACAGGGATGGGCACTGGGTTTGTTTGGGACGGAAATGGGCATATTGTTACAAACTATCATGTTGTTGCAGATCAAAGATCTAAGTTTTATGTTTCCTTTTTTAACTACAAAGATAAGATTGAAGCAAAGTTAGTTGGACATGCAAAGACACTTGATATTGCAGTCTTGAAAGTAAAGTTTCTCCCTCCAGGGATTACTCCCATTAATCCTGGAACCTCTACAAATCTAAAAGTAGGTCAGATGGCAATTGCTATCGGAAATCCCTTCGAACTTGATTATTCAATGTCAGTGGGAATTATCTCTGCTCTTGGTAGAAAGATAAAAGGTGTTGGCGGAGTAGACATCCATGGAATGATCCAAACAGACGCTTCAATTAATCCAGGAAATTCTGGTGGTCCATTACTAGATTCACAAGGAAAGCTAATAGGAATGAATACTCTCATTTATTCAAAGTCTGGCTCAAGTTCAGGCTTAGGTTTTTCGGTACCAGTTGATTCAATTATTAGAGCCGTTCCAGATATTATTAAGTACGGAAAAATGATTACTCCAGCCTTAGGCGTATTTCTATTAGAAGATCATCTTATTAGATACTTTGCGCGTTATCACAAGGACCTGGAAAATGGGGTCATGATTAAAGGAGTAAGAAAAGGAAGTGGTGCTGACGAAGCAGGTTTAGTTGGAATCAGGCAGACTCAAAATGGTGAGGTTTTCATGGGAGATTTGATCATGGCCATAGATGGTACCAAGGTTAAAAACATGAATGATATTTATCATGTCTTAAGAAAGAAAAAAATTGGTGATAGAGTAAAAGTTAAAGTTAAAAAATACGATGGAAAAATTAAAGATATCAAAGTAAGACTAGAACCTTTATAAAGAAGGTTTTTTTCCTCCTCTTATAAAATAGGCGCTTAGATTCTAAGCGCCTTTTTATATCTACTTGGCTTGAATACACATCCCAAGAAAACATTTTTTATTAATGTCTGTTAATCCATCTACGTCTGTAATAAATGTCGACTCTTCTGCAGTTGTTTGATTGTCATCAAGTTGATTTGGCCTATAACATCTTGCTGAGGAATCATACTTATAATCTCGCTTTCCTCTTACTAATATTCCCTCAACTTCTCCACTTGTAGCATTTATAACAGCTGATCCAGAATTTCCTCCAAATGCATCGAGATTTGCATGAAAGTATCCATCAGTTTTAGCAATTACTTCAGCTCCAGCTGCGATCTTTGTTGGCAAACCTGAAGGGTGACCAATCATGACTAACTCATCACCGTTACGGAGTCTATTCAGACCAAAAATTCCACTTCTTTCTTGTTTTCTAAATTTAAGTGGCGTTCTACCTTCTGCATTTCTAGTTAATTCAATTAAGGCATAATCTAGTTTTTTTCCAGAAAAAGTTGTTAAAGCATCTTTTGATATCTTTATCCCCTTTCTAGTTAAAAGGTTATCAACAACACCTAACTCTCTTGAGATAATTTTCTTACATGAGAATATATTAGCATCAACTATTTTATTTAACTCACCTGTTGTTTCATTAACACTATAATCAAAAACCCATTTAAACTTTTCAGTACAATCAGTTTCTTTAGTTATACAATGTCCTGCTGTAAGTAATAAGTTTTCACCTACCAAAAACCCAGAACAATAAGCTAGAGACGGTTGGTCAGCAAATCCTTCATCAGCACAAACATTGTCACTTAATTTATCATCACCAAATGAATAATAATCTTCACCTGGTACTTTTACTAAATCTTTAGCTTGAACCATTGCAGCAGTTGCCTTTGACCATTCAATCCATTTTTCTGGGACATCACCGTTAAGATCTTGTCTATGATCTTCACCATAGATAATTTTGTTTGAATCAACTCCAGCAAATGCCGTTGTTAATAAGAGAGAGAATATCAATCCTTTGATAAGTTTCATTAGAACTCCTTTCTAATTATTTCTGTAAAAAAATTATCTCAGGAACTCTAATTATTTGAACACTAAAAGAATCTTACAGACCGGCTCTTTTAAAGAGAGCATTTGAATCAGGCATTGTACCTTTAAACCTTTTATAAAGAGTCAATGGATCTTCTGAACCACCTTTTTCTAATACATTGGTTTTAAAACTTGAGGCTTTTTCTTTGTTAAAGATTCCAACCTTTAAGAACTCTTCAAATGCATCTGCATCTAAAACTTCTGCCCATTTGTAACTATAATATCCAGATGAATAACCACCAGCGAATAAATGAGAAAAAGAAAATGACATAGGAGAATTTAGATCTTTATTTTTATAAAAATTAAATCTATTCATCAAATTCTTTTCAAACTCTTCAATATCTAAAGTCTCTATTTCTTCATAAGTCAAAGAATGAAGCTTTATATCTAAGTAGGAAAAACTCATCTGTCTTATAGTTGCTAGACCTTCTAGGAACTGATTAGACTGTTTGATTTTTCCAACGATATCGTCAGGAATACTTTCACCTGTTTCATAATGATAAGCAAAAAGATCTAGGCATTGCTTCTCTTTAACCCAGTTTTCCATTATCTGTGAAGGGAGTTCGACAAAGTCCCAATATACACTCGTTCCACTTACGGCCCTGTATGTACATTTACTTAAAAGACCATGGAGTGCATGACCAAATTCATGATAAAGAGTTAAAACTTCATTAAAAGTTAAAAGTGAAGGCTTGGACTCTGTAGGCTTTGTAAAATTACAAACGATTGCGACATGAGGTCTATGAACCTTTCCTTTAAAAAGACCTTGATCAAATAAGTTTGTCATCCAAGCACCTTGTTTTTTAGTTGCTCTAGGATAGAGATCAACATAAAAAAGACCTAAGTACTCTTTGTTTTCAAAAACTTCATAAATCATCACCTCTTCATGATACTTTGGTAAGTCTTGTCTTAACTTAAATTCTAAGTCATATAATTTGTTTGCAACCTCGAACATACCGTCTAAGGACTTCTCTACTGAGAAGTAAGGTCTTAATATTTCATCATTAAAATTTAATTTTTTCTGCTTTAGTATTTCTGAATAATAGTTGTGATCCCAAGGGCTGTAATCTTCAACTCCGTCTTCTTTAGCTAAGCTTTCAAGTTCTCTAAACTCTTTTTGTGCAGGAGCCATGGCCTTAGATACAACTTCTTCAATAAAGTTAAGAACAGTCTCTTCACTTTGAGCCATCCTTTTTTTCAAAGTAAAATCTACATGAGACTTAAAACCTAACAATTGAGATCTTTCATTTCTTAAAGAAATTTCCTCTTTAATAATATCTTGATTATTAAATTCTTTTGTTCTTCCTCTTTGTTTGAATATCTTGGTTAGCTTTTGTCTTGTTTCTCGATTCTTACAATATTTAAACACTGGCAGTATAATTGGATAGTCCATAGTTAGAACATATCCGGTCTTGTCCATTTCCTTGGCTTTATTTTTCGCTTGATTCACTACATGCTCAGGAACACCTTCTAATTCATCTATACTATCTACATGACAAAACAACGCGTTCGAAGATTGTAAAACATTATCAGAAAACTTTAATGATAATTCAGATAGTTTTTTATTAATCTCTTTTAATCTATCTTTTTTCTCACCTTTTAGCATCGCTCCATTACGAACAAGGTCTGAATAATATTTTTCCAAAACACTGTCTTGCTCTATTGATAAGTTTTGATTTTCCTTATCTAGGTATAGGGCCTTGATTTTTTCAAAGATCTCTTCATCAAGGCTAATTTTGTTACTAAACTCTGTTAAGAGAGAGCTAAACTCTTGAGACTTTTCTCGTAATTCATCCGTTGCATGTGCTGAATACATTGAATAGAAAATACTAGAAATATAATCAACGTCTTCACTTATAACATCGAGGTCTTCAATGATTGACTTAAAGTTAATTTCAGTATTTTTCTTATAATTTTCAATTAAAACATCCGCATCATTAATGACTTTTTTTAACGCTGGGAGATAATCAGATTCTTGGATTCTTTGAAATTCAATTGCATTATGCTCTTGAGTAGATAGTTTTAATAACGCGTCCATGGTTATCACTCCTTAAAAAAGTTATTTTAAATATGTATCACCTTTTTGATCTTGAAGGAAATCATCTATAGATGAATATTTTGACAGGTTAATACTTGATGAAAAGTCACCTGCTTTACCCTCAAGAATTTTTTTCATGAATATAAAAAGTCCTGTTCTTGTTTCATTACTTAGCAAATGTTCCATTAAACAAGAATCTTTATGAGCATATTCTTCACTAACTCCGATAAAGTCCTTTAGAAAATAAAAAAGCAAGGTTCTAGAGCTTAAAATCTTATGAACTTCTTCATGTCCTTTTTCAGATAAAAGTAAAAACTTACTTTCATTTTCCTGGACTAAGCTTCTTTTTTTTAAATTATTTACAGCAGTTGAAACACTACCTTTTGTTAAGTTAAGGTCTTTTGCTATATCAGTTACTCGGGCATAGCCATTAACCTCTTTCAATTTATGAATGGTTAATAAATAATGAACCATTGAATGAGTTAACTCATTTTCGTGCGTATGATGAATCTTTTTGTCCATAGGTAGTTTTCGCAAATATCGAAACCTTTGTAAATACTTTGCTTTTAGATATTTATGCCTAGTTAAATTGGCACTAAATATCGACTAGATCCATTCATTGTGACTTGAAGGTTCATGGCTCCATGATTCAACTTTTAAGGTAAAATTGAGTTGTGAAGTTATTTATTAATATTATTTTGATTTTCTCCCTAGGTACATTTTCTGCCTTTTCTCAAGATGAGCAGTTAAGCTTTGATCAAAGAAATCAGCAAATAGCTGAGGAGGCATGTAAAGGTGAAGCCTTTAATGGAGATTGTCATCAACAAACTACTAATATCGTTGATCAACATGGTTCTTCTGCTGTTTCAACAGTAACAGGTTTACTTATTCCTTATGCTTGGAAAACCCTAACCAATGGATTTTTTAAGAATATAAAGAGCTTGTTTAAGTTTAAATTTAAATTGAGTGAAGAACAAAAATCTAAAATAAAAGCAGAAGCAACTTCACATTTTAAAGATCAAACAGACCAACTCAATAGAGAAAAAAGTGCTCTAGATCTTGATAAAGAAGAAATGTTAGATCTTGATGCCCCCGATGCTGAATTAAAAGATAATGCTAATAAAATGGCAGACAATAAAGACAAAATTGATGCAAACAAAGAAGCAATTGCAGCACGAGCAGAAGAAAAAGAAAAACTTGCCAATAAAGGAAAAGCTTCGGCAACGTTAAGTAAAATCTGTGACATTGCTGTAATAGGAAGCAACCTTGTCGTAGGTGGTCTTCAAGTCGTTAGAGAAAAGAAAATCGACGCTAAATACTATGCCACAAGTTCTTCAAGTATTCATGCTGAGGGATTTTATGCCATGGCACAAACTCACGAAGGCAAAAGAAAAGATCATAAAGCTCAACATATCATTTTTACAGCCAGCACAATTTGCTATGGAGCTGCGATGACAATTGCTTTAATACCAAAACCTGGAATAAATCCTGCTGAAGCTAAAAGAGCAGGCGTAAAAATGGCTTTATCAATACCTTTGGCCCTTGCTTTTAAAGATGTAAAAAAAGAGAGAGAGAAGTTAAGAGATGCAACCATGGATGCTATCAGCAGACTTGGAACAAAATCAATATGTGAGAAAAATTCAAATTGTATGTGCTCACCTTCAATGAAAGACCATCCTGATTATCAGAACTTTTGCTTAGATATGAATTTTGCAGTTAACTCTGAAGGAGAAAATACATCTTGCCTAGATTCACGCGGTAAGCTTGACAGAAACTGCTCATGCCTACAAACAAATTCATGCTTTGATAAAACTGTTCAAAATTATTTTGCTACTGTTGATAATGACATCTTACCTCTAAACGCCCAAAAGAAAATTCTAAGTGATATTAGAAATATAGCAACTGGCCAATACCAAAAAAGTGAATCTTCCTTTGCAAAAGATGAAGCTTATGCAAATAAGAAAATTGCTCAATTAGACTCTTTAATACAACCAGCTGCCGCTCAACATAGTGCTTCTTTTAACGCTGCAATAGCTGCAGGACTTCCAAACAATATCGCCGCTGCTCTTTCTAATATAAACCCTGAGGATTTAAATAAAGCTGCACTTTCAGGCTCTCCCACTCATGGTGGAAATGCTCTAAGTGGAAATGGATCTTATAAAGTCGGTTCATCAAAAGCTGCAGGATTTAAAGCTAAAAAAACTGGTAGTACAGATTATTTCTCTAACTATTTAAATAGTATGAAAAAGAAAGCTCCTTCTAAAGGTGGAGTCCACTTGACTAGAAGTGTTGCTAACAACGCTGTCTCAAATGCAGCAATCAGGTCTAGTCATCAGGAATTGTTTAAAACTATTTCGACTAGATATCAAAAAAGCTCTTACCGTCTAGAGTAAGTTAATACCCTGTAAACATTTAGTTAAGTAGGTCAAAAAAAAGTTAAGTACCTATCTTATGAGCCTCCAGTATATAAAACTTTTTAAAACATATAAGGAGTTTTATGCGATATTTATTTTTCTTTCTCTTCCTACCTTTGATTTCTTTTTCTTATCCAATTATCCAGAGTCAATATTCAACTAAAGCTCTTAACTCATTATCTCTCGTTAATCCTAGCTATTCTTCGTCATCAACTTTAGGTAGTTCATATCGCCTAGGTTTAGCTTTTGATCATCAACTATCAAAGAACTATTCTTTGGGATTAAATACTGACTTTTACTTTTATTCTTATAAAGACAACATAAATTCCGATCTTAAAATACAAAATAAATATTTCTTTAAAACAATGAATAAGAACTCTTTTTACGCCCTTGCATCTCCAGTATTAAAGTTTCGAAATGATCAAAAAACAAGACTTAGTCTAGACCTAGGTATTGGTTACCAATGGTTATTTGGAAAAGAAAAGAATTATTCATTCGGTCTTGGTGCGACCACTAACATTAGCAAAGGAGAAATAGCAGTTTCACCAACTTTAGGGATTGGACTACGGTTCTAGCAACCTAATTCATCAAAGAGGTCGACACGTTTGAGGTGTCGGCCTCCTTCAAACTCAGTATCAAGCCAAGTCTGAATCATTAATTTAATATCTTCCATCGAACTCATTCTTGCGGCAAGACAAATTATATTTGAATTATTATGAAGTTTACTCATTTTAGCATCTTCAACACTTAAGCATCGAGCTGCTCTAATACCTTTAAATCTATTAGCAACCATAGAAACACCTATACCACTGCCACATAATAAAATCCCCAAACTGTTTTGGTTACTTTGAACGGCATTAGAAACGGCTTTAGCAAATTCGGGATAATGACAAGATTCTTTAGAAAAGGTTCCAAGGTCTTCAACTGTATGGTCAGATAAATGTTTAATCACAGCTGCTTTCTCATCAAAAGCAGCGTGATCAGAACCAATATAAATTTTCATTAATATCTATAATATTCAGGCTTATAAGGACCAGCCACCGTTACTCCAATGTAATCAGCCTGTTCTTTTGAAAGTTCCTCAAGCTCTACCCCAATTTTTTTCAAATGTAGGCGAGCAACTTTTTCATCAAGATGCTTTGGTAGCATATAAACTTTGTTCTCATATTTATCAGAATTGTGCCAAAGTTCTAATTGAGCAAGAACCTGATTTGTAAATGAGTTAGACATAACAAATGATGGGTGCCCAGTTGCACAACCAAGGTTTACTAGTCTTCCTTCTGCAAGAAGAATAATATCTTTTCCATTTATTGTATAAAGATCAACCTGAGGTTTAATCTCTTGCTTTGTTTTTCCGTGAGTCTCATTTAACCAAGCAACATCTATTTCATTATCAAAGTGACCAATATTACAAACAATTGTTTTATCGTTCATCATTTCAAAATGCTTTCCAGTTAAAATATCTTTATTTCCAGTGGCAGTCACAACGATGTTTGCTTCTTTAATAGCATTATCCATCTTAGCAACTTTAAATCCATCCATTGCAGCTTGAAGAGCACAAATTGGATCGATTTCTGTAATGATAACTCTCGCTCCAGCTCCAACTAAAGAAGCTGCTGAACCTTTTCCAACATCTCCGTATCCAGCAACAACTGCAACTTTTCCTGCAATCATAACATCAGTTGCTCTTCTGATTGCATCAACACAAGATTCTTTACAACCATACTTATTATCAAACTTTGATTTTGTTACAGAATCATTAATATTAATTGCTGGAACTGTAAGTGTTCCATTTTTTACTCTCTCATAAAGTCTATGAACACCCGTTGTTGTTTCTTCAGATAAACCTTTGATCGCTCCACTTAATTCAGGATATTTATCAAGAACCATATTCGTGAGATCTCCACCATCATCAAGGATCATATTAAGAGGCTTTCCTCCTTCAAATCCACAAAGAGTTTTCTCTATACACCATTCAAACTCTTCTTCATTCATTCCTTTCCAAGCAAAGACTGGAACTCCAGTTTTAGCAATGGCAGCTGCAGCGTGATCTTGAGTTGAGAAGATATTACAACTTGACCAAGTAACCTCAGCTCCTAGATCAATAAGTGTTTCAATTAAAACTGCTGTTTGAATTGTCATATGAAGACAACCTGCAATCCTAGCTCCTTTAAGTGGAGCTTGACCTTTGTACTCTTGTCTTAGACTCATTAGCCCTGGCATTTCTGCTTCTGCTAACATAATTTCCTTACGACCATATTCAGCTAGTGATATGTCTTTTACCTTGTAAGTAAGATCATCAAACCCACTCATATTTGGATAAGTTGTCTTCATTGGTCTTGCTAGTGTTTGAGTTTCCATGAAATATTTCCTTTTGCTTTTAAATATATGATATGTACGCTAATAATCTAGCATAACTACATCCACAATTAATAGAGTGTTAAAAGATTATCTATGGCAGATTATTCGAAATTTTCAGACTTACAGATTCAAGAAATCTTAATTAATTACGGGGTAAAGGACATTTTAGCTATTACTCCTCAAGACCATGGCATCTCAAACTCCAATTACTCGGTTCAAACTCTAACAGGAAGTAAGTTTTTACTTAAAATCTCAAATGATAAATCTCAGAAGCAATTGAGTGAAGAGCTCAACATTCTTGACGCCCTGAGTAATAAAGAATTTTCCCTATCTCTGACACCTCTAAAAAACCTCCATGGAAAAAGTATTTTTCAATATGAAGATTCATTTGGAGTTATATTTCCATTCATAGAAGCAACTGTTAAAAATATCTCAACTAAGACAATCTCAGAGATGGCAATGGCGCTAGCCAAACTTCATACTTTGGAATTTTCAAATAGTGAACTTGCTCAAATCCGACATCACACTCAAGTCGGTCATAACTTCAAAAGTATTTCTGCTTTTTTGGATCATCCTCAATGCCCACAAGATTTCAAAGATGCTTTTCAAAAAATCTTTCATACTCAGAGAATAACAAGAATTAATCAGAGTTTCATAGAAACTATTATTCATGGAGATTTATATTATGATAATTGTCTCTTCTCAAACGATCATGCGTTAAAGAAAATCATTGATTTTGAACAAGCTGGCGTAGGTTCTAGAATACTAGATATTGGTATCAGTATTTCAGGTAGTTGTTTACGTGATGATAGAATTGATTCTCAACTTACTAGTTTATTTATTAATCATTATCAAAAACATCTCGTCCTCACTGAACAAGAATATAAGTCTATAGATGACTTTATCCACGTTGGACTCTTCTCCATTGCATTGTGGAGAATTCATAGGTTTTTAATTGGTGATTTAAATCCAAACAAAGAATTATCATATCAACAACTAATTAACAGAAGTATAAATTATGAGCATAGTTCTTAAAAAATTTGTCAACTCTTTCTTTGCAACATGTCCAAAAGGTCTGGAAGGAGTTTTAGAACAAGAACTAATTAACCTTGGAGCAACTTCTACGAAGAAAAGCTCACGTGGTGTTCATTTCAAAATTTCAAAAGAAAATATCATAGATATAATTTTGTATTCAAGAATTGCTAGTAGACTACAAATTATTCTATTTGATTTTGATGTAAAAAAAGAAAAAGATGTTTATCTAGGACTAAAAAGTATTAACTGGCCTCGCTTTTTTAATCTTGATCAAACTTTTAAATTTAATTTCACTCAAGGTGTATCAGAAACTCTTAAAAAGAAGTCTCAATTTAAAAATACACTTTATCTTGCCATGGTAGGAAAAGACGCCCTTTGTGACCGATTTAACGCTGAGGTTGGAAAAAGGCCCTATATTGATACTAAGAATCCAGATGTTTCTATTACCTGTCATCTCAGTCCAAAGGATGTACAGGAGGGCAAGAAAGAACGATTAACAGTGATGATTGACCTTCTGGGGTCAACTCTTGGACATAGAGGATATAGACTGCGTCATCAAGAAGCACCCGTTAGAGAGAATCTAGCTGCAGGACTTATTGATCTTGCCAAATGGGATCATGAGACAGAGAACTTCATAGATTTAACTTGTGGTTCTGGAACTTTCTTATTTGAAGCTATCATTAAAAAGCTTTCTATTTCTCCAAGATTTACTCAAATTCCAGATATTTTAGATGGTCATAAAAAGTGGAATTTTCAAAAATATAAATTCTTAGATTCGATATCAAGAAGTAACCAGTTCAATATTAAGCTAAGAGCTGCACTTAGAAATTACAAAGAAAAAATTGAAACTAAATCTGATCCCATTATTCATGGAAATGACTTTAGTAGAAAAACAATGGATCAAACTCAAACTGGTTTTCAAAGAATTGGTTGGCATCACCTTGTAAGTTTTTCAACGAAAAACGCCTATAAATTTGATCAATTTCAAGATGAGAAGAACCTTCTCTTTTCTAATCCTCCTTTTGGAGAGCGACTTGATGCTATAGATGATAAAGTTGCTACCCTCTACCATGAAATAGGAGAAAACTTTAAGCAAAACTTTAAATCCTCACGTTTATCAATCATGAGTTCCGATAAACAACTCCTTGGAAAAATTAGACTTCGTGCTGATCAAAAAAATCCATTTGCCCATGGACCTCTTGATTGTCTTTTATATACTTATCATCAGTTGTAATTTACTCTCGAAATATGAGTAAAATAGAATTAGAAAAACTTATTAGAGATGTACCCGACTTTCCAAAAAAGGGAATTATATTTAAAGATATTGCTCCTTTGCTAGGTCAAAAGTTTTCAGAAACAATCGATGAAGTCATTTCTTTAGTTGATTGGAAGGGAGTAGACTCAGTAGCTGGGATTGAATCAAGAGGATTTATCTTTGGAGCAGCAATTGCTCAAAAACTAGATCTTGGTTTTATACCAATTCGTAAAAAAGGGAAACTCCCTCCACCAGTATTTAGCGAGTCTTACTCCTTAGAATACGGTGAGGATACTCTTGAGGTTTCTACTCTCTATACCAAACAAAAAATAATTATAGTTGATGATGTTATAGCTACAGGAGGGACCTTGAAAGCCTCGATTAAGCTATGTAATAAAGCCAATTTAGATATCCAAGCATGTTTAGCCTTAATAAATTTAAGTTTTCTAAATGAGCTTAACAAACTTGAGATTCCAATAAAATCTGTATTTGAATATTAAGTAAATTCGCTTATACTACGCTAGATGACTAGAATTATTCTTTTTACATTTTTTCTTTGTCTATGTGCTTTTTTCCTTAACTTATCTGGTTATAAAAAAGTTCATGATGATAAGGTCGTACTAAATCGCTCACATCTTTTAGATACTTTTGAAATTCATAAAAAAGAAGAACAAGCCAAGTTAGCTGCTAAAGACAATTCTGAGCCGGAAGAGGAAGAAGAAAAAGGTCTAGATCTTAATGACCCTGTAATGGCTGCTGCACATACTCTCTATAATGAAGGTAAAAATTGTATGGGTTGTCATGGCCCTCAAGGTGAAGGGGATGAATCTCAAAAATCTCCACTTATTGCTGGCCAATATGATTGGTATATAATTGATCATATTAATCAAATAGCTAGTGGATCTCGAGCTACAGAAGTAGCTGAATCTCACGCAGGACTTGAAGACAAGGAAATTAAAGACCTTGCTAAGTATATCTCTCTACTTAGAGTAGAATAAAATACATGAAAATTCTTTTTCTCATACTGATGATCACAACTAGAGTTGCATTTAGTTTAGAAATCAATGAAGAGCAAAACTTTAAAATCTTAAGTATAGGTCCAGAAAATGTTGTTTGGATTGATTTAGGTAGAATTGATCATATCGTTGATAGAGAGCATATTAAAATTTTTAAAGATGGGAAGTTTGCAGCTAGAGCAATCAACGTCAGAGTAAATTATCAAAAATCTGCTTGGAAGCTTTACAGAGTTGTTAATCCTGAACTTTTAACGATCAAAAACTCATTAAGGTTAAAGGCAATTCCTATACAAGATATTGCTTGGGAATACTTCGACAAACCACTTCTTCACTATCGAAAAATTGCAGTTGAATTTACAAACGAAAATATTGACCGGAAAAAACGTGATTCACAATTCCTACGTACTCATAACCTTGATCCGAAAACTTTACAATAGACTCTCCTCCTGGAGATCTAAAATTAAAAACACTTAAGTTTAACTTTTTTTTCAAAAAAATTGCACAAGCAAGAATTCCAGAGCCACAACTCAAAGTCTCAGCTTCTATTCCTCTTTCATATGTTCTTATAGAAATGACACCTTCACAGATTTCAAAGAAATTTATATTAGCACCATGTTTGAAGTATGGATTATTTCTTAAAGTTTTCCCCAAATTATTCACGTCAATAGAGTTTATATCTTCCACTTCTAAACATAGATGAGGAACCCCAGTATCTATAAATCCATGGGATTTATAATTTGCGCAAAAATCAAGATCAATTTTTATTGAAAAGTTAGTATTTGAGACATCTAATAAAATTGATGATTGAGCTTTATCTACTTTGCCCTCATAAATCTTGTTAGCTAACTCTGCTGTGTAGCTTTTTTTCTCATCTGTATTTTTGTGATAAAAATGAAAACATGACCTGAGTCCATTTGAGCACATATTTGCTCTTGATCCATCACTATTGAAAATTTCTATAAAAAAGTCTGCTCTATCTGAAGATCTTAAAATCATGACTCCATCTGCCCCAATGCCATCATGACGATCACACATCTGCTTACAAATCTCTGATGATAAGAAAAGGTCTCTTTTTAAAGAATCAATAATGATAAAATCATTTCCATTTGCTGAATATTTATGAAATTCAAAACTCATACTTGTTTATAACATTTGGTTTTATTAAAAGACAAAGTAAATAAAATCAAGCTTTGCACTCGCATAAGAGTTAATTAGAAAGAAAAAAAGAAGACTAACTGATACTTGCTTGAAAAGACTCCATTTTAAAAACCTTTCATCTTTTAAAGATTTTTCAAAAAACAAAATAAATAGAAAAAAGAGAATTAATTGGAAAATCAAAGTATCTGAGATTTTAATAGAAGATTCAAATGAGCCTAATAAAGATTGGAAATAATTAAAAGCATTTCTAAAATCATCTGCTCTGAAAAAGACCCATAGAAGACATACTCCATGGAAAACTATTATTTGATTTAAAAATTTATAGAACTTATTTCGAGGAAGCTTAAAGGGAATGATTCGCTCTAATACTAGCCACAGTCCATGACCCACTCCCCAAAATATAAAGTTCCAACTTGCACCATGCCATAATCCTCCAAGAGTCATGGTTATCATCAAGTTTCTCAATCGGTATTTTCTATTTCCACCTAATGATATATAGAGATAATCTCTTAACCAAAAACTTAGGGTTATGTGCCATCTTCTCCAAAAATCTCTAATTGAAGTAGCAATATAAGGATTGTTAAAATTAAGCGGAAGTTTTAAGCCATACATATAGGCTATTCCAATAGCTATAGTTGAATACCCCCAAAAGTCAGAGAGAATTTGAACTGCAAAACCATAAAGTGTGAGCCAGGAGTTTAGAAAACTTAGTTTCTCAGGATTAGAAAATCCAAAGTCTACAAATTGAGACACTGTATCTGCGATTACAATTTTAATACTTAGACCTGCTAAAATATAATAGATTCCAAGTTTAAACTGGTCAGGGTTAAAGGTATTTACTCTTCTAAGTTGTGGCAGAAACTCCTTTGCTCTTACGATAGGCCCAGCTATAAGTTGAGCATAAAAACATTTAAACACTCCAAAAATAACAAAATCTTTTTCTACCTCTACTTCTTTACGATAAATATCTACAAGATAGCCAATGATTTGGAATGTATAAAATGAGATCCCCAAAGGTAACCAATAATTATAATTAGGAACAGTAAGCTCTACTCCCACTGAGTTAAAAAGAGTGATGAAATTGTCTAAAATGAATTTAGAATATTTAAAAAAACTTAAGCTTGCGAGATTGGCAATTACTGCAATTGAGAGAATTTTTTTAGAATTTGTTTCTGCGATTTTTAATGAAAAGTAATAATTAAATAAAATAGAAATTCCAAGTACAATTAAGCCTGGCCAATAATACCATCCGTAGAAAAAAAGAGACCCTGTAAATAATAGGGTGTTTCTCATAAGTAAACTTTTAGTGGACCAAAAAATCATGAGGCATATCAGATGAAAGATTAAAAATGTAATAGAATTAAATAACATTATAATCCTTCTTCAATTTCAACTCTCAAATCTCTTACTAAGATTTTAGTAAATGCCTTTCTCCCTAATGCATTTAAATGAATTGGATCTCTCAGGAATTCTTTATTCAAGCCTGTACATGAATAGTCATAGACTTTTGTATTTAACTCACTTGATAAACTTTTGTATGAAAGATGATTTTTATTTGAACATTCTCTTTCAACTACTTTTGCTGCCACTGGAGGATTTATAAAAATTATTTTTTTATTTGATTTTTTTAAAATTTCAATGAGATCAATGAACTTATCATCCCCAAAAGATCGAGAATCTATAACTTTAGGATCAATTAACTTAAGCGGATCAAAATTGGGAATTGGTTGAAGCTTAGATATTATTTGTTTTATAGTATTCGATCTAAACCACATATCATGATTAAAGACATTACTTGTAAATATCATGAAGAGTCTTAAGATAGCTTTTGGTTTAAATGCCTTTCTATACTTAACAATATTTAGGTGATCATGAAGCATACTCGTTAGCTTGTCTTCAAGTGGTTGATTTTCTAGATTTTGGTTCAGCTCACTGTCGTTAGAAAACCTTAGATCGCCTTTTATAAAATTCACATCAGAAATTTCTATAATAAGAATTTTCACCGGAGAATGAAGAACTTTTTGAATAGTATAAAAAAATCTTGATTTATTTTGCCCAGCTGTAGCCATATTGAAGCTCTTTAACCTTTGAGGTGAAGCTTTATTGAAAAGATCATTAAATAATTCTCCATCAATAGCATCTAGAGACTTTGAACTCCCAATAAAGACCAACTGATCATCTTCTCTTTTTTTTAACATCTCTAGCTTGAGCAAGAGCTTGTCACTCAAGGCCTTAAAGTAAGTCTGATTATGACTAACAAAAACCTCAATACCAATGAGGACCAAAACGATCGTTAGAGTGTATTTAATAAGACCTTTCACAGAAATTCATAGTAGAAAAGATCATCCGAGATGCATAACGATATTGGAGAATATTTTATTTAGAGTAGAAATTTGTAGGATTTGATTTCCAAAACGGAAGCTTTTCGATAAAATTCATCTATTCTAAACCAATCGCTTATATGTGGGATCATAGCTCAGTTGGTTAGAGCCCCCGGCTCATAACCGGGTGGTCCCTGGTTCGAGTCCAGGTGGTCCCACCAATATATAACTCCAATTAATGAAGACTGATGAATATTTTACTTAAAACTTCTCATGGCTCAATTTATCTCGAACTTTATCCATCTAAGGCCCCTGTTACAGTACAAAATTTTTTAGACTATATTGATTCTAAGTTCTTTGAAGGTTTAATTTTTCATAGAGTAATTCATGACTTTATGATCCAGTCAGGCTCCTGGAGTCCTGATATGCAGTTTAAAAAACCCCGTCCTAATATTATTAACGAAGCTAACAATGGACTTAGTAATCTAAGAGGGACTATTGGAATGGCAAGAGATCAAGGGCCACATACCGCAAACTCTCAATTTTATATAAATCAAAAAGATAATTTTCATTCCGATTATAAAAGTCCTGAGCAGCCTGGGTATTGTGTTTTTGGTAAGGTCATTGATGGATTAAATACAATTGATTCTATTGCCAAGGTGAAAGTTAAAGACATAGAAATATCAAATACTCTGCTGGAGTCGGTACCCGTCAAACCCGTTATTATAGAAAAAGTATTGAGATACTATATTAGTTATTGAAATCTGTTTCAATTAAGACTAAACGACACTTTCCAAATCTATCATTATAGAAGATTTTGCACCTTGCGTAGCGTCGCAAAAATTTTAACAGTTCCTACATTAAGTTTTATTTTTTTTAAATTGGCATCTATCTTGCTTTTATACATTATAAATAGAAAGACCAATGAAGGTTTCGCAAAAATACAATAAATACTATTGTAAAAGGGGAGAATATGAACTCGAAAATATTTCAATCAGTGAACAAAAAAGTTTTCATTACTTTAGTTCTTAGTATGCTTCTTGTTTCAGCCGATGCATTTTCACAACGACGAGGAAATGGCCAAGGCGGAAGAGGTAACGGTCAAGGTGGTAGAGTGACGACGACGACGACGACTACTACGACTACAACTAGAGCCAGAAGAGGTGGATCTGGATCAAGCTCTCAAACTGGTAAATGTGAGCTTCAGAGGTTTGCTGGAGGACAAGGACTATACTGTCCAAATCAAAACCCTTCTTGGAAAAATGTAGTTTGTACAGATGGAAGAACTCCTAAAAATCCAAATCTATGTGCTAAGAAGCCTCTAAACAAGTGTCAAGGAATTACGGCTCCAAACACTCGTAAGCAAATAACGAAATACTCAAAAAAGAAATCAATGAATTGTAGCAAGGATTCAAAAACTGTAACTGCTGCATGTAACTATATAGAAAAAAGTAATTCTTATGAATTAAGATTTTCTGACTCTGCAGCTTTTCCATTCTTACAATGTAAAGCAGCTTGTGTTCAAACAAGGTTTCATAAAGGATCAGGACTTTACTGTGAGGGAATGCTTCCTTCTTGGAGAAACGTTGTATGTCATGATGGAAGAAAGGTAAGTAATCCAAATACATGTGCAAAGCCAGCTGTAAATCAGTGTAAAGGTATCACCGCTCCAAATACAAGAACTCAGATTCTTAAGTATGCTAAAAAGAAAGCTAAGAATTGTAAGAAGGAATCTAAGTTAGTAACTGCAGCTTGTAACTATGTTGAGAAAAACAATGCTTATGAATTAAGATTTTCTAGTACTGCAACTCATCCATTCATGACTTGTAAGGTTGATCAGCCCGTTAGTACTGTTGAAATAGTTCAAAACATGAACCTTGATATAACTCTAGCTAATAGAAAAGCTTTATCTGTAGAAAAAACTCTGAACTTAGTTGGAAGAAACGCTCTTAAATCAAATGAGAAAATTTCTAAGATTACTGTTCAAGCACATATGTTAGGTGGATCATCTGGAAGTATTAATTTATTACAGAACTCTAAATTAACTTTTTCTTCAGGCGCTAGAAGTGTTAGATACTTCTCCAAAAGTATTAGTCTTTTAGCTGACAAGTCTATAAATACTAGAAGTCATCAGATCCAGGCAATGAATTCAATAGTAATAACTGGAATAAAAGTTGAAATCATTAAGCTTGGATTAAGTAATAACCAAGGTTCAGGAAGAGGATCAGGTGGTAGAGGTCAAAAATAATACTCACTAGATCGCATCTCTATTGAATTGATTATAATAGGAGGGTTTCGGCCCTCCTTTTTTATTCACTTAAAAAACTTAACTGATACTTTGATTCTTTCTTTTTTGTTTTTAACTGTACCCCTAGCCCCAATAAGCGGATCGCTTCTTCCTTGCGGTGAAAACCTTTCTTAACCAACAAAATAAAATCCTCTAATTTAAATAAGCTATTTAAATCACTAACAGTAGTTTGTTTAAAGTCTTTAAACTTTAATTTGATGAAAATTGACTTTATTTCATCATGCTTTATATCCTTGTTCTCTAATCTATATTTTAATTCTTCAAAGACTCCTTCAGTCTTAATTATAACTTCATTTATTTCACAAATATCTTCCCTGAAAGTGTGTTCCACACTCACGGATTTTCGCTCTCTTGATGCACTCACTTCCCTATTATCTATACCTCTAGAGTAATGATAAAGTTTCTCCCCAAATGACCCAACTATATTCTTAAGCTCAAGTAAGCTAGCTTTTTGAATATCGCCACAAGTTTCGAACTCATGGCTTTGTAATTTAGCAGCTGTGACTTTTCCAACTCCGAATATTTTCTTTATTGGTAAATTAAAAACAAAGTCTGAAACCTCTTCAGGTTTAATAACAAACTGACCGTTTGGTTTATTCCAATCACTTGCAATTTTTGCTAAAAACTTATTTGGTGCAATACCTGCTGAAGCTGTAAGTCCTGTTTCTTTAAATATCTTATCTCTAATCTCTTTTGCAATAAGTGTTGCACTTCCATCACATTGTTGGCATTCGGATACATCTAAATATGCTTCATCCAGTGACAAGGGTTCAACCAGTGCAGTATACTCTTTAAATATTTCGCGAATCCTCATCGATTCAACTCTATATTTATCAAAGTTTGGTCTTACTAGAATTAAATCAGGACATAACTTCAAAGCATACATTGTTGGCAACGCAGCTCTAACTCCATACTTTCTTGCTTCATAATTTGCTGTGCATAGAACTCCTCTTTTTTCGGTAGGAGATCCAATTCCAACAGGTCGACCTTTTAAAGATGGATTATCTCGAATTTCTACAGAAGCGTAAAAACTGTCCATGTCTATGTGTATGATCTTTTTCATAAAAAATAAGGGAGAAGCAAGCTTCTCCCTAATATTATTTAATTATAAGTATTAATTAAATTTCCATATTATAATTTAAATCTAGGTTCCATCCGACAGTATCGCTATCAGAAAAACTTGATCTTGAAGCCATGGCCATTATTCTAGAAGTTGGATTAATTTTATATCCAGAGTTAATACCAAGAGTGAATACTGGATCAGAGAAAAATCCTTGATAGGAATCAAGGTTTAAGTTTCCACCAACAAAGAACTGAGAAGTTGCATGAAACCTAGCTCCAGTTCTAATTCTTTCAGAGATAAAAGCGTTAGATGAAGAATTTTCAGTTTCGACTAAATTACCGTTAATATCAGTATTATTTTGAATAGTGATAAGTCTATCTCCTCCAAAGTAATAACCTAATCCTGCAGTAACAAATCCTTCAAAGTTCTCAGAAAACCTAGAAGTGTAAGTTGAGTTTAAACCGATATTTTTCATACCTTCAACAACCGAGCTAACTGCTGGTACTTCTGAAACAAGACTGAAGTTTCCTTTAAAATCTAAATTTCTTGAAAAACTAGATAAGAATCTATAATTCCACGATAAATCCATTCTAGAAAATCCATCAGAGTTAAACCCTCCAAGCGCTGTATCTGTTGCAACTCCAGGAATATTTGAACCTATCTCACCCAGAGAAGTCGTAGTATCAGTTGATCTATACTCAATAGTTCCACCTAGTGTATGGTTCTTCATTACTCCATAAGCAAGATCAAACCCTAAAGCATAGCTTGAACTTGAAACTTGGTAAGCTTGTGTATTGGATCTAGGTGTAAAGTCTCCAAACCCTAAAGAAGTTTTAAGCGCAACTTTTTGCTGTGAAGGCAGATAAGAAACACTCGAGATATCAGCAAACGCCATTGTCGAAACCAAACTAATCATTAAAAGTACATTTTTCATTTTTTTCTCCATAAATTTGTATAAAAAAAGGGAGAAACAATAGCTTCTCCCTAAAGTTTTTGAATAATTATTAAACTTATAATTCCATATTATAATTTAATCCAAAATTCCATCCATCAGAATCAAAAGCTTGCTGATCAACCCAAATAGCATTGGCAACGATATTTGATTTTGGAGAAATTTTGTATCCAGCATTTCCACCAACATTAAAAGTTGGGTCAGCTGTTCCAGTGAAAGCGTTAATCATCGAACCATTGGCTCCAACAAAGAACATGTGATTTGCATGAAACCTAGCTCCAGCAGTAGTTTTGAAACTCCAATCATTAGAGATAGAGTCATCAAAGAAATAACCACCGTTAAAACTAAACATCCCTTCAAGGTTATCCATCATTCTAGTGCTATAAGCAAGAGTCATTCCGGCATTATGGTTTCCACGAAAATTATTATCAACTGCCGCTTCCCCAGTTTTTGGACTAAAATTAACAATCGCGTCCCAATTATGGTTAGGACTATTTACGAATCTATGTGCCCACGTAACATTAACATCATAAATTCCATTTCTATCAGGAACAGTTGAAGATCCAGCACTAGTACTGTCTGTATCAATCATTCCATACCCAATGCTTGCTCCAATCGCATGATTAGTCATAATTCCATAATTCATTCCAAGATTGAAATTAAACCCTGAATTTTCTTGATTTAAAATATTTGTTTCAGTGCTTTCATAATCTGCTGTAGCATTAAATGACATTGTGTTTTCACCGGTAAAATAACTTAAATTTCCAATATCTGCATATGAAGAGAGTGCAAATACAAAACCTAGCAATAAAGTCGCTTTTTTCATTTTTTCTCCTTTGTTAAAAAATCTTTTTGTTAATTGTGTGTAAAAATTGTACCTTTGAAAACCCTGGTTCAATATTATTTATCGAGCCCTACATGGATTTAGGCACTTTTTGCCATTAAAAAATTTTAAAACCCGAAACTTCTATAATTAACTATGCTCAAATTAATCTATTTACTCTCGTTCATTTTTTCTACCTCTATTCTTGGAAGTACAGACGGCTTAATAAAAATGGAATATGAGGTGAAAGACAAATTTACAGAAGGCCTCACAATAAAACATACGAACTTTATAGTTGAGACTAAAGAACAATTTGATGAGGCAATGAAAATCATCAAAGAAATGTCACAAAATAAAAAACTAGATTACGTCGTAAGATCATTACATAAAGATTCAGGTTTTTCAGAAGCTAGCGATATTAAAAATGTTCCTTTCAAAAAAAATTCTCTCAAGCCTGTTGCTTTAGGCCTTGGTTCAGAAGTCCTGGGATCCAATGTTATTGATATCGATGTAGATAGAACTGGCTTTCCTACTAATATAACAAGAGCTCCAAGTTCAAATGGGACGCAGGAATCTAAAAAGTGGAATGATCCTATAGAGCTTGGAAAATGGTATAGTAAAAAAGGTAGATTAAACCTAGCATTTGCAAGAGGATTTCTAAATGGAGGAGTATCCTGGGGTGGTCTTCTTATTTCTGGAATGAGTTGGCATGCAGCTTTTTTCACTAGTGCTGTCTTGGGAAGTATGTCGGGAACTCTAAATTGGTTTAACGATGCATTCAGTGACCTGATTGGTTCAGCTAAGTATGAAAAAAAACTTTTAGATATCCTTGCTAAACGTTACCCCTTTTTCGATAAATTAAAAAAAAATAACTCTGGCGCTAATTTACCGAAGTTTTTTAAAAAAACCGGAAGCTTCACTTATTTTAATCTAAAGTGGTTAATTAGTGATTTCATCTTTATTAAAATTATTATGAGTGCAGGTTATGCTCTTGATGCTATGGGTGTAGTCCATGGCTATAGCAACTTTTTTGATCAATTAAATGCTGCAGGGGTCACGGCCCTTAAAGGTCTTGGCTCACAAGGATTATTTGACTTAAGTGTTGCTCATGATTTCTCAGACAGGGTTACAAGCTTTGATAATGCAGTCAAAAAGGTTGAAGAAGTTATTGAAATAGAGGGCAATGATAGAGTTTTCACACGAGAAGAAGCTTTAAATCTCTTAGGGAAATCTGATATAAGAGAAAGCACATTTTTAAGATATAAAAAAGATATTTCTAAAATCCCAATACTGTCGGCGCAAGTGCTCTTAGAAAGAATTAAAATCCATAGAGGTACTATCCAACTCTATAGGGTCGGTTTCACCATGGCCGGTTCAGCTGCATGGGCATTTGCTTCAATATTGGATTTAGTAGGTATAAATCTAGGGAATAAGGTATTTATTGGATTAATGTCTGCTGGGGCGTTCAACTACTTACGCTTGGCAGTCAAGAAGCCTAAGCTCATCAAGAACTGTTCTAATTATTTAGATTGATTAAAAATTTTCTCTATCAGGTAATCTCTAAAAACATGTGTTTTAATTTTTCTCTTATTGAAATCTTTCTCAAGCTTATTGCCTTTAATCAGATAAATTGAAATATTCTTCTCTAATCCAAAAAAATTCTTAACTCCAACACTAATATCTTCAAAGTTATGATCAATACTTTTAGCTAAAGAGTTGATAATGTATGAAAGTGTATTTGTCGCCATTAACACTTTCTTATCAAACTTCTTGTCCTTGTAACCAATACAATACTCTTCTTGAAATTTCTCTGACTTTTCTGAACATACTTGATTGATCTCTTCTAAAACTTGTTCAAAAAACTCTTTATTAATAAAGCGATCATAATTGAAAATAAAAATTTCTTTTTGCTCATCACTATCAAGAGTTTTTATCTTTGTCTTTCCTAATTTAAATAGATCAATTTCTCCATAGATCAATAAACTTAGGGTCTCTTCCAGCCGATCTGGAGCATGATTTAAATAAAAGACTTCCGAGTGAGATGTATAACTTTTAACAATTATAGACTTATCTAAAACTCTCAATGATATATCAGAAAGTCTCTTTTGATGACGATTATCTAATGCCAATAATTGATTTTTAAAACTCTGAATTTCACTTCCAAGTAAAGTAGCAGGAATATCGTGACTAGAAATATTGTGTTTAAAGTTATCTATAATCGACTTTAATTCGTTGCTAAATGAGCTAAACTCAAGGTTATCTTTTGAAAACACTCTTCTTAAAATTTCTCTAGATAGTAAATTCTTTCCATCATTAAGTATTAAATTATTTACTTTAACATTTGAGTTCGATACTTCTTTTGAATTAAGAGCCTTACCATTATTATAGATATCCAAAAGAGCAGACTCTACTTCACCATCTATTTCTGAGGTTCCTTCATTGTTCTTACTATTAGTTTCTTGAGAAATACGATTCTTGTTTTCATTTGAATTGATTCTTTCATTCTTACAAGAAAACAATGCAGAAGTAAGGATAATCGATAAGGTTAAGAACTGACTTTTCATATATCTATTCTTAGCAAACTAATGGATTTCAAACAATTAAAGACCTACAAATCAAGTCATATTTACACCATTTCGAATTGATTCATAAATAACGACACCGAAACAGGGTCTGAAGTTCAATATATTTGAGCTAAAAGGCCCGATTGCTTCATAACTCGATACTCAGATATCATTAAAATTCTAACCAATTAACC
>Ga0114952_1000928_pt1 | contig 27047 bp, 25 predicted proteins | sample SidtaG_2_FD_87303 | JGI IMG/M metagenome (GOLD analysis project Ga0114952, IMG submission 87303) | Marine algal microbial communities from Sidmouth, United Kingdom - Sidmouth_Asex2 metaG | ecosystem: Host-associated > Algae > Red algae > Unclassified | place: Sidmouth, United Kingdom | collected...
GGGCATCCACCATGTTCTTCGTACATGCCATCACCTACAAAAGCGCCAATTTCAACACTATCTTTATTTGTATCCAAAAGATAGTCAATGCGCTCGCGAGCTGTCATTTTCCCTTGAGCGTGTTGCTTTTCAATACGCGCTTTACCACCTCCCAGTTTTACTTGGGCCAAGCGCCTTTTAAGGTCGCTTAAGAGTAATTTGTTGTGATCTTCGTTCTTATTAAATTTTAAATCCATTTTTTTGCCTTGACATTTCAATGCTTAAAGATAAGGAGTAAAATTGTTTACATTTGAAAAAATCGAAAACTATATGGCACAAGAAGTACGTTGGGGAATTGTAGGGTTAGGAAGTATTGCCCACACTTTTGCTAAAGATTTGGCTCTGGTTTCAGGAGGTACACTTACCGCCGTTGCTTCTAGAAGTAAAGATAAAGCTAAGGAATTTGCTAATGAATATGGTGTAGACCACACTTTTGATAGTTATGATGCTCTTTTTGATTCCAATGAAGTTGATGTGGTTTATATTGCCACTCCGCACACGTCTCATGAAAGTTTAAGCGTAAAAGCTATGGAGAAGGGAAAGCATGTGCTTTGTGAGAAGCCTATGGGCGTTAACCCTGAGCAAGTTGAGCAAATGATTGCCGTTGCGGAAAAGAATAAAGTGTTTTTAATGGAAGCCTTGTGGAGCCGTTTTAATCCTTCCATTCAAAAAACAAAACAACTTGTACAAAATGGAGAAATTGGTTCAATTGGGTTTATTTATGCTGATTTTGCTTTTTATGCTTTGGGAAGGGATGCTGAAAATAGACTTTTGAATCCCAATCTGGCAGGAGGGTCTTTGTTGGATATAGGTATATATCCTATCTTTCTATCCTATCTGATGCTGGGAATGCCTAAAAAAATACAAGCTTCTTCTCATTTTTATAAAACAGGAGTAGAAATGCAGACTTCAATGATTTTTGAATATGAAAATGCACAAGCAATTCTATATAGTGGACTGAATTCAAAATCAGAGATGAAAGCTGAAATATCAGGGAGTGAAGGCAGTATTTTTCTTCACTCAAGGTGGCACGAAGCGCAGGGGTATACAATAGAAAAACAAGGTGAATTGATTGATTACGGACTGCCTACTCATGGCAGGGGTTATACCTATGAAATTGAAGAAGTCCAGGATTGTTTTATTTCCGGACAACTCCAAAGTAACATTTGGAGCCATCAGAATAGTAAGGATTTGGCCCGGCTTCTGTATGAGGTACGGCAAAAATCTGGAGTTATTTTTCCTTTTGAGGAACAAAAGCAGGCTTAGAGCCTTAAAATATTTTAAAAATTACGATATTTGAAGTTACCGAAATTGAAACCGAATTAACATGGGAATGAATAAAAATACCGTTTTGGCATGGGCCACATTTATTATGATTTTTGTGGGTCTGGCACTAATTGCTTTAGGGGCTTTTAGATACGATGAAGTTGCCGGTTGGGGATTTGCCTCCGTTGGAATAGGATTTTTTGCTATTGCTTGGGTGTTTAACGCACTTAAAGGAAGAGTTTAGTTAAATTTTATAATATCCTTTTAATAAGTTATTTAACAACACAATATGTCTGATGATAAGAAGGTGATTTTCTCCATGTCAGGAGTCACCAAAACATATAAGAACGCGAATACGCCCGTTCTTAAAAATATATATTTAAGTTTTTTCTACGGAGCCAAGATTGGTATTTTAGGTCTCAACGGATCAGGTAAATCTACTTTGCTTAAAATCATTGCTGGAGTTGATAAGAACTTCCAGGGCGATGTTGTTTTTTCTCCGGGTTATAAAGTAGGTTATCTAGAACAGGAGCCGGAATTGGATGAAAATAAGACAGTTCTTGAAATTGTAAAAGAAGGGGTAAGTGAGACCGTAGCCATACTTGACGAGTATAACAAAATCAACGATATGTTCGGGCTTCCTGAAGTATACGAAGATGCAGATAAGATGCAAAAGTTGATGGATAAGCAAGCCGAACTCCAAGATCAAATTGATGCATCTAATGCATGGGAGCTGGACACGAAGCTGGAAATAGCAATGGATGCGCTTCGCACGCCTGACCCCGATAAGAAAATCGGGGTGCTTTCCGGAGGAGAAAGAAGACGAGTTGCCCTTTGCCGTTTGTTATTACAGGAGCCGGAAATACTATTATTAGATGAGCCTACCAACCACCTTGATGCAGAATCCGTGCACTGGTTGGAGCACCACTTAGCGCAATACAAGGGTACGGTAATAGCCGTAACTCACGATAGATATTTCTTGGATAATGTAGCGGGCTGGATTTTAGAATTAGATAGAGGTGAAGGTATTCCTTGGAAAGGGAATTATTCTAGCTGGTTAGACCAGAAATCCAAACGTTTGGCAGAAGAAAGCAAAACTGCTTCTAAAAGACAGAAGACATTAGAACGAGAGTTGGACTGGGTTCGTCAGGGGGCTAAAGGCCGTCAGACTAAGCAAAAGGCGCGTCTAAAGAATTACGATAAGTTAATGAGTCAAGACCAAAAGCAACTTGACGAAAAACTGGAAATTTACATTCCTAATGGTCCACGTTTGGGAACAAATGTACTGGAAGTTGAGGGTGTAAGTAAAGCTTATGATGATAAATTACTTTATGAAGACTTAAATTTCAAATTACCGCAAGCAGGAATCGTTGGGGTTATTGGTCCAAACGGTGCTGGTAAGACTACTATTTTTAGAATGATCATGGGAGAGGAAACTCCTGATAAAGGAGATTTCAAAGTAGGGGAGACGGCAAAGATTTCCTATGTGGATCAAAGTCATTCTAACATAGACCCGGAAAAAACAATCTGGCAAAACTTTAGTGACGAACAAGAGTTGGTCATGATGGGTGGCCGTCAGGTAAATTCCAGGGCATATTTAAGCAGGTTCAATTTCTCTGGAAGTGAGCAAAATAAGAAAGTAAATATGCTTTCTGGTGGTGAGCGTAACCGTCTTCATTTGGCTATGACATTAAAAGAAGAGGGTAATGTGTTACTTCTAGATGAGCCTACTAATGATTTAGATGTCAATACATTAAGGGCGCTAGAGGAAGGGCTTGAAAATTTTGCGGGCTGTGCGGTAGTTATCTCTCACGACCGTTGGTTCCTGGATCGTATTTGTACTCATATTTTGGCCTTTGAAGGTGATTCTCAAGTTTATTTCTTTGAGGGTTCATTCTCCGATTATGAAGAGAACAAGAAGAAACGTTTGGGTGGGGATTTAATTCCTAAGCGTATTAAGTATAAGAAATTGATTAGATAAATAGAATCTATTTTATATAACAAAAGCTCTTAGAGAATTTCTTTAAGAGCTTTTTTTATGGACTGTGATTTTTTAATAGTCTTCCTTTGGGTACCAATCCAATTGAATTACTTCAATCTCAGGATCACCGGCATTAATCAATTCTTTGAATTTGGAAACATCACTAACATTTGGTTTGCCTCTATAATGGTATGGGTAAACCTGCGTTGGTTTAAAAGCTAATACCCCCTCCGCAGCACTTTCGGGTGTCATAGTGTAGGGGAGGTTCATACATATAAATGCTTTATCTATATTTTTTAAAGCTCTCATTTCTGGTATATCTTCGGTATCACCTGAAAAATAGATTCGTTGACCATTAATATTTAATATATATCCGTTACCTCGTCCTTTTTCATGGAACTTTAATGCCTCTTCTCTTAAATTATACATGGGCACAGCTTCAACAGTAATTCCGTAGCGTTCCTTATGCTCACCATTATTTAAAACATCAATCTGTGGGGTAAACATTTCGGGCAGTTTATCGGCAACGGCTTGTGGAACGATTATTTTAGCCTTATCGGTTCCTAAGGCTTCTATGGTTTCTAGATTAAAGTGGTCTCCATGAATATCGGTAATTAATATCAGGTCTGGAGATTTAAACCCTTCAAAAGCTTCAGACCCTCCTACAGGGTCAATGTATATTGTAATATTGTTCCATTCAATAACGGCAGTTGCATGTTCCACAGGTGTTATTTTTACCTCAGGAATAGTTACTTCATCTATTGATGTGTCTTTTGCAGTATCTTTCACTTCCGTTATAGCTTCCTTATTTTTTTTATCCTCTTTGCATCCCAGGAAAAGGACACTACAGCTCAATAATATAAATAAAAGTTTTTTCATTATCTTCTTCTTAAAGGGTTAATTGCATTTTAATATTACTTCTAGCGTATTCTACATGTTTTTCTATTGGAACTTCTTTAAACCCGAACTTTTTATAAATATGTAAAGCAATATCCAATTTTGTACTAGAGTATAGAATAAGTGTTTCCAAAGCTATTTCTTTGGCAAATTCTATAGCGAAGGATAACATCTTCTGACCAATTTTAAGTCCTTGATATTCCGATGATACGGCCATTTTTCCCAACTCAAAAGTAGTGTTGTTTACAGGCAAAAGAGCGAAACACCCTGTTATAGCATCTTCTTTTTCCGCAAAAAATATATATCCTCCTTTATCCATTATATGTTCTTTACAATTTTCCAACAAATAAATATCCATCGGTTCAACCGAAAAGTATTGCTCTATCCATTTACGGTTCAACTCTTTAAAAATGGTGGCATGCACGGGTTTGAAAGGTATAATTTTGATTGACATAAGATTCCGTTTATTTCATACAGATGTTTAAAGTTACTATATCGTAAACTTTTGATTGACTTATTATTTGATTTTTTTACATCAAAAAATCTAAATAGAAAATCCTTCCGTATATACAGCGATACAAACCAATAATTTTTATTAGTAATTAATATTAACATTATGACTGAAACAAAAAACAACAATGGATTAAAAGTGCTGGCAGGATTGCTAGGTGTAGTACTTTTGGGTACCATAATTTACACTGTTAGTCTATACCAAGAAAAAAAGAAAAACGAAACTGCCCTTACGCAAGAGAAGCAATTGGTAGTTGAGGATTTAAATAGCTTAAAGTCTGAATATGATAAAGCTATCTTAGAAAGCAATGCTACAAATGAAGAGTTGGTTTCAGCAAGAGATAATATTGCAAAATATATCGATTCAGTAAAAAGCATGAAAGCTGATATTTCTTCTCTTTCTAAATACAGGAGACAGGTTAGTGTTTTAAAACAAGAAAGAGAGCATTTGCTAAAACAAGTTGATTCACTTACCAAGTCCAACACTTTTATTGCAATGCAGAGAGATAGTACATATACTGAATTAGAGAAACAAACTGTTTTTAATGATTCTTTGGTTGTACAAAATACACAGTTGGCGGATGTAGTTGAGAAAGGTTCTGCTCTAAACTTATCTAAGTTTAGTGTTGATGCTGTTAAAGAGCGTAGCAGTGGTAAACTGGTTTCTACTTCTAGAGCTAAGAGAAGTGACAAGTTTAAAATCTGTTTTACTGTTGCTGATAACGTTATTGCTCAAGCTGGTGACAGAGAATTTTTTATTGAAGTTCTTGACCCACAAGGAAACGTTTTAGGGGAAAGCTATTCTAAGACCAATGATTCTGGAGCTTCTGTAACTTATAGTAAAGGAACAGGTTTCTATTACGAGAATAAATCTTTGGATGTATGTGATTACATTAGTAAGCCTGCAGGAGATTTTAAAGAAGGAAATTATATGGTGAATGTTTATGATGATAGATTAAAATTATTGGGAACTTCCAAGTTCACTTTAAAATAGTAAACACACTATCCATTAAATATAAATGGAAAGGGGCAATCATAAGATTGCCCCTTTTTTTATTCCCAATTTCGCAGCTTGTCTATTTTAGACTTCCTACCATATCTTCTGGTTTCACCCATTCATCATAATCTTCTGCGGAAACATAGCCTAGATTTACAGCTTCTTCTTTTAATGTGGTTCCGTTTTTATGTGCCGTGTTGGCAATCTCGGCAGCTTTATAATATCCTATTTTTGTATTCAGAGCGGTAACCAACATTAAGGAGTTGTTTAAAAGCTCTTTGATTACTTCGTGATTAGGCTCGATCCCAGCGGCACAGTTCACATCAAAACTTACGCAAGCATCACCAATCAATTCAGCGGACTGAAGAATGTTAGCGGCCATCATAGGCTTAAACACATTAAGTTCATAATGTCCTTGTGTTCCTCCAACGGAAACCGCAACATCATTACCCATTACTTGGGCACAGACCATTGTCATTGCTTCACATTGTGTTGGGTTAACCTTACCAGGCATTATTGAGCTACCAGGTTCGTTTGCCGGAATTATGATTTCTCCAATTCCCGATCTAGGACCGGAGGCCATCATACGAACATCATTGGCTATTTTATTTAGGGAAACAGCTAATTGTTTAAGAGCGCCATGACTTTCTACAATAGCGTCATGTGCCGCTAAAGCTTCAAATTTATTTTCTGCCGTACGAAAAGGAAGTCCGGTGAACTGGGCTATGTATTTGGCTACTAGAACATCATACCCTTTTGGTGTGTTCAATCCTGTTCCTACTGCCGTTCCTCCAAGAGCCAATTCACTTAAGTGATCCAAAGTGTTATTCAAGGCTTTTAGACCATGGTCTAATTGCGAAACGTAGCCAGAAAACTCTTGACCTAGGGTTAGGGGAGTAGCATCCATTAGATGTGTCCTACCTATTTTAACCACTTTAGCGAAATCTTTTGATTTCTTATTTAAAGTATCACGTAATTGAGTTACACTGGGTATGGTATTCTGGACGATTTTTTTGTATGCCGCAATATGCATACCTGTAGGAAAGGTGTCGTTAGAAGATTGTGATTTGTTCACATCATCATTGGGTTGGATTGTTTTTTCTCCTTCACCTATTTTTTTTCCGGCAATTTCATGAGCGCGATTGGCAATAACCTCATTAACGTTCATGTTACTTTGTGTACCCGATCCAGTTTGCCAGATAACCAACGGAAATTGATCGTCAAGTTTTCCTTCTAGGATTTCATCGCAAACTTGAGAGATAAGGTCTCTTTTGTCTTTAGCAAGTACGCCAAGCTCACAATTTGCGTAAGCAGCAGCTTTTTTGAGATAGGCAAATCCATAAACCACATCCAACGGCATGGATGCAGAAGGGCCTATTTTAAAATTATTTCTAGAACGTTCAGTTTGGGCTCCCCAATATTTATCACTGGGCACCTCTACTTTGCCCATGGTATCTTTTTCGATTCTAAAGCTCATTATCAGTAGTATTACGTTAGTTAACAAAGGTACTGTTTCGTCATTTTAATTCCTCCTTGAGGCTTTAATTTTTTGGCTTTTTTAAGTTATACCATTTTTTTCGATTTCAATTTGCAATTTTCATACTTTCTAAAGTATATTTGTAATGCAAAATGTAGAACATGGAATTTGATCAGTATCTTGGATTTTTAGCATTTTTAACCATCTTAACGATAGGGTTTTGGTTAATGATTTTCTTATTGACCTTTGTGGTACCATATTGGTTAGGTGGGAATATTATGGAACTCTATAAAGAGTGGAGAGACAAGAAGAAAGCAAAACGTAGCGTGTAAACGTTTTATATAAGTTAAAAGCAGGAAATTAAATTGTCAATTTCCTGCTTTTTTATGTTTTAAATACACTTAAAAAGCCCTGCTAATAAATTAATTTTAGCAGGGCTTTTATTTTAAGAGTAATTTTTATCCTTCCATTTCGTCTTCTCCGCCCCCGTTTTCATTGCCACCCCTACTGTTTTTGCTATTACGCTCTTTGGTTTGGTTTATTCTATACCTAAATGATAAAGTAATGGACCTAGGTCTGTATTGAAATTCACTTCGAGAAGTAAAATCGTCAGATACGGTATAGGATTGTCTTTTTCTGGAGTTCAATAGGTCACTTATATTTAGGGAAAGTGTACCCTTATCTTTCATAATATCCTTACTGAAAGCCAAATTCAGGGAAAGCATACTTTGGGTTTCGGTCTGGGAGTTTTGTCTTGGTCCCATATAAAACGCATTTGTTTGCCATTCTATCTTCTTAGGTAAGCTTACCTTAGAACCAAAACGGGCAAACCAACTGGTGTTATCCGTTCCATAATCTACGCCATTAAATTCCCCTTCGCTTGAAAACTTAAAAAAGTTGACACTAGTATTAAGCCGAAGCCATTTTTTAGGATTGTAAAGTATACCTGCTTCAGCGCCTATTCTTTCGTTGGAGGATAAGTTTATAGGAATAGATCTAATAATGCGAACACTATCCGTTGTAGTTTGTCCAGTGGCTTCTTGAATATATTCAAAGGAATTGGTTTCACGTTTGTAATATACGGAAGAGGTAAGTGTAAGCTTGTCCCATCGCTTTAAATATCCTAAATCGTATGAATTTGAATAGGCCGGATCCAAATCCGGATTTCCTTGAAAAATATTAGCTCTACTGGATCTAGATGGGAAAGGGTTGATAAAACGACCTCTGGGTCTATTTATCCTACGATTATATCCTAGTGAAATGTTCTCCATTTCACCAATTTCAAAAATTAAGTTCAGAGTAGGGAATAGGCCCAGATAATTTTTGTCAAAATTTAAATCTACATCTTGGCCTAGTGCCTCCTCTACGGAGGAAGTATCGTAGTCTGAGGTAACTTCTCCTTTGAGTTGGGTATTTTCTAAACGTAAACCGGCTAGAAAAGAAAACTTACCATATTTGTTTCCGTATTGCGTATACACGGCGTTTACGTTTTCTTCGTAATTAAATTTATTGGTTAAATCTTCATTCGTAACAAAAAGTCCCGTAGTTCTGTTTAGAGAATCCAATTTGTAGTCTGTAACTTCTTTTTCAAAGGTTCCTCTATAACCCGCTTCAAACTGAGCATCGCCCATAGGTAGGACATAATCTGCCTGAACCAGGTATTCATCCTGAATTTCATTTTGATAAACACTTTCTAAGGTATTTAAGCTTGCATTGGGAAACGTATTATTGTCATCTATAGTGGAATTTTCTACTTCGTCGCCGTTTGAGTATTGAAGATCTACTGTTAATTTCTGGCCGGCATCATCAATATTGTTCATGTAGTTTAGGGAGAATTGATAGTTTTCTTCATCTTCCAGTTCAATCTCTTCCCTAAAACTTTGTCTGGTAAGCAAACCATCTTGAAAGTAGTTACTGTAATTTTCCGTAAGGTCATCACCATCTTGAAAACGCATAAAAAAGCTTCCGGTTATGGAGGATTTTTTATTAATGAAATATTCAACACCAAAATTGTTGTTTAGTCCTTTGCTTCTGCGAGTGTAGTCTCGATTTTCATTGATTTGGTCATATTGGCCATTGGTATATGAATTCTCATAGAAAGCATGTCCAGGAGAGTCGTTATACCTATAACCTATAGTATTGAAAATATTGAAGTTGTCCGTTCTTAAATTCGCGTTAACAGATATACCGCTTTGCCCAGGGTATCCTATGTTTACGTTTACAGAACCGTTAAAGCCCAATGTTTTTTCTCTTTTAAGAACTATATTTAAAATACCAGCCGTACCCTCGGCATCATAACGTGCGGAAGGACTCGTGATTACTTCTACCTTCTCAATGGCGTCTGCAGGAAGTTCTCGCAAGGCATCTGTAGAACCAAAACCAGCCAAAGCTGATGGTTTTCCGTTAATTAAAATTCTCACATTTTCATTGCCCCGTAGACTAATTGCACCCTCCACATCAACATTTACTGAAGGCACATTGTTAAGGGCATCGCTAATAGTTGCACCACTAGTGGTAAGGTCTTTCCCTATGTTGTAGATTTTTTTGTCTAGACGAACTTCTACCGTGGTTTTTTCTCCAACAACTTCCACACCTTCTAGCTGTGAAACATCTAGTGCAAGTTTTATAGTACCAAGATTTATGGACTCACTTAGTAGCTGATTGGGTAGCTTATAAGTCTTATATGATATGTATTCGATACTAATATTATATTTTCCGGGAAGAGCTTCAACTTTGAAGTTCCCATCAATATCTGTAATACCCCCTGTTACTTTTTGAGGATTTTCAACACTGTGAAGTACGAGTGTAGCGTATTCTAAAGGTAATCCATCATCTTTGTCCAGTACCGTTCCGGTAATGGTTATGGGTTGTTGTTCTTGATTTTGTGGCCTCTGCGGCCGTTGTGCGAATATACTTATCGATAACAGTAACAGGGCAATCAAGAACGTTTTTTTCATGTCAGTCTTTAGATTTCTTCTTCTTTCGTTTCTTCTCCCGTTTCTTTTCTTTCTTTGTCTTTGCTACGCCCTTCTTTTGCATAGCCACAAAAGCATCATACTTCTCAATGGGAAGTCCCGCCTTTAGCTCCTCATCCTGGGCTTTTGTTATTTTCTCCATCCCTTCGCGCATTTGCTCAGGAGTAAGTTGAAGAATCTGCATTTCGATTCTTTTCTGCAGATACTTCTTCAATACGGAACTCATTACCGCAGTTTCAAATTCGTTGAGCTCTAAGGCTTCGGCAATACCTGGCATTTCACCATCTACGATTTGTTCGGCAGTCTTTGGTTCCGGTTCTTTTGGAGTCTCTTGTACTTGAGGTATAGCGCTACGTTGTCTTCCGTAACCACCTCCGTAACCACCCCCACCATAGCCATAGCCGCCACCTCCGTAACCATACTGAGCTATTAAATCAGGGCTGGAAAGCAATAAGACAAAAAATAAAATAACGTATGGGATATTGTTTTTCATGACGATATCAATTAATAGGATTGTAATTTTTAAAAATAGTTTAACTAGACTTGGTTAAAGCTTTGTTAAAATGGAAATTGCAACAAATGTACCAAAATATTAAAGAGCCAAAACAATTTAAATGCATCTAGGCATCCCGTTGTAAATCAACGGAATACCTAGATTTTTAATGTTCATCTAATAGTTGATGAAAAGTCCTAATCTATATAATTCCATCAATTAAATTAACTGGCCTACCAATAACAGCTTTTCCGCCATTAACAACAATTGGTCTTTCAATTAGTTTTGGATATAAAATCATAGCATCTAAAACCTCTTCATTGGATAAAAGTTTACCCCTGAAATTATCTTTCCAGATTTGTTCGTTTTTTCTAACCAACATCTCTGGTGTAATACCTAAGCAATCTAATACTTGTCTGAGTTCTTCTTTGGAAGGTACTTCTTCTAGATATTTAATTACTTCATACTTTTTACCTGATTTTTCAAGTACTTGAAGTCCTTCACGGGATTTTTGACATCTTGGGTTGTGATATATTTTAATCATTTCTAAATTCTATTTGTCTTTATAATTCATTTAAGGAAGCTATTCTATTCCTCTTCTTTTTGTCCCATCATCATTAGATATGCCTTTAGAAAAGCATCAATATCACCGTCCATAACAGCATCTACATTACCTGTTTCTTCTGCCGTTCGCACATCTTTTATTAATTTGTACGGATGCATAACGTAGTTTCTGATTTGAGAACCCCACTCAATTTTCATTTTTGAGGATTCTATTTCTTGGCGAGCTTCCATTTTCTTTCGTAGCTCTATTTCATACAATTGCGATTTCAACATTTTCATTGCCGTGGCTCTATTGTCATGCTGACTTCTAGAATCCGAGCATGAAATCTGTATGCCTGTAGGATGATGGACCAGTTGTACCTTGGTCTCTACCTTATTTACATTCTGGCCACCGGCACCACTTGATCGCGCTGTGGTTATAGTAATATCTGCTGGATTGACGTCAACTTCAATACTGTCATCAACAAGTGGGTATACATACACAGAAGCAAAAGAAGTATGCCGTTTGGCATTACTGTCAAAAGGTGAAATACGAACTAACCTATGTACACCATTTTCGCCTTTTAACCATCCAAAAGCAAAATCGCCATCGATTTCCAATGTTACGGTTTTTATCCCGGCAACATCTCCTTCTTGATAGTTAAGCTCTTTAACTTTGTATTTGTTCTTCTCTGCCCACATCATATACATACGCATGAGCATAGAGGCCCAATCGCAGCTTTCAGTGCCTCCGGCACCAGCGGTAATTTGGAGAACGGCAGGAAGTTCATCACCTTCTTCTGAAAGCATGTTCTTAAACTCAAGCTTTTCTAACTGTTCTACTGCTTTGGTATATTGGGCGGTTACTTCTGCTTCGTTATCCTCGCCCTCTTGCTGAAACTCCAGTAAAATCTCTACATCATCAACCAATGTTTTGGTAGCGTTATAATCATCTACCCACTGCTTTTTAGACTGTATGAATTTCATATGAGCCTGGGCTTCTTGAGGATTGTCCCAGAAATCAGGAGCTAAAGTTTTCTCCTGTTCGTTTTCTATTTCAATAAGTTTCGCATCAACGTCAAAGATACCTCCTTAACGCACCAAGGCGATCTTGAAGACCCTTGAATAGGTCTGTAGTAATTGTCATTCTATTCTGTTTTCAAACAAAAATACTACTCTTTTTTATCTATTCTATAGTTAATTATTGAATGTTTCCCAAGCAAAGGAAACCAGTAACAGAAATCTACTGCTGGTCTTGACTGCTAACTACTACAGAATGAACAGTTTCATTTTTTCCCGTCGAAAATACGACTCCTCTTAGAGGAGAGCAATTACTGTAATCTTTACCATGCGCAATTTTTATATGGTCTGTACCAGCAAGAATATTATTTGTAACATCAAAACCGATCCAACCAACAAAGGGCACGTAGGCTTCTGCCCATGCGTGCATTTGTGAATCCCCAAAATAACCATTGCCCTGATGCAAATAACCCGAAACATAACGTGCAGGTATACCATTTAACCTTGCGAAAGCACAAAACAAATGTGTAAAATCCTGGCAAACACCCTGGCGGATATTTAGTAACTCGCTCAGTTTGGTATAAACATCTGTGGCTTCTGAGTTAAATTTTATATAGTGGTGAGTAAAACTACTTAAGGCACGAAGGTTTTCAAATACAGATTGATTAGTGTCAAACGTAAATAGATTTTTGCTTTTTTCAGGAATAAGGGTATAATCCGTTGTTTTTAAAAAAGTATCATGGTCAACCTTAAAATCTAACTCTTGAATTTTTTCGAATGATTTTTGCACATCTCCTTCCGGTTCAAAATCAAAAGGATTTATTTCTTTTTTTATCAATTTAAAATTCGCTTCAAAGGCAATGCTTTTAAATTCACCTTTAGGATGTACCCGAATGGTTTTAAAACCATATCCATTTATGGAAAATTCACTTGTGGCATCTAGTGAATTAGTGAAGTCTATGCTAATAAATTGTTGTGAATCATTCTCTTCTGGTATGATAAGAAATTGCCAATAGGCTTCGCGTACGGATTCTTCATAAGTGTTTTCCGCTTTGTATGTAATTGAATATTCTAAAGACATTATGTGATTGTGGGTTCGTTAAGTAAGGTTGAAAAATCTATTTTACGATTTAAATTCTTTATAAGATAGGGTTTAATAACTAAAAAACTCTTTCTCCATTTTTTGACTTATTTCGTAAAGATGATTCAGGGTGTCATTAATAATCAATTGAATATCTTTTTCAATATCTACAATAGATTTAAATTCATATTCTGCCCTGACCTTTCCAACTAGAAAAGAAGTAGAGTCCCTATCATATTTTTTCTTATTGTCCAGAATCTTGATGTGTTTGCAAACCTGATTTAAACTATTCATGATTGAGCGTGGGCAATTGGGGTTCAGTATTAAAAATTCTAATGTTGTTATACTCGTTGGTGTTTTTTTGTAATGCCTGCGCATCATATCATAAGACTCCGTACATTTTAATAAAGTGGTCCATTCAAAACTATTCTTAAATTTATCGCCATAACTACCTTGTGCTTTTAGGGCATCATTGTATTTAGCACTTATGATACGCATTACTTGGGTAGCCCGCTCTATATTCGCGCCCATAATTATAATGGCATAAATTTCATCGTGCATAAGCGTGCTACGCACCTTGCCCCTTAGAATTGCGGACATTTCTGTAACATTCCTAGTAAAATCATCAAGGCCGTTTTTAGTATAAACGTTGGCATCGTATTGAGAAATAAAATGGTAGAATTTATTTATGGATTCATAGAGTTCTGTAGATATTAAATCTCTGGCACTGTTGGCATTCTCTCGCGAATTTCTAACGTTATTTATAATAGATGAAGGGTAATTGGGATCTAGTCCAATTTTAAACAGAACTTCGGCTTCATCAATTGAACCCTCCTTATTAGCATCTGGGTCGCCTACTAAGGTGAGCATTGAACGAAGTACAAATTGTCTGGATTGGGATATCTGGTTGGGGGCATCTAAGGATGAAAAATAATTTACGCGAAGGTATCTGGCAATATGTTCTGAACGTTCTATGTATCTTCCCATCCAGAAAAGGTTATTTGCAACTCGTGCTAGCATAGGTGTTATTTAGTAGTTAGTGTTCTCTTTTTACTATGTTAGGTCATTAGGCTCTATTTGCCCTACTAGGTCTTTAGTACCCAGGTGTCTTTTGAACCGCCGCCTTGTGATGAGTTTACAATTAGGTTTCCTCTTTTTAATGCAACCCTGGTTAACCCTCCTTTAAGGACAAATTCCCGGTCTTTCCCAAGTACGGTAAAAGTTCTAAGATCAACATGTCGTTGCTCAAAAGATTCGGTCTCATCTATATAAGTAGGGTGTACCGATAGTGACATGATAGGTTGTGCCACATATTTTCTAGGGTTTATAAGTATTTCGGCTTTAACTATTTCAATTTCCTTTTTTGTTAATCTATTTCCAATGGATATACCATAGCCACCAGCTTCATCTACAGGTTTGATAACCAAATTTTGAATGTTGTCCAGAACATATTTAAGTTCTTTGGGCCTACTGCAGTGATAGGTATGTACATTGTTAAGTATGGGTTCCTCGTTAAGATAGTATCTTATGATTTCGGGCATATAGGTATAAATGGCCTTATCATCCGCAACTCCCGTTCCGGGTGCATTAGCCAAGGTTACGTTACCCTTTTTGTAGGCGGCAAAAAGTCCCGGTACTCCAAGGGCTGAATCTGGTTTAAATTCCAAAGGGTCTATGAATGCATCGTCTATTCTCCGATAGATAACATCTACTTTTACAGGACCTTTTATGGTCTTCATATAGACAAAATCGTTTTCAACAAAGAGATCTCTACCCTCTACGAGTTCAACCCCCATGGTTTTTGCCAGATACGAGTGCTCATAAAATGCAGAATTGTACATGCCCGGAGTTATAACTACTACATTTGGTACATCTACACCTTTAGGTTTGACGGTTTCCAATAAATCCAAAAGATTTTCTGCATAATTGGTAACGGAGTAGGTTTTGTAATGGTCAAAAACCCCGAATAAAGCTCTTTTTAAAGCAGTACGATTACATATTACATAGCTTACACCACTTGGACACCGAATGTTATCTTCAAGTACATAATACTGGCCATCGTTATGTTTAATAATATCCGTACCTGAAATATGATTATAGATGCCTCCAGGAGGGTTCAGACCAACCATCTGATCTAAATAATTGGCAGAAGAACTTATGAGTGACATAGGTACGACTCCTTGCCTGATGATTTTCTTATCATGATAAATATCCCATAAAAAGAGGTTTAATGCTCTGCTACGTTGTATAGACCCCGATTCTATAATTTCCCATTCTTCGGGCGGTATAATTCTGGGAAAAAGGTCAAAAGGAAATATCTTTTCTTGAGTTTTCTTTTTATCATACACCTGGAACGTTATACCTTGATTAAAAAAAGAAGCTTTAGCTTTTTCGTTTAAGTTGACATACGCATTAATGGAATGCTCTCCGTAAAGGTTGAAAAGTTTAGAATATACTTCTTTTACTTGTCCTTTTTCATCAAAGATTTCGTCAAATAAAACGGGGTTCCTTTTGTAGGATGAAAAAATCTGATTTTCGATGTTTACCATAGTACATTTATTTGTAAATAAATTACTAATTTTAAATTTTTAAATATGAGAGAATAAAATAATAATCAAAATATAAATTTGTCATATGCATAAAAAAAGTCGGGATTAATTGTCATAAATGCTGTTAAATACTGAGAAATAAAGGGCTTTAATCCCCTATTGACCATATTTAGCAATTTATTCACAATGTGTTTTTTGACATATTAGAATTGAGTCATTAAATTTTAACAAGAAAGTATTATAAATATGCATATTAATCTAATAAGTGATACGGTAACTAAACCAACTAAAGGAATGCTAGACGCCATGATGTCCGCCCAGGTGGGGGATGACGTGTTTAAGGCAGATCCGACCGTAAATGTATTAGAAGAAAAAGTTGCCAAAATGTTCGGAAAGGAAGCTGCTTTGTTTTTTCCTTCAGGAACTATGGCTAATCAGACGGGGATTAAATTACATACACACCCTGGCAATCAATTAATCTGCGATAAATACGCGCATGTTTACAACTATGAAGGAGGAGGCGTCAGTTTTAATAGTGGGGTGTCCTGTAAATTGATTGATGGACACAGGGGAATGATTACCGCAAAACAGGTTGAAGCAGCTATAAATCCACCAGATTTTTATCACAGTCCACTAACATCTTTGGTGTGTGTTGAAAACACAACTAATAAAGGAGGTGGTGCATGTTGGGATATTGAGGAACTAAAGAAAATTAAAAAGGTATGTTTACACCACAATCTTGCATACCATTTAGACGGAGCGCGTTTGTGGAACGCCATGGTTCAAAAAAGTGAAACTCCTTTAGCTTATGGAAAACTATTTGACACCATAAGTGTATGTTTAAGTAAGGGTTTGGGTTGCCCGGTAGGGTCTGTGTTAGTGGGCAGTAAAGAATTGATGAACAAAGCACTTAGGGTTCGTAAGATTTTTGGAGGAGGAATGCGGCAGGCTGGTTTTCTGGCAGCTGCTGGAATTTATGCTTTGGACAATCATGTAGAAAGATTAGTGGATGACCATAAGAAAGCAAAAGAAATAGGGGAGGTGTTACTAAATCTTCCTTATATAAAGACTGTAGAGCCAATTGAGACTAATATTATAATTTTTGAGATTGATGAAAGTGTTATGACGGGTGAAGTTTTTGTTGATACATTAAAAGAAAACAATGTGCAAATTATAGGTATGGGACAAGGGAAACTTCGTATTGTTACGCATTTGGATTATACGAATCTAATGCATGAAAAATTTTTAAATATATTAAAAACTCTATAACTCCGTTAAATCAGTAAGTCTGTTAATTAAGTTTTTAATGCCATTTTCCAACCCAGCCTCGGAATCATAAAGTTGACTCGTACCTAATAACATTCCATTCCCATCTTTAAAATTGAATAGAAATTTACCTTCATGGTTTGTTTTTCGTTCAAAATTACCTCTTGTAATTTTAAGATTTTTCAGCGTGGTTAAAGCTGTTTCTAACCCCTCCTTTATATCAAACTCTATACTTGTTAATAGGGTTGAGCCACTGCTGGATTTAATCTGAAATTGATGGCTGGCATTCTTCGAATCAATAATTTCTATCACTTTACACTTTTTAGGTAAAAGATACAAAATAAGACCGATAATCCTAACAGTGTTAATTTGATTTTTATTCGAATAGATTCGTAATCAATCCATAAGAGATGTATGAATATCGTAATAAAGATTAGTCCGTGCTGTTCTATGCTAGTATTTAATAATTGCTTAGTATGTTAAAAAAACATGTATTTCATCGATGATCTTGATACTTAACAGGAATCGACTTGTTAAAGAAATATTAAATGAGTAACTTACATCCAACTATAAATTAACATTAAACATTAACTATCTTATGAAGAAGTTTCTTTTTTCAATTGCCGTCCTAACGGCTACTTTTAGTATGGCCCAAGATTTGCCAGCGAACCCGGAACCAGGAAAGTGTTATGTGCGTTGTACTACTCCTGATGTCTACGTAAACGAAACCGTGACTATTACAGTAAAGCCCGGTTATAGCGTTTTGAAAACTGTACCTGCTACCTACAAGACCGTAACAGAACGTGTTTTGGTAAAAGAAGAAAGTAAAAAATTAAGAATTATTCCTGAAGAATGGGGATCGGAAAAAGTGAGTTACGTTTCTAAAGAAGGTGGTAATTCATTAAGTATTAGCCCAGCTAGTTTTGGTAGTGCTTCTCAAACCATAGAGGTAAAGCCTGCATACGCTCAATGGGAGTTAGGTGCTTCAGCTCCTGATTGTGATTCAGGTAATCCTGATGATTGTAGGTACTGGTGTTACAAGGGATATCCTGCAGAGTTTCAAACTATAGAAACCTCTACATTAGCAAACAATGCTACGGCAAGCAAGACTGCCATTCCTGAAAAGAGTGCTACATATACTAAAAGAATACTTGTTTCTCCAGCCAAAGTTGTTGAGGAAGTAGTTCCTGCGGTCTATGATGAGATTACAAGAACTGTATTGGACAAGGATGCATATACTGTTGAGGAAGCAGTTGCACCGGTTACAAAAACTTATACCAAAGAAGTTTTGAAAGAAAAAGGTGGTTTAACTACTTGGAAAGAAGTTGAGTGTGAATTGGTAACTTACCAAGCTCTCCCTATAAATTGGAATTCTGGTAGTGCAACTTTAACCGCTCAGGCAAAAACAATCATCGATACTCGTTTATTACCTGTTTTGGCCCAGAATGAAGGCGCTAAAGTAGAATTGGCTTCTCATACGGATTCTCAAGGTAGTGCTTCCTCTAACCAGGATTTATCTGAAAGAAGAGCTAAAGCAGTGGCTCAATACCTAATTTCAAAAGGTATTAACTCTAGCCTTTTGGTTGCTAACGGATATGGTGAAACAAAACTTAAGAATAGATGTAAGGACGGTGTTTCATGTACTTCAAGAGAGCACGCTGTAAATAGAAGAACAGAATTTAGATTGATCAACAACTAATCTACTTTCTATATAAACACAAAAAAAAGGCTCCTATTTTTAGGAGCCTTTTTTATTATTTATTTTTATTGAGAAACTTTACATGATAGCTTACTTCTCCGGTCATACCATATCCGGAGTATTCATCTAGCTTCTTTCCTTTTTCATTTAGTACGGACATCATGGGAAAAACTCCCTTTTTATTAAGCTTCTTAAAAAGCTCTTGGTTGTGATCCCATTGCTTTTCGCTTAATAAATCTCTATTCCTAGGAATATCAACATATAGCAAAACATAGCTTTTTGATAATTCGGAGAATTCTTCGGTATCAAAAAGATCTCGCTTTAACATTTTGCAAGGAGGACACCAATCACTGCCCGTAAAGTAAACCAAGACATTCTTGTTCTCTTTTTTTGACACTTTAATAGCCTTATCATAGTCTTTTAGCCATTCTATATCACTTGTAGTGTCGGCCTGTCCAATTAAACAAAAAGGAATTATGAGAAAAAGTAATAGTTTCATCTGTGGAATATTTAGATAATTTAGAAGCAAATAGCTTGCCATTATTTAAATAACGAGTCCATTCCAGGAATATTGGGCATCCCTTCTTTGGCTACAGCGGCAAGTTCGGTTTCGTTTACTTGTGTTGCTTTTGTAATGGCTTTGTTCATGGTCATGATAAGAAAATCTTCCAACTGCTCCTTATCCTCCAGTAAACTATCATCAATCTGAATCTGTTTTACCTCTCTATTTGCGGTAATAATCACTTTGACCAAGTCTTCTGAGGAACATTCTTCTAATGTAACTGTATCCAGACGTTTCTTTGTCGCCTCTACTTTTTGTTGGGTTTCTTTAAGTTTACCCATCATTCCCATCATATCTCCAAACATAGTTGTGATTTTATAAGTTTAATTATAATGCGAAATTACTAAATTGCGTACGAAAAACATGAACAATGCGCTTGTCCAAAAAAAAGAAAATCCTTGTTGGGTTATGCCTTACATTTGTGCACTTAGTACAAAGTCAAGAAATAAATATGAATGAAGTAAAAGCACCAATAGCAAAAAAGATTCCGCACAACCTAGAAAAGCATGGTGATGTAAGGGTGGATAACTACTATTGGATGAATGACAAAGAGAATCCTGAAGTAATATCTCATCTTGAGGCAGAAAAAAAATATTATGAGTCTTTAACGAATCACACCAAGGATTATCAAGAACTTCTTTTTGATGAGATGAAAGCCCGAATAAAGGAAGATGATGAATCCGTTCCTTATAAGCAGAACGGGTATTGGTATATTACCAGGTATGAAATTGGTAAAGAATACCCTATATATGCTCGAAAAAAGGAAAATCTAGAGGCTCCAGAAGAAATTATGTTCGATGGGAACGAAATGGCAATGGGTCATGAATACTTTAGTATAGGTGGTATAGCGGTTAGTCCTAATAACAAGTTTGCGGCCTTTGGGGTCGATACCGTTTCGAGAAGACAGTATGTTATTGGTATCAAAAATCTAGAAACCGGCGAAGTGTATGAAGATAAGATAGAAAATACGACTGGAGGCTCAGTTTGGGCAGATGATAATGCAACTTTGTTTTACACTAAAAAAGATGAAGTCACTTTACGAGCAGATCAGATTTTAAAGCACAAATTCGGAACTGCTGCTAAAGAAGACATATTAGTCTTTCATGAGAAGGACGATACATTTGGGACTTATGTTTACAAGTCAAAATCCAAAAAATATATTATTGTTGGGTCGTATAGTACGCTTACTTCGGAATACCAGTTTTTGCAAGCTGATAATCCGGACGGAGAGTTGAAAATGTTTTCGGCTAGAGAAAGAGGGGTAGAATACGGTGTTTTTCATTATGCGAACCACTTTTACGTACTTACCAATAAAGATGGGGCTACCAACTTTAAGCTTATGAAAACGGACTTATCCAATACATCTTCCAAAAATTGGCAGGAGTTCATACCCCATCGAGAGGATGTTCTTTTAGAAGACATAGATATTTTTAAGGACTACTATGTAATATCTGAACGAACAAATGGATTGAATAAAATTCAAATTAACAGGTGGGACGGGGCCAACTCGTATTACCTGCCTTTTGAAAGTGAGACTTATACAGCTGGTGTAGGCCGTAATCCTGATTTTGATACAGAAATTCTTCGTTATGGATATAATTCTATGACAACTCCAACTTCAATAATCGATTTTAACATGCGAACCGAAGAGAAGCAGGTTAAAAAGGAGCAAGAAGTACTAGGAGGAAAGTTTAACAAGAACAATTACAAGGAAAAGCGTATTTGGGCCATAGCTCGTGATGGCGTAAAAGTACCTATGTCCATTGTATATCATAAAGACACTCCTTTAAGCAAAACAACGCCTGTGCTTCAATATGCTTATGGGTCTTACGGAAACACAATAGACCCATATTTTTCTACGGTTCGCCTCAGCTTATTGGATAGAGGGTTCGTTTATGCAATTGCCCATATAAGAGGCGGTGAGTACTTGGGAAGACCTTGGTACGAGGATGGTAAATTATTAAAGAAAAAAAATACGTTTACAGATTTTGTAGACTGTTCTAAATATTTAATAGAGGAGGGATATACCTCTAACGAACATTTGTATGCAATGGGTGGTTCTGCAGGCGGGCTTTTAATGGGTGTTGTAGTCAATATGGCTCCGGAACTATATAATGGGGTAATTGCGGCGGTTCCTTTTGTAGATGTGGTTACGACTATGTTAGATGATTCTATTCCATTAACAACAGGAGAGTATGATGAATGGGGGAACCCCAATGATAAAACATATTATGAATATATGAAGTCATATTCGCCCTACGATCAAGTTGTTCCTCAGGAATACCCTAATTTACTGGTTACCACGGGTCTTCATGATTCTCAAGTGCAGTATTTTGAACCGGCAAAATGGGTAGCCAAACTAAGAGAAGTAAAGAAAGATGAAAATCTTTTAATGATGGATATTAATATGGATGCTGGTCATGGTGGGGCTTCAGGACGGTTTGAGGCGCTAAAAGAGGTAGCAAAAGAATATACCTTTTTATTGGATTTGGAAGGAAAAATATAATAGCCTAATCCGGTTTTAAGGTATTTTTAAGAATTAAGGTGGTGGAGGCTTGTAAAACAAGCTGTTTAGAAGGTTCAAAATTGTCTGGTTTAATGCTTATATGCTAACGAAATGTTAACAAATGGATGGATAGTGCAAAAAATCTTCATTTTTAAGAGGTATTTTAGTTGATAAAATGACATATTCAAAAAAAATAGTAATTTTGCTCCAAGAATTTTGCGGACACTTTTCAGTTTATCACTAGTTCCCAAAACCAGACATCCTTTATGGAAAACAAAATTAAGGCATACAACAATATCCTCGAGCTCGTAGGAAACACTCCACTAGTTAAATTAAATAGAATTACGGAAGGCTTTACCGGTAACTTTTTCGCCAAGGTAGAATCTTTTAATCCTGGTCACTCTTCTAAAGACCGCATTGCAATGCATATTATAGAAGAGGCGGAACGTAAAGGTATTTTAACCGAAGGTAGTACCATTATAGAAACAACCTCTGGTAACACAGGTTTTAGTATTGCAATGGTTAGCATTATTAAAGGTTACAAATGCATTCTAGCGGTAAGTTCAAAATCATCAAAAGATAAGATTGATATGTTGCGTACCATGGGTGCCACGGTATATGTTTGCCCGGCCCATGTAAGCGCAGATGACCCACGTTCATATTATGAGGTAGCAAAACGCTTGCATAAAGAAACTAGCGGTTCAATTTATATTAACCAATATTTTAATGAGTTGAATATGGATGCTCATTACGCAAGTACGGGTCCGGAAATATGGGGTCAAACCGGAGGGCAGATTACTAATTTGGTAGCTTGTAGTGGCACAGGCGGAACAATTTCGGGTACAGCTAGGTTTTTAAAAGAACAAAACCCAAAGGTTAAAATAATCGGTGTTGATGCTTTTGGTTCTATATTGAAGAAATATCACGAAACAAGGGAGTTTGACTCCAATGAGATTTATCCTTATAGAATAGAAGGTCTGGGTAAAAATCTTATTCCTGGTGCTACGGATTTTGATAGTATAGATAAGTTTATAAAAGTCACCGATTCTGAAAGTGCACATACGGCTCGTGAAATGGCAAGAACCGAAGGTATTTTTGCAGGATATACAAGTGGTGCAGCAATGCAGGCGCTTAAACAATTGAATGAGGAAGGTGAGTTTGGTCCTAAGGATAACGTAGTTGTTATCTTTCCAGATCACGGTTCCAGGTATATGAGCAAAGTTTACAGTGATCAGTGGATGGAAGATCAAGGTTTCTTCGATACCAATGAAGTAAGCGAGGTTCAAAAGGTACAATACATCAAAGAATAATATACAAGTTTGTAAAAGTTAAAAAGCAATGACCTCGTGGTCATTGCTTTTTTGTTAAAGAATAATATTTTATGAATGTTGCTCTTAAAATCTTACTTTTGCAGTAAAATCCAAAGTACACCTAAATGCGAGATTTATTTGATAGAATTTTAGAGAACAAGGGGCCATTAGGAAAATGGGCTTCTCAGGCAGAAGGATATTTCGTTTTTCCTAAGTTAGAGGGACCAATTTCTAATAGAATGAAGTTTCAGGGGAAAGAGGTAATTACCTGGAGTATTAATGATTATTTAGGTTTAGCTAATCTTCCCGAAATTAAGAAAGTAGATGGTGAAGCGGCAGCAGAATACGGTGCTGCATACCCAATGGGTGCCAGAATGATGAGTGGGCATACCGACTTTCATGAACAATTGCAGCAGGAATGCGCTGCGTTTGTAGACAAAGAAGCCTCTTACTTATTGAATTTTGGTTACCAAGGTTTTATGTCCGTTATAGACGCGCTTGTTACTAAAGATGATATTATTGTTTATGATGTTGATTGTCATGCCTGCATTATTGATGGCGTGCGGTTGCATATGGGCAAGCGATTTACATTTGTTCATAATAACGTTGAGAGTTTGGAAAAGAACTTAGAACGTGCCACTAAATTGGCAGAACAAACTGGTGGAGGTATTTTGGTTATTTCCGAAGGTGTTTTCGGAATGAGAGGTGAACAAGGTATTCTTAAAGAAATTGTAGCATTAAAGGAGAAGTTCAATTTTCGTTTTTTAGTTGATGATGCGCATGGTTTTGGAACCTTAGGTAAAACCGGTGGGGGAGCAGGACAAGAGCAAGGCGTACAAGATGGTATTGATGTTTATTTGGCAACTTTTGCTAAATCAATGGCAAGTATTGGGGCTTTCGTAGCCGCCGACCAAGAAATAATAGATTACCTGAAATACAATTTACGTTCACAAATGTTCGCTAAATCATTACCTATGGTTTATGTTAAGGGAGCATTAAAGCGATTGGATATGTTACGTACCCAGCCGGAACTCAAGGCTAAATTATGGGAGAACGTAAATGCATTACAGAACGGGCTTAAAGAAAGAGGTTTTGATATTGGCACAACAACAAGTTGTGTAACTCCTGTATACCTTAATGGCAGTATTCCCGAGGCAATGGCACTTGTGAAGGATTTGCGGGAAAACTACGGAATATTTTGTTCTATAGTGGTTTATCCGGTAATTCCTAAGGGTCTTATTTTACTACGAATGATTCCTACCGCCACACATACCATGCAGGATATCAGTGAAACCCTAGATGCTTTTTCAGCAATTAGAGATCGCTTGGAGAATGGAACTTACAAAAGATTGTCTGCTGCGGTTGCTGCAGCAATGGGCGAGTAAGATTCGCCAATCTAGAATATAAAAACGGCCTTACTTTGTAGTAAGGCCGTTTTTGTTGTTTAAAGTAAAAAGAGCTTTTGAGATATTTGATTTAAATACTTTTTTTATAGGTGCAACGGCGTTTATAGATTTTGGGGTCAAAATGCTTCCACATTTGACGAATAGCAATATTATCCTCAAGTTCTGGTGTACGGTAGCACATTTCAATACCTCTCTTATTGAATGTTTTGTAATATTCATTAAAGATTATAGCGGTAACACCCTTATTTTGATATTCTGGATGTATGCCTATGAGGTAGAAAACAACGTCTTTATTATATTTCTTGGCGCGTAAAAGGTGTAGAAATCCAAAGGGGAATAGTTTTCCTTTTGCTTTTTGTAAAGCAGTACTAAAGGAAGGCATAACAATGGCAAAAGCAATTAAGCTATCTTCTTTGTCCACTATAAACTTTATATATTCTGGATTTATAAAAGTGATGTATTTTTTTTTGAAATATTCTTTTTGAACATCGGTTATTGGAACAAAAGAAGACAGTTTGGAATATGTTTGGTTAAAGAGGTCAAACATTTGGTCTACCAACGGCAGCACTTCACTGGTTTTTTTAAAATTGATTTCCCTTAGTCCATAGCGTCGTTTTACTAGCCCATTCAGTTTGGTAAAAAGGGCGGGGTCGGCATTTTTGGCAGGAAATTTGTTTTCAACATAACCTTTTTCCTTTACAAAGCCCAAGCGTTCGTAATGGTGTATATAATACTTATGATTATACCAAGTTACCATGCTTCCTGGTTGGTCAAATCCATCCGTAAGGACACCAACCTTATCTAGATTAGAAAAGCCTACGGGACCTTCCATGAATTCTAGGTTATGGCTTGCTCCAATTTCTGCCACTTTATTTAGCAGAGTTTCTGAGACCTCGGTATCATCTATGAAATCAAACCAACCAAAACGCATTTTCTTTATACTTTGGTTATTGACTTCCAGATGGTTGACAATAGCAACAACCCTGCCTACAAGTTTATTGTTTTTGTAAGCTAAAAAGAACCAGGCATTTGCGTTTTTAAAAGCAGGATTTTCTTTTTTATCAAAAGAAGACAATTCGTCCTCGATCAATGGCGGTACCCAATAAGCAGAATCTTTATAAAGCGAAAATGGAAATTTCACGAACTCTTTTAGTTCGGCTTTTGAAATCGCTTCTTTTAGGGTGACCATACAGTTTTTTTTGTAAGGTCAATATTAGGGATAAATAGGGTTAGAATAAAATTATGAAACTTAATTTTATTAATAAACAAAAGGTGAACTTTGCTTAGAAGTCAATAGCTCCACCATCACGTTCTTTATTTTTCTTTTTCTTTCGCTCTTCTTTCTTAAGTTTTTTTAGTTGTTTTTTAGATGGCCCCAAGTCTATATCTTCAGCACCGCTACCGTCTTTTTTATTTTTGCGACCTTCTTTTTCTTTCTTTTTCATGGCGTTCTTTTTGATAGGCTCACCATTCTCGCCGGCACTTTGTTCATCTATAGCTTTCAACTTGTCTTTATGAAAATCAAAACGATACGATCCGCCAACGGTCATAAAAATTCTTGATGGTGTATTTTTAAAACTTGCACCAAGATTGAAATCAACTTGAAGATCATCTGTCAATAAATGTGCCACACCACCTCTAATTAACACATCAGAGTATCTATCGCTTTGAATTCCTTGGTTTTCTACAAAAGCACTCCACTTAGGATTACGGAAGGCATGAGACAAGGAAACCAAATAACTTAGCTCCGGATAATCTGTAGTAATACGGTCGTAGGCAATGTTGGTGATCAATACAAAACGCGGGGTTAATCTACTTTGAGTAGCCACCATACCACGGTATGATACCGTTGCGTCACCCATATAGTAAGGATTGTCTCCTAAATTAAAAGTTGCACCTCCGTATAGGGAAACGGAAGGAATCAAGTTTTTAAACTTAAACCCGTAATTGGCTTTCCAACTATATAAATTGGGTTTATTGCGTTCAGGATTTTTATACCGATCGTATATTAAGAATTTCAACCCGAGTCGGTTTCTAGTAAAATCGGTTAAATTTTCAGTAACACCTATGTTATTGTAAGTAATGTTTTGATTTTGAAAAGTACCTTCGTAATTCAATTCTAATTGTTCAAAAAGTAATCCATAACGTAGGGAGATATCTGACCCCCAGATGTTACTCTTTGTGTTTAAAAGGGTGTGATCTTGTTGTTCATAGAGAACACCGGCTTCCAATTGCAATACATTTCTACCAACCGCATATGCGCTAACAGATAAACCTGGGCGGTTAGAGTTAATTACATCCGTATATTGAGAAGCTCCAATAAATGGGAGGGCAAAAAATAAAATCAATAGATAATTTTTCATTTTTGTGTCGCTTGATTAATTAGTTCAGGCTTGTTCTTTTTTTTTGTGTAGTTTACATTTCGTCATGAAAAAAAGTTCATATCCAGAACATCGAAATTTCCTTGACA
>Ga0114952_1000931_pt1 | contig 26979 bp, 18 predicted proteins | sample SidtaG_2_FD_87303 | JGI IMG/M metagenome (GOLD analysis project Ga0114952, IMG submission 87303) | Marine algal microbial communities from Sidmouth, United Kingdom - Sidmouth_Asex2 metaG | ecosystem: Host-associated > Algae > Red algae > Unclassified | place: Sidmouth, United Kingdom | collected...
AAATAACTTTAGCAGTAATTCTTAATTGCTCACATAATAGCTCTGCTGCTTCTTTTTCTGGTCCTTCTCCTACCATTATAAGCTTAGCCGGAATCTCTTTTTGTATTTTATTAAAAACATGTATAATATCTGGAATGCGTTTTACCTTTCTAAAATTACTAATATGAGTTACAATTTTTTCGTCATCGCTAGCCATTAATGAACGCTGACAGTCCGTATAATCCATACCGTATTTTGATTTATCTATAAAATTAGGAATTACCTCTATTTCCTTTTTTATATCAAACAATTCCAAAGTACTTTTTTTTAAATTTTCAGACACAGAAGTTACAGCATCTGATTCATTTATACTAAAAGTCACTGCTGGCTTATAAAACGGATGTTTTCCTACCAATGTAATATCTGTTCCGTGTAATGTTGTAATCATAGGAATATAAATGCCTTCTTGTTCCAACATTTTTTTAGCCATATATCCTGCGTATGCATGAGGAATAGCATAATGCACATGCAGAAGCTCTATTCTATGTAATTTAATAGTATCTACCAATTTACTAGATAACGCCAATTCGTAAGGTTGGTAATGAAATAATGGATATTCAGGAACATGAACTTCATGAAAATAAATATTATTACTCAATAACTCTAACCTAACGGGTTGTTTATAAGTTATAAAATGCACTTCGTGTCCTCTACTAGCTAAGGCTATGCCTAATTCTGTTGCTACAACACCACTACCTCCAAAAGTTGGGTAACATACAATTGCTACTTTCATTTGCTCTTAATTTAACATTGTAATTACCAATAATTATTACTTAATTTTATTTGGCATTTTGATTTAATAAAATCCAACTTCCTTTTATGCACTTTATTCTTTTTTTTAAATTATAAAATTAAGACTATAAAGTAACCGTCATACTCTCATATCAAAATTAGTATTTAATTTATAATTGCGTCATAAATTGTTTGCTGAATTCTTGTTCTTAACCCGGATTTAACTAAAAGTGTGTTTGTAGCGGACGGATATGTTCTATTTGATAAAAAAACATAAACAATTTCTTTATCTGGATCCGCCCAAGTATAGGTTCCTGTAAATCCGCTATGTCCAAAACTCTTTCTAGATACACAACCGCAGGTTGGGCCACTTACTTTTAATTGAGGCTTGTCAAAACCCACGCCTCTTCGTACATCCTTATCACAAAAATAACAGGTATTAAATTTTTTTATTGTTCTAGAATTCAAATAGCTATTTCCGCCATAATATCCTCCTTGCAAATACATTTGCATAATCTTCGCTACATCGTTAGCATTGCTAAATAACCCAGCATGTCCTCCTATACCTCCTTGCATAGCCGCACCCATATCATGTACATAACCCTGCACTCTATCATACCTGTAATAATTATCTTCTTCTGATGGAACAATGTTTTTTTTATCAAATTTTTCCAAAGGATTAAAGCTTGTATAGTTAGCACCTAAATTTTTATAAAAAAAATTGTTAGCTAGCTTATCTAAGCTAGAGCCATAGGTATCTTCAATGTATTTTTTTAGCACATAATATGCTACATCACTATATCTATATCGATTCGGTTTTAAACTTTGCCTACCAATTCTATTATAGATAGAATCTTTATAAGCATCGGTTAAGTATAACTTATCGGTTACTTTAATAGAAAAACCATTGGTTTTTTTGGTTCTATAAAATTCTGATGAAGGTTTTTTCTTTTTATCCAATGTACTGGCATAAAAAGCAATCCAAGCGGGCAATCTACCATAATGAGACATTGCTTTTAATACTGTTACGTCTTTTAATTTTGAATTTTTGTACGCAGGTACCATATCACTAAAAGAAGTATTTAAGGTTATCTTACTCTCTTGCTCCATTTTCATTATCATTGGCAAGGTTGCCAATATCTTTGTAACAGATGCTAAATCGTATATATGCTCCTTGGTTATTTTTTCCTTTGAAGTGTAGGTAGGTTTTCCAAATGCTTTATGATAAATTACTTTTCCTTTTCTTGCTATTAAAACCTGAGCCCCTGGATACATTAATGAATCAATGCCATTTTGCACTAAAACATCTACTGCTTTCAATTTTTCTGAGCTTAATCCTACTCGTTCAGGAAAGCTATACCCTAGCCTTTGTATTGATTTTAAATTGATGCTTGTATTTACTGGAAAATCAGTTTTTATACTTACAGGCAATATTCCTTTAGAAGCTACCGCTCCAAAAAGTGCTTGTGCAGCCTTTTCTTGTCCTATTTTGCTATTTTGATACGCAACTACAACACAATCTATAGCATCAAAAGAAGCTATATCCAGTAATGCATATGGCTTAGCAAACACTGTTAATATTACGTTAGAACTTTGGTCATTAGCTATTTCTTGTAACCACGAAAGTTCGTTTTTAGAGAATTTATAAGATTTCCAAGGACTTTCATCACTTTTATGAAAACCTACAATAATAAGATTATAGCCTGCTAATTTATGCTTTACAACTTCAATATTATTCCCTATTATTTCTGTAACAGATGCATATTTTTTTAATTCTTTTACAAATGGGGTATTAGTTGCATCTCCCAATTTTACATACGCTATTTTCTTATTTTGCAACTTTGTTATAGGTAGTAAAGAAAATTTATTTTTTACAACGGTAATAGCACTCTCAATGGCTTCTTCATAAATTAAATTGTTCTCCAAGGTATTTAAATCCTCATAGAGCTTTTCTTTTTTTATAGATGTGTATTTATGTAAATCTACTTTGTATTTGGCTTGTAAAATCTTCTTAACAGAATACGCTAAGCGTTCATCTGTTATAATTCCATAATCATATGCTTCTACAATTTTAGCTTTTGCTTTTTCAACGTTTATTGGCATTAATAAGATATCATTTCCTGCTAAAAAGGCCGTTAATTCTACTTCTCCTTCTTTTGTTACACTAGGAACTCCTTTCATATTTAACGCATCTGTAAATACCAGACCTTTATACTGTAGTTCCTTTTTAAGAAGATTTGTTATAATGTTTTCTGATAATGATGATGGGTAATTTATTCTGGATTCTAAACTTGGTATATTTAAATGTGCCACCATTACACTTGCAAGTCCTTCTTTTATCAATTTCTTAAAAGGATAAAGCTCAACGCTATCTATACGTTGCTGCGTAAAATTAATTAGCGGAAGTGTTAAATGAGAATCTACCGCTGTATCTCCGTGTCCTGGAAAATGCTTTCCACTAGATAAAACCCCTGCTTTATGAATTCCTTTCATAAAGGCTATACCTTTTTGAGCTACATTCTCTTTATTTTCTCCGAAAGAACGATTCCCTATAATTGGATTGTTTGGGTTTGTATTTATGTCTATGTCTGGCGCAAAATTTATGTGTACTCCCATTCTCTTTGCATGCAATCCTATTTGATGCCCCACTTTTTCTACAACCGAATTATCTTTAATTGCTCCTAAAGTCATATTCCAAGGAAAAGCATAGGTAGAATCTAAGCGCATTGCCAAACCCCATTCAGCATCCATACCTATAAGCAATGGTATTTTTGATATTGATTGATAGTCGTTGGTTAACGCTGCCTGGCGAACGGGACCTCCTTTAGAAAAAATTACCCCGCCAATTTTATGGTCTTTAATAAGCGTTTTTATCTTATCTGTGACTAATTTTGATTGATTGGAGGCTACACTTACCATAAATAACTGACCTATTTTCTCATCTAAAGACATAGCATCATAAGTAGTATTTACCCATTTTTGCTGAGCAATACTATCTTTTACAATTAACGGATTAGATTGTGCTACTGCAAATACTATTGTAAATAAAAAGAAAAAAAGAAATGATTTTAATCGCATAAAAAAGAGTCTATATAAGTAACTACGAACACCTAATATTATTGTAATTATACAAATAGAGTGCCAAAATAAAGCGATAAGAATTTAATACGTGCTTAGATTAGTACCTAGACAACCATGAAACGACTATGCCAGCTTTCTCCGGCTGGTACTTCCCAATGGTTTAAATATTCTTGTTTATTGGTAACCAAGTTGTTAAAAACGATTGTTTTCTTTGAGACTGATTTGTTTTTAGCCATCTTCTTAAAATCTACAAGTGTTTTATAGGCAACGTACTCTCCTTGCTTGTATGAAACATTCATTTTATCTAATAAATCTATTCTATATTTTTGTTCTAAACCTAGTATAAAACGCACCGATGTATCTATAGAACAGCCTGTTGCTCCTGTAGTTGTTTGATCTATGGCAATGGTAATAAAGCGATTGTATTTTATATCATAGCCCGCTTTTAGATCACTTCCGTGGGCTGTCCATTCTTTTATAAATTCATTTAAACTATTTTTTACCTCTTCTAATTCTTCTGCATTAAAACTTCTACTTGCTTGGTATACCCAAACTCGTGATGTATTTGGTAACGTATCAAAATGTACTAGCATAATTGTTGTTTGGTTGTAAGTGTTGTATGTTAAATTAGATATACTTTTAGAATGTGTTTTTTATTTTTGATTCTATTTAATTAACACATCAACAAATAAGCTTTTCTTAGTTTATAAATCTTGTGCTTTTGCTATAAGTTCTGCTATATCCATTACAGCTACAGATGCTTCTTTTTCTTTATTTTTAACACCATCTGTCATCATGGTATTGCAAAAAGGACATCCTGCTGCTATAATTTCTGGTTTTGTTTCTAAAGCTTGTTCTGTACGTTCGATATTCACGTCTTTATCCCCTTTTTCTGGTTCTTTAAACATTTGAGCGCCTCCTGCTCCACAACACAACCCTTTTTTCTTGCAGTTTTTCATTTCTACAAGTTCTGCATCTAACTTTTTAATTAATTCTCTAGGAGCTTCATATACATTATTTGCTCTCCCTAGGTAGCATGGATCATGATAGGTAATTCGTTTACCTTTATACAGACCTCCTTCTAAGGACATTCTACCTTCTTCTAGTAGTTGTTTTAAAAACTGAGTATGATGCACTACTTCATAGGAACCACCGAGTCCTGGATATTCATTCTTAATGGTATTAAAGCAATGCGGACATGCGGTAACTACCTTTTTTATTCCGTAGCTATTCATTACTTCTATATTGGTAACTGCTTGCATTTGGAACAGGAATTCGTTTCCTGAACGTTTTGCAGGGTCTCCAGTACAGCTTTCTTCGGTCCCTAAAACAGCAAAACTAATATTTGCTTTATTTAGTATTTTCACAAAAGCCTTAGTTATTTTTTTTGCTCTGTCATCAAAACTACCTGCACACCCCACCCAAAATAAAACTTCTGGTTGTTTTCCTGCTGCTGATAGTTCTGCCATTGTAGGCACTTTTAATTCATTACTCATAAGTCCGTACTTTATGATTCGTCTTTCCAGTTTAGCCTATCCATTTGATTAAAAGGCCATGGAGCTCCATTATTTTCTATATTACCCATCATATTATTTAAGTCTGATGGTGCTGCAGATTCTTCCATTACCAAATACCTACGCATATCCATAATAATAGAAAGTGGGTCTATACTTATTGGGCAGGCTTCTACACATGCATTGCAAGATGTACATGCCCACAACTCTTCATTTGTTATATAATCTCCTAATAATTGTTTTCCATCAGCTATATAACTTCCTTTATTAGCTTCTATATTTTTACCCACTTCTTGCAATCTATCACGGGTATCCATCATTATTTTTCGTGGGGATAATTTCTTACCTGTTTGGTTGGCAGGACACTCACTCGTACAACGACCGCATTCTGTACAAGTATATGCATTTAATAACTGTACCCAATTTAAATCTGTTACGTCTGATGCTCCAAATTTTTCTGGCTCTGATGCATCCTCTGCGGGTGCCGCATAAGGGTCCGCCTCAGGATCCATCATTAACATCACCTCTTTGGTTACTGCATCTAAATTATCTAATTCTCCTTTTGGTTTTAATTTACCATAGTAGGTATTTGGAAACGCTAATAATATATGTAAGTGCTTGGAGTAGTATAAATAGTTTAAAAAACATAAAATACCTACTATATGCAACCACCATGCTGTTCTTTCTAAGATTACTAAATTAGAAATTGACATTCCGTCTAATAAAGGTGTTAGAAATTGACTTATAGGAAATGCGCCTGCTTTTGTGTAATGTGCTGCTCCTAAGTTTTGTAATTGATAATCTGCACCATTCATTACTAAAAAAAGCGTCATTAAAATTACTTCAAAATATAAAATAAGATTGGCGTCCATCTTTGGCCAACCTTTCATTTCTGGCTTTATAAAACGTTTAATACGTATTACATTTCTTCGTATCCAAAAAACAACAATTCCAATAATTACTAACACGGCCAATATTTCAAAAGTGCCTATTAAAAAATTATAGACAGCTCCTAAAGGGGCAAATATTCTATGTGTACCAAAAAGCCCATCAATAATAATTTCTACTACTTCTATATTGATGATAATAAATCCTAGATATACTATTATATGAAAAAAACCTGCTACTGGTCTCACAACCATCTTTGTTTGCCCAAGGGCAATTTTAGCCATATTTTTCCAGCGTTGTGATTTGTTATCATTAACATCCACATCTTTACCTAATTTTATGTTTCGGAGTAAACATTTAACATTTTTTACAAAGAAACCAATACTTGCAACTAAAGTTATAAAGAAAATTATGTTCGGAATATAGTTCATATATTATTTTTCTGTCTTTTCGGCTGGGTCGTTTTCAGGAAGGTCATATTCTTTTTGCTTTTTTCCAAAAACCGATACGTTTACATAACGCTTAGGGTTTAAACGAAAATCTTGTAGTAATAAGTCTAGTTCTTTTGATGCATCTGTTAGGTTAACATACAATTTTTCATCGTTCATTAATTTTCCTAGAGTACCATCTCCTTTTTCTATTTTATCTAATAGAGTATCTAAGTTCCCTACTGTAGATTCTAACTTTTTTAAGGTACTTCCTAAACCTGCATTGTTTATAGAATCTGATAATTTTGAAAAATTATCTGTAATTTTACTCATATTTTGTATAGAATTACCTAAACTTTCTTTATTATTATTTAGCAGACTATTTAAAGCTACAGCACTTCCTTTAAAGCTATTCATTACTAAATTAAGATTACTTATTGTCTCACGTAAATCTTTTTTTGCATTTACATCTAGTATCTCATTAAAATTTACAAGCAATGAATCGGCATTTGAAACTGCTCCTTCAATTTTCATTTTTAATGGCCCTAATTGCTGTTGCACCAAATCTGTAAGTCCAGACTTTGTTTGGGTATTAAGAGTATCTTTTGATTGTGCTTCTGGTGCGCCATCAAAAACAGGTTTAATTTCTATACCTTTTCCTCCTAAAATACCTGTATCATACAATTCTGCTTTACTATTTTCAGAAAATACAAAACTATTTTCTACAGAGAACGTAACTAAGAGGTTTCCCTTTGTGTCTTTAAATCGTATGTCTTGTACTTTTCCAACTGTTAAACCATTTATGGTTACAGGTGTTCCTACTTGTAATCCTCCTACATGATTATAAACTGCGTAAAAAGTTTTATTATTATCAAATATTGAGGTAGACTTTAAGTAGCTAAAACCTAAAATAAATAATAAAATTCCGCCAATTACAATAATACCTGTTTTAATTTCTCTGGATATTTTCAAAAGAATAGTTTTTTAGGTTCTAAACAAAATTAGAAATATTTTTTTTAAGATGTATGTTATTCTGACACGTATTTGAGCGCTTCGGTTATTGGAATGCGTTTCCCATCTTTATAAGCTACTATATATGAGGTTGTATAGCCTTTTATATCGGCATTAGATTTTAACAATTTAGCTTGCGTATAAGATGTTGTATTCCCATATAAATACCTATAAAAGTTTTTATATGGTTCTTTAGATAACCTATTTAATCCTTTAAAATTACCTGGTGTTAAATTTATTTTTTTTGAACTTGCCACTATTTGTACTTTAAAAACAATGGCTGTGTTTTCAACTACTGGTTTAACTTCCTCTTTTTTAGCTATTGGTAGCGGTTTATTTATAGGTTTTTGTTTTTCTATATTAACAATTTTCACTGGAGGCACCTCTTCTAATATTGTTTCTTCTATTACTTTTTCTTGTGCTACTTCTTTTTTTGGTTCTTTTTTTATGATTTTTAATTCCTCTTTCTCTACAGAAGAGGCTGGTTTCTTTTTAACAGCAACCGTTTTAACTTCTTTATTAATGATTTTATTTGAAGTTAATGACTCTTTATAACTTAAAATAGCATCTGCTATTGCATTTCCCATTTCTGATTGTCCGTTCCCTGAATTTAAATAAGCTCCTTCATTTTTATTGGTAAGAAAACCAGCTTCTACTAAAACACTTGGCATAAATGTTTGATGCAAAACAATAAAACCTGCTTGTTTTACCTTTCTGTCGGTTCTTTTTAATTTACCTGAAAAATTATTTTGAATTTCTTTTGCTAAAAAAATACTTTGGTTTAAGAATTCCTCTTGCATAATTGTTAATCCAATTACAGATTCTGGAGAATTAATATCATATTCTGCATATCTACTCTCATAATCATCTTCTAAATAAATAGCAGAATTTTCTTTCTTAGCAATGTCAAAATTTTGTTTATTGGCATGTAATCCTAATACAAAAGTTCCTGCACCATGCGCGTCTGAAGTATGTGAATCACAATGCACAGATACAAACAAGTCTGCATTAGCCTTGTTTGCTATTTCTCCTCTAACATACAAATCTACAAAAGTATCGTCTTTTCTTGTGTATATTACTTTTATATTTTTATCCTTAGAAAGAATTTCACCAACTTTAAGAACAATATTTAATGCTATATTTTTTTCTAAATAACCATTTCCTAAATTTCCTGGATCATGCCCTCCATGCCCTGCGTCTAAAACAACTACAAAAGTATTATCCTCTAATTTTTCCCAACTATTTTCTGTAAAGGAAAACAAAATCCCAATTGACATTAAAAAAAATATAAAATAATATTGTTTCTTTTTCATAAAATTACGCTAGATTAAATCTTTAAATAAATGGTTAAATTTATTGTAATGTCCTATATATAGAACAAAAAATATGTGTATGTTTGGCTTCGTAAAACAAGACCTCTTAATTACAAAAATAGGATATATAGCATTGCAATCAAATAAACAGCATCTACTTTTAATTTTTCTACTATTTATAGTAGCTACGCCTCTATTCTCTCAAGAAGACTCTTTGCATGAACTTCCTGTAACTATTGTTCATGATAGTCCTTTACCTATAAAAATATTTAAGGATACAATAATTGCACCAAATATTCCGATTTCTTTTTCTAGTGAAATTGTAACAGATTCTATCTCAAAGGATTCTTTAAACAAAAAGCAACCTCTACTATTAGATCAAATAAAATACAAAGCTTTAGATTATGCTAAATTAAGTCAGAAAGATAAAAAAATATATTTATATAATAACGCTGAAATCTATTATCAAGATACCGAACTAAAAGCAGGTGTTATTGTTATGGATTATGTTAAGAATGAAGTTTATGCTGGTAGGTTAAAGGATTCTACAGGTGTTTATTCACAAACTCCTTACTTTAAACAGGGGACTAATGAAATAAGACCAGACTCTATTCGCTTTAATTTTGATAGTCAGAAAGCTCTTATTTGGAATTCCAGAACAGAACAACAAGCTGGACTGGGAAGTTTAGGAAGTGATTCTATGAAGGTATATGCAGATATTACAAAGAAGGAAAACGATTCTGTTTATTTTCTACATGAAGGCAAGTTAACCACCTCGAAAGATACTGTAAATCCTGATTATTACATAAGAATACGAAAAGCAAAATTTATCCCAAAAAAGAAAATAATCGCTGGCTACAGTAATATATATATTGAAGATGTTCCTACACCAATTGCATTACCTTTTGCTTATTTTCCGCTAACCGTTGGCAGAACCGCTGGACTTATTATGCCAACTTTTGGTAATGATCCCAGAAGGGGTTATTTTCTTCAGAACGGTGGTTACTACGTACCTATTAATGATAATGTAGATTTAAATTTAACAGGAGATTTTTATACGAATGGTAGTTACGGGTTTAGAACAGAATCTGTGTATATAAAAAGGTATAAATATAGGGGAAATGTTAATTTTAATTTTGAAAATATAATTACGAGTCAAAAAGGATTTAGTGATTATTTTAGAAGTACTTCATATCAAATACGTATTTCCCATTCTCAAGACCCAAAATCAAATCCAAACTCTAGATTGTCTGCATCTATAAACTTAGGAAGTAACAATGTTTTTTCTAATTCACTAAACCAAATAAACACGCCTAACAGGCTAAATAACAATCTATCATCATCTATATCATATTCAAAAACTTTTCCTGCTTATCCGTCTGTAAACTTAAGTTTAACTGCTACACACAATCAAAATATTAGTGGGGATAATGCAAATGACACAAGTATTGAAAACATTAATTTGACGCTTCCTACTTTAACCGCAAATATGGAACGTATTTTTCCATTTGCAAAAAGGGAAGGCATAAAGAAGGGTGTCATTCAAAATATTAATTTCCAATACGATTTTAACGCTAGTAATACTATTAAGACTTCTCAGGATGATTTTTTAAGTAGCAAAATGTTTGATAATGCTAAAATTGGTGCAAAACATAGAATTCCCATAAGTACAAACTTAAAAGTAGCCAAATATTTTAGTGTAAGCTTAGGCGGTAATTATGAAGAGAATTGGACATTAGAAACTTTCAGAAAACGATTTGATAATGACCAAAATGAAGTTGTAAGAGATACTATTAAAGGTTTTGATCGCTTTAACAAATATAGCTTTAACACTAGTATCTCTACTAATATTTATGGTACATTTGATCGCGGAGAAGACAAAAAAATACAAGCCATACGCCATGTAATGCGTCCATCCATGAGCTACAGCTACACGCCTTCTTTTGAACAATTTTATGACACCTATTCTGATGCTAATAGTAATGATGTACAATACAGTAGGTTTGAAGGAACATTAAATGGAGCTCCTAGTTTAAACAAGTCTAACTCTTTAAGTTTCTCTTTAGCCAATACTTTAGAAGCTAAAATTAGATCTAAAGATTCCACAGATTTAGAACCAAAAAAAATATCTATACTTAAAAACTTAAATCTTTCTAGTGGCTATAATTTTGAATCTGATTCTTTTAAAATAAGTCCCTTAAGGGTTAGTGGGGGAACGGCTATTTTTAAAGAAAAAATGGGTATAAATTTCTCTGCAAACTTAGACCCTTATGCAATTGATAATAATGGAACTAGAATAAATACTTTTAATATAGATAACGGAGGAAGTTTATTTAGGTTAACAAATGCATCTGCAAATACAAGCTACTCTTTTAGCAGTAAAGATTTTGATAAAAGTGCTAAAAAAGAAAATAATGATACCAATAATAACTCAGCTGCTAGTGGCGGCAGGGCTGATGACCTTTTTGGAACTGCCGATAATTTTAGCGACCGCAGAAGTCGTAACGAAGAGAAGGAAGAAGAAACAACAGATAAAGAAGCGCTAATCTATAAAAATAGGCTTCCTTGGGATTTGCAACTAGCCTATACTGTAAGCTATAGCAATGCCAGAAGGCAAAATGAAATTAGCAATCATTCTTTAATGTTTTCTGGAAACATAGAATTAACTCCTAAATGGAAAGTAGGTGGCTCTTCTGGCTATGATTTTAAAGGAAAAGGTTTTACCTATACACAACTACGTTTTGAAAGAGATTTGGATAGTTTTAGAATAAACTTTAACTGGACTCCTTTTGGTAGGAATGAAAGCTGGTATTTCTTTATTGGAATAAAAAGCTCTATCCTTAGCGACTTAAAATGGGAAAACAGAAATCAGCCACGAAGAAGATAATGGAATACTTAGTGCACTTAGTATAAATAGGTTAATTATGAATTATTTTTTAAACACATAATACTTATAAGAACAAATAAACTAACTTCATTTCTAAAACCAAAGCTTAGGTTACAAGTTAAAAACAAAGTTTTATTTTTTCCTAATCATACTTTAAACACTACTATTGACTAACGTTTTAATACTAGCAAAATGAAAAAAATAATAAACACATCAAATGCTCCTGCTCCAATAGGTCCTTATAATCAGGCAATTTTAACTGGAAATACATTATATATATCTGGCCAAATACCAATTAATCCTAAAACGGGGAAATTAATAGTAGGAACTATTAAAGAAGAGACCAAACAGTCTATGGAAAACCTAAAGGCAATTCTTATCGAGGCAGAAATGACATTTGAAAACGTTGTAAAGTCTTCCATATTTGTGAAAGACATGCATCAATTTACAGAAATTAATGAAGTTTACGGAAGCTACTTTAATGTTGAAACTGCCCCCGCAAGAGAGACAGTAGAAGTTGCTAATTTACCAAAATTTGTAAGTGTAGAAATTTCAATGATTGCCGTAAAATAATAAGCAATGAGTTATAGCTTGTTAGTATGATACGTTACCAAACCATCTATTGGTCTTCTAACAAAATTACCTACTTTATATCCCAATTCTTCTGCTACTTCTTTTATTTCTTCTTGAGAAAAATAAGCTACAGAACCAGCAAAATGAACCGGTACACTTTTTAATTCTTCTTTAAATTGAAGAATCATGTTTCTAGAAAATTCTCTTATACCTTCTTTTATAACTTCTTTTATATAGGGAACATCTTTATGAGAAAACATAAACTTTGCAAAAGATGCTAAGTAAGCATTTGGATTTTCTTTTTTATATAGATTGTACTTTATTACATCAGCCTCCAAATTAAACTCCTCTTCAAAAAGTTCTCGAAGTTTTTTTGGCATGTGCTTAAAGTAATATCCTTTTATAAGCTGTTTACCGTAATAATTACCACTAGCATCATCCATTAATGTATACCCTAAAGATAATACTCGCTGGTGTAATTTATAACCATCATAATAGGAACAATTAGAACCTGTACCCATAATGCATACTACTGCAGATTCTGTTTCATTATTAATTGAAGAATAAACTGCTGCTAATGTATCTTCCTCTACCACAATTTCTTTAGCATTAGAAAAAATAGAATTTAAAACTCCTGCTAAAGATTTTTTTGGTATTTGGGTACCACAACCAGCACCGTAAAAATAAACATGAGAAACTTTTTCTTTATTTTCTATAAGCACATTACTAGCACTAATTCTTTCTGTTAATTCTTTTACGGAAAGAATCGCAGGGTTTAAACCTTCTGTTCTTATTTTATCAAACAATTGGTTTCCATCACTATCTACCGCAATCCAATCACACTTAGTAGAACCACTATCAACAATTAGTATCATATGCTATACTTTGTTAAAAAACCCTAAAAACAAATAAAAATTTGCTTTTAGGATTTTGTATTATTTACTCTAAATTATAATTTTGAAACGTGCTGAGTTAAATCTAACATTTTGTTAGAGAAACCTGCTTCGTTATCATACCAAGATATTAACTTAAAGAATTTAGAATTTAATTCGATTCCTGCACCGGCATCAAAAATACTGGTTCTAGCATCTCCAATAAAATCTTGTGAAACTACTGCCTCTTCAGTATATCCTAAAACACCTGCTAATTCTCCTTCTGAAGCCGCTTTAAAAGCTTTTTTAACTTCTTCGTAAGATGTTTCTTTTTCTAATTTCACGGTTAAATCTACAACAGATACATCTGCAGTAGGAACTCTAAATGCCATACCAGTAAGCTTTCCTTCTAACGCAGGAATAACTTTCGTTACTGCTTTAGCAGCGCCAGTAGATGCTGGTATAATATTTAACATTGCACTTCTACCACCTCTCCAGTCTTTTCTAGAAGGACCATCTACTGTCATTTGAGTAGCGGTTGTAGCATGTACTGTTGTCATTAAAGCTTCTTCGATACCAAAGTTATCGTTTAACACTTTAGCTAAAGGAGCTAAGCAGTTAGTTGTACAAGATGCATTAGAAACAATTGTATCTGATGCTTTTACATCTTTATGATTAACACCCATTACAAACATTGGCGCATCTTTAGAAGGCGCAGATATAACAACTTTCTTAGCACCACCATCAATATGGTATTGAGCTGTTTCTAATGTTGTAAAGATACCCGTACATTCAGCAACAATAGTTGCTCCTACTTCATCCCACTTACAGTTTTTTGGATCTCTTTCTGCTGTAATACGTACTACTTTACCATTTACAACTAAGTGACCGTCTTTTACATCTACAGTTCCATCAAATTTTCCATGAACAGAATCGTATTTTAATAAATATGCAAGATGCTCTACATCTAATAAATCGTTGATTGCAACAACATCTACATCTCCTCTTTTTACACTTGTTCTAAAAACTAATCTTCCAATTCTTCCGAATCCGTTAATTCCTATTTTTAAATTTGACATTTTATTTTATTTATGATTAAAATTATGTGGACATTATATCTGAAACTCTAATGAGTTCTTTGTCTATTTTTGTGTGACCTTTTATTGCTTCACTTATTGGTGTCAAAGTTATGTTATTATCTTGTATTCCCACCATAAGTGTAGATTTTCCTTCCAATAAAGCTTCTACTGCCCTCACACCCATTCTACTCGCTAATACGCGATCAAAACAAGATGGTGCTCCTCCTCTTTGCATGTGTCCTAAAACAGATACACGCACATCATACTTAGGAATGTGCTCTTCTACATATTCTTTTAGCTGAAAAACATTTTTACCTGCTGTATTTTCTCCTTCTGCTACGACTACAATACTTGACGACTTCCCTGAAGCCTCACTGCGTTCCAACGATTCTAGTAAGCGCTCTAAACCTAAATTTTCTTCTGGAATTAATATTTCCTCTGCTCCTGCTCCTACTCCTGCATTTAATGCAATGTGTCCCACATCTCTTCCCATTACCTCTACAAAAAAAAGCCTATTATGCGAACTAGCCGTGTCTCTAATTTTGTCAATAGATTCTACTACAGTATTTAGAGCAGTATCAAAACCAAGTGTATAGGTGGTGCCAAAAATATCATTATCTATGGTTCCTGGAATTCCAATAATTGGAATATTATACTCTTTATTAAAAAACATGGCTCCAGTAAAACTACCATCACCACCAATAACTACAAGTCCGTCTATGCCTTCTGAAACTAATTGATCGTGAGCTTTTTTTCTACCTTCTGATGTTCTAAAGTCCGAACATCTTGCCGATTTTAGGATGGTCCCTCCTTTATTTATGATATTATTTACACTACGTGCATCCATATCTATAAAATCACCTTCTATCATACCCTGATATCCTCTATAAATACCAACACATTTTATTTCCATATAGGCACAAGTACGAACTACAGACCTTATTGCAGCGTTCATTCCAGGAGAATCCCCTCCTGATGTAAAAACGCCTATTTTGTTTATTTTAGAAATCATTGTCATTTTAAAAGTGCAAAATTAACAAACTTATTTCAATAAAAAGAATACATATAGTCTTTACTTTAGCTTACAAAAAAACTCTATCGTTTTCGTTACTTTTTTAGGTAAATAAGTGAAAAATAAAACAAATTTTAAATAATGTAATTACTTAGTTCTTTGAAGAAAACTTTATTAAATCATCTTCTCCCATAGAACCCTCTGTTGCATTTTTTTTATTTGGCAAAGATTTTTCTTTTTCACTAAATATCTTACGTATTAATTCTTTAAAATTGTTAAAATCTACTTCATAAGAAAGACCTACTCCTTGTGTATATCCTTGATTTTCGGCTAAAAATTGTTGAATTTCATTTTCTCTATTAAATATTTTAGCACTTAATGTTCCTTTTTCATTCAATAAAATCTCTACCTCAACATCTCCTGCAACTACCGTCTCACTAACACCTCCAACGGGCACCCCTAGCTTACCATTTATAAGTATGCGATCACTTATTTTTGTAGATACGGTTACCCCTAATCTATTTTCTGTTTGAATATCTGCATCAGTATTTACATCTCCTTGTTCATATGAAAGTCCAAAATCAAACTTATCGTTTTCTCCTCCTAAAACTTGATTTAACAAGCCTGAGGCTGTTTGCAGCAAATTACCTGTTACTGCTTGTTGACTTATACCTGTTCCTTCATTCACAAAAGTACCTTGTGCTAATAAAAAAAACGCATTTCTTTCTTCTACGGTTGGATCTTGCAATTTGTATTCTAATTCTGATTTTACAACTGAATTTGTTCCAGGGAAATCTATATTAAAAGCAATTGTAGGCTGCTCCAACTCCCCCTCTAAACGCACTACTACATCTGTAGGGATACGTTTGGTGTACCCGTTGTTATCCAGTAATGGCGCTGGATTGGCGTTTAAGGAATAAATTGCCTCCATATTTAATCGTGCTTTTAATGGATCTCCTTCCCAAACTACTGTACCTCCAGGTTTCACCTCAAAAGTTTTATCTATTACCCCTCCAAATTTGTGATTGTATTTTCCTGTAACAGTAACAAACTCTCCATACATATTAAACTTACCTCTTGTATTTATCTCAATTAACAAGATACCTTCCCCAGTACCTTTTAACGAACTCTTGGTATTTTGGTCTACCACTATTTCTACTTCTGCTTCTGGTGTAACAGCCAAATCAAACATTAACTCTAGGCCTTGGTAGTCCTCTAGGACACGTTGTTGTTCTATTGTTTTAACATCGCCCTTTTCAATAAAATTAATAAATGAATAATCCCCAATACTAGCCACATCACTTATGGGTATCTTTAATGATGTTCCTCTAGCTGTAGCCCCATCTACTGTTATATTTAATGCTTTTGTAGCCCCATAAATTCTACCAGTTCCATTTAAAAAACCTTGCCCGTAATACAATGCTTCTTCTTCATAGTCTGTGTTTAATATAAGAAAACGGTCATTATTTGTATCTACATTTAAATCTAAACTCCATTTATCAAACGCTTTATGGCTAATTGTACCGTCTAAACTAGCTGTTGTATTCTCTGCAATATCTGTTAATTCTATATTTTCAAAGCTAAATGTTTGGTTGTACAATCGTACTCTAGAACTTGGTCCAAAACTATAATCTACATTTAGATAAGGTACTGCTATTCCTGCATTATCAAGTGTTAACAAACCATTTATTTCTGGGGTTGCTATTTCTCCATTTATTTGGACACTACCATTTATTTCTCCTCTAATATTAGAAATCACACCTTTTCCTAGGGGGCTAAATGGTTCCAAACTAAAATTTTTAAAATTAACTAATAAATCTGCAATTGGTTTATTGTTTTTAATTGCCACATTTCCTAAAACTCCAAATTTTTCGATGTTATTATCTGTTATTTGTGCATTAACTACAAAATCTGATAAATCTTTATTACCAACTATCCCCATTGTTAAGTCTCCCAGTTGCAAATTATTTATTCCAAAATTTTTAACCTCTAGATTAGATGATGGCAAGTACACATTGTCTTTTTGTAATATATTTAGTGTTCCGTTTACCTGACCGCCTAATTTAAGACTGTCTATTTGTGGAGCTATCTTATGCAACGATACTATTTTAAATTCTAACCGAATATCTTTGTATGTAGAATCTGCAAGCTCTCCTCTTAAGCGTACTTGTTCTTCTACTTCATTATTCATTACAATTTCCTTAATAGTAATACTATCTAAAGTTTTATTAAAAATAACTTTGTTTTTATTATCACCTGCTTTGTTTAAAACCCACTTATTTCCTTTAAAGTTTATATCTGACCTCTTTAAGCCTATTACAGATTTATTATCCTTATTAAAGGTGTGGTAAAAATTTAGATTATAACTATCCTTAAAATTATTTCCTCCCTTAAATTCTGTTCTAAAAAACAAAGTATCTTTTAAAGTTGTATTTATTAAGTTAAAATCTTTAGCATCGTAATATTTTGTAGATACATCTTTTACAGACACATAGGTGTTAAACAAAGGGTTTTTGTTGTCTATTTTAACGTCTATATTACCAAGCTCGTTGCCAAATGCTTTAATATTTGGTGATTTAAATGTTAATTTAAAATCCCCTTCATCTGCTATTATGTTTCCTTTTATAAATGTTTTAGGATCAAACTTCACTTCTGGAAAAAATACGTCTACAATTTTATTATATATTTTAAAATTAAAAGCCAAACGTTGGCCTTCAGAAATTTTAAAAGGCTTGTAATTTGTATAAATACTTCCAATAGAATTCTGTACTAACCTACCCAATTCATTAACTTTAAACTCTCCTTTTAAATGACCTGTGATGATATCCGGAGAATTTATTTTTATGGTACGTATTGAATCGTTTTCGAAGGTGGAAGAAATTTTAAAGTCATCAAAAAAGTAAGTATCATTTTTATTCTGATAGCTTGTTTGAGTAAACTTAATATCACCAACTATATTATCTAGATTACTTCCAGAAATATCCATATTAATATCGCCTTTAAAAACAGAAATACTATCCGAAATAAAGTTTAGCTTTTTTAAATTAGCATAATCTACGGATGCTATAAAATTTAAATTGCTCTGGTTGTTACTAAAATCTGCCAACCCTTTAAAATTAAGCTTTAAATTATCATCCTTACTTAGCAAAGAACCATCAAACAACAGCTCTTTTAATATCCCAGAAACTTTTAAATTTTTATATTGATAGTTATTGTAATAAATTGAATACACTTCTCCTATAACTTCTGTATTTAGTGTTTCTAAAACCAACCCTTGCCCTTCTACATTAAAATCTAAGTTTGTTTTTCCTAGGTTTTTATCGTTGGTAACTTCTCCCAAGTCAAAATCTATAAACGAAACAAACCCACTATATGAAGCTGCATCTATATCATTAATATTCGTAATCTGTAAATCTGAATAACTATCCCCTATTGCTGTGTTTAAGTTTATTTTTGAATCTATTGAAGTCTCTGTAATTAAAGCATTTCCACGCATGGTAAATTGCCCTAATTTCTGAAATGATGATGGCAATGTTTTCCCTAAAATATTAGGCATAAGTGAGCGCAGTTGGTAATAACTAGTGCTTAGGTTTTTTATTTTTGCATTTAATACAAAAGGCTCCGATTTACTAAATAAATTTTTAAAATTAAAATTTCCTCGAATCCCTGTATTATCAGATTGTAAAAAAAGGTTTTCTGTATTTAAATCATTCAATACACCATCAACATCGGACGAGAAAGCTACTTTTTTTCCTTTTCCAAATTGATTGTACAACGTATTAACTTCATCTAAAGCTATTGTAGATTCATTAAAAGATGCACTTACTTTTACTTTATTTAAAAAATCTTTAAAATCTTTCCTATCATAATTAAAAGCCAGTTCGCCTTTAAGAAATGATAAGGGTGTTTTTATACTTAAAAAATTAAAAAGCATTTGTTGCTTTGTATAAGTGAACTCAGTTGCTAATTTATCTACAACCAGTCCACGCTTGCTCTTTAGTGATAATGCTTTGACTTTTACATTAACTTTGGGTCCTAAAATTTTCAAATCTGTAGCATCAATATTTAAACTAGTAAAATTTAATGTTTCTGGTTTTTTTAAATTCTCATTGATAAACTTAAACGTACTATTTAAAACTTGTACTTTAGATGATGACATAAAGAATTGTGGTCTCCCTAGTTCTGTGGGTTTTCTGGTGTCTAATTTATCAACAAAAATTTCTAAATTACTTTCGTGGTTTTCTTTATATGTTTTCAACTTAAAAATAAGTCCGTCTGCTTCAATATCACCAAACTCTATCTTTCCGTTTATTAAATTTCTAACGCTCAAAATAGACGTCGTAAGTCTGTCTACATAAAATAATGTATCTTTTTGGTAATCTTCTATATACACCCCTTTTAAAGCGGTATCCCAACTCAATAGAGATAATTTTAATCTAGCTACCGCTATATTAGTTCCATACTCCTTATTAATCCTACCTGTAGCGTAAGCCGCTAAACGCGTTTGAACAAATGGTAAAGACAAAACAAGGGTCGCAAAAACACTTATTAGAAAAAGTACTAATAGTGTTCTAATCAATATTTTTCTTAGTTTTTTGATAGCGCTTTATGTTTTACCTTTGTTTCTTTCAATTTTTATTCCAAACTTAAATGGAAAACGAACATATTTATATTCTTGCTATAGAATCTTCTTGCGATGATACTTCTGCAGCCGTTTTATATAACAATAAAAAGCTTAGCAATGTGGTAGCTACGCAAAAAATACATGAAGAGTACGGGGGTGTTGTTCCCGAACTTGCCTCTAGAGCACACCAACAAAATATTGTCCCTGTAGTTTCCCAAGCATTAGCAAAGGCAAATATCGATAAAAAACAGTTATCCGCCATAGCTTTTACACGTGGACCTGGACTAATGGGTTCTTTATTAGTAGGTACGTCTTTTTCTAAGTCTTTGGCCTTGGGGTTAAATATTCCACTTATTGAAGTAAACCATATGCAGGCGCATATTCTAGCCCATTTTATAAGGGAAAAGGACAGTAAAATTCCTAATTTTCCTTTTTTAGCTATGACAATTAGTGGCGGACACACTCAAATAGTTTTAGTGAAAAATTATTTTGATATGGAAATTCTAGGTGAAACACTAGATGATGCTGTTGGTGAAGCTTTTGATAAAAGTGCTAAGATTCTTGGGCTTCCCTATCCTGGCGGACCTTTAATTGATAAATATGCACAATTAGGAAACCCTAAGGCTTTTCCTTTTCCAAAATCTAAAGTAGGCGACCTAAATTTTAGTTTTAGCGGATTAAAAACGAGTATTCTATATTTTATACAAAAGCAGGTAAAAGAAAACCCTAACTTTGTTACCGAAAATAGAAACGATATTTGTGCCTCTATACAATACACCATTATTAATATTTTAATGGATAAACTAAAAAAAGCAGTAAAACAAACAGGTGTAAAACAAATTGCAATTGGTGGTGGGGTTTCTGCTAATTCTGGTATTAGGAAAGCTTTAGTAGAGGGAGAAAAAAAATACGGATGGACTTCCTATATTCCAAAATTTGAATATTGCACAGATAATGCCGCTATGATTGGTATTGTAGGGTATTTAAAATACAAAGAAAAAAAATTTACAGACCAAAGTGTAACCGCTAAACCTAGATATGTTATTAGTTAGATGCTTCGGTTACGCTCTTCATAAGTAGACGCTGGACGCGAAAAATATTTTTAAGACTAAAATCAACAGAAAACGAATAAACATATCAACAGAAAAATATGCAACTCTTTTACAATCCTGATTTAGACAATATTACTACTCAGTTTATTTTTTCGTCGGAAGAAAGTAAGCATATTGTAAAAGCACTTCGAAAGAAAGAAGGTGATATATTAAACCTTACCAACGGAAAAGGTTATTTTTTTGAAGCTAAAATTTTAATTGCTGATGCCAGGAAATGTAAGGCTGAAATTATAGACACAACTAAAAAGCATCAAAAAGCACATTGGTTACATTTGGTAGTTGCACCTACTAAAATGAATGACCGTTTTGAATGGTTTTTAGAAAAAGCTACCGAAATTGGTGTACAGGAAATTACTCCAATTATTTGCGACCATTCCGAGCGAAAAATTGTAAAAATAGAACGCTTAGAAAAAGTGATTTCCTCTGCTATGAAACAATCACTCCAAGCATTCTTACCAAAATTAAATGCGCCTATTACTTTTAAAGAATACATAAACCAGCATAAAGAAGGTTTATTGTTTATTGCTCACTGTGAAGACGAAGAAAAGGTAGAATTAAAAAGGCGTGTTGCACCAGATAAAGATGTGACCGTACTTATTGGTCCAGAAGGGGATTTTTCTGCATCAGAAATTAAAATGGCGTATGATAATGGTTTTCTACCTGTATCATTAGGAGAAAATAGGTTACGCACAGAAACTGCAGCCATATTTGCTTGCACCACTGTAGCGCTTATAAATAATGGGTAAGCATATAGGAAACTCAATATATTTTTCTCTGATTTTTAAAAATGAGGGGAAATGCAGAACAACAATAAATAAAAATACCAAATTATCTTTCTAAGCTACTTTAATATTATAAATATTTAACCTGTAAGTATCATAATTCCTAAACTTACTAAAACTAATACTGTAATTATAATTTTTTTGAACATGATAATTATTACATTTGGAATACTATAATAGTTAAATCCAAAATGAAGCAACCTACAATAGCATTCCTTGTTTTAATTTTTTTTACAATTTGTCCTATTTTTTCGCAAAAAATCGGCATTATTAAATACAATGGTGGTGGAGATTGGTATGCTAACCCAACTGCTATCCCCAACCTTATAAATTTCTGCAATAGTACTATTGGCACAAAAATAAACCCAAAACCAGAAACCGTAGAAATAGGAAGCAGTGCTATTTTTCAGTATCCGTTCTTACACATGACAGGACATGGGAATGTTGTATTCTCTAACGAAGAGGTAGAAAACCTTAGAACCTATGTATTCTCTGGAGGTTTTTTACATATTGATGATAATTACGGTATGGAGCCTTACCTTAGAAAAGAGTTAATAAAAGCATTCCCTAATAACGAATTAATAGAATTGGGTACAGACCACCCTATTTTTTCTCAAAAATTTAAATTTCCGCAAGGGTTACCAAAAATTCATGAGCACGATGGTAAAAGACCGCAGGCACTTGGTATCTTTAATGAAAATAGATTAGTGTTACTTTTTACGTATGAATCTGATTTAGGAGACGGTTGGGAAGATGCTTCAATACACAACGACCCAGAAGAAGTACGATTAAAAGCGTTACAAATGGGTGCTAACATTATAGAATACGCATTTAAAAACTAAAAAAATATGACATCAAAAAATATCTCTAACGGTATTATAAGAGCCATAGGTATAATTATAGGTATTCTAATTTTATTATACTTTCTATATAAAATACAATCTGTACTAATCTATTTAGCCATTGCAGCCATTATAGCATTAATTGGAAGACCAATTGTATTGTTTTTAAGAAGAAAATTTAAATTTCCTAACATATTAGCCGTATTAACTACCATGCTGCTATTAATAGGAATTATAGCTGGTATTATTGCGCTGTTTGTTCCCCTAGTTATACAACAAGGACATAACTTATCCTTATTAGATATAGATTCTTTACAAGGAAATGTAGAAAAGCTTTACCAACAAATAACCAATTATTTAGGAATTACTTCAGCGAAAATAGAAAAAGATATTATAGACTCTAACTTTCTTTCAGAAATAGATTTTGGGTTCATACCCAACTTTCTTAACTCATTAGTAGGTATTTTAGGAAGCTTAAGCATAGGACTTTTTTCTGTTTTATTTATTACTTTTTTCTTCCTAAAAGACAGTAAATTATTTGAAGATGGTGTCCTCATTTTTGTTCCCAAGGGAAAAGAATCTAGGCTACAAAAATCCATGGAAACCATTAAAAACTTGCTCTCCAGGTATTTTATAGGGTTGGTTTTTCAAATACTTATTTTATTTGTAATCTATACACTAGTTTTATCCATATTTGGAGTACAAAACTCCATTGTTATCGCTTTCCTATGCGCATTACTAAACCTAATACCCTATATAGGACCATTAATAGGAGGTGTAGTAATGATTATATTAACTATGACGAGTAATATAGATGCCGATTTTAGTTCTGTCATATTACCAAAAACTACCTACGTTATTATTGGTTTTATTATAGGACAGCTCATAGATAACTTTTTATCGCAACCACTCATATTTTCTAACAGTGTAAAATCGCACCCATTAGAGATATTCTTGGTTATTATTATTGGTGGTTTACTTTTTGGTATTACAGGAATGATTATAGCTGTACCTGGTTATACGGCGCTAAAAGTAATTTTAAAAGAGTTTTTATCAGATAATAAAATCGTGAAATCATTAACTAAGAATATATAATAGTACATTTTGAATAAAAATATATTACATGCTGATGTTCAAAGTTTTATAACTAACAATTTAAATACCGATGTTGTTTCCGTACTTCTGAAAAAAATAACATTTAAGGGGGTTACAACCAAAGAATTAGTAGAACAGCTTGAAGCAAAGAAAAAATGCAAAGAAAAGCTTCCTACGTGGTTCAATTTATCTGCTATTTATTTTCCCAATAAACTAAATATAGAACAAACATCTTCTGAAGTTACTGCCGCATACAAGGCAAAAATTGTAACCGGAGATACATTAATAGATATTACTGGAGGCTTTGGAATAGACTCTTATTTTTTTAGCGAACAAATACAACATGTTACTCATTGTGAGATTAATGAGAATTTATCTAAAACTGCTTCCTATAATTTTGAGATTCTAAAAGCTAATAATATAAAAACCTATGCAGAAAGTGGCTTGGAAGTATTAAAAAATAGAACCATTTTTTTTGATTGGATTTATATAGACCCTTCTCGTAGGAACGATGTAAAAGGGAAAGTATTTTTATTGGCAGATTGCCTTCCAAATGTACCAGAGCATTTACCATTCTTATTTAAAAAAACAAACCAAATTCTCATTAAAACCTCTCCCCTGTTAGATTTTTCTATTGGAATTAATGAGTTGCAATTTGTAAAACAAATACACGTAGTAGCTGTTAAGAACGAAGCTAAAGAACTTCTTTGGATATTAGAAAAAAACTACAAAGGTTCTGTAACCATAAAAACCATTAATTATACAACTACCAATGAGGTTTCTTTTTCTTTTTCTCTTACTGATGAAAAGCAGAGCATTTCTAAGTACTCTTTACCACTCGTCTATCTCTATGAACCCAATGTTGCCATTTTAAAGTCCGGGGCCTTTAAAACCGTTGGAAATGCCTTTGGAGTAAATAAATTACACGAGCATACACATTTATACACTTCTCCTAATTTAAAAGACTTTCCAGGTAGGCAATTTAAAATACTAAAAACACTACCTTACCATAAAAAAACCATACAAAAAATAGGGCTAAAAAAAGCAAATATTACCACCCGTAACTTCCCAGATACAGTTGCAACTATTCGCAAGAATTTTAAAATTAAAGATGGCGGTAGCACCTATTTATTCTTCACCAAGAATATAGAAGATCTTTATGTTGTGCTAGTTTGTGAGAAATTAAATAGTAACTAAAATTCTTTCTTATTTTTACAAAAGCACAACTTATTGTTAATCGTTTTGTATATCATTTTTTTAAAAAATACAGTTTTGATATACAAAAATATCAATCATGATATACAAAATAAACAATAAAAAAAATGTGTTCAAACGTTATATTTGCTATATTTAGCAAAAAAATATACTTTAGTTGCTATAAATGCAAAACTTGCACATATATATGTGTTGTGGTGCATTTCAAAAAACTGAATGAGAATATATAAAACACTAAATATTGGAGATTTTCACACTAATAACTGTGAGGACTTTTTAATCGACGAACAAATAGCTGCAAATGAAAAATTAATAGCAGTTTTAGATGGTTGTACAATGGGAACTGAATCTGTTTTTGCTTCAATTCTTTATGGGAAAATTTTAAGGAGTATCTCTAAAAAGGAATTCTACAAGGAATTTGTAACGAATGAACCTCTTGATTTAAAATCAAAGTTAAAAGAAGTAATTAGGCAACTAATAATAGAGACTAAGGCAATTAAAAGTCAACTTGGACTTGACACTAATGAATTACTATCAACATTAATAATTGGAATCATAAATGTTAAGGAATCAAACGCTGAATTCTTAGCAGTTGGAGACGGATTAATTTGTAAAGACGGTGAAATATTCGAATACGAACAAGACGACAAACCTGATTATCTTGGATATCATTTGACTGACGATTTTGACAAATGGTATGATAGTCAGAATCAAAAATTATCTGTTTCTGAATTTAAAGACTTATCAATCTGTACAGATGGAATATATACTTTTAAGAATCTCGAAAACAAAACTAAACAGAAATCAGAAGATGACATTATTCACCATTTATTAATTGACAATGAAAATTCAGAATTTGACAACTTTTTAGACAGGAAAATACGATTTTTAAAAGACAAATGGAATCATACTGTAACTGACGATTTAGCGATTATCAGAGTAAAAACGACACCACAACAAGGGCTATAATTAATACGGGTTTTGATGCTTAACCCAAAGTTTAGTGTATCTTTATAAAGTCCGCCAAATCTTTTGATTTGGCTTTAAAACAAAAAAGATAAAACAAAATAAAAAGTTTTGGCTAAGTGCTTAATCGGAAATTAATTACTTTTAATTCCCGTACTAACCATAGCCGAGACGTTAGCATTCATTAAAAACCACCAATGAAAAAATACACTTTTGATTTAGATAAGATTGTTGAGTTTTTAAAACAATATAAAGACGATTTACGTAAGCTATATACTTGGAACGCGAAAATTGATAGACTTGTTGATTTAAGAATTTTAACTGACTTAGAATTTAAAGAATTAAGCCAAAAAGTTTCTTTCGAAAGGGAAATTATTTTGAAGCATAAAATTAATGCCAAGTTAAATGAGTTTTATAAAGAAGACAAAAAACAATTTGACGACTTATGTTTATGGATTATAAAAGATTGGGGAGGAATTTTAACAGCTAAAGATTCAAACACTATTGAACTAATAAATGAATTTTTAAAATCAGAAAAACATAGCTATAAGAGAATTGCAAGTTCTTCTAAAGTTGGAGCTTATATGCATCCCGACAAGTACATAATTTATGATTCAAGAGTTGCTTATTCTTTAAATTGGATAATACTATCTAAAAATGCGGGAGATTATTTTTTTCCGATTCCAAGTGGTCGAAATTCAAAAATGATGGCTTTTGATATGAATGTATTAATTCGTTTAAAAAACATAGACCATTACTCACCTAATGATATTGGTGAAATGGACAAAAAACAATACGTAAGTCAAAAAGACAAATCTCAATATATTCCAGAAAGTGAAGCTTATTCGCAATTAAACACATTGATAAAAGAAATCAGTTTAAGACTTTGGGATGATGAAAAAGCTAAAAAAATG
>Ga0114952_1000946_pt1 | contig 26702 bp, 20 predicted proteins | sample SidtaG_2_FD_87303 | JGI IMG/M metagenome (GOLD analysis project Ga0114952, IMG submission 87303) | Marine algal microbial communities from Sidmouth, United Kingdom - Sidmouth_Asex2 metaG | ecosystem: Host-associated > Algae > Red algae > Unclassified | place: Sidmouth, United Kingdom | collected...
GAATTCTCTGTGGGGTTTTTACAGCAACACTTTGCGTGGTTGTATGTGTGGAATGCTGTGATTTATGTGGTGTTTGGCATCGCCCTAGTGTTTTTTAGTGTGGCGCTGTATCTACAAATCCGGTGTCAGCGTTCGATGCTAGCTTTGTTGATGCTGTGTTTTGGCTGCATATGGGCAGCACATGCCATCTCTGCAGGGATGTTAGCCAATGTCGGCTTACAGCGTGTGTTGGAGCTGTTCGACATCGATCGCTCGATTGCTGAGAGTGTGTGGTTGAGTACTTACACCATCAAACTGGGCTTGGGCGGCAGCAACGAAATTATTGGTGGCTTGTGGATGATAATGGCTTCGCTAGTTGCCGGTCGCTCAGAATTGATCAACGCCAAGCTCCGTGGGTATGGAGTACTAATCGGCGCTTGCGGTTGCGCTACCGTTGTTCCCATGTGGCAGGAGATGGGCTCGGTTTTTGGCTTGGGGATGATCATCTGGTTTTTCTGGATGCCTGCAGTGGTGAAGGCACATGTGACACGCTAGTGCCTTGATGGTTGCTGCGGTGTTGGCACTTTAATGCTCGATTCAAGCGTATTGATTAGTATGTTTTCGATTATGTGCTTGGCCCACTATGGAAGTCTAATGCGCATGGACAGCCGCACTGACGATACGTTAAACTCCTCTCTCAACTTGCACCGGTTTGTGCAAACCCCGATAAGTTCTGCTACGGGGGGCACAAAACCAAACCGGTGATCATCTAAACCGCCCGATAAGCGGAGACCGATAACTCGGCCTCCGGTTTGTCGTGCCTTGCACCGGAGTTGAATGTTCAGTGTTCGCGCCCGCAATACTTGTGTTGGAAGACGGATCGGTCTTTCGTGGAAGCGCCATTGGTGCAGAAGGTCAGACTGTCGGCGAGGTAGTCTTTAATACCGCAATGACTGGGTATCAGGAAATCCTGACTGACCCTAGTTATGCTCGCCAGATCGTCACCCTGACATACCCTCATATTGGCAACGTTGGCTGTTGTGCCGAAGATGAAGAATCTAGCGCTATTCATTGTGCTGGCCTTATCATTCGCGACTTGCCGCTGCTTTCGAGTAACTTTCGATCAGAGCAATCACTGGACGCTTACTTGAAGAGCAACAAGGTTGTTGCGATCGCCGATATCGATACACGCCGCCTTACACGCCTATTGCGAGAGAAAGGCGCTTTGTCGGGTTGTATCGCCACAGGCGAAGGCCTTGACGAAACAGCACTACTTGAGCAGGCCAAAGGCTTTGCTGGTCTCAAAGGCGCTGACCTTGCCAAAGAGGTTGGCACCACAGAGAGCTACGAGTGGCGCGAAGGCGAATGGCAGCTAGGCGAAGGGCACAAAGATGTGCAAGACACGCCTTTCCATGTCGTGGCCTATGACTTCGGTGTGAAACGCAATATTTTGCGCATGCTTGCTAGTCGCGGCTGTCGTCTGACAGTTGTGTCGCCAAAAACACCTGCTGCCGATGTGCTCGCTCTGAGTCCAGACGGTGTGTTCCTCTCCAACGGACCGGGTGACCCTGAGCCGTGCGACTACGCCATCGCTGCAATCAAAGATGTTTTGCAGACAGACAAGCCTGTGTTTGGCATTTGTCTGGGCCATCAGCTGTTGGCTCTCGCGTGTGGTGCCAAAACTGCGAAGATGAAGTTTGGTCATCACGGTGCCAACCACCCGGTGCAGTCGCTCGACGACAAACGTGTGTTTATTACTAGCCAAAACCACGGTTTTGCGGTGGATGATACTAGCTTACCTGCCAATGTGGAGGTGACTCATCGTTCGTTGTTTGACGACACTCTGCAAGGGATTCGCCTGACCGACAAGCCAGCTTTCAGCTTTCAAGGTCATCCCGAAGCAAGCCCAGGGCCACAGGATATCGGCCCTTTGTTTGACCAGTTTATTCAATTGATGCAAGACCGCGCCGGACACTGAAGCCATGCCCAAACGCAGTGATATAAAAACAATCCTTATCATTGGCGCTGGTCCGATCGTGATCGGCCAGGCCTGTGAATTTGACTACTCTGGCGCGCAGGCGTGTAAAGCGTTGCGCGAAGAGGGTTACCGTGTGGTGTTGGTGAATTCCAACCCTGCCACCATCATGACCGACCCAGAGATGGCGGACGCTACCTACATCGAGCCGATTCACTGGGAAGTGGTCGAGCGCATTATCGCCGAGGAAAAACCCGACGCGTTGTTGCCAACGATGGGCGGCCAGACAGCGCTTAACTGTGCACTTGATCTGGATCGCGAAGGCGTGCTTAAAAAGTACGGCGTTGAGATGATCGGTGCGACCAAAGAAGCCATCGATATGGCGGAAGATCGCGAAAAATTCCGTCACGCGATGACGGATATTGGTCTGGCGACACCGCGTGCTTTCATTGCACACAGCATGGCTGAGGCGCATGAAGGTCAGGCGAAAATTGGTTATCCGTGCATCATTCGCCCGTCGTTCACTATGGGCGGCAGCGGCGGCGGTATCGCGTACAACAAGGCAGAGTTCGAAGAGATTATCGAGCGCGGCTTAGATTTATCGCCGACAACTGAAGTGTTGATGGAAGAGTCGGTACTGGGCTGGAAAGAGTACGAGATGGAGGTTGTTCGTGATCGCAACGACAACTGCATCATTATCTGCTCAATTGAAAACCTTGACCCTATGGGTGTGCACACCGGAGACTCTATTACCGTGGCGCCAGCGCAGACGCTGACGGACAAGGAATACCAGATCATGCGCAACGCCTCTCTGGCAGTACTGCGCAAGATCGGCGTGGAGACAGGTGGCTCAAACGTGCAGTTTGCGACCAACCCTGTAGACGGCCGCATGATTGTGATCGAGATGAATCCGCGGGTATCGCGTTCATCGGCGTTGGCTTCTAAGGCGACGGGCTTCCCAATTGCTAAGATCGCCGCAAAACTGGCTGTCGGTTACACGCTTGATGAGTTGCAGAACGACATCACCGGTGGCGCGACACCGGCGTCCTTTGAGCCCAGTATCGATTACGTTGTCACTAAAATTCCTCGCTTTACCTTCGAAAAATTCCCGCAGGCTGATTCTAGCCTGACCACACAGATGAAATCTGTGGGCGAAGTGATGGCCATGGGTCGTACTTTCCAAGAATCGCTGCAAAAAGCATTGCGCGGATTGGAAGTGGGTGTTGATGGTTTGTCCGAGGTGATTGATTCGACACTGGATGACAAGCAGCGGAAAGCCGTTCTTGACCGCGAATTATCGCGTCCACGAGATCAGCGCTTATGGTACGTGGCCGATGCCTTTCGTCACGGATACAGCGCGGAAGAAATCTTCAAGCTGTCGGCCATCGATCCCTGGTTCTTGGCGCAACTGGAAGATTTGGTGCGCACCGAACAAGGCTTGGTGTCTGGTGGGTTATCTGGCATTGATGCGCGTGGCATGCTTGCGCTTAAGCGCAAGGGCTTTGCAGATTCGCGCTTAGCGCTTTTACTGGGATGTGCCGAGTCTGAGTTTCGTTCGCATCGTCATGGTTTGGGTGTTCGTCCGGTTTATAAGCGGGTGGACACCTGTGCAGCCGAGTTCTCGACCGATACCGCCTACATGTACTCGAGCTACGAAGAAGAGTGCGAGTCAGACCCTACCGACAAGAAGAAAATTGTTGTGCTTGGCGGTGGTCCTAATCGTATCGGTCAGGGTATAGAGTTTGATTACTGCTGTGTACACGCAGCGTTGTCACTGCGTGACGATGGCTATGAAACCATCATGGTCAATTGCAACCCAGAGACGGTTTCTACCGATTACGATACCTCCGATCGCTTGTATTTCGAGCCACTGACTTTGGAAGACGTGCTTGAAATCATGCATATCGAAAAACCGGTGGGTGTGATTGTTCAATACGGTGGCCAAACGCCATTGAAGCTGGCGCGTGATCTTGAAGCCGCCGGCGTACCGATCATTGGTACCTCACCTGATTCAATCGATTTGGCTGAAGACCGTGAGCGTTTTCAGCAATTGATTGAACGACTTGGTCTGCTGCAGCCACCTAACCGCACTGCGCGTGATGCAGAATCCGCTGTTGGTTTGGCTGAAGAAATTGGCTACCCGCTAGTCGTGCGCCCATCGTATGTTTTGGGCGGGCGAGCGATGGAAATCGTGCATAACGAAGCTGGTCTGCGTCGTTATATGACGGAAGCTGTCAAGGTTTCTAATGAGTCTCCTGTGTTGTTGGATCGCTTCCTTGACGCGGCGGTTGAGGTTGATGTGGATTGCATCTGTGACGGTACCGATGTTTTGATCGGTGGCATCATGGAGCACATTGAACAGGCAGGTGTTCACTCGGGTGACTCCGCTTGCTGTTTGCCTCCCAATACGCTCTCCGTTGAAGTTCAGGACAAGCTGCGCGAGCAAGCTACAAAGATGGCGTTAGAGCTTGGTGTTGTTGGCTTGATGAATACGCAGTTTGCGATTCAAGGCGACGACATTTACGTGCTCGAGGTCAATCCGCGTGCCTCACGTACGGTGCCGTTTGTCTCTAAGGCCACCGGTGTGCCGCTGGCTCGAGTGGCAGCGCGTTGTATGGCGGGTATGAGTTTGCGTGAGCAGGGCGTAACAGAAGAAGTTGTGCCTTCGTTGTTCAGCGTCAAAGAGTCTGTATTTCCGTTCGTGAAATTCCCTGGTGTAGATCCCTTGTTAGGCCCAGAGATGAAGTCGACGGGCGAAGTCATGGGTATTGGCCGGACTTTTGAAGAGGCATTTGCCAAGGCTTCGCTGGCGGCGGGAGCGCCGTTGCCCCATTCTGGAACGGCGTTTGTCAGTGTGCGAGATCGTGATAAGCCCGCTGCTGTTGCTGTGGCTCGCAGTTTGATCGAAGCTGGTATGGTTGTGTTGGCCACTCCGGGCACCGCCGATGCGCTTGAAGCGGCAGGGGTTGCTTGTACTCGTGTCAATAAAATGAATTCTGGTATACGCCCGAGTATTGTGGATAGCATTATCAACGGCGAAGTGGATTTGATCATTAACACCACAGAAGGCGTCGCGGCAATCGCTGATTCTTACTATATTCGACGTGAAGCGTTACAGCGCAAGATCGCGTATACCACTACCATTACTGGTGGCGGAGCGATCGGTAAATCTCTTGGCCATGCAACGGCTGGAGAGGTCTTCCGCATTCAAGCATTGTTCGGGAATTGAGCATGACTACTAAAGTACCTATGACAAAGCGCGGCGCGGATTTGCTGCGCGAAGAGCTCGTTGACCTCAAGCAGGTGCAACGACCACGTGTAATCGAGGCAATTTCTGAGGCGCGTGCGCACGGCGATCTTAAAGAAAACGCCGAATACCACGCAGCGCGTGAGCAGCAGAGTTTTATCGAGGGTCGGCTGAAAGAGATTGAGGCCAAACTGTCGAACGCGCAGGTGATCGACGTAACCGTTTTAAACGCTAACGGTAAAGTGATATTCGGCTCCACGGTCCATCTCATCGACCTTGAAAGCGATACCAAAGTCTCCTATCAAATCGTTGGTGACGACGAAGCTGATATCAAGCAGGGTCGAATTTCAGTTAATTCGCCCGTGGCGCGTGCTTTGATTGCAAAAGAAGAGGGTGATGAGGTCGAGGTGAAAACGCCCGGTGGCATCAAAGAATACGAAGTAGAGTCCATCAGTTACGAGCCATAGTGTTGGCTCGTTAGCTGGTCTAAGTTGCTGCCGTCAGTTATTTAGCTGGCGGTAGCGGGACTTTTGGCGTTTTGTGGTTGCGACGAAACAAGCAAACTTTGCCGCCAACCGATGATACTAATTCCGCACGGCCGCGCTCGCAAAGGGTGTTGAGTGTTTCTTGATCGCACTTTGAACCGGTTTTGATTTTGACCAGTTCGTGGGATTCAAGTGCCTGATCTAGCTCAATAAACACCGCTTCGCTCAAGCCTTTCTGGCCAATCCAAACAATCGGTTTGAGGTGGTGCGCCAATGAGCGCAAATGACGGATTTGGTTGGCCTGCAATGACATGATGGGGTCCTGTGCTGTTAGGAGCGCGACTATAACACGCGTGAACAGCTGCCATCGACAGCGAAAGTAGAATGATATGCGATTGAATAGACGAGGTGGCCGCCATGGCGCGCAGTAAAAGCAGCACGGGTTGGCTGAAAGAGCATTTTGACGATGAGTTTGTCATGCGCTCGCAAAAAGACGGTTACCGTTCGCGTGCTGTTTACAAGCTGATAGAGCTTGATGAGCGCGACAATCTGTTTAAGCCGGGTCAGCGCGTTGTCGAACTGGGCTCGGCACCCGGCGGGTGGACGCAGTATTTAAGTGACAAATTGGGTGATCAAGGCACCGTTGTGGCGAGTGACATCTTGCCCATGGATGGTTTTGCTGGGGTAGAGTTTATCCTTGGTGATTTCACTGAACAGGCTGTTTTTGAAAAGATTTTAGCGGCTCTTGATGGGGAGCTCGCAGACGCCGTTATTTCAGATATGGCACCAAATGTCACGGGGCAGGCAAGTATTGACCAACCTCGGTCGATGTATCTTGTGGAACTTGCTGTTGATATGGCACTCGAAATACTTAAACCGGACGGCTTGTTGCTTATGAAAGTCTTTCAGGGCGAAGGCTTTGATGACTTGTTGCAACAGTTGAGAGGCCACTTTAAAAGCGTAAAAACGCGTAAGCCAAAGGCTTCTCGCGATCGCAGTCGTGAATTGTATATCATGGCAAGGCACCGAGTTCTATAGTAAGGTGCGGTAATTCGAAAGTGGTATAACCCTTGAAATTCCCTATTTCGGAACAATTATAGAAAGAGTCCGGAATTAGCAAAGCACGGTTTGGCATGGTGGGTCGTTTAGGCTCTCCAGCTGCACTGGGTCCTAAGTGAACCTCGTTGAGGAAGAGCATTGAACGATTTATTGAAAAACGTCCTGTTATGGGTTGTCATCGCTGTCATTTTAATGTCAGTTTTCAACAACTTGGGCGGTCAGCGGTACGCAGGCGTAGATGTCCCGTACTCTGATTTTATGACACAGGTTGAGTCTGGTCAGATTCAGGCTGTCACCATGGAAGGGCGTGAAATCACGGGTGTTACCACCTCGAGCACTGCTTTTACCACTTACAGCCCCGAGACCGATAATTCGGCACTGATCGGCGAGCTTCTCAAAGCGAACGTGGCGATTAAAGCCAAGGCGCCTGAGAAAACAGGTTTGTTGATGCAGTTGTTCATCAGCTGGTTCCCCTTCTTGTTGCTCATTGGTGTGTGGATTTTCTTTATGCGTCAAATGCAGGGCGGCGGCGGCGGTCGTGGTGCTATGTCTTTTGGCAAGAGCAAAGCTCGCATGCTCAGCGAAGATCAAGTCAAAGTGACTTTTGCTGATGTTGCAGGTGTAGATGAGGCCAAAGAAGAGGTTTCTGAGCTTGTAGAATTCCTGCGCGATCCTGGTAAATTCCAAAAATTTGGCGGTAAGATCCCGCGCGGTATCTTGATGGTTGGCTCGCCTGGTACGGGTAAAACCTTGCTGGCAAAAGCCATAGCCGGTGAAGCGAAAGTGCCTTTTTTCACTATCTCTGGTTCCGACTTTGTCGAAATGTTTGTGGGTGTCGGTGCTTCTCGCGTGCGCGACATGTTCGAACAGGCTAAAAAGCACTCGCCTTGCATCATCTTTATCGATGAAATCGATGCAGTAGGTCGTCATCGTGGCGCTGGCGTTGGTGGTGGTCATGACGAAAGAGAGCAGACACTAAACCAATTGTTGGTCGAGATGGATGGCTTTGAAGGAAATGAAGGCGTCATCGTCATAGCTGCAACCAACCGTCCTGACGTGCTTGATCCGGCTTTGTTGCGTCCTGGGCGTTTTGATCGACAGGTAGTTGTGCCATTGCCAGATGTTCGTGGGCGTGAGCAGATCTTGCGTGTTCACATGAGCAAGGTTCCTGTGGACGACAATGTTCGCGCCGATCTTTTGGCTCGCGGAACACCAGGGTTTTCTGGTGCTGACTTGGCTAATTTGGTCAATGAGGCGGCTCTATTTGCTGCGCGCGGCAGCTTGCGCACAGTGACAATGGATGACTTCGAACGCGCCAAAGATAAGATCATGATGGGCGCAGAGCGCAAATCTATGGTCATGAGTGAATCTGAGCGCTCGTTAACTGCATACCACGAGGCCGGTCACGCCATTGTTGGGCGTTTGGTGCCCGAGCATGACCCTGTTTATAAGGTGACTATCATTCCGCGCGGTCGCGCGTTGGGTGTGACCATGTTCTTGCCTGAAGAGGACCGTTATAGCCACAGCCGTCGTCGACTGGAAAGCCAGATCGCCACTTTGTACGGTGGTCGTATCGCCGAGCAGTTTATATTTGGCGAAGACGCGGTCACCACCGGTGCTTCCAATGATATCGAGCGTGCTACTGAGCTTGCGCGTAATATGGTGACGAAGTGGGGGCTTTCTGACAAGTTAGGTCCGTTGTCTTACAGTGAAGAAGCGGGCGAGCCCTTTTTAGGCCGCTCCACTTCGGCATCAGCACCTGTATCCGGTGCAACAGCGAAGACCATTGATGAAGAAGTTCGAGCATTAATTGATCGCAACTATCAACACGCTGAGCAGCTTTTGCGCGACAATATGGACAAGCTGCACATCATGTCTGATGCGTTGATGAAGTATGAGACGATTGATGTCTCGCAAATCGATGCAATCATGGAAGGCCGCCAACCTGGGCCGCCAGCGGATTGGGCTGACGATTTGCCGCCTTCTGGGCCAAGTGGAGGTGCTGGTGCGGTGAATGTTGACGATTCGACGAAGTCGGATTCGCAACAAAAGCCTGATGAGCCGCCGCTATCGGGGCCGGCTGAGCAACACTAGTTCAGCGAAGTAAAATAGTACAAGGCGGGCTGAAAAGCTCGCCTTGTTTCGTTTGGGTGTTTGTATATTCACGCAGGAGCAGGCTTTGGCTGTTTTGCAATGTGGTGAAAGGTCGCTAGATTTAAAGCGTCCACAGGTGATGGGTATTCTTAATGTCACCCCAGATTCATTTTCTGATGGCGGAGCCCACGCCGATTTGCAAATGGCACTTGATCATGCGGCGGCAATGGTGGAGGCGGGCGCTACAATATTGGATGTTGGTGGTGAATCGACTCGTCCTGGCGCGCCGGAAGTCAGTGAGAAGGAAGAGCTTGATCGAGTTATACCCGTTATAGAGTCGTTAGTAGGCACTCTGGATGTCTTGGTTTCAGTCGATACAAGCAAGGCTGTGGTGATAGAGCAAGCGCTCGCAGCGGGAGCGGGGCTCATCAACGATGTACGCGCGCTGCAATTACCGGGTGCATTGGAAGCGGCGGCCAGCGGGAAAGCTGCTGTTTGCTTGATGCATATGAAGGGTGCTCCGCAAACGATGCAGGAAGCACCTTTATATGACGATATTGTCAGTGAAATCAATAATTTCTTAAAAGCGCGCTGTGCGGCTTGTGAGGCAGCAGGAATTGCTAAAAATCGACTGCTAATTGATCCCGGATTTGGGTTTGGTAAAACTCTGGAGCATAACTTGCAGATCGTAGCTCAATTGAGGGATATAAAAGTGCAAGATGTGCCGTTGTTGTTCGGTGCTTCGCGCAAAGGAAGTATTGGTGTTTTGCTTGATGCTCCTGTGGATCAACGTGTTGTAGGCAGTGTGGCCATGGCGTTAATGGCCGTAGAGCGCGGCGTGGGTATTGTGCGGGTGCACGATGTAAAAGAAACAGTGGATGCATTGAAAATTTTTAATGCTGTCAATGATGTGGCGCGATACCGCTGACAAGCACTAAGTAAATTTTTCTAATTTCGAATTTTGTTGTTTGGTATTGATTGTACAGTTCGGCTTTTGCGGTGAGATTCGCGATGAGGCTGGGTTGAAGGGCAAATTTATGAGCAAGAAGTTTTTTGGTACAGATGGGATTCGTGGACGCGTAGGTGTCGAGCCTATGACAGCGCCCACTGTGTTGAAATTGGGCTGGGCCGCTGGGAAGGTTTTGGCCTCAAAAGGTAATCGTGAGGTGCTAATTGGCAAGGATACTCGTATTTCGGGCTACTTGTTTGAGTCGGCGCTTGAGGCGGGGTTGTCTTCGGCTGGTATACATGCACGAATGCTTGGGCCGATGCCAACACCGGCTGTCGCCTACCTGACGCGTACATTTCGAGCGGCAGCGGGCATTGTTATCAGTGCTTCCCACAACCCGCACTACGATAATGGCGTAAAGTTCTTTGGTTCCGATGGCTATAAGCTTGACGATGAAACAGAGCACGCAATTGAAGAAATGCTAGGTCAGCCTCTAACTACCGTTGAGTCAGAAGATTTGGGCCGTGCGGAGCGTATAGAAGATGCGGGCGGTCGCTACATCGAGTACTGCAAAAGCACTTTTCCGAGTGGCATGCGCCTCGACGGGTTGAAGTTAGTTGTGGACGCGGCTAACGGCGCGGGTTACGACATTGCTCGACGTGTTTTTGAGGAGCTGGGTGCGACGGTTATTTCACAAGGCGCGTCGCCAAATGGCCTGAATATTAATGACAACTGCGGTGCTACAGCGCCTGATAGTTTACGAGCGCACGTCTTGCTTGAACGTGCGGACATGGGTGTTGCGCTTGACGGTGATGCCGATCGTTTGATTATGGTCGACGAGCGCGGTGATATTGTTGATGGCGATGAGATTCTTTTTGTTCTTGCAAAAGCGGCGCATGCACGCGGTGAGCTCAATGGCGGTGGGGTTGTTGGTACGCTGATGAGCAACCTCGGTCTTGAGCACGCCTTTCGTGACATGAATGTGCCTTTCAAGCGAGCCAAAGTAGGTGATCGTCATGTGCTTGAGATGATGCGCGCCAATGGTTGGCGAATTGGCGGTGAGTCCAGCGGTCACTTGATCACATTGGATCACTCTACCACCGGCGACGGTATTATTGCCGCGCTGCAGGTCTTGGCCTATGTGGTTGAAACGGGTGAGCGTTTGACTGACCTCAAAAACGGCATGATGCGTTATCCGCAAACCTTGGTGAATGTGCCAATGGGTGAGCGTATAGATCTGGATCAGTCAAGCTCTGTGCAAGAGGCATTGCGCTCCGCTGAAGCCGACTTGGGTGATACAGGTCGTGTCCTGTTGCGGCCCTCGGGTACTGAACCCGTTGTTCGAGTGATGGTGGAGGGCAGGGTTGCCAATCAGGTTGAAACCATTTGCCATCAAGTGGCCGACGTGGTCAGAACCGCAGTTGCCTAAACTGCAGTCGGTGCTGAAGGCTCGGTTCACTGGTAGGTGTGCCGAGCTTTTTTTATGAGCTTGAAAAAATTCAGCTGTGCGCACTTGTGTAGCTGATATTTGCCGTATACACTTGCGTGCTTGATTGCTTAGTTTAAGGGCGCATGCGCACTCCACTCGTCATTGGTAATTGGAAGCAAAACGGTAGTATCGCGAGTGTTAAGGTGCTTGCTGAATCTGTCGCAGCTGCTTGTGTGGACGATTCGGTTGGTGTGGGTGTTTGTCCTGCTGCGTTACACTTGTCTGCTGTTGCTCCCCTATTGGGTGATGCCATCGCTTTGGGTGCTCAAGACGTCAGCGAATATTCTGGTGGTGCTTACACTGGGCAGATTGCTGCTGCGATGTTGGCTGAGTTTGGTTGTCAATATGTATTGGTCGGCCACTCCGAGCGTCGCGCGCTGTGCTTTGAGTCAAGTGCGCAAGTAGGTGCTAAGGCTAAGGCGGCCCTTGAAGCCGGGTTGACTCCGGTTGTCTGCGTTGGCGAAACCTTAGAAGAGCGCGAGCAGGGGCGAACTGAGTCGGTGGTGTTTGAGCAGCTCGATGGCTTGGTAAATTCTTTAGCCGCTGGTGAATTAGCCGAGTGTGTCGTTGCCTATGAACCTGTATGGGCCATCGGAACCGGAATGAGTGCCAGTGCTGAACAGGCTGGTTCGGTGCATGCAGCAATACGGCAGCATCTTGAGAGTGCCGAGAAAGGTGTAGGCGCTGTTATACAAATTTTATATGGTGGTAGTGTCAAGCCTGACAATGCAACCGAGATTTTTGCCCAGCCTGATGTAGATGGTGGCCTGATAGGTGGCGCTGCGCTTGACGCGGCGGACTTCAGTGCTATTGTCGCAGCGGCTTCAGGCTCTGGAGAGTAGAAAGTGGAATCAGTCGTTCTTGTTGTGCACGTGCTTTTGGCCATTGGGGTCATTGGTGTTGTGCTGATCCAGCACGGCAAAGGTGCTGATGCCGGTGCTGCCTTTGGTAGTGGGGCGTCGGGTACAGTGTTCGGTGCCGCTGGTGCGGGTGGTTTTTTAGTTCGCCTAACCACTGCTTTGGTTGCCGCGTTCTTTGCGACCAGCATAATTTTGTTTTACATGGCTGCTCACCGAGATGGTGGTGGTAGTGTTTTAGATGCAGTGCCGGCTGCTGTTGAAGAAGTGGCACCAGCGTCTGTCAGTGATGTGCCTACTCTTGTGCCTGAAGGTGGAGAGGCGGCAGTATCGGAAGGTGGTGATTTGCCGCCTGTCAGCGAGTAACTGGCTCGTTAGTTTTTAGCCGATGTGGTGGAATTGGTAGACACGCTATCTTGAGGGGGTAGTGGCCTTATGGTCGTGCGAGTTCGAGTCTCGCCATCGGCACCAATTTTGTGTTGGAGCGCTTCCAGTGCTCTAGCGCCTCTAAAAAGAAACATTAGCTGCAAAGGCTTCTGTTTCTTTTTTTTGTTTCGCAATTCATCGTACGGGCATAGATAGGAAGGTTTTTTCTGCCTCTCTTCTCTAGTTTGGTCTGTGGCCTTTCCGTTGTGCTTGGAAGTCTGATCGATAAGATGCATTCCTGGCGTCGGCAGATATGGTGTAGCAACTATTCTATTGGTGTTGCGGCTCGTTGCTTGAAATTAGAACATGCTGCTGCGTTTGTTTATCAAGCCATTCGTGGTTCGGCTTGCTTGAGTTTTTTTGACTGGATTTCCCAGACGTCGGTAGGTAATGCGGCTGGCTCTCTGGATTGGTGTCCTTGTTTTATCGGTTAAAGCGGCATGTTTTTAGCTGGTGTAGAAAGGCAAGTGCTTAGCCCGAAACTAAATGTCTCTTTTTCTTCGTTAGGGGTTGCGTTTAGTTAGGCGTATCCATATACTTGTTTTGGTCAGGTGCGGGGTGGAGCAGTCTGGCAGCTCGTCGGGCTCATAACCCGAAGGTCGTAGGTTCGAATCCTACCCCCGCTACCAATATTTTGTGAAAGGGCCCCTCGATGAAGGGGCTTTTTTGTTGGTGTCATTCGTGTTTGATGATGCCTATCTGGTGATGCACCTAAGTGAGAGAATCTCGTGCAGCAAGTCAGTAGTGATATCCGTGATCTAGTTGAGCCGATCGTTACAGGTCTGGGCTTCGAGTACGTGGGTGCTCTTCTTGGGCAAGCTGAGGGTGGGTTGACCTTGCGTGTGTATATCGATAGCCCGAACGGCATTGATGTTGACAATTGTGGCGATGTGTCGCGGCAAGTAAGTGCAACCATGGATGTAGTTGAGCCTATAAAAGGCCATTACACACTTGAAGTGTCATCTCCAGGGCTAGAACGCCCATTGTTCTCAATTGAACACTATGAAAAATACGTAGGTGAGCGTGTCAAGCTGAAGCTTGGTGCGCACGCAATGGGGCGTAAGAGATTTACCGGCAAGCTGCTGTCCGTTGAGGGCAGTGTGCTGGTTGTTGATGTCGATGGCGAGTTGTATGACTTGGACTTTGACGATGTAGAGTCAGGCCAATTGGCTCCTCTCTAACTAAGATGGATATTCTCGTCTTATTAGATCAAAGAGTTGCTAGGCTTTCTCTACAATGAAAGATAATGGGTGCACGTCCATGGTTGGGCGTGTTGGCAAGTTTCCGGCGTAGCGGCCTTGAGCCGCACTTGCGTTAAGGGTGGGGCGGATGAACAAAGAAATCCTCTTAGTAGTAGATGCGGTCTCAAACGAGAAGGCTGTCGATAAGGAGGTTATTTTTGAGGCGCTAGAGGCTGCATTAGCCATGGCGACCCGCAAAAAGCATGCAATGGATATCGACGTTCGAGTCGATATTAACCGTGACAGTGGTGATTACGATACGTATCGACGTTGGGAAATCGTAGAAGACGATTCTCCGCAAGAATTTCCACTCAGGCAAATGACGCTCTCTGCTGCTCAAATAGACCAGGCCGACATAGAAGTTGGTGGTTTTACTGAAGAGCAAATAGAGTCAGTTGAATTTGGGCGTATCGCCGCGCAGACCGCCAAGCAAGTTATCGTGCAGAAAGTACGTGAAGCTGAACGCCAGCGAATGGTTGATCAGTATCGCGATCGCATGGGCGAATTGGTGTTTGGTGTAGTGCGTCGTGTTGATCGCAACGGTGTGTATCTTGATCTAGGTAACAGCGCTGAAGGTTTGATACCACGTGATCAGATGATTCCTCGCGAAGCTGTTAAAAACAACGATCGCATGCGCGCTTTCCTCAAAGAAATTAGAGTTGATGGTCGCGGTCCTCAATTGGTGCTCAGTCGCACTGCCCCTGAATTTTTGGTTAAGTTGTTTTCTGTAGAAGTGCCAGAAATAGGGCAGGGCCTGATTGAAATCATGGGTGCTGCGCGAGACCCAGGTCTGCGAGCTAAAATCGCCGTCCGATCCAATGAACACCGCTTAGATCCAGTAGGGGCTTGTGTAGGTATGCGTGGCTCACGTGTGCAGACGGTTTCTGATGAGCTAGCAGGCGAGCGCGTCGATATTATTCTCTGGGATGATAACAACGCACAGTACGTCATCAATGCAATGGCGCCAGCCGAAGTTACTTCTATCGTTGTCGATGAAGAAAAACACTCGATGGATATCGCTGTGGAGACAGACAAACTGTCGCAAGCGATTGGTCGGGGCGGACAAAACGTACGTCTAGCGGCAGAGCTCACCGGATGGGAGCTCAACGTCATGGATCAGGAAGAAGCTGATCGCAAGAATCAAGAAGAATCTGACGCCTGTTTGAAGTTGTTTATAGAGCGTTTGGATATCGACGAAGATCTGGCACTAGTGCTGGTGCAGGAGGGTTTTACAACTCTTGAGGAAGTTGGCTACGTGCCTACGCAAGAGATGTTGGACATTGAAGGGTTTGATGAGGACCTGGTTGAAGAGCTGCGAAATCGCGCGCGCGATGCTTTGCTGACCAGTGCTATTGCCCGTGAGGAAAAGCTTGAGGAATATAAGCCAAGCGAGGAGTTACTCGCGATGGAAGGTGTTACCGAAGAGTTGGCCATTACGTTGGCAAGTGCGGGTATCTGCACTGTCGATGACTTGGCAGAACAGGCGCTAGATGAACTTGCGGAACTGGATATCGACGCTGAGACGGCGGGCCAGTTGATTATGAAAGCGCGTGAAAGTTGGTTTGAAGACGCCGACGAAGAGACGACACACTGATCGTCGGTAAGGAGTAGGCAAGAATGGCAGAAGTGACAGTAAAACAATTAGCGGATACCGTTGGTACACCCGTAGAGCGCTTGATTGAGCAGCTCCGGGAGTCCGGTGTGGTAAAAGCTGCGGCGAGTGACTCGGTCAGCGCGGAAGAAAAATCCAAGCTGCTCGAACACCTGCGTCGCTCTCACGGTAAAGAAAACGCTGGCGATCGCAAAATCACACTGAAGCGCAAGAGTGCTTCAACTTTGAAAGTGGGCGGCGGTGCGGCCAGTGGTAAAAAGACAGTAAATGTCGAGGTGCGTGGTCGCCGTACGTTGGTTAAGCGCAATGTCGCTGAGACTGAGTCTACCGAGAAGGCCTCCTCAACAATTCGTTCCGAACGCGAGCGTGAAGAAGCTGAACTGAAAGCGATGGAAGAGCGTCGTTTTGCGGCTGAAGACGCAAAACGAGAAGAAGCGGAACAAAAACGTGTAGCGCGTGAGCAAGCTGCCATCAAGGAGGCTGAGCCTGCTGTTGCAGAGGTAGAGGCAGCGCCTGAGAAGGCCGCTGAACCAGTGGAAGAGGTTGTGGCTGAAACGCCAAAGCCTGCGGCAAAAGAGAAGCCTGCTGCTGTAGTAGAGCCAAACGCTGAAATGCTTGCTGATGCTTCGGCTGCGGCGGCGTCTGCCGAAGCGCCTGCACCTGCACGAAAAGCGGCTCCTGCTAAAGCACCTGCCAAAGGAAAAGACAGCAAAGGTCGTTCGGATAATCGTCGTGGTGGCGGAGCATCCGGTGGTCGTAGCGAAGGTGGCGGTGGTGGCAAGCTCGGGCGTAAAAAACCGAGCGGGCGTGAAAAGCCAGGCAGATCTTCAAGACGTCGAGGCTTAGGTGGCGCGCAAACAGCAGAGATCGAAGGGCGTCACAGCTTTGAGAAGCCAGTCGCACCTGTTGTCAGGGACGTTGTTGTTCCCGAGACAATTTCGGTTGCTGAGTTGGCCAACCGTATGTCGATCAAAGCTGGCCAAGTTATCCGTACTTTGATGGGTATGGGAGTGATGGCAACGATCAACCAAGTGCTTGATCATGATACTGCTCTACTGATTGTTGAAGAGATGGGCCACAAGGCTGTATCACAGTCGGATGAGAACGTAGAACGTGAATTGACTGAGAAGTTGGTTGGCCTTCAAGGTGAAGCTACTACACGTCCGCCAGTTGTCACTGTGATGGGTCACGTTGACCACGGTAAAACGTCCCTACTCGACTACATTCGCAAAACTCGCGTGACCTCTGGCGAAGCTGGTGGTATTACGCAGCACATCGGTGCGTACCACGTGGAAACTGAACGAGGTGTGGTGACATTCCTCGATACTCCAGGACACGCGGCATTTACTCAAATGCGTGCCCGTGGTGCTCAGGCGACCGATATCGTTATCTTGGTTGTGGCTGCGGATGATGGCGTCATGCCTCAGACGATCGAAGCAATCCAGCATGCAAAAGCGGCTGGTGTGCCACTGGTTGTGGCCGTCAACAAGATTGACCGCGAAGCCGCTGACCCTGAGCGTGTGCGCAGTGAGCTATCAAGCCACGAAGTTATCTCGGAAGAGTGGGGCGGTGATACACAGTTCAAACACGTCTCTGCTCTGACCGGCGAAGGCATTGATGATCTACTTGAGTCTTTGTTACTACAAGCAGAATTGTTGGAGCTCAAAGCGCCGGCCGCTGGCCGTGCACAAGGCATGGTCATCGAGGCAACATTGGATCGTGGACGCGGTCCAGTCGCCACGGTATTGGTGCAGGGTGGCACACTGAATCGCGGCGACATTATTGTCTGTGGTACAGAAGTAGGTCGTGTTCGCGCCATGTTCGATGAGAGTGGCAAGCAAGTTGATACCGCTGGTCCATCCATACCTGTGCAGGTTCTGGGTTTATCAGCCACACCAAATGCCGGTGACGATATGCAAGTTGCGGCGGATGATCGTGATGCGCGTGAACTGGTTGATCTACGTCGCGAGCGCGAGCGCAACTTGCGCTTGGCTGAGCGTAAACCTGCCAGCATGGAAGACATTTTTTCCAAGGTTAAAAGTGGCCAGAAAGCCATGGTTAACTTGGTTGTCAAAACCGATGTGCAGGGCAGCTATGAGGCCTTGCGTGAATCGCTAGAGAAGCTCTCTAACGATGAAGTGCAAATTCGTATTATCGGCGGTGGCGTTGGTGGAATCAACGAATCGGACGCAACCTTAGCAGCTGCTTCGGACGCCATTCTGATTGGCTTTAATACCCGTGCGGATGCTTCGGCTCGCACTGTTATTCAAGAGCAAAGCGTTGATTTGCACTACTACAGCGTTATCTACGATGCTATCGATATGGTACGCAAGGTAGGCAGTGGCCTGTTGGCACCAGAAGTTCACGAAACGATCATCGGCCTTGCCGAAGTTAAAGACGTGTTCCGTTCGCCAAAATTTGGTCAAGCTGCGGGCTGTGCCGTTGTTGATGGGGTGGTTCGCAAGAGCGCGCCTATCCGCGTACTGCGGGACAACATCGTGATTTTCGAGGGCGAGCTAGAATCACTACGTAGATTCAAAGACGACGTTAACGAAGTTCGTATGGGTACCGAGTGTGGTATCGCGGTTAAGAATTACGATGTCCGTGCTGGTGATCAAATCGAAGTATTTGAACGTAAAGAAGTAGCGCGCACACTGTAAATGGCCAACACAACTCGACAATATCGCGTCGCGGATCAGATCCAGCGTGAACTAGCGCAGCTTATTCGTGACGAAGTGCGGGACCCTAGGGTCTCGCCGTTTGCCACCATCTGTGAAGTTGAGGTCACATCTGACTTGTCACTCGCCAGGATTTATATCTCTGCTGTGGGTGATGACGAAGACAGCGAAACCGTACCTGCGTTGCAAAAAGCTTCAGGGTTTTTACGACGGAAGCTGGCCTCTTTGATGAAACTACGGCATGTGCCTGAGCTGCGGTTTATCCTTGATGACACGGCTCTACGTGCCGAAAACATCAGCCGCGTGATTAACGATGCCGTTGAACGCGATCGCAAGCTTTCGGATAATGGCGACGAAGGCTAGAACTTCACATGTCACGACTTAACCGCCGAGGCCGAGCCCTTGACGGCATTTTGCTTGTCAATAAACCGCTCGGTGTGAGTTCACACGGCGTGGTGAAGCAGTGCAAGCATATCTATGGTGCAGCCAAAGCGGGTCATACCGGTAGCCTCGATCCTGAAGCCAGCGGAATGCTACCTATTTGTTTTGGCGAGAGCACTAAATTTGGCGCTCACAATCTGCTCGACGCCAACAAGCAATACATTGCTGAAGCTACCTTGGGTGCTCGTTCATCTACGGGCGACTTAGAAGGCGAGCTGTTGGATCAGCGAGCTATCCCTGAAAACCTCGACACACTTTTGCCAGTAGTGCTCAGTCAGTTTCGTGGGGAAATAGAGCAAGTGCCACCCATGCATTCTGCCGTAAAGGTAGACGGGAAACGTCTGTATAAGCTAGCCAGAGCAGGGCAAGTAGTAGAGCGTGAAAAACGAACAGTTCATATCGACAAGTTAGAGCTCGTTGAGAGCACCGCTACAACGCTTAAGCTTCGTGTGAGTTGTTCTAAAGGGACTTACATACGAACGTTGATTGAAGATTTAGGCGAAGCCTTGGGTTGTGGTGCACACACGACATTATTGCATCGGGAATGGGTTGAGCCTTTTGATGGGCTGCCTATGCATGACCCTGAAAAGATTGAGTCGATGGCCTTGCTGACTCCGGGTAATAACAAGCCTGAGATCGATGCTCTGCTGTTGCCTGTAGACATCGCGCTGAGGCATTTGCCTGAGTGGCGACTCAAAGACGATGATCAGCTTGCGACCTTTTGTTATGGAAATCCGGTCAGTGCTGAAGGCTTGGAAAACATCGAGACATTGCGTGTGTATTGCCCGCGTGGCATGTTTTTAGGCTTGGCTTATTGCAAAAAAGAGCTGGTTAAACCGCTGCGGTTGATCGCTCGGAAGACTGACCTCTAGGTTTCTTCTAGCAGTTGCTTGGGTTTGCAAACGCTTCAGCTTGCTTGGCTGAAGCGGCGATCAACTCTCCGCGTTACTTGGCGCAGCGTTCAATATGGGGCTGCAGTTTCTCCATGAACGCAGCAGACCAGCGCTCCCCACTTGGCACGTCCATGTGTGAGGCATCGATAGTCCACAAGTCTTCAAGCTGTGGAAACTCGAAGCTTACGTTTAAACGCTTGGCGAGTTCGTTGGTGAACTTCACGGGCGTTGGGCTCTGTGGAGTGACTGTCAGAACAACACAGCTGCGATCGATACCCGTGTTGGCGAAAAAAAGATCCGCTGCCTCAGCCGTTTCATCTAGCTTATCCATTTGGTGGGTATCGCTGTACACCACTGGAATATGTTGATCTGGGCGGTAGTAGCGCACGTCCCATGTGCCGTTGCTGCGCGCTCGAAACAGCGTAGGCTTGTTGCCGCACGTTAGGCTCGACCAAGGGCCGTCACCAAAGCGCTCACACAGGCTGGGGTGTAAGTCTTGTAGTTTGCGCTTTTTCCCGTATTCGGCGATAAACGCATCCCCACCAGCCAATACTTTGCCGCTCAAGCCCGCCGCGCTCTCGCTAAAAAACGGATCTGCATTGATGACCACCAACTTAGGCTTTAGGTCGTGTGCTTTGAACATTGCCTCGGGCATATCACTCTTGGCACCAAAACCAAATCCCATCGCATACCAAGGTATGCCGGTGTCGTTCATGGCGGCAATACTGGCTTCGGTGGAGAAAGCGTATTGCGCGCGACTATTCCCCAAAAACAACACGTCAGCTTTTTTGACTTGCTCTACTGCACCGGGCTCCATGCTATAGAGCAGCGCACCGTGTTCAAAGTCGCCGTAACGACCATACTCGCAATAGGCGAGGTAATGGTCGTCATCGTAGCCTTCCGCACTGCAGGGGCCAATCCAAGGGAAGAGGTCCGAGCGGGCCATCACGTAGATGATAGCGCTGGCAAGGGCGAAGATAACGGCGAAACGGCGCAAATAGCGCAGGTAGCCCGTATTGTCGTTAGTCATTTCCATGCCTTAAAAGTTGAAATACAAGAATTGGCTAGTCGTGGTGCTGCCAAAAACGGCCCACGCTGCCATCACTGCGATAACCACAACCCAAAGCACGTTTGGACGCCAGCTCAGTAGGCCAATCGCCGGCTCGATACGCTGTTTTTTGTCGGTCATCAACGCGGGGTCATAGCGGTGCATGATTTGCTGTGTGTTGGGCATCCAAAAGGCTATGGCTATACACAGGGCGATCAATGGCAACGCGCTGATACGGTTGAGGTAATTTAGCTCACCAAATTCAAAGCCAATCGTTTGCACCAGACCTGCGGCAGGCCCGAAGTACATTTGCCAATGCGCGGGAATAATAAAACCGTCGCCACCAACAAGGCCTACCAAGACTGTCGTGGCGGCATCTAGCGATTCGGCGCGGAAGAAGACCCATGCGATCACTACCGCCATGAACGTCGTCAGGCGAGCAGCAGCTCGGCCGTACCATGTCGACTTGCCTGAAAAGCCCAGCACGTTGCTGCAGAACCACTGCCACGCCTGGTGAACAATGAGATAAAAACCGTGCAACGCGCCCCAGATAATGAATGTCCAGCCCGCACCGTGCCACAAACCGCCGAGAATCATAGTGGCAGCTAGGTTGAGATATCGGCGCGCTTGACCCGCGCGATTGCCGCCCAAGGCGATGTAGAGATAGTCGCGTAAGAAACGCGAGAGTGTCATGTGCCAGCGTCGCCAGAAGTCAGAAATATTGACTGCTTTATACGGAGAATTAAAATTTAAGGGCAATAAAATACCAAACATTCTCGCTAGGCCAATAGCCATATCAGAGTAACCTGAGAAGTCAAAGTAGAGCTGTACGGTGTAGCCGAGTGCTCCTACCCAAGCTTCGAGGAAGGTGATGCTGTCCCCGCGCATGGCCGCGGCAAAAATGGGGTCAGAAAAGGTCGCGATGTTATCGGCAATAATGACCTTCTTGAACACGCCCAACGCGAATATGGATAAACCAACGGCGATATTTTCCCAGTTGATTCGCCCTATACCGGGTTTGTTGAACTGCGGCAGCATCTCCGTGTGATGCACGATAGGGCCAGCGATTAATTGCGGAAAGAAGGTAACAAATAACGCGTAATTCAAGAAGTCGCGTTCAACCACGTCTTTGCTGTAACAATCCGCCAGATAAGCGATTTGCTGAAAGGTAAAAAATGAGATGGCGAGCGGCAGCAGTAGCCCGAGTTCTGATATCGAGGCGCCTGAAAGAGTGTTGACATTGCCAATAATGAAGTCAGCGTACTTAAACAGCGCAATGCTGGCCAAATTGCCTGCAACACCGACAATCATCACCCACTTGGCTGCTTTTTGCTTACCTTTGTGTTTGAGGTTGGCAATCGCAATACCTAGCAGGTAGTTAATAATGATTGAGCCACCAATCAGTATGAGGTAGATCGGCTTAAAATATCCGTAGAAGAACAGGCTCGCTGCAACTAACCAAGCGATGGCCGGACGCACACCGCGGTTGCTGCCTAACCAAAAAAAGAGTGCCAGCGTGATCGGCAAAAAGAGAAAAATGAATTCTTTGGCGTTAAATAACATTGAAGGCTCGGCTGTTAGGGCGCGATTAAGTAACGAACAGGTACACCTGAGGTGACCTCACTCCGGTAAAGGAGGCGCGTAATGCAGTTGTTAGCGGCACCGTATCCGCGACCTTTGAATCTGAATAGGGCAGTGCAGACGCCTAGGCGCTCCAAGACATATAGCAGCTATGTGAGATCTAGCACGGCGGATCTATTGCGTAGAGGAAAGGCAGGGTAAAAAAACTACTATGTAGTCAACAGATATGGCGTTTTGGTGGCAATGCCTGTAACTGTCACAGGCATCCCTTAGTCGCCATCTAGCACATTAAAGTTTGTGAATAGCCTTCATTGCAGCAACGGTGTTGAACAGCAAACAAGCGATTGTCATCGGGCCAACACCACCTGGTACAGGTGTAATGGCACCGGCATGCTGCACAGCCTCATCAAATGCGACATCGCCAACCAACCGAGTTTTACCGTTTTCACCTTCAATACGGTTAATGCCCACATCGATCACAGTGGCGCCAGGGGCTATCCAATCGCCTTTAACCATTTCAGGTCGGCCTACGGCGGCGACCACAATGTCAGCCGCGCGACAGACAGCAGGCAGGTCTTTGGTACGAGAGTGGGCAATGGTCACGGTGCAGCTTTCCTGCAGAAGTAGCTGTGCCATTGGCTTACCGACGATGTTGCTGCGACCAACCACCACCGCGTTCAGGCCACTCAAGTCGCCGAGCGTGCTTTTTAGCATCATAAGGCAGCCCAGTGGAGTGCAAGGCACAAGGCCGCGTTGCCCAACAGCTAAACGACCTGTATTGATAACGTGAAAACCGTCCACATCTTTGTCTGGGTCAATTGCGTCGAGCACTTTAGCGGAATCGATGTGAGCCGGAACGGGTAATTGCACCAAAATGCCGTGAATTGCAGAGTCTTTGTTTAAATTGTCGACCAATTCCAGCAATGCCTCTTCACTGGTATCAGCTGGCAATCGGTGCTCTCGCGATAACATGCCAACTTCTTTGGTCGATTTTGCTTTATTGCGCACATAAACTTGGCTGGCTGGGTCTTCACCGACCAGAACCACGGCCAAGCCTGGCTGAATTCCCGTTGTTTCAACAATGTTTGCCACCTCGGCGGTGAGGTCTTTGCGCAGCGCGGCGGCAGTGGCTTTGCCATCGATAATCGTAGCCATGAAACGTAGCCTTTTTAGTTAGTGTAAAAACGTGGTGATTTTATAGCAATTTTGCACGGTGTAGGGGCATGTGTAGAGCGCCCGACAATGGTGTGAATCCGACCAATTGAACATAAGTTCACGCACGATGCAGCCGGTTACGGCTATTATTACTTCTTTTTTACTGAGGAATGCCCGTGACGGCTTTTCTGCTCGACTATGGATTGTTCTTCGCCAAAGTACTCACAGTGCTATTGGCGGCTCTGTTATTGATTGGTTTTATCTTCAGCCGCCGCGAAGAGCCAGAAGACGAAGGGCATATAGAAGTTCGAAAGCTCAACGACCAGTTAGACGACTTGCGCGATACATTACGTGAGTCACTATTGGACGATGACCAGCTTAAGCGCGAAGAAAAAGCACGCAAGGCAGAAAAAAAAGCCGAGCGTAAACAGCGAAAAAAAGAAGCCAAACTTGCCAAGAAACGTCTGGGCGGCAAGCAACCCGAACCAGAACAACCTGAGCGTAGCACGGTATACGTGTTGAACTTCGACGGCGACATTCGGGCTTCAGCGAACGAAAACTTACGCCGTGAAATCACCAGTGTGCTTGCAGTAGCGCGCCTGGGTGATGAAGTGGTGATTCGTCTCGAGAGCCCTGGCGGCATGGTGCATAGCTATGGCTTGGCCTCTTCGCAGCTCGACCGCATTGTGCAAGCTAAAATCCCGCTGACGGCTTGTGTGGATAAAGTCGCCGCTAGCGGTGGCTACATGATGGCTTGTGTTGCTAATCGCATAGTCGCGGCACCGTTTGCCATATTGGGGTCGATTGGTGTTGTCGCACAATTGCCTAATTTCCATCGCCTACTTAAAAAGAACGACATCGACTTCGAAATGCTCACAGCGGGTGAATACAAGCGTACGCTGACTATGCTGGGCGAAAACACTGAAGAAGGTCGTCAGAAGTTTGTCGAAGAACTGGAAGATACCCACACGCTATTTAAAGATTTTGTCAGTGAGCATCGTCCGCAGGTAGAAATCGAAAAAGTGGCGACTGGCGAAACATGGTATGGCAAGCGCGCGCTCGGAGTGAAACTGATCGACGAGATCAAAACTTCAGACGAACTACTTTTGGAGCGCTGTAAGGAAATGGATGTTTACGAAGTACGTTATACCACCAAAAAGACCTTGCGTGAAAAATTGGGATTTGGTGCAGCAGACGTATTGGATACTGTTGCTCTGCGCTGGTGGGAGCGCTTACAAAGCTCGCGTTTTCCTCGTTAAAGCCGGATAATCGTCCATTCTTAAAAACGCCACAGTACATTTAAACTGTGGCGGTTTTTTTGTGCAAGTTGAAACTGATGTATATGCTTGTGGTTCGGATATCTCTCCGACCTATGGGCGATGACTTAAACCTTATTCGTTTTTCTCGTAATGACTGACCCATCCGATCTTAAAGGTTCACTAGATACTAAAAACTCTGCTAACAGTGAACAACTACGGCTGTGGCTCGCTCGATTTTTAAAGCTGATGAGCTGGGTGATGCTGATAGGTTTTGCCTACTGGTGTTTAGCGGGTTTGGGCAGTGATCAGCAGACTAAAGTTGAACGCTATCATCTCGATGTATCGGCACTAGCGGCGGGTCAGAGTAGGCTTTTTTCGTTGGGTAATCAGCCTCTCATCGTCGTACATCGAAACGCCGATCAGATCGCTTCATTGAGTGATCAGCGAGTGAATGATGCCACGTCTTGGCAAAACAACGACCCTGATGGCTTGGATACATTGCACCGAGGAGCGGTAAAAGACTGGCTTGTGGTGGAAGCGCTGGGTTCACAGTTAAATTGCCCGGTGGTCGTTAAGCCCGCCGGTGGTACCTTTCAAGGGCTTCCATGGCCCGGCGGTTTTGCTGATAAATGCCGCGACCAACGTTACGATTGGGCCGGTCGCGTTTATTCACAGCAAGATGCCAAGCGAAATTTGCGCGTGATGCATTACTCAGTGGTGACAGGCCCGAGTTTGGCGATAAAACTGCGGTGATCATTTACGATGTATTTGCGCTTTGGGCGAGTGTAGCAACATGTCGGCTATCTACATCCATTTTAAGTTTCGTGAGTATATAGAATCCAGTCGGCGATAAACGGCTTTAGGGGTACCGCATAAACATGCTGGAATCTGAAACTACGCACAAAGCTAGGTCTACAAGTCTTTATCGACGCTTAGTCTCCGTAGCGATTGTTGCTTTGAGTGTGACTGTCAGCGCACTTATTTTTGGTGGCATAAACTTTTCTACAAACCTATTACCTAATCCCGATTTAACAAAACTTGAGGTTGTGCAGCACGTAGAAGGCGCGGTTGCTGATTCGGTTATTTCGATGCCACATACTTGGCAAGCAGAAAACCCAACAGAAGGCGCGCCGCAAACTAGGCATTATCGAATTGAGCTGCCTGTTACTGCTGTGTTTGCTGATCATGAGATCTATATTTCCGCTTTTCGCCAAACGATCGAAATACACTTTCAAGGTCGCTTGCTCGCCAAAGCAGGTAATAAGAAGATAAATTGGCTTGAGCCCTTTCCACAACCGTTGCGTATCCCATTAACAACTTTTGAAGGGTTCGCAAGTGACAAACAAGCGATGGTCTTTGATCTGAGTGTCACTGCCAGTGTCTCAGGTAGCGGTGGCTTGGCCGGGGTTTGGTATGGTCCAACAGACTCCATTGGACAAGCTCAAAGTTTTTTTGTGCGCTTTATGCCAACATTGCTACTTGCAAATATTGGCGTACTGACGGTATTGATATTTTTTCTCAGTGTGGATTCAGTGCTGTCGAGTGAGAGCCGCCATCGCTTGCTCTTAACCGTGCCGCATTTGATGTATTCACTGCTTTGCTTGCCCGAAATAGAGTTTCTGTCTTCGTTAACGTGGTTAAAACTTTATCAAATATCTATCAACAGCATTGTCTTAATCTGGATGTACATCGGGTTTTATTCAGTGGGGATTTTAAATCGATGGTTGGCGATTCCGATAGGCACTATTTTGGCGGTTTCACTTCCTTATTTGTTTTTTGGTGACTTCGAGTCGACGTGCTTATGGGTTTATAAAATCCAAAACCCCTTGATGGGGGGCTTAGGCTTGGTTGTGTTTGTGTATTTCGGCTGGCGTCTGCCGGACAGTGAAAACAAAGCGCTTCATTGCATTTTTTTGGTAGCTGGCTCTCTTCTGTGCGGTGCAGGAATAAATGATATACCGCTCAACTTAGCAGGGAATGCCGACTTTCGGCTGTTGGTCTTGCCTGTTGCAGCTCTGTTTAACTCGCTGGTGTTGGTGGCATGGGCAACGCTAGAGATGTTCCAACGTAACCAGCAGTTAATCAGCCAGCAGCAGCGGCTTCAGAAATTGTTTGCCACACGTACACATGACCTTGAAGAGGCGCGCAGCGAGTTGATGCAGCATCAACGTTATCAAGTGCTCAACACAATGGGGTCGGCAATTAGCCATGAGATAAAAAACCCACTTGCAGCA
>Ga0114952_1000948_pt1 | contig 26637 bp, 39 predicted proteins | sample SidtaG_2_FD_87303 | JGI IMG/M metagenome (GOLD analysis project Ga0114952, IMG submission 87303) | Marine algal microbial communities from Sidmouth, United Kingdom - Sidmouth_Asex2 metaG | ecosystem: Host-associated > Algae > Red algae > Unclassified | place: Sidmouth, United Kingdom | collected...
CTTCTTTGATAATTTGAATTTTTTCTTCATCGGAATACCGTTTTCTTGTCATTTTAACTCCTTCGTTTAAATTTAAATCCTCGGCGAGAATCTGTCCAAACTATATAGGGGGTCAAAGAGAAATCTCAGGTACCAACTTTCCAAAAACCGGGGGATACCTTTTTAGAGGTTTCATATAAAATCCATCATACTAAAGAAAAAACATACTACTTGGATGTGAAATAAAAACTAAATAAATATTCAAGAAAGTTATTAAGATCAAATGTAATATAAGACTATACAATACTGGCCTGGCAAAATATATGTAAATACTCGTGAATAGAATACCTAAACTCATGTTTAGTCCGATATAAAACACCAACCCTAAGCCATCGATAAAAAATAATGGCGAATTTATTATTAAGAGTAGAAAGGTAAAAACAAACAGTGCTCCCTTGTTAGAGATTTTTTCATCTAAATATTTAAAAACACAAAAAATCATGATTTGTTGAAACATTGCTTTTGTGACTTGAGCTAAGGATACTTCAAATGAAAATAAGGCAAGATTGATATTATTGACTTCGATCCCCTCCCGAGAAGAAAGTTCAAAAAAAAAGTGAGAGAAAATGACATAGGTAAAAGCTACAACCGAAACATGAAGAAACATCCTCATTTTTATTTTTTCTGTTGAAAAGAATTGATACCCTATATATGTAAATGTGAAAAAATACATTATTGAAACTTTAGGAAGAGTCAGGAGATTATATCCCTTTGCAGAAAACCAAACAGAATAGAACATTGTTATTATTAACCAGTATACTATTAACCCTATTGGAAACTTAGAAAGCTTCAAACCCCTTGAATAATTCATTTGATACACTTTCATTTTAAAAAATATTTGATTCTGTAACAAAACACTTCAAGTGATTAGACTGTACCTTTTGGCGAAGATCAGGATTAATAATATCACTGGTTAACATAGAAGCATCAATCTCTATCTTGCCTGAATATTCAACTCCCTTCAGACCTAGTTCTCCTCCATAGAACTTAGTTAAATATCCGGGAGGCAACTGATGTTTTTCATTAATGTATATAGAAAAATTGATCTGACCATGACTGGTGATTTCCAACATGTTCTTTCGAAATTCTTGCCGAGCTAGCTCTTCCTCATTACTTCCCCAACAGCCATCATATCCATAGAGTACTTTTACATATTTCTGAGGTGATGTTTCGTAATTAAAGTCAAATATCAAATAGTCATATAGAGAAGAGTATGTTTGATCTTTTTCTTCGAAGTGAGCGTTAATATCAAAATGACAAATCGTCCTCTCATAAGCATAAGAATTGATACACAAACCACAAACAATAAATAAGATAATTTTCATAAAATCTCCTCAAAAAATATTAATAACTATTTTTATCGCAAAGCAGGATAATAAACCCTAATAACAAGCATACTCTTTTATGACTTAGATCAACCCAACTTTATAATTTAAAAAATATTCTTATTTCAACAAACAAACATAAGGAGAATCTATGAAGTTAATTTTTATTCTAGCAATCGTATCGGCGAACTTATTGGGAAAGTCAGTGCTCGTCCCGATTACTCACGTATTTATCCCTACAGGGTTTGACTCTAATGACCATGCTGAAATAGTGGTAGAAGGGTATTTACCTAACCTATGCTACCAAAACCCAAGATATAAAATAGAAAAAAGAAAGAAAAATATTAAAGTATTAGTCTATGCAACAAAACCATCAAGTGCGATATTTTGCCCCGAAGTTATAGTCCCTTTCAACTTAACAGTATCATTGGGAGTCTTATCAAAAGGAACTTATCAAATAAAAGGAAATAAAAGAAGTTTTATGGGTGCTAAGAAAATTATTATCGAAGAAGCATTTTCAAAAGAGATCGATAACTACATGTATGCTAATGTTGAAAATATTACTCTTAGAGAAGGGGTTTTAACTTTAAGGGGAACAAATTATACTGATTGTTTGAAGTTTGATAAAATACAGATAATCTCGAATAAAAAAGACGTTTATGCCATTTTACCAAAGGTCTTCCTATATAAAAAGAAATGTAATTATAACGAAGAGCCTTTTGTCTATCGAATAAATTTTCATCAAAAGCTATTCAACGATGGTACTTTATTTCATGTGAGAGTTATGGGTGGTAAGTCTATAAATAAGATCATATAGAGAATAGAGAACAAACACTAATAAAGGGTGTATTATTAAAATACACCCCATCCTATATAAAAACACCGGCTAAATGTACTAGGAATCTATAAAGACTATAATAACTAAAGAAACAAATTAATAAAAGAATAACCTATAGTATTACAACTATTAACTCTTTAAAGTTTACTGATATTTTCATACCTCTCCTCGTTTTATAAAAAAATTTTAACCCAAATCCATTCTCCGTACTGATTGCAATCCACACAAATATACTTAAAATAATAAATGAACAAAGAAATCAGCATGAAAGCTATAAGTATTCTTTTCCTCTTTGAAACGATCATTGTTTCCTCTTCTTTCTTGAAATTCTTAAGAAAAATATTTTAAGAACTGCTGCAAAGAATGAAATACCAATGATCCATAAAGCGACAAAAAAAATTGTATATAAATTATACTTCATAACAACACCTCAATTAGTTATATAGTACCCAAAGATAAATTTTATTTAATGAGATTTATTCTCTTATTAAGTGACTTAAGTCAGATTAATAATTTTAAAATGGAATATATTAAAGAAAAGGAAGGTTTTATGAAATTTTTTATATTTTTAGTGGGTTTAAACTTATTTTCAATGGATCCGAGTCATACTATGCGTACTACTTATTACGATATTTATGCTATGAGTGAAAAAATAGATAAGGAATCTTGTAAAGCGGCATTGCCAATATTCAAGAGAATAAAAAAGAAAACAGACAAGCTTGCTCAACATTATTTTTTAAAAACAGAAGGCTATAGAACATCTTTTAAAATTTTTGATTTCTATTTAAATGAACTACAAAACATATGTAGCAAAAATAATCAAAACCTTTCTTATCGGGAAAGTACCTATCGAAATCTACTTAAATCATGTTTTCAATGTCATTCAAGTGATCAAATGACTCGAAATTCTCCTCCAATCCAGTTTGGAAAGAATAAGGTTGAAAGATTTCTTCATTTTATGATTTCAAGAAACTATGACCAGGCCCTAAAAGAACTAGATAAATATTTCTCTAATCCAACATTAGATGAATACTATGATCTCTTATTACTAGAGCAAGATCTATTCTTAAAATATAAACTTGATCCAAATGGCCTTTTAGCAAGGTATAGCAAAAGAAAGACTTACTCAAAATACCAAAAAACTATTAATGCCTGGAAGAAAGACTTAGTGAGCTTAAATCATTTCAAAAAAAATAATGACGCTTTAAAAAGTTCGAAAAAAATCATTGTAAATCGTACAGGACTTTTAGCTAAAGAAAGTGAGCTTATATCATTAAAGTATCTATTTGGATACTTGCATAATATTATGCATTCAGTTGAACCTAAAAAAATTCCTGAAATTTTATATACCTTAGGTTCACTAGAGAATCGTATTAATCACGACATATATTCTACAAATAATGTCTATCTTATCGATTGTATTATCTCATACCCGAAAAGTTCCTTTGCTAAACTATGTTATGAAGAGATTGTACGGCAGATCGAATTTTCATTCACTGGGTCAGCCGGTAAAAACATTCCAGAAGATATCACATTATTCATTGAGAAATTAAAGAAAAAGGTTAAGTAGAAATGACGAACTTTCTAGAGAAGTTCTACTCAAAAGACTTTAAAGAGAACATCCGATTTTTAAGTTCAAGCTTATTCTTCACTGCTCTCATCGTCATTATTTTTAGTTTCTTATTCTGGAAATTTGGATCTTTCAACAAAGCACTAAGCTTTAGTAATTCTTTATATTTTAGCATGATTACTATTACTACACTTGGTTATGGGGATTTTTATCCAATCGATTATACTACTAAACTATTGTGTTCAATTGAGCCACTTATAGGCATTATAGGCTTAGGTCTTCTCGTGAACAGAATCGCCAGGCGGCAATTTCAAAGTCAATATAAAAAAACAACGATTTCTCAAGTTAATAAATATCTATATTTATTTAATCAGAAACTAAATCATTTAAAATTTTCAATACTAGAGTTACAAAATCCAAAAAATCAACTCTCTTCCAATCTATCTAATCAAATCTTAAAAGATTATCCTATTCAAAACCTTAGTAAAATGTTTGAAGCTTCCTATGCTTTAAATTCAAATCCAAATAACTCTAAAATTGAAAATTTCTTTCAAAACCTACACTCAATTATTAGCTAAATCAAATACCTAATGGCAAACTATGATCTTAGCTATCATAAAAAACTGGAACTTAATCTTATAGGTATATTGACTTTAGAAACAATCCATAATCCTGAAAAAATGCTACTTTTTCTCAATAGTAAAACAAAATCAAATATCCAAAAAAAAGTTAAAGCCAAGATTGTAGATTTAAATCCTACCAATCACCATATAGTGAATAACGACTTAGTCTCTGCGGTTGTAATATTATATAAAATGACAATTGCCTTGAGCTATCTCATTGAAAACATTGAAAAAGAAATTGAAGTCTCAAAGAAATACTTCTAAAGACTGACCAATATCATACTCCAAAATACATTTAGATACTATAATAAATTATGGACAGTTTAGAGGAACACATTCTAATTATTGCAAATGAACTAAGAACTAGTTTTTATATAAAGGAAGATCATCAATCCTTCGAATATATTAACTCTTTGAGCATTGAGCACAATGAAAAACTGTTTGATTATATAAAAAAAATAGATCAGAAGATGAACGAATTTTCCAATAATGAAACTACCATAATTACGATAATTGCAAGCAGTTCCTTCTTGGCCTTATTAAAAGAGAACCTTTATTCCGCAAAAGGAGTTCGGATTCAATTCGAACTCAAAGAAGTCGGAGTCAACCCTTTAAATAGAATTATAAAAAAAGAAAAAATTGTTGCATAATTATGCAAGACTCTTACTTCAATAATTCATTAGTATTTCTTAAAACCTTTTGGAGAACACATAACCCAAGATTAATTTTAGCTAAAAATGATTGTTGATGAGGAATAAAGATAAAATCAGTGTGCTCTTTCCATTCATACTTTAATTTCTTATCTAGGGCAATTGCTTCATCAATTGACTCCACTCTAACTGGGTTCCCGCCCTCTATTTCTAGCTTTCCAACAGCTGCTGTTTCGAAAAACAACACTGTGTCATACCTATTGAATTGCTCCTTTTTATTTGTTTCAAAATACTCGTAAAAAGAGTTTCGATCCATCGGCCAATACGCACTGCCATCTATGGTTCCTCTGTCACATAATAATACTCTATTTGGATATAACTTTTCATAAACATCCTCTAGGGATACTTGCGTATGAAAAATTGCTTTCTGAATGGCCCTAGAGGCTTCAATATCATCTGTTCGAGGTAATCCACCTTTATAAAGCATTGTTGCTGCTTCTGGCACGACAACGATACTTTCGCCAACTTCCCTTCGGAATAGCTCTGCTGCTGTTGACTTTCCTCCACCTGGCCCACCTGTTAATACGATTTTTTTCAATTGCTCTCCTTGGTCCTGTTTAGCATTACTATATATTATTTATTTTTTTTTAATATGATCTCTATCAGTTGAACTACTTTTATATCTTTTCTGCTAATCTATATAATGAATTTAAGTCATTATGAAGTTCATTTATGCGTATACAGAATATTAAAAATATCAAACATAATCTTCTCGTTACTCAAGCTTCTTTTAATATTTCTTTTAATTCATACTCACTCGGAACATTTCCACTAGCTTTGATCACCCCATCAACAATTAAAGTTGGTGTAGTCATGACTGAGTAGGACATGATTTCTTCTAAATCAGTCACTTTTTCAAGGCAATAGGTTAATCCAAGTTCTTTTGCCACTCTCTCAGTTCTTTCACTAAGTTTTTTACACTTCGAACAACTTACTCCTAAAGTTTTTATTTCCATAAAACCCTCCAAACCCTAGATAACCAAGTAAGAGAAATTGTTAAATAGGTAGCCAATAATTATAATTCCCGTAGTAACAATTAATGTAAACAAGACGAGAAGAGGCATCTTTACAACTCTCTTAAGCATGACAAGAGAAGGTATTGAAAGAGCCGTAGCAGACATCATAAATGACAATGAAGTACCTAGGCCAACTCCTTTATTAACAAAAGCTTCTGCAATCGGGAGTGTACCAAAAATATCTGCATATATAGGAATTCCAAAGACAGTTGCAAGTAATACTGACCACCAGTGCTCTTGTCCTATCATCATTATAATCATGTCCTCTGGGATCCAATTATGAATGAGAGCTCCAATTCCTACTCCAATAAGAACATAAACCCAAACTCTAAGAAAGACCTCTTTAACTTGTTCAAACGAATAACTGAGGCGATCTTTCCTCGTCAAAATTATTTTTTTTGAATCTTCAATTCGATGTTCTGTTACAAACCCTTCAACATACTTATCCATATTCAAAATATGAATAATTAATCCACCCATAATTGAAAGAACAATGCCTGCACCAACATAAAGTAGTGCTATAGTCCAATTAAATATACTGGCTAGTAATATAACTGAAGCAAGGTCAACTAATGGTGAGGAGATTAAAAAAGAAAAAGTTACTCCTACTGGAAGTCCTGAATTTGTAAACCCCATAAATATTGGGATTGATGAACATGAACAAAAAGGTGTCAAGGTTCCAAGAAGAGCCGCAACAAACTTGGCTTTTAGTCCACTCATATTCCCAAGGATTTTCTTGGTTCTCTCAGGCGGGAAATAACTTTGAATATATGAAATAACAAAAACAAGGACCGTTAATAAGATGAAAATTTTAATAACATCGTAGATAAAGAAATGGATACTTGCCACTACTTTCATATCCATATCCTGGCCTAAAATATTTTGAATAAAAAATCGTACTAAATCAGAAAGCCAATCCATCCGTAAAACTTGAGAATTTATCCATTCAAATATAAACATTCAGTTTCCTTATTTGAAGAGATCATGCAAGAAGACTTCTGTATAATAATTTCTTTCTGAATAGCTTTAGAGGCCTCAACATAACCTGTTCGTAGCAATCTATCTTTATATAGTATTTTGTGCACTTGCGACATGACAACGATACTTTCGCCTACTTCCCTGCGCAATAGATCTGCTGCTGTTGACTTACCTCCACTTGGTCCACCTGTCAGTACGGTCTTTTTCAATTGTTCTCCTTGATCTTATTAAAATGATTTTAAATTAAAAAAACTATTTTAATATGATCTCTATCAATATATTCAAAATAAATATCCATCCGATCTATATCAAGAATTAGAGTGATCTAAATCATAATAACAACTGAAGCTTCGTTGTATTCTTCATAATGTAATATTAAAAAGGAATAAAATGAGAAAAAAAGTTATTATCCTATTCCCTATTGGGAATGAATACTTAGAAGAAAAGTTATACAAATCATTAGAAAGTCTTCACCTGATTAACGAAGATGTGACATTTCTTCATTGTATTCATGAATTCAACCCTACGTTTTTATCTCCAGGACACAATGATTACTATATAGATTATGACAAAGTTAAAACTGCCGCACAAAAATATATTTCATCAGGATTATTAAAAATTTATCCAGAAATAAGAAAAAACTGGAAGTTCAAATGTATATCATCGCCCTTCCCTAAAAATGCAATATTAGAAGAACTTAATCAAAAATCTAATATATTAATTATAGCAGCAATTCAGAGTAGATCTAAAATCAAAAACATTTTCCACTCTTCAATGACTAATTTTATCATAAACAATGCAAATGGAAGTACGTTAGTCTTAAAATAATTACATCTCCACTTTAATAAGCACTTACATCCAGTATTATTGGTAAATGATCTGAAGATAAAAAACCTTTAATTGATTTCTCAGACAAGATCTCTAAGTTATGAACATATAATTTATCAAGGGGTAATAGTGGAAATATTGAAGGAAATGACTTAATACCCTGCTTCTGGAAATAAATTTCACTTTCTGAAAATATCCCTAGCAAAAACTTTTGCGTGCTTTTATCCCAATCATTAAAATCTCCCCCTAAAACAATTGCCTCATGAGTATTGACCTTCGATAAAATAAATTTTTTTATCAGTGCAACTTGTTTTAAACGTGACTTCTTTAATAAATTCAAATGAGTACAGAAAAGGTGAATATTATGAAACTTACCATCTTTGGGGTACTTGATTTTAGAATATAGGCATCCCCTTTGCTCAAATGTATTTGTTGAGATGTTTAAAAGGTCATCTTCAACAATTGGAAACCTCGATATAATAGCGTTCCCATAGCTCAGCTCGCTATAAGTTGCATTTTTATGAAAACGATAATCATACCATGTACTATCAGCTAATAGCTCTAAACCATGTGAGTCAATCTTTCTCTTGTTATCCTTATTGATTATTTCTTGAAAAAATACGACATCAGGCTTCACTTCTTGAATTAAGCTAAAAACCTTCCCGAATGTTTTCCCTTGAAATATAAGATTTCTATACTTATTAATGTTTAAGGACATTATTCTCACATTTTCTCCGTTGACTTCTTCTCTGTACTCAACACTACGAAGGCAAAGAAAATAAAAATTAGCCCTGGTAAGATCGGGAGAATAACCCCAACTATTCCCAGGATAATTAAAAAAATAAAAGCCAATAATCTAAAAGGGTGAACATGCACGACTTTGTGTGCAAACTTAATCATCATAATAGATAGGAAAGAAATTATAGTCAAAAGATGAAAGAATATAAAGTTTCTCATCCAAGAACTCGAAAATGTTACAGGATATGAAGAACCTTGAATTTGTTTTGATCCCTTCTTAATCAAGTCAATCACATTTACATTCACTCTCTCAACAAATTCTTTATCATGAACCTCACAATTTAATTCAATATTCCCATAGGAGCTCATATAGTTTAAGTTATGAGAGCCCAGGGAAAGTACTTTACCATCAAAAACCCCTAGTTTCCCATGAAGCTCAGAGTCTTCCCATTCATAAATACTAATTTTATGTTCCAATAAATACTTATATAAATACCGAGTACTCCAAACCCAAACTTTCCAATCAGAAATCCTAGGGAGGATTAATTCAACCCTCACTCCTTTTCCTGACTTCTCAATTAGTTTTTTTAGTAATTTTTTACTAGGCAAAAAATATCCATGAAGTAGAGTAATTCTTTCAGTGCTTTTATCAACAAGAGACAAGTAGCTATCATTTATGTTTTTCCTAGATCTAAACCAATCATTGACTAAAAAAACAGTATTTGAAGAATGTATTTCTTTATGTTTTTTCAATTGAACTGTGCTTTCATCTAATCCTAGATTTAAAAAATATTGTTTAAACTTTTCACTGAAGTCGGATGCAATCATCAGTGCAAAATCGAGTCTATCTTTTTTGAATCTTAATCTACTTGTAGATACATTAATTCCACCAACAATAATTTCTTTATTATCAACAAGTAAAACTTTGTGATGCAACCTTCTTCCTTGAAGTAAGAAAGTACTTAATTTCAAAGGGTTAAAAAAACTAGCTTTAATATTTTCATGGTTACTAGTTCTTTCTTTAATTTTCTTAACATTAAAAAATGAACCCCAATAATCTATCAATAAGAAGACTTTCACTCCTTCAGTGGATTTCTTTAGAAGTAACTCTAAAACTTTAGATCCAAAACTATCTAGTTCAAAAATATAGCTTTGTAAGATAATCTCTTTGTCTGCCTTTGCAATTAAATCTAAATACTTTCTTTGATAATCAGTTCCTTCAAGTAATAATTTAATATCATCCATCGTAAGATTGAACTATTTCTTCTCTAGCATTTTCAATGCATCTGTTTTAGTAAAGACACCTACAAAAACTCTCTCTTTGTTCTCAATTATAGCTGAGCCAATATTTCTTTTAAGCATCTCCTCAGCAACTATACTTAGATCATCTGCTTCTTGAACCACATATGGATTTGGAGACATAATTAGAGATACAGGCATCGCCCTATCATGCCCTTCTTGATAAGAATCTGAAATATCCTTAAAAGAAACGATACCCAAGACGATACCTTTCTCAACAACAGGCAAGTGATGTATGTGATGTTCTTTCATAATTTCTTCAACATTTGATAGTGCCTCATCAGGAGAGATAAATCGAGCAGGCGTTGTCATATGTTCTTTGATTGGTCTGTAAGTGTTAGCTCTATTGATAGCACATTTCATTATCAACCTCCACATCTCCTCTTACTACATCTATAAGGGCATTTAATGCATCTATTGATGTGAAAATTCCGACTAAGCATCCAGAACTATCTTGAACAATAGCAGAACCTATTTTCTTTTCTGACATTTTCAAAGCAACCTCGTCTAAAGGATCGTTCATATATACAACAAAAGGATCCTTACTCATTAAATCACATGCTCTAACATCACAATCTCTTTCGTTGTAATAACTAAGATGCTTCATGTCTCTTTCTGAGATAAGGCCTACAATTTTGGAACCATCCAAAACTGGGAGATGTCTTATTTTTTTTAGCTCTAAAATTTCAAAAATTCTCCCCGATCTCTCATGCCATTGGACTGTTATAGGACTAGGAGTTGTGTAATCAAAAACTCTTAATTCTGTTAATTCATTCATTTTTTCTCCTTATAAGAAATTGTAATTCTACAAAGTATTTTTAAAAATACTTATCATTTTCAATACATCAAAAAAATCAAGACAAAAGCTCTTAGTTGTCCTACCAAGGAAGTAAATGGAGTAATTTATCCAAGACCCATGTAAAACTCAACTCATTGATATATAAATAAACATAACCAAGTAGTAACAGTACTAAGAGCCCTATTAGAACAAAATCAGGTAGTTTTTCCCTTAAATTCATTACTCGTTTCAAAAGCTACTCCTTTTATCAAATTCCCCACATTACAACTGATAAGAAAGCATTTATTATCTTTTCAACATAAAAATAAACAACACATCCCATTGCAAATAAAAACATAAAAATGAGGCCTGTGTAGGTTTTTACTTTTTCTAAAACATTTGATTTCATATTTCCTCCTGATAATACTTTCTCATTACTCGAAAAATTAAGACATGAGCCAGACTTCAAAAAAAACTGATAAAAGTCAGGGTTTAATCTGATTGAGCTAACCGTTAAAAGCTCTATTCCATATATTATAAAGGTGGAGGTAAATATGACACTTTTAAGATTGAAAAAAAAATCCCCTGAAATCGAGCTCAGGAAAATTGTTCCAGAAATATCAAAGATAGAATATCACACAGAGAAGCTTGATGAGAGCAATATTTACAGAACTTCGCTAGAAGTCGAAGTTCCTTCAATTAAAACTTATGAAGTTATAACAAAGGGCAGAACTCAATCAGAGAGTCTGGTGCTTGCTGAGAAACTCATGAAGGAAGTTTTACTCAGTATCCAAGAAAGTGAGAAAAGGATAACAAAATGAAAACATTGATAATTTTTTTAATCATTGCAACATCGAATAACTATGCCAATGATATAGCAACACTGATGAGAAATAATTATTTTGATTTATTTTTCGCTCAAGATGCACTCTCGATTGGAAACTGTAAAAGATCAAAGATGGCCCTTAATTCACTGAAGAGGAAATCTCATAAATTACAAAAGATCACATCACAACTCTCAGAGGCCCATAAACTTAAATTTAAGACGTATAATTTCTACTTAAATGACATTATTAATAATTGTAATAATAGTAAAACAAGTTATCGCTACCTCTCAAATCAATATAGAAATCTTTTGCAGTCTTGTACTGGGTGTCATCAAATGGATCACCTAAAAAATGCCCCTACATCAGAACTAGTTTTTGGCGATACCGAAGTTCAGAAAATCCACCACTTAATTGTTTCGAGGCAATATCCTGTCGCAAAAAGTAGGATAGATAAATTTTTCAAAAAACCAAAAATTGAAGAATATAAAAATATTTCAAGCCTTGAACAGGATCTATTTCTTAAGTATGCTCAAAAACCTGCTCTTTTGTTAAGGAGATATGAAAAACGACACCCACCAAAAATTTATCGGCAATCTTTAAAAACATGGAAAAAATCTCTTTTTAATCTACAGGAACCTAAAAACAAAGTAGCTCTATTTAGCTTGCTAGATAAATTAATTGCAAATCGTACTGGAATTAGTGCCAATGATGATGAAATAATTCCTTTAAAATTTTACTTTGGCAAGCTCTTTGATCACTTACAAAACGCATCAAGCAAGGATGATATTGCCAAATATTATTACTATCTGGGAAGCCTTGAAAATCGAATTAGTCATGAGATTTATGCAACTAACAACATTTACTTAACTGATTGTGTATTGAATTACCCAAAATCTAAATTTGCTAAAAAATGCTTCAATGAAATAAGAGATCAAATCGAATTATCTTACTCTGGTTCACGAGGCACTGATATTCCAGAAGAATCTATCGATTTAATAATAAAGCTTAATTCTAAACTCGGTAAAAATAAAAATACATGGATAAAAAAACAAGGAGAATAAGTATGCACAATGTAAAATTTCATAATTTTCAAGCTAAAGAAAAACACATAAAGAAACTAGAGAAAAACCTCAGGAACATTCAAAAATTACTACCTTGGAACTCCTCAATCCATGCTTGCATTACTAAAAACGATGGAGCGAAGAAATATCTATTTAACCTTGATGTTCAATCAAGTGCCGGGAATTTCAATGCAAATGCTAAGGGAAGCTCAATTAAGTCTGCGTATAAGAAAATATTTCTTCTTATACTAAAACAAGTAGAGAGTTGGCATAAAGACAGGTTTGCAGACCAACATGATGGATATCCGGATACAATTAAGAATTATAGCATAAATTCGATATTGGATTGTGAAGTTGCTACTTGTCCACTACATAAAACCACTTAAGAGCATAAAGTAATTACTAATCCAGTCTTATCTTCTTCAAGTATATATGCTCCTGGTTTAAGCTCTCCTTTTAAGAGTTTTTTTGCCAGGGGCCTAATTATAATTAAATTAAAAGCATTCGCTAAAGGCCTTGCTCCAAAATCTGGTGAGAAACCACGATTAATCAACTTTTGAACTAAATTATCTCCCAAAGAAAACTTCATCTTCTTATCTTTTATTCGTTCATTAAAAATTGATAATTGTTTGCTTACAAGTTTACCCATTACTGACTTATCGAGAGAATTATACTCTAATATTGAATCAAGTCTTCCAAGAACTTCCGGTTTAAAGTCTTTTTTAATATCTTTTGAATTTGTAGTAAGTAAAACAATAGTATTTCTGAAATCAATTACGCGACCTTTATTATCTGATAACCGGCCATCATCTAAAATCTGCAATAAAATATCTGAAAAATCATAATGAGCTTTTTCTATTTCATCAAAAAGAATAATAGAATAAGGTTTCCTCCTTACCGCTTCAGTTAGGATCCCACCCTCCTCATAACCGACATATCCACTGGGGGCACCAATTAATTTGCTAACAGAATGCTTTTCAGAATATTCACTCATATCAATTCGAATAATATTATTTTCGTCATTAAACAAAAACCTAGCTAATTGTTTTGCTGTCTCAGTCTTTCCAACTCCTGTAGGGCCTTTTAAAAGAAATGACCCCATAGGTTTTTGGGGATTACTTAGACCTGCCATTGAGCTCAATAAGACCTCTGAAATTTCATGTAATGCTTCTTCTTGTGAATAAATACTTTCATTTAAAGTTCTTTCAAGCTCAAGTAGTTTTTCTTGCTTCTCCTTTAGTATTTTCTCTATAGGGATTTTAGTTTGTCTTGAAATAACTTGAGCAATATCTTCTTTTTTTAACTTGAAAAATGAGTCTTGTGCTATCAGTTTCGCTTCTATCTCAGGCAATAATGAATACTTTATTTGTCCTGCATTCTCATAATCTCCTTCTCTCTCACATCTTTCTAACTCGAGTTCCAATGTTTCTTTTTCACTCTTTAATGCAGAGTGTGACCTTAAAGACTTCACACGCTGATCCCACTTATCTTTGTCTACCTTAAAGCTAGATTCTAACTCGGATATTTCATCTTTAAGCTCTTTTGATTTGTTAAACTTATATTTAATAATTTTTGATTTGATCTCTATCCCCATTTGTTCAAGGTCCGGAGGTAATGTCTCGGCAGAGAGTTTAAGTGAAGAAGACGCCTCATCTAATAAATCAATTGCTTTATCTGGAAGGTTTTTATTTTTTATATATCGATCAGACAAGTAAACTGCATTATATATGGCATCATCTGTAATACTTATACCATGATGAACCTCGTATTTACTTCTTAGACCTATTAATATTTCAATCGAGTCTTCTAGACTTGGCTCATAAACATTAACTGGTCTAAACCTTCTATCTAGAGCACCATCAGATAATATATACTTTTGGTACTCATCAAATGTTGTTGCTCCTATAGTATGAAGCTCTCCTCTTGCTAGGGCCGGTTTTAATAGATTTGCTGCATCCATTGCACCATCAGTTTTCCCAGCTCCAACTAATTGATGAATCTCATCAATAAATAGAATTGCTTCTCCGTTTTGTTTTTTCATAAAATCAATTAGGTTCTTTATTTTTTTCTCAAAGTCTCCTCTGAACTTGGTATCTGACATTAATGCACAAAGATCTAATGAATAAATAGTCTTTCCATGTAGAACATCCGGTACAGAGTTATTTAAAATTTCTCCAACCAATCCTTCTACAATCGCTGTTTTTCCGACTCCGGCATCTCCCACTAGAACTGGGTTATTTTTATTTCTCCTTCCTAGAATTTCCATTAAGGCCCTAATTTCTTTTTTTCTCCCTATGACAGGATCTAGTCTACCTTTTACTGCTACTTCATTTAAATTGATTAGAAAGTCAGGAACTTTATTATCATTATCTTCAGAAATACTTAAGAAGTTAAAGTCTATTTCAATTTCAGGTAATACTTTTGGGAGTGTTTTTAATAAATCTTTTTCAATAATATTTTTTCTAGATTCTTTGACACTATTAGAATTTGCAAGGGCCAACCATTTTTGTAGCCTACTTGTTGATCTTAAACTATCAAGTTCTATTTCCCTATCAAGAGTAGGTAGCTTATCTATTTCTTCAAGTATTTTGATTTTATAATTATTCAAATTATTATAGGAATAACTTGATTTATTAGAGATTAGACCAAACAATAAGTGAAGTGCATCTAATTCACTGTTTTTTCTTTCTATTACTTCACTCTGTGCGATTGAAAACGCTCCAGTAACGATATCATCAAAATTATACATCTCTCATCTCCTTCTTAAAGATTCTAAACTTAAGATGATACGTATTGATAAAATGTCAATCCTTAATAGTTTTTTTCTAATGTTCAGATGATATAACAGTAATTAAAAACATTAAAAATATTAATATTATAGCTATTAATATATGTATTGAATCCATAATTGATCTCCGTGTCCCATACAATCAGGACAAACATAAAATAAATAAAAGGCTACTAGCAATAATACGATTAAAAATAAAAGTATTAGCAACTTTATAGGCAATAGCATTTCTTACCTTTTTTCTTCTGGTCTTAAGTCAACTTGATGTTTTTCTAAATTTTTATTAAAAAAATTTTTTAACGTTGCAAATGCAAACGTTACTCCCAAAATTGTCAAAACTAATAAAACTACCAGGAAATCTTGAAATAATTCATTTTTCATATTTAACTCCTTTATTAGATAAAAGAATACATGCAAAATTAAAAAGAAAGTATGAGCTTCACCTTTCTAAATACTGATTTTAGTCATAAAACAAGTTATTACTAAACCTTCAAGGATGTCGAAACAACCTATTTTCAACATGAAGAGATTGTAATTTTGAAGATTACCAAATAGATCATCATTTACAGGCAGATAAGGAAAGTTTACTACCTTAATAGTGCTAATGCCCAATAAACCAAAAGTAGCCGCTCGCTGTTCAGCTACTAAGGTTATGTAATCAACCATTTAGCACTAAGGTAGTTCTAGATATTTTTCAACCTTCAATAACCAACACAATATCTTCCACATTATAAAATGCAACTAAGAATACTTAGATTTTTCTATGATCTATATCAATATTATGAACAATATACGTCTTTCATATTTAAGTTTATTTTTATCAATCTATTTGCTGACTAACATCATAATAAATGATCCATACTTCTTATATTCTAATTTCAACGAAAGGATGTTTTTATGAAAAAAATCGCTATAATGTTTCAAGTTGATGATAAAGAACTTAATGAAAAACTTTTCCAAGTTATAAACGCAAATGAATTCAAAGACTCTCACATTACTTTCTATCATTGCTTTGAAGAACTCCTATATATGTTTATGCCAAGTGCTGTTCTCTATCCACAAGATTCAGAACGAGAAAAAATCCAACAAAAAACAGAAAACTATATCAAGGAAACCTGTATACAGTATTTACAAGAATTCCCTCTAACATGGAACACCAACTTCTCTTTTTCTCCCAATCCGAAAAAAGAGCTTGCTGAAAAACTAGAACATAACAAATATGACTTAGTCATATGTACGACCAAAGAAATGCAGGGAATGAGTAAGTTCTTCCACTCTTCTTTCACAGATTATATTTACAAAAACGTTTCATCAGATTTACTAATCATTAAATAAAAGGAGGATTAAATGTTTAAAAAAGTCACAGTCATGTACCCCTTAGGTCAAAAAGACCTACAAAAAACAATTTTCAATGCACTAGAGAAGTACAGGCTTCATGATTCTGAAATCACATTTCTATATTGTTTCAAAGAGATTCATTACTCATATACATTTCATCCGATGAGTTTTCCCAACAAGGAACAGATTCCAAAAATAAAGTTAGAAGTTGAAAAAGAGATGCAAGATGATTGTGAAAAGTTTTTTAATACTTCTTCTAAGAATTGGAAGTATCGTTGTAAGTTTGGGACACATGAGCTCTCTAATGTATTAGACTTCATATATAAGGACTCATCAGACCTTATCATTTGTGCTGTAAAAAAGAGATCCCTTCTGGGGAATGTTTTCCACTCTTCTTTCACAAAGGCCATGATAAACCATGCAGATAAAAATATTTTAGTAGTAAAGCAAGGAGGAAAATTTGAATAATGAAGTTATTATCTTATTTCCATTAAACAATGAAAAACTGGAAAATATGTTGTATCGATCACTTGAGCAATTCAACCTCTTTGATTCAAATGTAACTTTTCTACACTGCATAAAGGAGTTAAACCCAAGTTTGCTACTTACGGGTTACATGGATAGCAAAATTGATTATGAAAAGGTTAAACAATCAACTAGGAAGTATATGGCATCTGAGATTCTAACATTTTATCCTAAAGTAAAAGATAATTGGAAGTTTAAAAGTATATCCTCAACTTCTCCCAAGCAAGCAATCTTAGCTGAAGTAAATAAAAACCCTAACGCACTAATTATTACTGCTATCGAAAGAAGATCTCTTCTAGGAAATATTTTTCACTCTTCCATGACAGAATTTCTAGTCAAGCATGCTAATACCAATATATTAATTATTAAATAAAGGACAAACAAAGATGAAAAATAAAAAAATTATTATAGCAGTAATTCTCACCATTTTGATGGTACCTATGATATCAATTATCAGTTTTGATAACTCTAATCAAGAGACTCTAGGTACATACAATCAAAAACTAGACAAAGTTGACCAGATAAACTTTTTAAGAAGAACGGGGGTTATTAAAAGCAACATTTTTTATGAGCCAATCCTCAGCTCCAAGATTAAGATCATGAAAAATTATGTTTGCAAAGGAGACTATATCTCTAAGAATGACAAGTTAATAAAATTAGATAAAGATTTCACTATCACTTCTCCTATAAACGGATATATCACAGAGCTTTCTGTTGCAGACAATGACATAGTAGAAGCATTTTCTCCACTTATGAAAGTTGTAAACAATGAAAATCTTTATATTGAAGTGGCTATTGATCCCAGTTATGAAAAACTAATTTATGAAGGAATGATAGTAAAGATACATAGCTCTCAATATATTAACAGAGATTTATCAGGAACTGTTTTTTCAACTTTTATGAGCAATAATGGATATATTTTAGAAATTAAATTTCTTCAACATAAAAATTTAATTCCAGGAACTTTAATTGATATCAGTATTCCATTGAATAAGTTCGAAAGCGAAAAAGAGTATATTATTGGGATGAATAATTGTGATGAAAAATATATTAAAGCAAATTAATACTGGATATCACTTAGACCATCAACATCAAGAATAAGAATACTTCTGCCTTCTACATCGATGAGACCATCCTCTTTGAATTCCCCTAGGCACCTAATAAGAGTTTCAGTCGCAGTTCCAGCAATGGCAGCTATATCATCTCTAGTTGCTTTAATCTTAGTAGGGTCAGAGTTTTCTGTGCTCTTAAACTTTGACTCTAAAGTTAGCAAGGCATTAGCAGCTCGTTTTCTAACAGTATCATAGGCCAAACTCAGTAATTGCTCTTCGGCCTCTGCCACATTCTTGGCCATTAGCTTGATCAAGTGACTAGAAACATCTTTATTTTTATGCATTAATTGAAAAAAGTCTTTCTTAGATATCTTACAAATTTGGGATTCTTCTAAGGCCACAGCTGTCACAGGATATTCCCTACCCTGCAACAATGAAGAATATCCAAAAAAATCACCTTTCCCATAAACATGTGTAATTAGTTCTTTCCCATCATCACTAGTTTTAAACGCCTTTACTTTACCGGAATCTATGAAAAAAAGTTGTTGTGGAATATCACCTTCTCTAAATAAGTTTTCCTTCTTCTTGTATTTAGAAGTTTTCTGATTACGAGTAATATCTTCAAGCCCCCCATTACTTTCGGCATTTTCAAGAAATGAAATTAAGTCTTGTTCAGAGTCAATGTTTTTTTTTATTGAGTTACATTTTTTTAATCTCATCTCAATTGAATTTAGTAACTCGGTTTCTTCAAAAGGCTTTGTTAAATAATCATCAGCGCCTAGATTCATACCTTTTCTGACTTCACTTTTTTCAGCTTTAGCCGTTAAAAATATAAATGGAATAGAAGAAGTCTTAGGATTTTTAGACAAAACATGAAGGACTCCATATCCATCTAATTCCGGCATCATTATGTCGCAAATAATCAAATCAGGACAAAACTCAATTGCTTTAAAAGAACCTAACTTTCCATTTTCAGCGGTATGTACCTCATAGTTAGCTAATTCTAAAATCTCTGCTGTATTTTCTCTCATCACCTGATCATCTTCAATTAATAGTATTTTACTCATTTTTTCTCCATTGGAAATCTTACAGTAAATGTAGTTCCTATGTTTTGTTCACTTTTAAAATCAATAACTCCATCTATCAATTCTAAGTATTTCTTCACTATATTTAACCCTAGACCTGTCCCTTGAACAGTAGTCACATTCCCTGCTCTAAAGAAACGTTCAAATAAAAACTGCTGATCATTATCTGGAATTCCCATCCCAAAATCTTCAATCGATAAAATCATTTCATCAGAATTACTTTCAACTTTTGCAATAATTTCACCGTCATCTTTTGAATATTTAATAGCATTGGAAACTAAGTTAGTAACAACATTTCTTAAAATATCCTTATCTTGATTTATAACATCGATATTAGAATCATAACTGAAATTTATTCGTTGCCTTTCTTTTTTCAGCTCACTGAAATCTTCTAATAAGTCTTCTAAAAAAGTTTTAAAGTTAAACTTTCGAGAATTGCTTTTGACTTTATTCTCTTGAAGTTTATCTAGTGAAAGAAAGTCATTTAAAATATTTGTTAAGTTTCTAACCGATTTCTTTATCGTCCTGATATGCTTATCTCTTTTACTTTGCTGCTCGCTTTCAGTATACTTTTCTATCAAAGCAGCCGAAGTCATAATTCCCCCTAAAGGAGTTCTAAACTCATGAGAAGCCATAGAGACAAACCTTGTTTTTAACTCACTAAGTTGTTTTTCTTTTTCAAGGGCAACACGAACTTGTTTTTCTATTTTATTACTCTTCTCCATTTCTAAAACTAAATTATCATTAGTTTGGCTTAGTTCAAGCAGAGTCTTAGATAATTCTTTTGTCCGTTGATCAACAGTAAATTCTAACTTTTCAGCTTGATCTACTAATTGCTTTTTCATTAGAACTCTCTGAGTGACATCATTAATGAAACTAACAGCAAAGAGTGCTCCATTATGTTCATAGGAAGATAAACTTATCTCTACTGAGAATTCACTATTATCTTTCCTCTTTGCTTTCAAGTCTCTACCTGTCCCCATTGGTCGAGCGGTAGGGTTTTCAAAATATCCATCTCGTAATTGAATGTGATTTTTTTGTAAAGTAGTAGGGAGTAAAACTTCAATTTTCAGACCTACTAATTCACCTGAACTATAACCAAACATATTTTCAGCAAAACGATTTACTCCTGTGATTTTTCCACTAGAGTCAGCTACTATAATTCCTAAACTTGAATGCTCAAATAAAGATTTCAGTGCACTTGAGTGATTTAATAAGTCCATGAAATCATAATACTCTTAGAATTCAGATTTGCAAAAAAATTAGCATTTGAAGTCCTTCTAGTTTTGGCCTTCAAACACTAATAGAAGTATCTGACTTAATGAATTTCAATCTCTTTAACCTTGTCATCATGAGAAGTATCAACTTCTTCTTTTGCAACATTAATATTGAGTATCCCATCTTTCATTTTTGCTTTAATTTCAGACTCCTTTATCACTTTATTAAATGGAATTAAGCGATAAAAACTTCCATAATTAATCTCAGAAAAGTGCTCCCCAGTATCTTTAGAGTTTTTTTCTTCACGTCTTTGACCTGAAATCTCTAAAGCATTGTCTTTAACTGAAACTCTCACATCTTTTTTCTTAATCCCAGCTAGCTCAACTTTAATTATATACTCATCCTCACACTCTGTTATATCTACAGAGGGCCAATGGGTGTTATCTCCATTCATTAACTCTGACATCCTTCCAAACCCAAACCCATTAAACAGTGAATTTATTTCATTTTGAAGATCATAAAGTGGTCTTGGTGAGCTCATACCGGCAAAGGGTGACCATGTTTTAGGAAAGATGCTGTTAGACTTTTCTTCTTTGCTTTTTTTCGATTTCATATATTCCTCCTTTGGAAATTATTTTCATTAAAACGTACTAAGCATAATAAGAAGTGATTATGATTTAAATACTTCTAACTTAATGATTAATATCAATTTTTAACCTCTTATCTCGCTTTCATAACAAGATGTGACAAAGGACAATAAGATAATAACCCCGACAGAACGAGGGCACTACCTAACATATAAAACAATATATTCATATCATCTGGATAAGCTAAAATTGCACAACCAAGCATTATGCGAATAGTTCTTTCTTGAGTATTAATATTTTTTTTCAAGCCCATATCCACCTCACTTAAGTATTTTTTGTAAACCAGTTTTTAATTCATCTACTACTTTCTTTTCTGACTCCCAAGCCGTAGAAAAAGTTTCAGAGCTTATTTTTAATGCTTCATCCAGCTTTCTTCTTAACTTTTCAAATCTTGCATCTATTGAATTAAAACTATCTTTAGACTCCATTGACATTAAATGAGCTTGCAATTTAATCTCATCTCTCATTGACTTCAGTACTGACCATTGTTTTCTTTCCATTCTTTCTCCCTTTTAAGATTCTTGTTCTTTTGAACGAATCTATTGTTTATTTGTTATTTCCTTTAATTGATGGCAAATAAAACTCTTCTTCGTTTTTTGCTATTGTTACGTTCATACCCAAGCAAGAGTTTAATACATCTTTCAAATGTCTAGTTGGTCGTTGTTCACCATGATTTAAAATTGTTAAATATGGTTTTACTTTTGACTTTTTTATCCACTCCATCATATCTAGGTAGTCACCATGAGCTGAGAGTGAGTTTATATAAAAAATACTCGCATTTACCTTGAATTCCTGTTTGTGCAGTCTCAGCATCTTATAGCCATCAAGTAAATATCTCCCTTTAGTACCGATAGGTTGATACCCAACAAGAATAATTCCATTTTCTTTCTCAGAAACTCTCTTTTTTAAGTGATGTACTACTCTCCCACCATCTAACATTCCTGAAGCACTAACTATAATCATTGGACCACTCATAGAATTTATGGAGATAGATTCTTGTACAGTTTGAACTAACCGTAATTTCTCAGGAAAAACTTTACCATTATTTAAACTCTTCACATGATCTTTAATATATTTAGTATTTTTATTAACTAAGAAAATTTTATTTGCTTTTTTTGATAAAGGACTATCAAGAACAACGGGAACATCAGGGATCTTTTTTTCCAAAATCAACTGATTTATTAAAATTAGAATATCTTGAGTTCTCCCAACAGAAAAAGCTGGAATGATAGCAACGCCTTTTCTAAGTAGTATCGAATTCAGATGTAGTTTCAGCATCTCTTTTGATTCTAATCTTGGATGGATTTTGTCTCCATAGGTTGACTCTAATACTAAGTAATCACACTCAACTAGATTTTCTGGTCCTTTTAAAGCAATGCCTCGTGGATGCCCAATATCTCCAGAGAATACAATTGTTTTTTCTCCATCATCATCATTACCTTTAACTTCAATAAAACTTGAACCTAAAATATGCCCTGCCCAGTGAAATTTTATTTCAATTAAATCTGAAATTTTCACCCATTCATTAAACCTAACCACTTTAAACTGACTAAGAATTTGATGAGCATCTTCAGTTGAATAAAGTGGTTGAGCTGGTTTATGTCTAGAAAAGCCTTTTTTATTAATATACTTTGCATCTTCTTGATGGATATGTGCCGAATCCTCTAAAAGTATTCTACACAGTTGATATGTTGCAGTAGTACAATAAATCACTCCATTAAAGTTACTTTTAGCTAACCTTGGTAAGAGTCCGGAGTGATCTATATGAGCATGAGTTAAAAACACTGCATTAACGTCAGAGAAGTCTTTTTCTTCCCAGTTTTTTTGTCTTGCCTTACTATTACCTTGGTACAAACCATAGTCGATAAAGTACTTTTCTTGCCCAATTGAAAGCATGGACTTAGATCCTGTAACCTCACCAGTAGCTCCAAAAAATTTCAACTTCACTCTTAACCTCCAAGACTCTCTAAATACTAGAATTTATTGAAAAATAAATCAGTCTTAGAGATCAACCTAAATACTGATCTTAATCAGTAATAAGGTTTGCTGATTAAGATCAAACTTTATATTGAGCTCTAACAAAGAAAATATTCAGCTAGTCAGTATGATTTAATTAAGTAAAACAACAAGGGAGAAATTATGAAAAAAGTTACATTACAAGGTGTTATATTGGTCAAAGAGGGTGAATATAGTAGTTCATACTACTTATCAACCGAAGATAATGAGTTGCTATATTTAACACCAAAAAATGACCTTGATATTTTTGTTGGAGACAATGTAGAGGTTCAAGGATTAAAAGGTCTAAACGACACACTTATCATCACTAAGATTAAGCAATTAAAAATTAATAATTCGTTTCTTCATTACTTCAATGAATTTGAAGATGATTTAATTAGTGATGAAACTTATAATAATGATTACGAACATGCCCTATAAAGTCGCTCCAGAGGCAAAAAAGTTAGTTTTAAGGTAAGTAATAACTTAAGAGAAAGTAACTTTATTTAAATTTAATTTTGGGGTTTTTGAAGAAATTGCCAAAATGTTATTTTTTGTTTGTTCGGAAATTTCAAGCAATGCCTCTTTAGTTAAAAATCCCTGATGGGAAGTAATTAGAACATTTGGAAAAGACATTAACCTAATAAGCTGATCATCTAGAATGGCCTCATGAGTTAAATCATGAAAAAAGATTTCTGTTTCTTCTTCATAAACATCAAGAGCAACAGATTCAAATTTTCCACTCTTAAGTCCATTTATCAAATCCTTTGTATTGATCAAAGCTCCCCTGCTGGTATTAAGTAGAGTAACATCATTTTTCATTAAACTTATTTTTTCTTTATCAATTAAATGATAAGTTTTATCTGTTAAAGGGATGTGCAGAGAGATCACATCTGACTCTCTAATTAGTTCATCGAGTTCTTTATATTCTAGAATATCTAATAGGCTATTATTTTGATTCAAGTCAAATCCTAATATCTTACAACCAAAGCCACTCATTAATCTTACAAAAGATGAGCCAATCTTCCCCGTGCCTATCACACCTATAGTTAGCTGACTAATATCTCGTCCTATAAGACCATCTAAGGAGAAGTTCTGATTCTTGATTCTCTGGTCGGCCTTACAAATTTTGCGATTACAAGCTAAATAAAGCGCCAAGCAATGCTGTGCAACTGAATCAGGCGAATAATCCGGCACCCTATAAATCGGGATATTATTCTCTTGTGCAGTTTTTAAATCTATATGGTTATATCCATTTGATCTAGTACATATTCCTTTTAGGTTATTTCTAGCTAAATATGATATTACTTCTTTTGAAACATCATCCTCAACGAATGCAACTATAATATCTGCATCTTTTGCTAATGCCATTGTATTTCTACTCAGAGATTCGCTCAGAAAAACATAACTATTGTATCGATCTTCCTTAAGGTCGTTGTAAAAACTTTCTTCAAACTTTTTAAAACTAAAAAATACAATTTTCATTTTCTTAACTCCAGGTTACATCTCGTTCAAGTCTACGTTTAGTGTTCTAACTCACCTTAACTCAAATTTGATGCCATTATATGACAAGGATCAGTCTTTATTCTGACTCCTCTGAGGGAATAAAAATAGGTTTACACTATAGTATTAAGCAGGAGGTAAATATGACTTTACTAAGATTTAAAAATAAAAAACAGACTGAGAATGAACTAAAAAGCACAATACCTGAAATATCAAAAATTGAGCATCAAACAAGAAAGTATAAAGAAGACCTTTATCAAACCCTATTGAAGGTCGAAATACCTGCTTTTAATATTTATGAAGTTCATAGTAAAGGGCAAAGTCAGTCTGAAAGTTTGGAAAATGCAAAGGAATTAATGAAAGATGTTTTAAGCAAAATCCAAGAATTCAATAATCATATCCAGAGTGAAATTAAAGGACAATCAAAATGATAACTAAGTTTTTTAAAAATTTCACTCCAACTCCCAAAGAGAGATTAGAAGTTAATAAAAACCTCAAATCTCTTGAACAACTACTCCCATCAACGTCCCAAATCTGTTGTTGTCTTGAGAAAAAAGATGCTTCATCAAAAAAAATTGATATTAATTTCAATGCACACACTACTGCTGGTCACTTCAATACCAGTTCGAAAAATACGGATTTCTCAAGTGGTTTTTCAAAAGTACTCAAATCAATTTTCCAACAATTGATACTTTGGCACAAGGAAAGATTTGAAGAAACTCATGATGGTAGCAGCAATGTTACAAGAGACTATTTTTCTCACTACCCTAGTCAATGCTTTAGTGAACAGTGTCCATTATATAAAAAGGAAGAAAATTAAAGATAATCAAATTGTGCTGATGAAGATCATTATAAATTATTTTTTTTATCAGATCAAACTTGGAAACATTGAAATATATTATAAAAAAGGAAAATATGAAAGAATCAAATCAAGACAACCAAACTAAAGAAAAATTGCTTATAACAATTAATCATAAAGTTTCAAAGCTTAACGATGAACTAAAAATAGAAACTTACCTATTGTTCAAAGAGCACCCATTTTCTCCCTATATAGAATTAACCGCTTTAGTCGATGACAATGTATTACAAGTTTCTGCAAAGGGTTCAAATCTAATAAACGCTTATAAGACAGCTGAATCAGCTTTGAGAAAAAAACTAAAGAAATATAATAATTTTAAGTTTTTAAAGAATAATTTCCCAGCTCATCTTTTCAGAAAACAAGTAGCATAAGGAGTAAAAAATGAAAAAAAACAAAAGACAATTCTTAAATGAAAAAAAAGAACATCTAGAAAAGTTAGTTCCTGAGGCAACATCTGTTGATATCAAAGTCTCAAGGACTAATGACATGAGGTACAAAACTAGGATTACCGTAGATATCCCAGGAATAAGCTTATTGGTTTCATCTAAGTCAGACTATGACTTTAATGAATGTCTAGATAAGAATTTCCATGCAACTGTTAGACAAATTCATAAATTAAAGACCAAAAGAAATAGAAATAAAAGTTTTGATTTATCCACTCTAGTAGCTAGTTAAATTGTCTCCTTTAATAATTAGGGGCATATCGTTTACCAGCTTTGATAAATTTATAAAAATTATGAGATGATGCTGATCTTAGCAAGTACTTATTTATGGTTCATGCTATGATGCTGGGCTTGAAGCTTTAAGACCCCTTAGAGTATTATGTTGATAAGTTACAAATATTCTGAGGATCTATAAATCTATTTCTAACTTGTCAGCATAATTTCCTTGTATTTGAAGATTAAGTCAACAAAGATCCCGTCAACCCCCTAATTCTGGACAATTTCTCACTTAGGCTGATGCCTTCATATTTCTTATTTCACCTTTTTTAAACTTA
>Ga0114952_1000950_pt1 | contig 26590 bp, 20 predicted proteins | sample SidtaG_2_FD_87303 | JGI IMG/M metagenome (GOLD analysis project Ga0114952, IMG submission 87303) | Marine algal microbial communities from Sidmouth, United Kingdom - Sidmouth_Asex2 metaG | ecosystem: Host-associated > Algae > Red algae > Unclassified | place: Sidmouth, United Kingdom | collected...
AACAAAAAAAATCCTTTTGGAGGCTAAATTGGACACTTTGTTTTTTTTTATACAAAAATAAACTGCTTAGATGAATCTACTTATTCTGAGAATATCGACAAGATCTCTTTATTTTTAGATTTACTTTTCGCCATAATCATAATTCTTTCTTACTTTTGCTACTTTGGTCAAGTATTTTCTCTACGAACTTTTGAAATAAAGAATTTTGAAAAAATCACATTATACAATAGCACTTGCTTTATTTATCTTAATTTTGGATCAAGTACTAAAAATTTGGGTAAAACTAAATATGCCTTTGGGCGATTATTTTGAAGTCTTGGGATTAAATTGGTTTCACATTCATTTTATAGAAAATCCAGGGATGGCTTTTGGAATTGAGTGGGGCGGAGAATATGGAAAGCTCGCTTTAAGTTTATTCCGAATTGTAGCCATTTCATTTATTGGCTACATGCTTTATAAACTGGTCAAACAAAACGCTTCGTTTATTGTATTAACTAGTATTACATTAATCTTTGCAGGAGCGGTTGGTAATATCTTAGACTCTGTGTTTTATGGTCTTGTATTTTCAGAAAGTACAGCCATTGATGTTGCTACGTTTATGCCACCCGAAGGTGGATATACTGGCTTTTTACATGGAAAAGTAGTCGATATGTTTTACTTTCCTCTAATTGATTCTCATTTCCCAGAATGGTTTCCAATTTGGGGAGGAAAACCACTTCAATTTTTTGAATTTATTTTTAACATTGCTGATGCCTCTGTTTTTATTGGAACAGCAATTATTTTTGTTTTTTACAAACACTTTTTCAATAAAGAAGAGGAAGAAGGTACTATAGTCAACAATAATAATGAATCTATTAATGAAGATAATTTATCCGTAAGTGACTCGTAAATAGATTAATTTTTAAAAAAAATCATACTAATTTGAAACGCTCACACTTTGTTTTAGGTCTTATTTTTTTAATTTTATTAATTGACCAAGTACTCAAAATTTGGGTTAAACTAAATATGCCTTTAGGCGATTCTTTTAAAGTATTGGGTTTGGATTGGTTCCGAATACACTTTACAGAGAACAAGGGAATGGCTTTTGGGATTGAATTTGGTGGTGATTATGGCAAGTTATTTTTAAGCTTGTTTAGAATTGTAGTCGTTGGATTTATTGCCTACTTCTTGAATAAATTGATTCAGAAAAAAGCAAGTTTTTTAGTGTTAACTTGTATCTCTTTGATCTTTGCAGGGGCATTAGGAAATATTTTGGATTCTATCTTTTATGGCGTTTACTTTTCAGATAGTGGCACCTTTCATAGTCCTCGTTTAGCTACCTTCATGCCTTCAGAAGGTGGATATGCTGGAGTCTTTTATGGAAAAGTAGTGGATATGCTTTATTTTCCTATGATAGAAGGATTCTGGCCCAAATGGATGCCTTTTGTTGGTGGGAAATATTTTATGTTTTTTCAGCCTATTTTTAATATTGCAGATAGTGCTATTAGTTTGGGTGTTTTTATTGCCATTATATTCTATCGCCGTTTTCAAAAAGAATTTGATGCCCAGATCAATGAGAAGGATTTAGTCATTGCAACCGATGAAGCAATAAGGACTACTGATTCTAGTCTTTCCTCTCCAATAGACAACTCCACTGAAACTCTTAAAACAGGCTTTGATGCATCAGTTCAAGAAAAAAATAAAGACCAAGAGTAAGGAGGCTATAGTTAGATAATCTATCAGCTTATAAACTTAAAGATTCCACAAGTTACTCGTTCTTAAGAACAATACGAATCCATTCTATATAATTAAAAATATGAAGCATATAATTATGCTCATGTTCCTTTAATTCTACTAAGGCATTTTTATACAATTCTTTTTGCTTTTTTCGACTATCCGCGTTACAGATAAGACGACGGAGAAAAGAAAGTAACCACATTTCTAAGGAAAATAACTTATTATTTTTATTTAAAAAACTCCTTAAAGACCTAAGCTTAGCTTCTACGAGCCAACTTAAGTCATTCTCTATCAAAACAATACATTCTAAAAATCGAATATTTATGTAATAGTCCTGTCGCAAAGTACCTTTTTTCTCATTTAGTATTTTGTTAATCCAATCTAAAGCCTTTTTATTGTTTTGTGCAAATAAGCAAGTCGCAATAATGTTATTGCCTATAATATTAAAAAAAGAGCTTTTTTTTCCAGCCATTTCTTGATAGATCGGTAATTTTTTTTCAATATCAACAAGCAACTTCATTGACTTTTTGTATTCTCCTTGTTTATTGAGATAAAACAATTGTATATCCCAATAAGAAGGAAGGTACTTTCTTTGCAAAGAAGATGAACAAGACTGTAAAAACAGTTCCAATTTATCTAAGTAAATTGAGGATTCTTCCAATAAGTTATTATCATTACCACTATTTATAACATTGAATAATAACATTATATGCCTATCAGAATCGATCTTAATAAAATGCATATACTCATAGCCAATCTCTACTAGACATTTTTCACACAAATAAGCATTGTGTATATCTCCTATAAGATAGAAATAAATCGAACGGATATACTCATATTGTGAACTAAATCTGTAGCCTTTATACTTCAAAGGTGGCAGCTCTTCTAAAGCCTTTTTATAAGCAATAATTTCTTTAGGATTCTTGCTAATTCCATTTTCTCTTATTGTGGTTACTAATTCTCCGATTAATTGCTCGTATTCAAATAGCTTTTGTTGTCGAACTAAGGCCTCGTTAATTTCTGCATTAGATTCAGAACGTTTTTCAATTCGTTTGTTTGGTTGTTCTGCTTGGCAGATAATCTCTCTTTGAACTAACAAAGCATCTAATAAATGATTGTATAATTCATAAAATTGAGCTTTTTTTTTGGCTTTTATAATTTGTTTCCAAGCCTGTTTGTACAAGTCCTTTTTTAGTAAAATTTTTGCAATTCTTATTTGCTTATAAACTTTAGCTTCAATTAAATTTTCTTCGTGATAACTCGCCAAAAAATCTAATAACCGATCATACAAATCTTTTTTTATTCTAGGTAATTTCTTCAGTAACTTTTCATTCTTGATTTTACACTCCAATAAATGAATATTTTCTTTCAGTTTACATAGATGGTCAAAAAGTATAAAGACCAAGGATTCATTCTTCTGGTAAACCGCACTCAACTTAAAGGCTCTTTTTTCTGTTTTTGATAAATTTTGTACCAATTCAAAAAGGTCTAATCCCTTCATAAAAAATGTTTATTTAAGTAAAACAAAATACTAAATATCAATACTTTAAATACAATAAAAATAGATTAAAAATAGCAAATCTCACTATTTTGTGTTCCATTTTCATAAAAAACATTTGCATTATTGCTATTGTTATTTTTAATTTCTAATTAAAATAGGTTATCAAATACTTTGGGAAAAATTGTAGCATAGCTTCACTTGTAGGCTTATTATGATTTAGATGTCCTAAATATGTATAAACATTTTACATATTGTTTTCATTTTTCTTTTAATAACAAATACTGAGTTACAAAAACATCTATTCAATAATTTATTTAAAATTATCTAATAACTTTGAAAATTTAATAAAAATGAAAAATAATTTATTATTAACAGTATTGTTTTTATTGTTAAGCATCATCGTCTATTCTCAAACAAAGTTACAAATCATTCAAAATCACTCTGGTCTCGTTGGCTTTTGGGACTTTGAAAAAAAAGATCCTTCAACAGGCTTTTATACAGCTTATTCGAATATAGTTCCAACATCAGGTATCAATAATTTGTATCCTATGGCTTTGGCACAAATAGGTGATCCTTCGAGGTATACAGAAACCACTTGGCCTTATACAAATTCTTCTGATGAATTGATCTTTGATAATACAGGACCGTTTGGTAGAGCCATAAAATTCAACAAAGGGCATATTTTAGGGCTTATAGAACGAGCAGATTTTCAAGGAAAGCCACTTGACATTTCAGGAAACCAGCCATTTACCCTTATTGTATGGATGAAAACTTATGGGACAAAAAATAATCATTTCATTGCAGGTATATGGGATGAAGGCAACACTTCAGGCTCTTGGTCAAAATATTCAGGCAGAAGACAGTTTGCTCTATTTGGTGGATTAAGTGCAAATAAACATGCAATGGGTCACATATCAACAACTGGTGCTGCTTCTTTTCCACAAGGGAGTAATCCTTATGCTCAAATGCGTTCCGTTGATGGAAATACTTTTACAACACAAGGAGATGCAGGGCATCGATGGCATATGGTGGCAATGACATTTGATCCTGTAACTAAGCATGTAAAAAGCTATCTTGATGGAGCTTCACAATCTTATTACAATTCTAGTGTTGTTTCAGCAGAAGATAACATATACAAATATTTCCAAAACAACAATTATCCAAACTTGAATCCTCGAGTATTTGATTGGCCAGTATATGATACTAGAGATTTTACATTAAAATTTGATGGCTATAATATTAACAATGGTCATGAAATATATGAGCATTTTATTAGAGTAGATCTTAAGTCTTCCACTAAGACCATAACCTATGGAAACAGAGTCAGAAATGCAAGTATTGCAAATAGCCAAAATTATAGAGTAACCTATGAATTTAAACGGAATGGCATAACAATACCTAGCAGTAGTGGTAGTTTTAATATTACCAATGGGACAGGTTCTGCTACTTTAAGTCCATCCTTACAAATTCAAAATGGAGATAAGATTGTAACTTCTTTACATCACATTAACCCCATCAATGGTTCCAGTACACTTATAAGCAATAATGTCTCTCGTTCCATTAATGAAGGAGCACCATTTACAGTTGGCAGAGCCATTGGGTTAAATTCTTCAAATAAAGGATCTGGAAGCCAATTTATAATAGATGGCGTTGCTGTTTACAATCGTGTATTAAGTGCAACGGAGTTAATGACTTTATCTACGTTCCAAAGTCAACCTTGTCCAGATGTAACAGGTGTATCTACCTCGCAAATTACAAGTTCTTCAGCTTTGATAACTTGGAATTCCGCCCCTAGTGCATCCTCTTATACTTTAAAATACAAAACTCAAGCAAGTGGATTATGGACGGAAATTAATTCTATTACAGGTACATCAATACCCCTTAGTCAGTTACTTGCTAATACAGTATATATGGCAAAGGTGCAAAGTGTCTGTTCAAACGGAGCTACTTCTGTTGACAACCCTAATAATGTATCTACATTTACGACAGCCAATGCATCAACCAACAACTGCACTTCTAGTAATATAATCGACAGCCAAAACAAACCTGTAGTAGCTTCGTCGGTAGAGAATTTATCTAACAGAGAAGCATATCGTGCCTTTGACAATGACATAACAACACGTTGGGCAGCAGGTATTGGTAATAACGAATGGATTTATGTGGATTTAGGGAATGACTATGATGTGAATAGAATAGATATAGATTGGGCAAAAGCCTATGGGAAACAATATAGGCTTGAGATTTTATCATCTACAGAAAATCCTTTAACATCAAACAACTGGCAACTTTTAACAGATACTTCCAACATTCCTTGTGGCAGTTATAACCATTGTATGATAAGACATGATTTCGCTCCTCAAACGGGTAGATATGTACGTTTTTATGGTCTAGAACAAGGCAAGTACTGGGGATATTCTTTCTTTGAAATGGATATATATCATTGCGTCACAAATCAAAACTCTAGTAGTAATTTTAGAAATGGTGATTTTGACAAGGCTAAAAACCCTAGTGAGCTGATTGAAAAAGAAGATGGGCTGTCCATATATCCTAATCCTGCAAATAAGACTATTCATATAAGGTTCAATAGATCCGTTTCCATTCAAGATGTTTCTCCCATTAGTACCATCTTTATTACTGACCTTAGTGGTAAAATAGTATATCGCAAGGAAGTGTCTACCTATACTAGAAATATTACTTTAAATATTGAACAAATTCCTAATGGAGTATATTTTATTAGTTCAAATCATTTTGCCTATAAAGAACCTAAAAAAATTATTATCAATCATTAATTTGGGGGCGGTGTATCAATTTTACTCATAACCGTAGGATGTAAATTTAATGCTATAAAAAAGAAATATGCTATTAGGCATTTTTGGGGGTGTCTAATAGCATATTTAGCTTACGAAATAAAACAAATTATATATAGAGTAATACTCTGTTGATTTTTTAGTTTTTCTATAAAAAACATAAAAAAAGCATCTTGCATTAGTTTGATTATCAAATTTTTAGCACTTTGACTAATAAAAATACATCATGCTAATAATCAACTGCGTAGCACTCATGCAATAAACTAATACGATTTTTCAACGGAGTATTGATAGAGGGTTTACTTATTTAATCATCAAAAAACAATTGCAACATAGGCAAAATAATTTTTACCCGTTCAGTATCCAACGTAGTATCAATTGTAGGGCGTTGAGTCAATTGACCATCCCGAACTAACTGGAGCATTTTTTGACGTTCAGCAGGAGCAAAAGCAGCAAAAGTACGTCGCAATGCAGGTAACATTTGTTGAAATTGGTCGTCATTCAGACCACTTACCCAATCATCCACAATTTCCCACAAAGCAGGATTATGAATTAATAACAAACCACTTCCGTATAAAAAGCCATTCAACCAACTGCTTGCTGTTCCAATATCAACACTTTTAGACAATGCATAACCTAAAATACCAACAGCTTGCTCTACCTTCAATGTTTCATTATCTAACAAAATACGAGTAGCGGCACCTCTGATCTTACCATCAATTTGTTGGTTATCCAAAAGACGCTCTAAGGTTTCTTGCCAAATTGTTAAATACATTGCTTCATTTAATAATAACAAAGAACGATTTACAGACAAAACCTGATCAAACATTTCGTCGCTAGCCGATTCATCTAAGGACGTACAAGCATTCGGTAAAGAAATACAAATTCGAGGGACCATTTTTGCAACAAAGCATCCACCATTCCTATTTCTGTATTCCGAACATCACCATAGCGATAAATACGAACCAAAGGAGGCAAGGCTCCCATAAGATGATTGACATCTTTTGTGATCGCTGCCAAATTTCGCAACTCTTGTACCAGCTCATTAATAGCCTCGGGCAAATTAGCATGAATTACTTTTTCTAATAATTGCGTCAACTCAACCAATGTTTTGGCATGAGAAGCCTGATGAATCACAAAATTAACAGTAGCTTGTTGTATTGTATTGCCCCACATTCCAGCTTCAATAATTTGCAAAGCAAATTCTGGTCGCCATTCCATTTTCCAATATTCATTTTTAGTACTCAACTCTCTTCCTGTAGCTACATCTGGCGTTCCCCATTGAATAGACAAGAGATTTAATCGGTGCAAAAATTGACTTTGTTTCAAATCATGTTCCTGCCTTAAATCCAAACCACCTTTAGGTTTATTAGCGGTTGCTTTAATCCAAACTACCTCAGCTTTTTTATATTTTTTAAGTTTTAAAGCTTTTATATTTACTTCTAAATCCTGTTGCAATGGAATAATTGGAATTGTTTCTGGTACATCTCCCATCTTGTCTCCAACCACCAATTTATGACGAATTAAGTCCAATTGACTTTGATAACCGCCAGAGAAAATAGTCATGACTGCTTCTGACAACTCCCCTATTCCAGGCACCTCCAAGCCTCTAAGAGCTGCTAGTGTTTCCGCTAAACGCACTCCTTCAATGGCGTGTGCAGAACTTGTTTCCAAATCTTCTGCTTTGAACAATTGAGAGACTTTTGCCATCCAATTGATCGTCGCATTATCTCTATTATAAAACAACAACTCATACCATGCAGGTGATACAACACCAGCACCATAACCGCTAGACGTTGCAATTCGATCATAAGTCCAAGGAATCCAAGTTGCCTTCGTTTTTACCTTAGGAATTCCTTTGAGCAAAGCATTATCTTCCTTTACCTTATAAGCACTCAAATCTTCTAAAACAGGGGCATGCCAAGCCCCACAAACAACAGCAATACGCTCATAACCATCTTTCACTGCTTTGCGCATGATCTTACGCATATATGCTTCTCGAATTAAATTATGTGCTTGTCCCTTGTTTCCAACCTCTCCTCTAAGTGTTTTCATCAAATCTAGAATCACTTCAAACACTTCTTCGTTTCCCTCTCCTTGCTCGAACATCGCTTCCCACCAACGTTCGCTATCTGTATACCCTGCCAAGGCAGCCATGTATCCCAAAGGATCTTTTACAATCCCTTCAACAGTTATTTCTGTTTCATTTTCTAAGGCTTGCAAAGCAGCAATCTTCTCTGGAACCTCATCTAAGCCTAATCTTAAAGACTGCGACAAATCCATTTGAACAACAGGAATAGCATTTTTCTGAGCAAATAAAAAAGTTTGCCACTCAGGAGAAAAAACTGTAAATGGATAATAAACAGCTTGCTGTAAATTCTTTGGATTATAAATCAAAGCAGCCACAGGAGGCACCAAACCTTCCTCTGCCACATAAGGCAATAAAGCTGTTAGTTCCTCCGCTCCCTCTATCAAAATCACGTCAGGTTGATAGGTATTTAATGCCTTTATCAAGCTTTTAGAAGAACCTGGTCCATGATGTCTTATTCCAAATAATTTTGTCTCCATTGTTTTTATAATAATCTATCGTATTTATTGGATGTCTTTCTTGTTGGTTTTTACATTCAAATTTGCTAATAACTCCCCTCTTTGACTAAGTACTCTGTAAAAATGAAAGTTATTTACTTTACAGTGTACTAAGTTTTATTCCTGTTAAACCAAAACCGTAGTAGGCTCCTGTATCAATATTCCAGGAATTAGATTTTTCATTAAATGAAGGAGTATTTTTTTCAAGGGAGTATGACCATGGATTTGAACTTTGCCTACGTTTTTCAATTCATTTCTGTTCCACAAAACCCCATCTCGATTATCTTCTTCATAAGAGTTCTTTTTTAAAGAGTTTTATTCTAATAGACCACTATATCCAACGATATGAAATTTATCAATTTTAGGATCGTACTTAATTCTCAATCCAATTTTAGAATGATTAGTAATATAATACATTGTATGTGTAACTCCACGATCTTCATTAAAAAAGTCACCTTCTTTAATTTCAATTCTAATACTATCGATAGGAGATTTTCTAGTTGTAATGATTTCGAATAAGCTAGGACCAACCCGAACAATATCTACAACAGGATTATATGGTTTAGTCTCTGGAGTAAGTTTTAATAATTCCTTTCCAGCAATATAAAGCCTTTCAATTTTTAATTTTTCTGCTTTTAAAAAATTCACAGACTGGCACCCAATAATGGTAAGTAGGAAGAAGATGTACTTTAGTTTCATGAGGATTATTTTGTATTCGTAGGTTTTGCTTGTGTCTAACGTCGGTGTCTAGCCGTGCGAAAGCTCAAAGATAGGAATAGTAAGCACCTGCTGAGAGCAAAATCGCAGATTTTACTCAGAAATTTGTTCTTCAAGTCGGAGTAAAATCTGCGATTTTGCGTTTTAAAGCTAAAGCTCTTTCAATAGCCCTAAACTCGGATGGACATAAACACTTTGTTTTCTCTCGTTGTTTTTCTACAAATTGTCTATTTCTTTTTTTAATAAGCCAGTAGCTTTATTTATAATCTCCGTGGAGATTCCTTGTCTTTTTAGATTTTTAGCAACTTCAATAATCCCTTCAATTTTTCCTTCTTCTTTTGAAGAATCAACAACATTTTTTAAATCACGATAATATTTCAAACTTTCTTCATATTGTTCTTTCTCTTTCGGAGTAAATTTAGCAATTTCAGCAATTTCGAATAGTTTTTCAAAAATTCTTTCTTGTAAAATAGCAGGACGATTTTGGAGGTTCGCTAAATGTCTAAAAACGTACATCCACTTGTCAAATCTTGTTTGAAGTTCTGTATCAGATTTGGTGAATTTAGGCAATTCTAAATAGATATAAGTAAGTTTATTGTAAAAGACATTTCCATTCTGGTCTTTCAGTTTTACAGTATGTAAAATTTCGCTCTGGTCTTTATGGTCGTCAAAAACAAAATCTAAAATGCCAATAGTATAAACTGCTGATAATTCAAAATCCCAATCTCCTTTTTTAGCTTGCTCTTGAATAGGAAAAGTAGAATAATAGACAGATCTATCTTTGAAAAAATTTTGTTTCGCTTTTTGAACTTCTACAATAAATTTTTCCCCTGATTGACTTTCACAGTATAAGTCAAAAATAGCTTTTCTTTCATATTCGCTACTTCCAAGGTGTTCATTTTTAGTATAAGTAAGGTCTTTAATTTGATGAACAGAAGGTAATAACTGATTTAAAAAATCAATTAGCAATTCTTTATTTGGCTCAACACCAAAGAGTTTTTTAAAACCAAAATCAGTAAGTGGATTTATATATCTGTCTTTCAAATTCATCTTTCAATATTTATTTATGATGCACAAATATACGTTTTTTAGAGCATGAAGTTTCTATAATTGGCTTTTTTTTAATGAGAGATAACGTCGGTGTCTATGCCGTGCGAAAGCTCAAGATAGAAAGAAAAAACACCCGACGAGAGCAAAATCGCAGATTTTACTCTGAAATTTATTCTTCGTGTCAGAGTAAAATCTGCGATTTTGCGTTTTAAAGCGCAAGACCAGACTCTTTCTTCAGCCCTAAAGTCGGATGGACATAAACACTTTGTTGTGCACAGTTTTCATTTTTATGGATAATAAAAGGTACATTAGGGTATGAATTAATTTCCGTTTGAAGCAGTTTTGATCTTTAGGATCAAAGACTGTTTCAAGACGGAATTAATGGGTGCCCGCTTTTAAGCATGTGCATACTTTTAAATATTTAGCTTTTCTAAAACTAAGAATCACAGAATGAAAAAACTACTCTTATTTTTTATCCTTTCTATACCTTCTTTTATTTATGCTGAATATGGTTCTCATTCAGGAATGGCTGCTTTTAGCAAAGTGTTAACTTTCCTAGGTATAGGAGCAATTGTAATAATTTGTCTTATTTTAGGATTACTTAATAAACGCAAAAAGTAGTTAAAGAGAATGGAGAAGTATTTGAGTTGTAATTTTAGAATTTCATGACGCTTGAATTTAAAAAAAACGAGCTGTAATTTCGTAATGCTTGAGCTTTCATAAACCGAGTAAAGTTTTTAGAATTTTACCGAGTACAAATCTCCAAAAATTGAGTAATAACTTTAGATAAGTTTCAATTGAGTAAATAAAAGGAGAGGGGGCTGCGAAAATGGGGCGCTTGCTTTGCAAGTGCCTCATTGTGTGAGGGCTTACTATTAAATTGTGCACAACAACCATATATATTTCATGCTATAGAAATTACCTCAACCTTATCTCAACTTTCCCATCTTGCAAATGTAAATAATAAGTCCTGTTTTCCTCCAAATCAGCAACACTCTGCATCAAAGTACCTTCTTCATCCGTTACAATCGAAAAACCTCTTGCTAGAATTGTTTGAGGATTTAGCAGTCGAAGTTTTTCTTCTATAGCATCTAGGTTTTGATGAGCAGATTTTAACTGTTGAGTAGCGGATTGTTTTAGTTGAGCTTCTAACAGATCTATCTTGCTATAAGATTGACGAATTTGCTGTATTGCTAAAGTTTTGATATCTAGGGCAGATTGTACAATCGCCGATTCAAAATCAAGAATTCGATGAATCAAATAATCCGCAACAGCTGTTGGAGTTTTGAGTGTTTGATAAGCCACTAGATCTGCTAAAGTCTCATCTATATCATGTCCAATTCCTGTCAAAACAGGCAATTCACAAGTCGCCAAAGCTACACACAAATCATAATCATCAAAACCCATCAAATCCAAACGGGCACCACCACCACGTACAATCACAATACAATCAAAGTCTTCTTTTTTAGCTTCAATTTTCTCAATCTGCTGCATCACATCTCTAGGCACATTTACCCCTTGTACGACCGCTTCAAACAGTTCATAATGGAATTTATATTGATGTGGATTCGTTTTAAGCTGTTGTAGAAAATCTTGTAATCCAGCCGCTGTACTAGAAGATATTACAGCAATACGCTGCCAGACCAAATTGGTTGGCACTTGAATATTAAGTTCTGTAAATTGCTCTGCTTCTAGTTTTTTATGCGTCTGCAAGCGTTTCAGCTCTAACTGACCAATTGTGACAGTAGGATCAATATCTTTGATCGACAATTTCATTCCAAAATACTCATGAAATTCTACTTGGACACAAAGCAAAACCTGTCGTCCAACTTGAAGAATAGACCATAGAGAATCGCCTATCTTTTTAGTGATTTTATCTAACGATCGTCCCCAAATTACACCTTCTGCTCGTGCTGAAATTTTAAAGTCATTGCGTTCTACTAAAGAAATATATACATTTCCTTTGCTAGTTCCCACATCTGCAATTTCACAATTGATCCACAGGGTCTCTCGCATATTAAAAGCAACAACACGTTTGAGATGTTCATTCAACTCAAAAAGGGAGAAAGTAGTTTTATTAGGTACTTCTGGCATATTTTTTCACGAATTCTTTAGCAATGAATAAAATTAGTTCTAAGATAAGATTCTATTGGTAATAATAATTATTCCTTAGCATACTTCAAGAGATATTTCCCATCTTCTTTGTTGTAGAATCCGTCTTCTGCATCTTTCTCAGCGTATTTAACTAAGATATCATCTTTAAAATAATAACGATACTCCCCTCCTTGATCTATTTTTACAAAACAAAAGACTAATTTTCCATTCTTAAAAACGTATTCTTTCCATTCTGTTCTAGCCGAAATTTGAAATTCACTTTTTCGATAAACTAAAATTCCTTCTTTGCCATAAGTTCCTACTGCTTCATCTGGAAGATACCAAAATTCATCTGTCCCGTAATAATTTCCAACAGCAGGCATCGACATTTTATCCACATTTTCTTCTATCTTAACAATATAGTACATTGGATATTCAGCATCGGCAGATGCCTTCATTTTTTGCTTTAGAGCATAATAATGTGCTTGAATTTCTTCTATAGTAGCTTTATTATTTTGAGCAATTGTTTGAATATAAAAACAGCAAATTAGTAGGATTAATAGTGGATTTTTAAACTTCATCGAATTCAAGTATAAATTTAGCGTCATGAACTTTGGTTTTGAATAAATGTGGATAATGTGCTTTCATTCCCAACGTTATTGCTTTTAGAGGGACATCTGCAAATGTTCCATGATCGGCAGTATATTCCATAAAGGGATTTCCTTTTTTGTCAGACTCTTGAAATACAGCATCATTCACTCCATCAAACTCTAAAGGCTCTACGCCCAATTTATCACATAGTGCCGTATTAAATACAGGGGTGGCTTTTATCCATCTATCATTTAAGAATATTTCTGCATAGCCATGAAAAACCAAGACATCCGTTTTTAAACTCTCTTCTAAATCGCTCGTTCCCAAGTGATTTTTTACATTCCCATAAGCCAACCGACTTGGAATTCCCAAAGAACGAACACAAGCAACAAACAAATTTGACTTCTCAATACAATGCCCATAATCCTTTGTCAATAAATGGCTGGCTTTCATTGCATAAGGTTTTAGAACAATGTGATAAGGAGAATACTTGAACCCATCTCGGACAGCATAATATAATGCAATGACTTGCTCTTTTTTTGTTCCTATCCCTTTTGTCTTTTCTTTTGCATAAGCAATTACTTTAGGGTGATTACTATTTGTGTATACTCCTGCCTTTAAATATTGTACATTTTTATTCATAATAATTACTTAGCTACTATATTTTTAAATTTAGAAGTTATCCTTAACAGTACTTATACGGAATTGAATAAATTTAGTTTGTGGAGTATTCAAAAGTAAACAAAAAAAAACCATCCTGAATAAATTCAAGATGGTTTTTTGATTGTATATTATATATTACTTAGTAACGTTTGCTTCGATATCGTAAATAATCATATCATCAGGAACATTTCCATAGATATTCAAACTTGACGAATATGCAGGATCAACTTTAGCTTGAGCAGAATCGAATTTGAATTTAACAAATCCTTTTTCTCCTGGCTTGATTGCTCCTCTTGACCAATCAATTGGTTCTGTACAAATACAGCCACCTTCTAAATGAAATACTTTAAAATCATTTTTTCCAGTGTTTGTAAATTCAAGAGTGTATTCTTCTACATCTCCAAATTTTACTGGTCCAATTTTCATAATTGGTGCATCAAAAGCTAAGGTAGTTCTTGGTTTATCACCAGGATTTTCTGATTCTGTTACGACAACAGAACTAGCCGTTAGTTTTTTTTTTCAGAGGCGCCACTTGCCCCCAATGTACCATTTATAATTTTGAATTCTACACGACGGTTAAGTGCACGTCCTTCAGGATTATCAGAACCATCTGTTTTTTGATTCTCTGCTGCTGGTTCTGCTTCACCAAATGCTTTCGGTTGTAAGCGATTTTTATCAACTCCTTTTTTAGTTAAGTAGTTAATAGCTGCTTCAGAACGTTTATTAGATAGATTTATATTGTATTGATCACTACCTTTCGCATCTGTATGTCCTCTTACTTCAACAATCATTTCAGGGTTTTCATTCAACGTAGCCAATACCATTTGTAAAGTATCAGAAGCACCTTGACGAATATCTGATTTATTGAAAGAGAAATATACATTATAAAATACAGGAGGAGGAGTCAAATACATTTTTTGAACCATTCCTAAATCTTTTTTAGCAACCACTCTTGTATCTGCAATATAACCTTCACGATTAGCAAATACCTTATAATCTTTATCTCTTGGAATAACAAAAGAAAATTCATTACCTGTTCCTTTTGTTAATTGTTTAACTTCTTTTCCAGTAGCTGCATCATAAAGAATTACAGTGACACCGTCCAAAGCAGCATTCGTTTTCTTGTCAAATGCTTGAACCATCAAACCAAGTTCTTTGATTTTAACCTCTTTGCTAAACTCCATTGGTTTTGTCAAGTCCAAACCAGCAGCTGTCAATGCTTCTTTTGTTGCATCAGCAGTTTCCTTACTTCCTTCCAAACCATCTTTCTTAGCAACGATATCGTATTTTTTACCTACTTCAAGCATAAATTTATAATCGTTGCCTTCTGTATTACTTTGCTCGTCAACAACTTCACCTGTTGCTTGATCAATCAATTGAACAGTAGCACCAATCATAGGCTCTCCACTTTCTTCATCCATCACTGCAACATCCATAATAATGTCACAACGTTCTGGCATTATTACAGAGAAGATATCATCACAACAAGTCTCACTTTTCAAAGACATTGTTCCTGGACGATTAGACAAAATGTAAGCATAACAATCATCGTTTCCTAGTTTGTTAACTGTGAAGCTGAAATCATCTACATAAGTGTTAAAACCCGCACCCATGTTTGTAATTTCCCCCATAGAACCATTAGAAGCACGTTCTGTACGGAAAATATCCCATCCTCCATAACCAGGGTGTCCGTCTGAACTAAAGTACAAAGTACTGTTTCTTTCGTCAAAAAATGGTGTCAAATCATCTCCAATTGTGTTAATAGCTTCTAAATTTAATGGCTCTTTAGTTGTTCCATCAGCATTAATTTCAGCATACCAAACATCCATACCACCTTTACCACCTTCCATATTAGAAGTAAATAACAAGTAATTTTTACCATCCCAAACTGCAAAAGCAGGATCTTGACAAGAGTAAGAACTAGAGTTAAAATCTAATAATTTAGGATTACTAACAGTACCATCATTGTAATCTGCTACATAAATACGGCTGTTTTCCAATTGGTTTCCAATTAGCTCTGCACGTACAAAGTAGAATTTAGTTTGATCGTCATTAAAAGTAGGTTCAACAACATGCATACCTTCTTTTTGAAGAATATCAGCATTAAATTCTTTTGCTTCCCCCCATTTACCTTCACCATCTGATTTGGAGATGTAAATTTTTGCGTGCTCATAATCTTCACCTTCTTCTTTTACAATAATAGTATCTGCACGAAGAGAAGCATAGATAATTTCGTCGCGTCCCATTGGGAAGGCACCACCTTCTGTAGATTTTGAATTTACATTAGGACCAGCATTTTCAATAATCAATTCCTCTGTTGGCTCCATATTATTTTTAGCCCACTTTGCACCATCAATATGGATTTGAGCCATTTTTTTATAATAATCAGCTTTAGGTGCATCGGCAGGATATTCTTTGATGAATGCTTCAAAACCAGGAATACAGTTATCATAATCTCCAGTCATTTTCATAACTACAGCATGCTGATAGCGACTCAATGGATAGTCATCTTTTTGGTTTAAGTCAACCAATTTTTGGTACCACTCAGCAGCACTTTTATAGTCTCTCAACAATTCGTGTGTAGAAGCTATTTTATAAATAGCTGCACCATCTTTTTCGTTTGCTTCATAGGCACGTAAGTACCATTCTAAAGCTGTATAGGTATTTTTTTTATTGCGTTCCTCGTCTCCGATTTGTTCTTTTGCTTCAGAACTTAGGTTATTCTGTGTTGGTTGAGCGTAAGCTACTTGACCAGCAAATAAACAAGCAATAATTAGTAATATATTATTTAGTTTCATTATCCGAAATAAGTTTAGATTAAGTTGTGGATTACTATACTACATTTATAATAAAACAAGATTAGAAATCTACACATAGATTTCTAATCTCTAATTGGAGTTCTTATTAAAAACGAGGGCAGAATAAGACATCGTCAATAACAGGCACCTTGTAGATTTTTGCTACATAAGATAAGGCAACTTCAAATGCCATAGCTCTATTATTTTGTTGGAATATCTGATTATTCAAGCCTTGAGAACCTGTATTGATATCATAAGCAAAGCCAAATTTAAGTCCTTTGATATCTAAGCCTATACGTGCAATTGCATCGCCACTTGCGCGATAACCACCACCCAAGTATAAAGTAATGTCTTGCATATCGTTAAAGTGAATACCCAACAATAATTGTCCATTAAAGTCAAAAGCACTTAAACCTTCTCCTTGACCAGTAGTGTTAATCGTATTTTGGAAGAAAAACAATGGTTTCAAGAATAAGTTTCCTTTTTTAGTTAAGGCAATTCTTAAAATTAAATTAGAGATTGTTGTCATTGGTAACTTTGCTTCACCATCCTCATTTTCTTGAGGAGTCATGAAACTATAGTTAGGATTCGTGAAATGATTTAAAGAAACACCTGCTTCCAAACCAAATCTTCTACCTCTATGACTCAACATCAAACCACCAGAAAAATCAGGCAATGTTTTTGTTGCATTACCTAATGACATACCAAGAGGATCTGTAGTAGCATTACCACCACCAGAAATCAATTGATCTTCAAAAGTAAAGTCGCCAGAGATTCTACGTTGTAGAATACCTCCCTTCGCTGCAAAAGAAAGTATTGTATTTCCTCTTTTACCCAAGCCTAAGTGATAAGCTAAAGATAAACTAGCCGCTAAGTTGGAAAGATTTCCTACGGCATCATAATAAAATGAAATACCAACACCAGCCCAATTTCTAATTGGCTTTCCTTTTCTAGGAATAGCAAAAGGTACATCAATATAAGCAGATGGAGTTTGATAGCCTGTAAAGCCTCTTGAACTATTATCTGTAGATGGAGTCTGAGAAATAGACATTCCTGCCCATTGAGTTCTATATATACCACCTATTCTAAAAGTACCTGCATAATATCCCGTATGGGCAGGATTAAGTTCCAGGGGAGCCATGTCAGCCATCGAAAAATGGATGTCTTGGGCTTGACTGCTAGATGTACAAAAACCTACTATAAAAAGCAGGCATACACTCGTTAAAATTTTCATTGTCTAAGAGGAGTTTTTAAGTACGAATACCGTAATTTAATTCAATAATAAGATTTATACCGCTATAAATAACTTTGGGTAAATATACAGTTTTTATTTACAGAAAGTAAGTAAACTTACATTTTAGTTTATAACTTTTAACAAAAAAACCTTTATTTTTTGCATTTCTGCGTTCTAAAAACACTTTATCACGTCAAAAAACACTTTTCAATTGACTTTTTGTTAAAAGAACCTTAACATTTCAATGAACGCTAATGTATGCTTTTTAAATTTTTTTTCCTTATTTCATTCCAATTAATTCCCTTTATTCCTTTATATACTTGAATCTTCTTGGAATAAAGGATTATAGCCTATACTTTTACAGCTAAGGTCAATTGTTTTACAAATGTTAATTAATTTTCTTTCGTTTGTTAATAAAAATAAAAAACCCTTGCCACGAAATCTCAAAACTTCTTATACTTTTTGTTCTTTAACAAATCATCTACTATCTAAAATAGTATAAAATTCACCTAAGATCAAAGAATCAAATTTCTTAATATCAATCGATATGTTATTTACTAAATTCAAGCAATTTTTATACTTCTGTTGCCTTTACTTTTTTTCATTCTATGCACTCTCCTCTTGCAACCAAAGTAATAGCACAGAAAACACTATTGTGGCTTTATCAGATGAAATTGAACTGATTCCTTGCCCCCCTTTAGATTCTAGCATACAGTATAATAATGTATTGTTACAAAATTATACCTATACCGAAAATCAAATGATGTTTCGCCCCATAAACCTTCGTCTAGGAGGAATGCCTCCATTAACGAAAAGTCGCCCCAAAACACTTCCTAAAACAAAGAAAGGCAACCATCTTCACATTTGCATCGACAACAAAGAGCATCATATTAGCAACAATAATATTTTTGAGTTTCCACTTTCTGATGGTAAATATAAGTTAATAGCTTTTATTTCTCGTTCATTCTACGAATCCATCAAAAACCCAACAGCCATTATGGCAAAAGAAATTGGTATTAAAAATGGAGAACTTCATTCTAGCCAAAACTTTTCATCCGTAGATATTGTTTATAATGCACCTAGAGGGACTTATATAAAAGGGAATAAAATTCTATTAGATTTTGTTTTGGTGGGCACTAAATTACAAGAAGGAGGCAACCAAGTAAAAGTTACTATTAATAATCAAAAGTCGTTTTATGTAAGCAAGTGGCAAGCTTATTTTCTAGAAGGGTTAGATGTTGGCACATATGAAGTTAAGCTAGAATTATTAGACGCACTAGGCAAACAAATTGCCGCTCCTACAAGTCAAAACTTTATCATAAAAGCTTCTGTTGAAGTCAATTAGTCTTTTATTTTCAAAGAATAGCAGTTCTTTTGCTATTTTTCCTAAAATAGGTAAGGTTTTTGAACAGTTGACGAATTAGAATATATATATCCCCCATATTAAATTACAGACACACAATTAAAATTTCATTTATTATGAAAAAGCTCCTAATTTTTATTTTATTAACAACAATTTATACGAATGCCTTTGCGACCCCCATTGAAGATGCTGCTGAATTTTTCCTAAAAGCAGATGCCTTTTTCAAAGAATATGCGATTGAAGGAAACATTAAGTACGACGACCTAAAACAAGATCGGGCAGACTTGGCATTATTAGTAGCCTTCATTGGTCAAACACCTGTTCATTCTGTAGATGTCTACCGACGTAAAGCCTACCTTGTCAATTGTTACAACTTATTAGTTATAAATGCTGTACTAGAAACCTATCCCATAGAAAAAGTTGCCGACACAAACAAATTTTTCAAAAAAGACAAACATAAAGTAGGAAAAGAAATGATGACATTGGATTATTTAGAATACAAAGTCATTTTCAAAGAATACAAAGACCCAAGATTGCACTTTGTATTGGTTTGTGCCGCAAAAGGCTGCCCTCCAATTCCTTCTTTTGCTTATACTCCTGGTGATGTTAACAATCAAATCAATCGTCAATGTCAGCTAGCTTTAGACAACCCTAGTTTTTTATATTTAGAACAAGAAACCAATATGGTTAAATTATCTCCCATTTTTAAATGGTATAAAGATGATTTTTTCCCTTCTATTCCTGAATTTATCAATGCTCATCGAAGCAAAAAAATTCCAATGGATTACTCCTTAGATTTTTATGAATATGATTGGACTCTAAATGCTTGGAAGTAAATTTGCTCCACTTAAAATTAAAACTCATGAAACGAGCAATGCTCTTCTTAGTAGTAACTTTAATAGGTTTTAGTAGTTGTGGAGAACAAAATTCAACGGCTTCTAAACAGGCAATTACAAATACAAAGTTAGAACAAACTAAACTACAAGACTCTGTAATTCCCCCTAAACCGATTTCCATAGAGAAGACTACAGCGAAGGAGACCATTATGAGTAGCTCCCAATTACCTAATACAGACAAAAAGCCAACAAAACCACTTCAAAATTCAGCACCATCCAATTATATGAAATATAATTGGATGGATAGCTATAGCCCTAATACAGCGCTTCAAAAACAGGTTCCAACACCTGCTAATTATGAAAGGATTCCACTAGCAAAAAACACTTTTGGAACTTGGCTAAGGGGCTTGCCCTTACTTTCCAAAGAGGCAAAAGTGATGCTCCACAATGGTCAAAAAAAGCCTTATCAAGAAGGAGCTTATCGTGTTTTAAATATAGATATTGGTCGACGAGATTTGCAGCAATGTGCAGATGCCATCATGCGTTTAGTAGCAGAGTATCATTACAGCAAAAAAGACTATGCCGCTATTCATTTTAATTATACTAGTGGTCATACGATCCGATTTTCAGATTGGAGTAAGGGCAAAAAACCTATTATAAAAGGAAGCAAAGTTAGTTTTAGTACTCCTAATAATAATAAAGACACATCTTACAAGAATTTCAAAAAGTATCTAACCAATGTTTACTGTTATGCAGGTACTGCGTCCTTGTCAAAAGAGTTAAAATCAAAAAAAATAAGCGACATCTTACCTGGTGATATCTTTATTTGGGGTAGCTTTCCAGGGCATGCCATCATGGTAATGGATGTTGCTAAACACCAAACTACAGGAAAGAAAGTCTTTTTATTAGCACAAAGCTATATGCCTGCACAAAGTATACACCTCTTGCGGAATTTTAACGATACCTCTATTTCTCCATGGTATTCTGAAGATTTTGGAACGCAGTTATTGACCCCAGAATGGACTTTTGACAGAAACACATTAAAAACATTTGAATTAGAATAACAATCATTCTAAGACCACTTTCTTGGTTAGCATACCTTCTTCGTTGCTTACTTTTAGAATATAAATTCCTTTGGGCAAATTCTGTAAGAATAACTCTGTTGTTCCTTGAAATGCTTGTTCTTTGATTACTGCTCCAATACTATTGTATAAAACTAACCTTGTCTCCAAATCACGTTCTAAAACTACATGTAAGTGATTCTTTGTTGGATTGGGATATAACTTCAATCCACTTAGTTGACCTTCCACTTTTTGAATACTTATTGTTAAATTATTGGTGCTAGGACTAGTTGATTCAGATTGAGTAACTGACTTATTACTTGTATTTTGAACCATTGCAAAAGCAAAAATTTGATCAAAATCCCAATTAACGTTTGCAAAGGCAGTGTACATATAAACTATAGAATCTCCCAATACCGTTGGAATATTAATAGGTGTAAAAGCAAGATTTGCTCTATAAACGTCGTAATGTTCTCCCTCTCCGTTCGGTCCTGTATAAAAAACTGTGTCTTCTGCTAAACCTACCCACAATTGTTGTGTTCCCAAACTATGGCTTGCTTCTGTTTTTACAATAACCCGCACTTGAATAGAATCAGTCCCATATTTCTGTTGTTCCATTCGAATACTAATTGGACTCGTTTGAGACTTAAAAGGGGTAAAGATACTTGATTGGCTGTAATTACTAGTTAAGGGTATTGAAAAACCATTCATAATCAATGCAGGAGTTCCTCCTATCCCATAATAAAATCGCCTAGCATCACTTGGTGAAGCATTTTGTTGATAAAGTAAACATTGCGTATAAGGCGTTCCTGAATGAATTGAGAGGTGGACTACATCATTTTGATTGTTGAGATTGTTGTAAAAACCAGGATTTCGGCTAGCACACGGGGGACAAAGTGTATTGGTAAAATGTTCTACAAATATCTTTCTAGGCACTTGTGCTTCTGTATTATTATTATAGCACAAAACAAAAAATAGAACTAAATAAACGTATTTCATAATTGATGGATCAAATTAAAGAAAAAATAGCTGTACAATAGGTCAACATTACGTTATAAAACTGGTTAATTCAAAAAAAGGTTGTCATCTTTTGGTTAAGATGCCTCCTTTTTTTGACTTAATTCTTTAACTTGACCAAAGATTGACATTTCATCAACTCAATTGCTATTCAATTACAAAATCTAGGCAGCATGACATCTGGTCTACAACTAATTCAGCACGCTCAAAAATGGTCGAGTCAAACGGCTATCATTAGCCATCAAAATTCTTATAGTTATCATCAATTGTTAGAACAATCTAGAACGATTGCTGCTCACCTCCTAAATGGTCTTGAAGATTTAGAAGAAGCAAGAGTTGCCTTTTTAGTTCCACCTAGCTTTGAATATACAGCTGTTCAATGGGGAATCTGGCAAGCTGGAGGCATTGCAGTTCCTTTGTGTACCTTACACCCTTTACCTTCCTTAGAATATGTACTTCAAAACGCAGGTGCTAGTCTTTTAATTGTTGACCATAGTTATTACGATCTAATCGCTCCTCTAGCAACAGCATTAAATATTCGTTTGTTAAAAACAGAAACCATTTTAAAAAGGATTCCCAAAGTAAGCCTTCCTATCATCAGCGAAAGTCGTAGAGCAATGATTCTTTACACCAGTGGAACAACGAGCCTTCCCAAAGGTGTAGTTACTACACATGCCAACCTAAATTTTCAGATAAAAACCTTAGTTGAAGCATGGAAATGGCAAGCAGGTGATCACATTTTAAATGTTTTGCCCTTACATCATGTTCACGGTATCATCAATGTCATGAGTTGTGCGCTTTGGGTAGGTGGTTGTTGTGAGTTTTTGCCAAAGTTTGATACGGTCAAAGTTTGGGAACTCTTTAAACAAGGCAATATCAATGTCTTTATGGCCGTTCCAACCATTTACTTTAAGTTAATTGCTCATTGGGAACAATCTACAGAAACAATACAAAAAGAATACTCTAAAGCCTTGGAAGCCTTCCGTTTGATGGTTTCTGGTTCTGCCGCTTTACCTATTTCTGTCTTAGAACAATGGCAAAGAATCAGTGGACATACGCTGTTAGAACGTTATGGAATGACAGAAATTGGTATGGGTATTTCTAATCCTTATCATGGAGAAAGAAGAGCAGGGCACATTGGTCAAGCCTTGCCTGGTGTACAAATTCGCTTGGTTAATGAACAGGGTGTTGTCTCTACTGAAAATACGTCTGGAGAAATTCAAATAAAAGGCCCTAATGTCTTTCAAGAGTACTGGAAAAAGCCAGAAGCAACTCAAAAAGCCTTTAGTAAAGATGGTTGGTTTTTAAGTGGTGATATTGCCCTTCTTAATCAAGGTTATTATAAAATATTGGGTAGAGATTCCGTTGATATTATTAAGTCAGGTGGGTATAAAATTTCTGCTTTGGAAATAGAAGATGTGCTTCGAAAATATCCAAACGTCAATGATTGTGCTGTTATCGGGATTCAAAATCCAGAATGGGGCGAATTAATCGTTGCTTGCCTAGTCCTCAAAGATACTCAGAAAGCAACTATTAATATAAAAAAACTCAAGACTTGGCTTGAAGAAAGGCTTCCTAAATACAAAATTCCTCGCCAATTTATCATTCGACCTGCTTTACCTCGAAATGTCTTGGGTAAAGTAACCAAGAATGAATTGAAGAAATGGTTTTGATATTTTATAGAAATTTAACTTTGAAATCTCTTTTTGAGTTATAATTCATATTCCATTCATTAATTGAAATGCACCATTCATTAATTGAAATGCACCATTCGTTGGTTTATTTGTACCTTTCAAAAATGCAAGTATATTGCATAGTTTATTAATCGTATATTTGTGTTTTAATATATTTTACACTTCATATTAAACCACAAATCATGCTTAAAACTCGAATCCTACTTTTATTCCTACTCTTCTCCACCCAATTATTGTGGGCACAAGCTGCCTCCTATTTTGATGGTATAGATGACAAAGCAACTGTTTATCATCATAATGATTTTAACCTATCCACAGATGATTTCACGATAGAAGCCATTGTAAGAGATGTTGCTCTAGAACAATCCATGCTAACAATTATCTCCAAAAGAGATTTATCAACCAATGGTTTTGCACTAATACTTAACACAAAAAAAGGCAGCAAGCTTATTGCAGAAATAGGTAAAGATAAATACGAAGTAAGCACTTCTGTTTTTGAAGACAAAGGCTGTCACTCTGTTGGTCTTCGTCGTTCAAAAGATAAAGTTACACTTTTCATTGACGATAAGGCTTATTCCTTTAGTGGCAAAGTAAGAGACATTAACACGACTGAAAACTTGTTAATTGGTGATGATGGCTCCAATACACACAACCCTTTTAATGGTTACATAGAAGAAGTTCGTTTTTGGAATATTGCTCGCAGTGACGGTCAAGTTTTTGATTGGAGGAACAAGTGTATTGAACCTTCTACCTCTGGCTTACTAGCTTTGTGGGATATAGAAGAAACTTCTGGGCAATTTTTTCATGATATTGCCAGCATTCAGCATCATGCCTATTTGGGAAGTGATTTTAGTAATGATAATCAAGATCCCCTTTGGAGCTCTAATGAATGCTTAGAGACTTGTTGTGATGGGAGAGCTAAATTTACCGTATCAACCCCAAACCCTATAGCCGCTCAATGGGTTAATTTTAATAATATTTCTATTAATGCAGCTACTTACGAATGGTCTGTTGACAACCAAGTTGTTAGCACAAATCAACACCTGCAATATTCTTTTGGAATGGGTATTTCTATTGTTCGTTTAAGAATTAATAGTGAAAGAGATTGTTATTCTTATTATAGTATGGCAATTGAAGTAACGAACGCCCCTGAGCTATGTCAACAACCTAGTCAAACCATTTCTGATTGTAGCCCTGAAGACTTAAATAATCCCAATACTCCTTTATTAATAAGAGACAACTGGGGAAATTGCTTTACACCTGAATCTTTAGTACTTCCAGCACCATCCAGTTCAAGAAGTAATAATCCTAATTATCCTCCTGGTCAAGTTTGTGATTGCGGACATTTTAGATTGTTCTTCAAGGATGTTATTGATAATAGACAAGAGGTTAATTCAACATCTGGTGTATTAGAAGGATATGGATTCAATGATCCTGTAAATGGTGCAATGCGAAGAACTTCTTTGTGTCGAGTATATGAGGACATTTCTTTTTTATTAAATACGAGTTTATCTTCTACTGAAAAAGTACGAATAGAAGTACGACAGTCTGGAGATGCATCCAATGCACTCATGGATGCAGGTGTACTTGGGTTAGGAGGAACTTATTTTATTGACATTGGTAATGTATTTTCACATGGAGAAGTTGCCAAGACGATTATAAAAGGAGAAGATTCATATAAAGATTTACAGTATTATAATAGTAACTTTGCAACTATTCCACACGGAACCGTTCGCTTTAGATTTAATACGAATTGGAATTTTGATTTGTCACTTAGCCCTCCTTTAGCAACTTCATCACAAAGGGATTTTTATAGTGTAGCCTTACATGAAGCTTTACATTCTCTAGGTTTTGTCTCTTTAATTAGTTCAAGCGGTAACAGTGTTTTAGCTGGTAATGGTACTCCATTTTTGTATTCTATGTATGACAGTTATTTAATGAATAGCACATCTGGAAATCCATTAATTTCAAATACAGCAACAAGTACAGGTGGATATACTTGCACTAACACCTCCCCTAACCTAGGAACAATAAGCGCTTGCCCAACTTTTAATGGCAATTACACCAACAACAGTAACCACCCAAGTTATTTTGATTTGTCCGCTGGCTTTGAGCCAGGTAGTAGTTTGAGTCATTTTAATTGTTCCGCTCCCTTTAGCAATTCCTATATTATGAACAAGGCTTATACGCCTAATCGGACACCTAATATTGCAGAGGTAGAGACACTTTGCGACATTGGTTATACAACATCTGGCACATACGGACAAAACATATCCCCTACTAACAACACCTTGGCTACTTATAATAACAGTTGTTTTCACCCTTGTCAGGTTATTGGTAGCAACGATGTCCTTGCCCCAGGGACAACAACGCCTTATAGAGTATGTAGAACAAGTATCAGTTGTGGCAGCATCTTTGGAGAGGTAACCATTGGTGATATATTAGCCAATGACAATGGTGCTGGCAACCTCCCTACAGGGTACGACTGTTTGACTATCCATAGTGGTGGGGGACAATTTACAGCTACTACCACTACTGGTTTCACTTATGAACCAGATCCACTTTTTGGTGGTTGGGCAACATTGAGTTATATTCCCACTTGTACTAGTGGAGGCATTACAACTAGAGGCTCTAGAGCTTATGTTTTGATCTATGTTGAATATCCTCCTGATCCTACTTGTGAAGTTTATGCACCAAATGATTGTAACTTAGTTTGTAATGGTGATTTTGAGGGATATAATCACTTTAGGGTATATACGCGTCAATCTAATTTAGACAACTTTCTTTTTCAAAATGTAACTAGTTTAGGAACAGGTAGGTTCTCTACTTGTTCAAATGCTGGAGACCATTATCTTCACATAT
>Ga0114952_1000954_pt1 | contig 26540 bp, 21 predicted proteins | sample SidtaG_2_FD_87303 | JGI IMG/M metagenome (GOLD analysis project Ga0114952, IMG submission 87303) | Marine algal microbial communities from Sidmouth, United Kingdom - Sidmouth_Asex2 metaG | ecosystem: Host-associated > Algae > Red algae > Unclassified | place: Sidmouth, United Kingdom | collected...
CCCATTTAGAAAGCGGATTACGCAGTTTTGATAAAGGCATGCCCGAGGAGCATAACCGAATCATTATAGATCAACTTGCTGATATACATTTTGTGACTGAGAAAAGCGGCATGTTAAATTTAGAAAAGGAGAAACTACTTGCCAATCACACTTACTTTGTAGGCAATACAATGATAGATACCTTGTTTGCGCTTACGCCAGAAATTGACAACTCAGCCATTATTAAAGAACTTAGCCTGCAAGATGATGCTTTTATTTTACTAACCATGCATAGGCCACGGAATGTAGACAACAAGGAGAATGTAGAAAAGTTGATTCGCTTGCTAAAGAAGCTGACCAAGCGAAAACAAGTGGTATTTCCCTTGCATCCTCGGACGGAGAAAAATGTTAAAGCATTCAATTTGTATAATTCATTGCTTGAAATTGAAGATCTTTTTGTCACCCAACCAATGGCATATTTAGAATTTCAAAAATGCATTAAAGAAGCGCACTTGGTCATTACTGATAGCGGTGGTATTCAAGAAGAAACCACGTTTCAAAAAGTGCCTTGCCTAACTATCAGAGTGAACACTGAGCGACCATCAACAATTGAGTCTGGGTCTAATCAACTTATCGAATTTGATCCTGAGATTATTATTTCTAAAGTTCAACAAGTTGAGTCTCAGGATAGAAGTGAGTGGACTGTTCCAGAATTATGGGATGGGAAAGCGACTGAAAGAGTGGCCGAAATTTTAGCATCAATATTATGATGGTTATTGCGCTTATTCGCAGAGTTTGATTTTTGGCCAACTTAGGCTTGGTGGTTTTTGAGCTGATTAAAAATTTTCACATACTCATGCGCTAAATTTTTTCTTGAAAACGCGGCAAAATTTCCCTGTGGTTCAAATCTATTCGACCACACACTGTCAATAAATTCTGCGATTCCGTTCTCATCCTCTGGCAGTATTGCGTTTGTGCCTTGAGATTTCAGCAGCAACTCTGCAATGTCAGACTCTGCTGATCCAATGCACAGAATTGGACGTTCTGCGGCCAAGTATTCATAAAACTTCCCAGGCACAATGCCATGGTTAGAGATAGATATTTGGTTTATTGGCAAGTACAACAGCGAGGCTAGTTTCATTTCTTGAATAGCCTCCTGATGTGAAACTGGACCGACCAACACGGCATAATTGGAAAGGTCAAATTTTTCTATTGATTTGACAACGCTCTGGTCAACATCACCAACTAATCTAATTTCGAAGTCTTGTTGCCCAAGTTGCTTTGCTTGGATAAAATTTCGAATAGCACGCCATGTGGTCTCGATATTACGATCTTCATTCATTGATCCTACATGAGTAAACGTAAATTTTGAATCCTTCTTTGGGAGCGATTCTATGAAATCATCTGGATCAAAACCGTTGCTTATCAAAAAAACCTCTCGACCGCTTAATTTTTCTAAATCTTGTTTCCATGTTCTTGTCACCGTAACAATGGCATCGCAGTTCTGCAAAACCTTCTTTTCAAGTGCCATGTTTTTATTTTTGGCATATTGGGTCATCATAAGCTTATCATGGAAATCAATTTTTGACCAAGGGTCTCTGAAATCAGCAATCCAAGGTATGCCTCGTCGATTCGTTTTCATAGCAACTAGATGCATGCTATGGGGTGGTCCTGTTGAAACAATGAGATCAACCTGATTATTTTTTAAGTATTCTGTTAAGTATTTACTTGCAGGGGTAACCCATAATACCTTAGGATCAGGAATGAAGAAATTACCACGAATCCAAAGGGCGAGTTTTTGTTTCCAACTGCCATTTTTAGTGATCAACTCACTGCTGTTCTTTTTCTGACTACCCATAAATTTTCGGTACAAATCATAAGGTTCTGTAATTGGAATTCCAATTACATTTATTCCCTCAACTTGATTAAGTAAAGTAGAATCCTCTATTGATCCTTGCTTTTGAGTGGGCGTGAACACTGTGGGCTCCCAACCGTATTCTGGTAGGAATTTACACATTTTTAGCCACCGAAACACACCTCCACCCCCAGCAGGAGGCCAATAGTAGGAGATGAGTAACACTTTATTCAACTTGCATGCGTTTTCTCCGATTAAAGAATGAATTTGCTAAAAATCCTAATCCAACAAGTACAATAATGCCCGAAAAAGCTCTCGAAACGTATCCTCTTTTGTTGAATGCTTTCTTTTGGTATTGAAACACAATTTCATGATCGCCTTCTGGAATTTGCAAGCCTCTAAGTAAAAAATTTGTTTTAAATACAGGCGTCTCTTTGCCATCAATGTAGGCATGCCAGCCATCACCATCTTCTTGCAAATAAAATATCTCTGAGAATACGGCAAAACCTGAAGCATCTAAACTTGCTTGGTAAACCATTTGCTCTGGATGGTAATTCGTTAATGTAATTGACGCCTCTGCAGATGCACTGGTTTGAAATTGTAAACTTTGATCTTCTTGAAGAGCAACCACAGCAGTTTCGGCGGGGTTAATTTCTTGTATTGCCGAAAGGGCATCTGTATCATCAGCTACAATTTTCACCTCATTGACCAACCAAGCATTTCCTAGCGCATCATCGTTTTCCTCAAAACCGATTTGTCCATCCTCACTTTGACCAATAAAATACTTTGTATTCAGCATATTTAAAGCTACTTGATCGTTTTGTGCCAATCTTGTTTCAATTAAATCTTGATAGTTTTGGAGCTTTGCTGCATGGTATCCGCCTAGCGATGAATGATGGAATGATGTTAAAGCATTATTAAACGGGTCTCTCGTAACATCAAAAACACGGAAATGCAAATCCTCGTCTTCGTTGATTGTATTGTTTACAGAATTGGGAGCTCTTTGTTGCTCATATCCAGCTTTTGAGGTGAAGGCGTCAGCAGACAAATACCGTTGATTAACCAGAAACAAATCAAGAAAAAGGAGTAGCCCAATGCCTATTAAAACAGGTAATTTTTTTACTTTTTGTTTGATGTAAAGCCAAAACAAGCCACCTAACAGTAAAATGAAAATTAGACTACGAAACGAATCGATACTCAATAATGCTTGACGATCTTGTTTTAATAGTCTCATTAAATCGCTTGGAAAGCCAGACTGACGTAGGTTTTCGTCAATCGCACCCTCAAAACCATAAAAACTACGCCCTAGAAACCCGAAAAGAATCACAATTGCCAATGGCACACCAAAACCTATTAAAAGATGTTTCTGCGACAGATTCACTTTCTCGCTGAATAACGCTTTATTTGTGCCTAAAAATGCCACCAGCGGTATGGTTAGACTCAGCATGAGCAATGCCATCATAGGTGTTCTGAATTTATCAAAAAACGGAAAACCAAAATAAAACATATCGTAAACGGGGAAAAATTTCCCCCAAGAGAGTAGCAAAAACAATACGGTTGCGGCAATTGCCCACCATTTCCATCTATTTTTCACAAATTGAATCCCAAAAAAGAACAACGCAAATAAGACTGCGCCGAGGTATACGGGTCCGCCAGTAAAGGGCATTTGTCCCCAGTATGTAGGCGGGTTTGTTTGGTAAAAGCGAGGCAGTTGCTGTTTGCCATACCAACTTGATTTCTCACCAAGCTCTTCATTGCTAGAGCCACCCATAAAATTGGGAATAATAAGCGTGAGGCTTTCAAGCGGCGTGTAGCTCCATTGCGTTGCATAATCGTAAGCCGCATCCTTTCCGTCAGCACTTTGCTGCGCCGCAACAATCGCAGATTCTCCACTACGGGTTGTATATTTTGCATGTTGATAGGTGGTATACAGGCCATTGAAATTTACACCCACGCCAATTATCACGCCAATTGCAGCCATAGCATACGGTTTCCAAACCACTAACTTGCGTTCTCTTATTGTGCGAATTAGTTCTGAGATTACGTAGATTAAGCATAGTAAGAAAGTATAAAAGGTGATTTGCAGGTGGTTTGCTGCTATATGGGCGGCGAGGCCAAATGATAATAAAAACACCCCAGCCCAATATCGCTTCTTGAAAATTAAGAGTAAGCCAGCCAAAATCAACGGCGCATAAGCAAAAGCATTGAGTTTACTTGTGTGGCCGGCAAGTAGGCTGGTAATCACAAATGTGCCGCTCATAAATACAAAACTGCCCATAATTGCCAGCCAATGATTTACTTTTAAAGTGCGCATTAAAATGAAAAAACAAACCAAACCAATGAGCATAATTGCTGCAACACCTGGGAATGTTTTTCGAATTACTTGGTTCATGACCTTTGGAATATTCTGATCCATGAAAACGCCACCATCAACCAAGTAGGTTGGCATACCACCATATGCGGCATTTGTCCAATGAATTCTGTTGCCAAGGTCTTTATACATGTGAATTTCACTGCTCATGCCTTGATACTGTACAATATCGGTTGACACGAGAACATCGCCACTGTATAACCTGCCAAAAAATAAGATTGTAATGGCTATGAATATGGCCATGGCAATTACATCAAGCATTGTGTTGTTGAGCTTCATAGTGCAACTTGTTCTGTAAATATATCGTGAAGGAATGTGTTTGTTTCATATAAACATTCCAACAGTTATTAAAATATAGAATTGTTTTTTACTTTTGCAGGATGAATGTCGCTAAAACGTCCTATTCAGGAAAAGAATTAAAGGTGATAGCTAAAATTTTAAAAACCATTGCTCATCCCGTGAAGTTGCAAATCTTGCAAGTTCTTGCGCAAGAAGAACCTATTGATGTAAGCACTTTATGTAGTCGAGTTGGCAGTGATTGTCAGATTTCTATGATGTCACACCATCTCACTAAAATGAAAGATAATGGCATTGTAACTAGTGAGAAAGAAGGAAAACAAGTGTATTATAAACTAGTGGACAGACACATTCTTCGCATCTTCGATTGTATTGCCGATTGTGAACTTTCAAAAAATTGGTGAATAAGTTATGCGCAAGGTAACGACTATACAAAAAATCTTTCCCATTCTTTCTTGGCTGCCCGTCTACAAAAAGGCATACTTGAAAAATGATGTATTTTCTGGCCTTACAGTTGGCGTGTTGCTCATTCCTCAAGGTATGGCCTATGCCATGATTGCTGGTTTACCACCCGTGTTTGGACTGTATGCATCATTATTGCCACAAATCATTTATGCGCTTACCGGCACATCTCGGCAACTGGCTGTTGGACCTGTTGCCATGGATTCATTATTGGTTGCTGCAGGCTTAGGTGCACTCTCCATTACTGGTGTAGAAAACTACATTGCGATGGCAATCTTGCTTGCATTTATGATGGGCGCTATTCAACTATTACTTGGGGTTTTTAAAATGGGCTTCATCGTAAACTTCTTGTCAAAACCCGTTATTAGTGGTTTTACATCTGCAGCTGCAATCATTATCGCTCTAAGTCAGCTACAACATTTAATAGGTGTGCCCATTCAACGCAGCAATCAAATTCACCTGTTACTAACCGACGCAATCAACAAAATCTCGCAGACAAATATTTACACCTTATTCATCGGTTTAGTTGGCATCATCATTCTTATACTGCTCAAAAAAATTGCACCTAAATTTCCTAGAGCCCTATTTGTTGTTGGATTAGGTATTGGAGCTGTGATGTTACTCAAGCTCAACTCAAAAGGAGTTAGTATTGTGGGTAGCGTGCCCAGTGGCCTACCAGCTTTTTCTGTGCCTTCGGTGTCTGTTCAAAACATGCAAGAGCTTTTTCCAATTGCTGCTACACTTGCTTTGGTTGCCTTTATGGAAGCCATTTCCATCAGCAAAGCGGTTCAAGAAAAACACGATGATTATGAAGTAAATCCCAATCAAGAGTTGGTTGCTTTAGGGCTTTCAAATATTGTTGGTTCTTTCTTTCAATCTTATCCTACAACAGGAGGCTTTTCGCGAACAGCTGTTAATGACCAATCAGGTGCCAAGACGTCAATTTCTGCCCTAGTTGCAGCCGCGGTGGTTGCTCTCACCTTACTATTTCTTACATCATTGTTCTTTCATTTACCACATGCAGTACTGGCGAGCATCATTATGGTTGCCGTATTGGGGTTAATTGATCTTAAATTGCCCATTCGGTTACTCAAAACTCAAAAAGCTGAATTTGGTTTACTGCTACTAACATTCTTGAGCACCTTGTTTATTGGTATTAAAGAAGGGATAATAATAGGCGTGTTTTCCTCTTTGCTTTTCACCTTGTATCGGCTATCAAAACCACATGTAGCTGTTCTTGGTCAGATTGAGAATACAGAATATTTTAGAAATGTGGATCGGTTTAGTGAAGAGGTAGTAATTCATGATGATGTATTGATCATCCGCTTCGATTCTCCTTTGTTTTTTGGAAATACAGACTTCTTTAAGAACAAAATTTTGAACGAGATTAATACGGCCGAAAGGCAAATTCAACATTTGATTATTGATGCTGAATCTATGAGTTATATTGACAGTAGCGGATTATCAACATTGATGAGACTAGTAGAAAACCTTGAAAACATTAATATTAAAATATATTTGACCAATGTTATCGGTCCTGTGAGAGATGTTTTACATAAAACCTCTGTAGCCGAAGCATTTCAAGATCGAATGTTTGTAGACATTAAAGACGCGGTTAGTTATATTGGGGGCAATGAGATGCCGAATGAATATTTGAAAAACATTGCCAGACAAACGCAATTCGAATAAATTTAATGAAGAATTAAGTAGATATGAAGGTAGAACAAATTTATACGGGCTGTTTAGCACAAGCAGCTTATTACATAGAAAGCAATGGGGAGGCAGCCGTTTTTGACCCCTTGAGGGAAGTTGGCCCGTACTTAGAGCGAGCAGAAAAAGATGGCGCAACCATAAAGTATGTTTTTGAGACACATTTTCACGCTGATTTTGTGAGTGGCCATCTTGACTTGCAGAAAAAAACTGGAGCGCCAATCATTTTTGGTCCAAATGCTGCACCAAGTTACGATGCCGTAATTGCAGAAGATGGACAGGTGTTTGCGCTTGGTGATTATAAGATTAAAGTGATACACACCCCGGGTCATACAATGGAGAGCACCACGTATTTGTTGATTGATGAATCAGGTAAACAACATGGATTAATTACCGGCGACACACTTTTTATTGGAGATGTGGGCCGGCCCGATCTCGCTCAAGAAGTAAAGCCTGGTCTCACTCAAGAAAAATTAGCATCATACTTATTTGATTCTCTTCGCGATAAGATTATGCCTTTGCCAGATGATTTGATCGTGTACCCGAGCCATGGAGCAGGAAGTGCATGTGGTAAAAAAATGAGCAAAGAGACCACAGATACGTTAGGCAATCAAAAGAAAACAAACTATGCCTTACGTGCCGATATGACCAAAGACGAGTTCATTAAAGAGGTATTGACTGGCTTAGCCGACCCACCACAGTATTTCCCTCAAAATGTAATGATGAACATCAAAGGGTATGACAGTTTCGATGAGGTGATGGAGCGTTCTACACAAGCATTGAGTACAACCGAGTTTGAATTGATTGCAAATGATCATGATGCATTGGTGCTCGATACGAGAGACGCTTCTGATTTTGCTGCTGGATTCGTGCCAAACAGTATTAACATTGGGCTATCAGGAAACTTTGCTCCTTGGGTAGGTGAGATGATTCCTAGCGTGAAGCAAGAAATTTTACTGATTACTGAACCTGGCGATGAGGAAGAAGCAATCATGCGCCTTTCTCGTGTGGGTTACGATAATGTTCTTGGTTACCTCAAGGGAGGGTTTGAAAGTTGGCAAAATGCAGGAAAAGATATCGATCAGGTTAAACGAATTGATGCTAGCCAATTTGAAACACTTTACAATGGTGATAAACCACATATTGTTGATGTAAGAAAGAAAAGTGAATTTGATTCGGAGCACGTAAAAGATGCGATCAATATTCCTCTAAACGAGATCAATCAGCATTTATCGCAAATACCAAAAGATAAACGGTTTATTGTGCATTGTGCCGGCGGTTATCGTTCTATGATTGCCTCGTCAATACTGAAACAGCGCGGTTGGGATAACTTTTCTGATGTAATGGGCGGATTCAAGAAAATTTCCGAAACTTCGGTTGAAACCACAGATTACGTGTGCCCAACAACTTTATTATAATTCTGACCCATAAGTGATAAAAAATGGCAACATTCAATGAAATAATATCTGCATCAACACCCACATTGGTAGATGTGTTTGCAACTTGGTGTGGCCCATGCAAGGCGATTGCACCAATGATAAAAGAACTCAAGAATGATTACGGCGAAACGCTGCGAGTATTAAAGGTTGATATTGATAAAAACCAACCTTTTGCGGAGCAACACCAAATTAAAGGAGTGCCTACATTAATGCTTTATAAGAACGGTGAGTTAAAATGGCGTCAATCGGGTGTTGTTCCTACACACGAACTTAAATCACAAATTGATCAGCTTTCTTAACTAGCGGATCATCAACACATCAAAATTAGTATGATTATAGAATTTTTATCTCAAACATGGGCTTGGTATGTATCGGGTCCTTTGATAGCCCTTATCATGTTATTACTACTTTGGGCCGGTGGTCAGTTTGGCGTAAGTTCCACCTTGCGCAGCATGTGTGCCATAGGTGGTGCAGGAAAGCAAGCTTCATTTTTTGATTATAATTGGCGAGCGCAAATCTGGAATTTGGTCTTTATTGCCGGTGCAGTCATTGGTGGGTTCATCGCCCATCAATTTCTACAAAACCCCGATGGTATTCAAATTTCCAATCACACAGTTAATGATCTTGAAGCCTTGGGCATTTTATTTGATGGCCAACTCGCTCCAAAAACTATTTTTTCTTGGAGCAATGTATTATCACTACAAGGCGTCATTATTATGATTCTTGGAGGATTTTTCATTGGCTTTGGAACCCGTTGGGCAGGCGGTTGCACTTCAGGCCATGCAATTAGTGGTTTGTCTAACCTTCAACTCCCATCACTTATTGCAGTTGTTGGCTTTTTTCTCGGTGGCTTGTTGATGACCCACTTTTTATTCCCCTTAATTTTTAGTTAATGAAATACTTAAAATACATTTTGATTGGTGTTCTTTTTGGCATCATCATGACAAAATCAGAAGCAATTTCGTGGTACAGAATTCAAGAAATGTTTCGGTTTCAGTCCTTCCACATGTATGGCATCATTGGTTCGGCTTTGGCCTGTGGAATTGTAATTACTCAATGGCTTAAGCGCAAAAATCTCACCTCACTCGATGGAACGCCAATAGAGTTCGCAGATAAGAAAATGAGCATACCACGCTACCTTTTCGGCGGCTTTGTTTTTGGCTTAGGTTGGGCGCTAACCGGCGCTTGCCCCGGCCCGTTGTATACCTTACTTGGTAATGGAATTTCTGTTTATTTGGTTGTGATTTTGAGCGCACTATTAGGCACCTATGTGTATGGGGTAGTTAGAGACAAGTTGCCGCATTAGATTACCAAATTTGCAAGGTAATTCATCTTTATTATTAAATGGTTTGTGAGTTCCTGACTTTTTCAGAGTTCTATGCTCCTGTTTTCGATTCATAAAAACTCATTTTAGATTTTGTACATTTGAAAGACAACTAGAACATCATGAAACTCATTTGCACACTCTTTCTCTTGACCATCTGTTTTCACACATTTTCTCAAGAAAACCTCGGTTATCAAACGCCACATCCTGATATTTTACAATTGGCCGACGTCGATTTGCCACCGTCTGTTATTTTGAATGAAGCAAAAGATATGGCTGTTTTTCTAAGCCGTGATCAATACAAAAGCTTAGAAAATCTTTCTGAACCTGAGTTGCGTTTGGCAGGTTTGCGAATTAATCCTAAAACCAATATTGGCAGCCGTACACGTTTCTTCAAGCGAGCAGCTCTCTATGATATGGAGAAGCAGAAAGAAATAACAATCAAAGGATTGCCTTCATCTGTAAAGCTGTCTAACTTTTCTTGGTCGCCTTCGCAAGACCATTTTGCAGTCACCAACACAGTTGATAATGGCGTTGAACTTTGGATTGTGGAGGTGAAAAAAGCGAAAGCATCAAAGCTTACCGAAGCAACCCTTAACGCAAATATGGGCAGACCTTTTGAGTGGGTGAACAATAGCGATTTGTTGGTACGTATGCTGCCAACAGACCGCAAACCGTTAATTGAAGAGAATGAAGCCATACCATCGGGTCCAACCATTTCAACCAACGATGGCGCCAAGGCGCAAAACAGAACCTATCAAGATTTATTAAAAAATAAAGCTGATGAAGACAATTTCGAGCAGCTTTCGCGCTCTTCGGTGTGGCACATTAAATTAAATGGCGAAAAATCAGAATGGTTGCCAACGGGCATGTATCGAAGTATCAATGCATCACCAAATGGTGAATACGTAATGGTGCAAGAAGTTAAGAAACCGTTTTCTTACCTTGTGCCGTATCGTCGATTTCCTTATACAACAACCGTTTACTATGCTTCTGGTGTAGAAGTAAAAGTGGTGAATAATGTTCCATTAGATGAAGAACGCCCACAAGGTTTTATGTCAACAAGACTAGGTAAGCGAAACATGGCTTGGCGTGCAGATAAACCTGCGATGCTTTATTACGTGCAAGCTTTAGACGAGGGAGACCCGGAATTGGAAGTGCCATTTAGAGATGAGGTGTTCATTCTCAATGCGCCATTCAGTGCAGCTCCTAAATCTCTTGGAAAAACGAAGCTGCGTTTTGGCGGTATAGACTGGGGCGATGATGACACTGCGGTAGCTTATGACTATTGGTGGAATACACGAACACTTCGCACCACATTATTTGACCCATCTGCTGCAATTCAAACAGGATCATTATTGTCTGAACGCAATTATCAAGATCGGTATAATGACCCAGGAGAATTTGTAAACAAGAGAAACGAATTTGGTCAGAATGTGCTTGCTGAATATGATGGAAAACTATTTTTATTGGGCGATGGATATTCCGAAGACGGAATTCTGCCATTTTTCGATGAGTTTAATCAACAATCGCTTGAAACAAAAAGGCTTTGGCGCGCAGAAAAAGGCAATACTCTTGAAGAAGTGGTTGACGTGGTTGACTTTAAAGATGCAGTTCTGCTTGAGCGCATTGAGTCCCCATCAGATTACCCGAATTATTTTTTGCGAGATGTAGGCAGTGTGAAGAAACCAAAGCAAGTTACTCACTTCGAGAACCCATTCGCTGCCATGAAAAATGTTCATAAAGAAGTGATTAGCTATAAAAGAGAAGATGGATTAGACCTTTCAGCGACCTTGTATTTGCCAGCGGACTATGATAAAAATTCTGGCGAAAAATTACCGATGCTCATGTGGGCCTATCCTCGAGAATTTAAAGACAAAGGAGCAGCCAGTCAGATTACGAATTCACCAAATGAGTTCACTTATCCGTATTACGGTTCACCAATATTTTGGGTAAACAGAGGTTATGCCGTGCTTGATGATGCCGCCTTTCCGATTATCGGCGAAGGAGAGGAAGAGCCAAATGACAGTTTCATTCCGCAACTTGTAGCGAATGCCAAAGCGGCAATAGATGCTGTTGATGATCTTGGTTATATAGACCGTGCGCGTGTTGGTGTTGGCGGGCATTCTTACGGCGCATTTATGACAGCCAACTTACTTACGCACTCAGATTTGTTTGCGGCTGGTATTGCAAGAAGTGGCGCCTATAATCGTTCGTTAACGCCGTTCGGTTTTCAAAGTGAAGAAAGAAATTTTTGGGAAGCATCAGACATTTATTTTCAAATGTCGCCTTTTATGAATGCTGAAAAAATGAAACACCCTTTGTTGCTCATTCATGGCGAGGCAGATAATAACTCCGGCACCTACCCGATGCAAAGTGAGCGATATTTTAATGCCTTGAAAGGACTCGGCGCAACAGTACGATTAGTGATGTTACCCAAGGAAAGCCACGGTTATGCAGCCCGAGAAAACATCATGCACTTGCTATGGGAGCAAGACCAATGGTTAGAAAAGTATGTGAAAAATAAAAAGAGTAGAGAGAATTAAGGGATTAATTTTCCTCCATCACTTTTAATCCTAGCTCATTTAATTGTTCATTGTCGAGAGGGGCGGGTGCATCAAGCATCACGTCTCTACCTGCGTTATTTTTTGGGAAGGCAATGAAATCTCTTATTGAGTCTGCGCCACCAAGTAAAGAGCACAGCCTATCAAAACCAAAGGCAATTCCACCATGAGGTGGAGCGCCATATTCAAATGCGCCCATCAAGAAACCAAACTGCGCTTGTGCTTCTTCTTTAGTGAAGCCTAGCAGATCAAACATGCGGCTTTGTAAGGCCCGATCAAATATTCTAATTGAACCACCGCCAATTTCAACACCGTTAATCACCAAATCATAAGCGTTTGCGTTCACATCGCCTGGGTTGGTTTCTAACTGAGCCAAGTGTTCTGGCTTGGGTGATGTAAACGGATGATGCATGGCATGGTAACGATCACTTTCTTCATCCCCCTCGAGCAGCGGAAAATCAACAACCCATAAGCATTTAAAAACATTTGGGTCTCTCAAACCAAGTTGCTCGCCCATGTATAGCCGCAGTTCACCCAAGGCTTTTTGCGTTTTTGCTTTATCACCGGCAAGTACTAACAGTAAATCGCCGGGTTTTGCATTTGCTTTATCTGCCCAAGCTTGTAAATCTTCTTGACTGAAAAATTTATCTACTGAAGATTTAAAACTGCCATCTTCATTGTATTTCACGTAAACTAAACCTCTCATGCCTATTTGCGGACGTTTTACCCAATCTGTTAGTGCATCGAGTTGTTTTCTCGAATAGGTTGCGCATCCTATACAGTTGACTGCCGCAATATATTCTACGCTATCAAATACGTTAAACCCTTTTCCTTGCGCAACATCGTTCAGCTCTACGAATTCCATTCCGAAACGAATATCAGGCTTATCGCTTCCGTATAAGCGCATGGCGTCTGCATACGTCATGCGATCGAAACTCGGCAACTCAAGATTTTTCAATTCTTTAAATACACGCTTTGTCAGGCTTTCAAATGTATTGAGAACATCTTCTTGCTCAACAAAGGCCATTTCGCAGTCAATTTGTGTAAATTCTGGTTGGCGATCTGCACGCAAATCTTCATCTCTGAAACAACGCACAATTTGGTAGTATTTATCGAAACCACTCACCATAAGTAATTGCTTGAATGTTTGTGGCGATTGCGGTAAGGCGTAAAATTCACCTTCGTTCATTCTGCTAGGCACTACAAAATCTCTTGCGCCTTCAGGTGTTGATTTGATTAAAAAAGGCGTTTCAATTTCTAAGAAACCATCTTCGTTTAAAAATTCTCGAACCACCGCGCCAACCTTTGCTCGCAGCATCAAGTTTTCTCTTACATTAGGTCGGCGTAAGTCTAAATACCTATAAGTCATGCGAAGTTCTTCACCGCCATCTGTATCTGTCTCTATTGTGAAGGGCGGTACTTTGCTTTCGTTTAAAATAGACAGCCCAGTTGCTTCAATCTCTATATTGCCCGTTGGCATGTTTGGGTTCTTGCTTTCTCGTTCAATGACTTTGCCTGTAATTTGAACTACAAACTCGCGTCCTAGTTTTCTGGCTTTCTCACAGAGGTCTGCATTTGTTTCCATGTTAAATACACATTGGCTTACCCCATATCGATCACGTAAATCAATAAAAGTCATTCCACCAAGATCACGTGATTTTTGAACCCAGCCAGCAAGAGTTACTGTATTTCCTACATCTGCCATTCTCAATTCACCACAAGTATGCGTACGGTAAGCCATAGTTTAATTTAGGCTGCAAAAGTAGCAATTGCGTTGATTTTAACGCTCCTAAACGGGTTGGAATAATCTGTGATCAAATGAGAATTGCCTTTTCTCGGTAATCTCTATTCTTTTGAACTCGGCGTGAAATGGATTCAGCAGCACATTCCATTCTCCCGGAACAACCGCAGAAGGCACCTTGCACCACAGTTTCTCACCATCTTCTAAAAACTTGTCGCCAATTTGCTGCGTTTCTATATTTGGTGGAACCGCACTCCATCCCTTTGGTAACTTGTTCACGGGAATGGTCAACCCCTTGGAAGTTTTGGGAATCGAAATTGTCAATGCCAAATAGTTTGTAGGGATTAAATTGGGTGATAAATGAACTAAAATCTCAGTCATTGCCGTTGCAATATTCCCAGATGTGTACACCATCTCAATGCCTTTAGAATTCCATCTATTCGTATTAGAAAGCGCTGCGCCCTTGCCACTTAAAGAGCCAGCATATTTTTGCTTACTAAGTCTATAAACAATCATTAAGCGAAGATTCCATGCTCAATTCGATATAATTCATCGAGCACCATTTCTTTACCGTAAGATGTTTGGAGTAAATCAAAAGGCTCGCGATTGCCTAAAGAATAGGTGTTAGTATAAAGCCAAAGGTAGAATTGCTCTTCGGTATCGAATACATCGAGGCCGAGCAATATGACATCTACAATTTCTATGATTCTATCGCTGTAAAGTGGCTTAAATGTTTTGTTACCAGATTTATGGCGCTCTAAGGTGCGTTTATCTATGTGGAGTAATTCTGCCCAATGCTTTTCGCTGAAAGCTGTATTTCTAAGAATGACATCAAAAGCTTGGTAAGGAATGCCTTGATCAATAATGTTATGTTTTTGGAACGAGGTGATATGCCCATACGCCATGCTCGGATCTGAGACGATGTTTCCATTTAAGGCAATGGCTGAACTGAGTAATGCATTTTTGATTGCACTAATTTTACTTGCTTGTTTCATCTATCAACAACTTGTCATCAAATTTACGACAAATTGTTTGATTTTTACCTACGGAACAAAACTTTTATCCCTAAATAGTAAATATGCCTCTTCTTGAATCTTAGGCCTCACGTTTTGAGTGAGCAGTTTTCGATTGGTCATAGTAGGGTAAGTTCTATTGCTCAAAAAGATAACAATGAGATCATTCTGTGGATCTGCCCAAGTAAAGGTGCCGGTAAATCCTGTATGGCCAAAAGAATCGGCTGAAGCAAGTTTAGAAGTCGGTCCGGTTTTATTAGGGTCTAGTTCTGGTTTGTCGAAACCTAAGCCTTTGCGGCTATTGCTGTTGTATCGTCTTGTAAAATAATCAATAGTGCTCGGGTTGAAGTATTGCACGCCGCCGTATGTGCCATGGTTCAGTAGAAGTTGCATGTAAATGGCTAAGTCGTTTGCCGTTCCAAATAAACCGGCATGGCCACCAACTCCGCCTTGCATGGCCGCACCCATATCGTGCACATAGCCTTGTAATTCTTGGTTTCGAAAGTAGTCATCTTTCTCGGTTGGTACAATTCTGGTAGACGAAAACTTTTCAAGTGGATTGTAAGTGAGCGATGGAAAGCCCACGCGAGAGTAAAAGGTTTCTGATAAGTGATTAGCAAATGGTTTTTGATATCTACGCTCAAAATATTCTTTAAAATAGTAATACCCTAAATCGCTGTAAACATACCTGCCACGGCGGTTATTATCTGCTGCGGAAATTTTTAGAAGCATAGAATCACGCTCGTAATTTTGTTTAATGTAAAGGTTCTTGGCTACTTGTTTATAACCTTGAGCAGGCGTAGGCCGATAGAGAGAAGAAGTTGGTTTTTTATCTTTTACAGTTGTTATGTAAAAGGGAATCCAGCTCTTTAATCCAGATGTGTGGTTAAGGACTTCAGCCACGGGCATATTTGCCTTGTTGGTGGTAGAAAGCTCTGGCAGTAATTCTTTCAAAGTTTGATCGGTGCGAATTGCGCCCTCATCATATGCCTTCATAATCACGGGCATACTCGCCGCTATTTTTGTTATTGAGGCGAGGTCAAACAAGTCATCAATTTGTGTTGATCGACGTTTTCTATATGTATGATACCCGTACGCTTGCTGATATATAACTTGGTTGTCTTTCGCAATTAAAACCACGCATCCAGGCGTTGCCCCTGTTCTTACTGCAGAATTTGCAATCGAATCAATTTTGTAAAAACTACCCTTTGTGAGTCCGAAATTTTCGGGTTTCCCATATTCTAGGCGTGTGTTGCCTTGTGAAAAATGACCGGCACCAACAGGTATATTTTTCACACCAACGGGCAATTTTCCTTTAAAGCCAATAACTCCAAAAATTGCTTCGGCTGCTGCTTTTTGACTGTATTCATGATCATCAAAGGCACAAATTACGGTTTTGTAATTTTCAAAGTATTGGAGGCTGTAAGGGTTGCCAAACACTGTGAGCACTAACTTGCCTTGGCTTTCAAGTTGTTGAAGGAAACTTTTGGTGGCCTCAGAAATACCAAACCCACTCCGCAAAAATCGACTCTTGTTTTCTAGCCCAACAACTACTTTATTGTGATTCGCCAATTGCCCCAATAACTTTTGGTAGTCAGCTGTAGAAGCGTTGGTAGAAATTGCAAAATGCGACATTGGCGCGTAGGGCGTTAACGATTCTTGAAAGGGTGTTTTTCTGCCATTCGAAATGCCAACCGAAGCGAATGAGTATGTACTCAAATCTGTGAATGGTAACTGATAATCTAAATTGTTGACTAATGTTATAGAGTGTTCTCGTAGCTTTTCATTGAGTGTTTGTGCCGTCGGTCTATTCAGAAAGTCAACCACGCCGGTAGTTGGTATTTCTTGAACTTCATCTAAAATGCCAAGCCAGCGTTTTGCCGCCAGCACTTTTCTTACACTCTCATCAATTCGATACTCTGTTAGTTCGCCTTGTGAAATTGCTGCTTTGATTGCATTTATACTTGTAGGAATATCTCTCGCATAGAGTAAAATATCATTCCCTGCTTTTAATGCTTCAACTTCTGCTCTGCCACTTGGATAATATTTTGCAACTCCCTGCATATTCATGGCATCGGTAACAATGAGGCCATCGAAACCAAGTTCATGCTTAAGTAAACTTGTAACAACTGCTGGCGAAAGAGTGGTTGGTCTATTCAATGTATTATCGAGTGCAGGAATGTTTAAATGAGCAACCATAATGCCGCTCAAGCGGTTGTTGATGAGTTGGCGAAATGGATATAACTCGGTATCATAAAGTCTTGTGCGGTCATGGTTAATGACTGGTAGGTCATAATGACTGTCTGTATCCGTATCTCCATGGCCGGGAAAGTGTTTTGCTGTACAAAGAATGCCAGCATCGTGCATGCCATTCATGTAAGCAATGCCCTTATCAGCAACATTGTACTTGTCTTCACCAAAGCTGCGATCATTAATAACCGGGTTATTTGGGTTATTGTTTACATCAACAACGGGTGCGAAATTGAAGTGCACACCCATTTGCTTGAGTTGCTTACCAACCTCAAGTCCAAAATCATAAACAAGCCGATTATCAGAAATTGCGCCAAGCGTGAGTTGTCTGGGATATTGTACAGTGCTGTCTAATCGCATATTTGGCCCCCATTCGCCATCTATAGAAACAATAAGAGGATATTTTGATGCCTTTTGCAGTTCGTTTGTATAGAGCACTTGTTGGCGTGGCGAAGTATTTTTCTTCGTATCTCTAAACCAAAGTATGCCACCAACATGGTAGTCTTTAATTAGTTTCTTGGCTTCATTTATTTTTCCTCGCCCTGTGTTTGACCATACATCAATCCAAAACAACTGACCAATTTTCTCATCAATGGTCATGCTATTAAGCTTATCTTCAATCATGGCTTGCTCACCCAGTTTGGTTGTGCCAAATTGTGATTGAAAACTGTATACATTTGCCAAGTCGCTTACACTAACAGGCTTAGTTTTCGGTGCTTGTTTAAGTTCAGGTTCTACATCAGTCATCACTGATGCCGTACTGCAATTAAATAGCGTAAGAATGAAAGTAAAACAAGAGTAGAGTAGAATATGCAAGTTGCTCATGATTTTAAAGAATGCAAAGGGCATTCCGAATTTAACAAGAAATTTTATTTACGCGTCTTTCATGACGTCCACCTTCAAACTCTGTCTGTAAAAAAAGTGTCACAAACTGTTTCGCTTGCTGTACAGAAATAAATCGTGCTGGCAAACAAATGATGTTCGCGTTGTTATGTTGGCGAGACAGTTGTGCTACCTCGGTGTTCCAAATAAGTGAAGCCCGAACATTTTGGTGCTTATTGGCCGTCATGCAGACACCTTGTCCGCTACCGCAAATGAGAATGCCTAACGAAAATTCTCCGTCGTCAATTGCTTTTGATACTGGATGCGCAAAATCAGGATAGTCAGTAGATTCAACACTGTGGGTGCCAAAATCTTTCACTTCATAACCTAATTCATGCAAGTGTTCTTTCATAGCTTCTTTGTATTCGAAGCCGGCATGGTCACTGCCAATAGGAATTTTTTTCATAAAAAAAGTGGATCAGCGTTTTTCTAATCCACTAAGGTAAAAGTTCTTGTTTGTATTCTGCACCCGATATGTGAAAAAGAAACTGAATGATCAAAATGGCAGCACAATGACTCGCCTCTCTAAGTTTTTTCTCTGTTTTAGAATGAATTGTGATTTTCGAGATTATGGAATTTGTATCCATTGCTCATCTACCAAGTAGAATTATAAAATCAATCAATCATGAAATCAATACTCATTTCTTTTACAATGTTATTTGTAGCTCTAGTTTTTAATAGTTGTAAGGCCAAATCGGCAACCGCAATGAATCATGCCAATGTTGTTGACCCTCTTACTGAGGAGGCTAGTATTATGGTGGACGACTTTGATGCTGACCGAACCATTCAAGTTGCTCTGTTGCTTGATACCTCTAACTCTATGGATGGATTAATTGAGCAAGCCAAATCGAGATTGTGGAATATTGTAAACACACTGACCACCTTAAGGCATAGTGGTGAAGCCCCACAAATACAAATTGCTTTATACGAATATGGTAACGACGGTCTTTCAGAAGAAGATGATTATATCAGGAAGATTGCGCCGCTCACACAAGACTTAGACTTAATTTCTGAAAAGTTATTTGGTTTAAGAACTTATGGTGGATCAGAATATTGTGGCTCTGTTATTTCAAAAGCACACAAAAGCTTAGACTGGGATAACAAAGAGAGTATGAAACTCATATACATTGCAGGAAATGAGCCTTTCGATCAAGGTAGCGTGCACTATGTAGAGGCAATTTCTGATGCGAGGAAAAAAGACATTTACATCAACACCATTTTTTGTGGTGATAAAAGAGAAGGCGAGGAAACATTCTGGAAAGACGGCGCTGATAAGGGCGAGGGCGAATATTTTCACATTGATGCAGATAAGAAAGTGATTTACATTGCAACACCTTATGATGATAGAATTACCATTTGCAACACCCGATTGAATGATACATATTTAGGCTACGGAGTTGATGGCATAAGAAAAAAACAAGCACAATCTTATCAAGATAGCAATGCATCATCAATCTCAGAAGAAAATGCAGTTGAGCGTACAATTTCTAAGTCAAAAAAATCGGCTTACAATAATGCGCACTGGGATATTGTTGACAAAGTAGCAGAAGATGAATCATTTTTAATGAACGCTAAAGATGAAAACTTACCAAAAGAACTTCAGGGTAAAACACTTGAAGAAAAAAAGCAGATTGTTCAGCAAAAAGCTGACGATCGAGCGGCGATTCAAAAGGAAATTGGTGAGCTTTCAATTAAGCGCCAAGACTACATTAATGTAGAGATGAAAAAGCGTGGTGAAGGTTCTTCTGATGATTTAGGTGCGGCAATAGAGTCTTCTATTCTTATCATAGCCAAGAAAAACGGATTCTCGCAAGAGTAACCAAAGACCAAGAAAAACGGCCCATTCACTGGGCCGTTTTCTTTTATTCTATGCCCAAAACTTTTAGGCCATTTACAGTAGCAATTTTTGCTAAATTTTCAACGTCATAATAATGGCATGCCTCAAGCATTACGCGCAGTTCTGTCCAAAGGTGACCATCAGAATAAGGCTTGTATATATCATTGATGTTGTCTGTACCGAAGGCTACACATAATCCGGCAGGAACCATTTCATCTACTGGCGTAACCGAGTTGTGACTAACACTTAGCCGTTCAGACCGATTATGATCTATCCAAGCAGTTGGACATGAAATTACGTGCAGTTCGGCTTCGCGCATCAGTTCATACAATTGCTTTCGGTAAGTTTCTGGATGTGCAGCAACAGAAATAGAATGCACAGCAGTTACTTTTCCTTGCATGCCATGCTCTATGGTTTTTCTTGCTAAGAGTTCAGTTTCTTTTTCTTCATCTGTATTGAATTGATCAACATGCACATGTACAAGTTTGCCCTTTTCTTTTGCTGTGCTCAGCAACACGTCTAAATGTTGTTCTTCTTTGCCAAAATCTTTTGCAGGCAAACCACCAATAATGTCAACAAAATCTGCAGAAAGGTCAAACCATTCTTTTGCTTCTGGATCTAACACCCCTTTTAGAACTTGGTTGGCGAATCTGATTTCGATTTGGTCACCGTAATTTTCACGTAAACGTTTCGCAGCTTTTATTGAGCGATCTTCAATAACATCGTCACAATCAATGAATGTTCCTACAGCTTGTGCGCCTTGTTCAATAAACAGCTCTATTGCTTTCACCATACGGCGGTAAATGTCATCTACACTGCTGTTGCGTTTCATTTCATCAACCAAATGCCATTTTTCTTTCAGAAAAGCACTGGCTCTCGTGAAATCGGCTTCAGTAAATGTGTACGCTCTATCAAGGTGCGCATGCGTGTTTACCCATCCGCCCAGTTCCTTAATTCGTTGTTGTACTGCTTCTTTTGGATCGAAATTCTCTACCATTATTTATTATCGATTATTCGTTTGTAAATCTTTTTGTTGGTTTGACATTTGGTGATTAACACCTTGTCAACACTTAGCTTTTCTTTAATAGGTTTGATGTGGCTTGTTCCACTTTCTCAAATTCAAATTGATTCAGGAGGGCTTCCATCATTCGTTTTATTTCTTCGTTTTGTAAGTTCCCAATGCTGCCTTCGTGGCTATGATTCACTTCTTTTTTGGGAGAAAAATTCCCTGATTCAATGTCAAGACCAACTTGTTTATAGGCATCACGAAAACTGGTGCCGTTACTCACCAAATCATTTACCACTTCTACGCTAAAAATGTAATCGTACTTATCATCTTCGATGGCGCTTTCGTTAATGATTATATGTTGAAACATGTATTCAGCGATAATAAGAATATCTTTCAACTCGTCGAAAACCGGAAGAAAACTCTCTTTAATTGTTTGCAAGTCGCGATGATAACCGCTTGCAAGGTTTGTTGTGATTAGAGCGATTTCAGTTGGCAATGCTTGCATCTTATTACTCTTAGATCTAATCAGTTCAAATACATCAGGATTTTTCTTATGCGGCATAATTGAACTCCCCGTGGTGAGCTCTTTTGGGAAAGAAAGAAAGTTGAAATTCTGACTGTTATACAAACAAACATCTTGTGCCATTTTGCCTAGTGTACTTGCAAGACTAGCAAAGGCTTGCGCAACTACGCGTTCGGTTTTTCCGCGCCCCATTTGCGCATAAACAACATTGTAGTTCAAATCTGCGAAGCCGAGTAAATCGGTAGTAATTCTGCGGTTGAGCGGAAAGGAAGAACCATAGCCTGCTGCCGAACCAAGCGGATTTTTATTTGAAATTTTATAGGCGGCAAGCAACATTTGCATATCATCTACTAAAGATTCTGCATAAGCACCGAACCACAAACCAAAACTGCTCGGCATTGCTACCTGATAATGTGTGTAGCCGGGTATGAGAACATGCTTATACTGTTCACTCAGTGTCAATAATCTATGAAATAACGGTTGCACGGTTTCTACAACATCTTTCAGCTCATCTCGTAAAAACAATTTGAGATCAACCAAAACCTGGTCATTTCTACTTCTACCACTGTGAATTTTTTTACCTAGATCTCCAAGTCGCTCAGTGAGCATAAATTCTACTTGGGAGTGTACGTCTTCAATGCCATCTTGTATTGTAAAATTACCAGCAAGTATTTCAGCATGAATGGTTTTCAATTCGGCCTGTAGGGTTGTTAACTCTTCTTTTTCAAGCAAGCCAATACTTTCAAGCATCTCAATATGAGCAAGCGTGCCAATCACATCGTGAGGGGCAAGATAGAGATCCATTTCTCGGTCTTTGCCTACGGTAAATTGGTCAATTCTTTGATTTACATCAGCATCTTTTTGCCACAATTTCATAGGCAGCAAAGGTAAAACTTCAACAATGTAAACCTCGCACTTTATACCAAACTGATATTAACATTCGTTTGACAAGTGATAATGAACTAACCTGAAATAACTTATGTATACCAACTATAACTTCTTACCATGAACAACATTTATTTTTTAGTTACGCTTGCTTTTGCATTTCTCTTCGTATCATGTAATGATGATAACGGAAGTAGCTCTCAAACTGCGACCCTACAAGTTAGACTTATTGATGGACCTGGAGACTATGATGCGGTTAATGTTGACATACAGGAAATTCGAGTCAATTATTCTGGTGGAGATGAAGGTTGGCAAACGCTTGACATGCAAAACCCGGGCGTTTACGATTTATTAGAATTAACCAATGGAGCAAGCTTATTACTTGCAGACGAAGAACTACCAGCTGGCACCATTCAACAAATTAGGCTAGTACTTGGTGAAAACAATACCTTGGTTATAGATGATGAGGAAGTTGAATTGACAACACCTAGTGCGCAACAGAGTGGCTTAAAGCTCAATATTGATGCTGAATTAATTGGTGGAATTACATACGAGTTGTTGTTAGACTTTTTGGTTGAGGAATCGATAGTAATGGCTGGTAACTCAGGTATGTACATTTTGAAACCTGTGATGCGTGCTACTGCGGTAGCTGAGAGTGGAGCAATTTCTGGTACAGTTACTCCATTTGATTTTCAAGTTTTAGTTTCTGCTGATGGTGTTACAGAAAGCAGCACTTATGTTGATGAAACCTCTGGTGGATTTCTTTTAAGTGGCCTTGCTCCAGGAGATTATACTGTTACAATTGAACCTGATGCTGACAGTGGTTATGAAACAATTGTTCGTAACAATGTAAGTGTGTCAATTGGTGAAGTAACTCAGTTGGGTGATATAGCTATTGATTAATTACAAAGCGATTTACTCGTACAAGGCGAGAATTTGTTCTGTCGCTTCAACGCTTTTAACCTTTTCAATGATTTGCTCTATTTTACCGTTTTCGTCAATAACGAATGTGGTACGGAGAATGCCTGTGATCACTCGGCCCATAAACTTCTTGTCGCCCCAAACGCCGTAAGCATCAGCAATGGCATGATCTTCATCCATCAATAGTCGAAAGGGTAGATTATGCTTGTTAATAAAATTTTGATGTTTGCGAGCCGAATCAGGACTTACGCCCAAAACCACGAACCCTTTTCCTTGTAGGTCACCATAGTTCTCTCTGAAGTTACAAGCCTCTTTGGTACAAGTTGGTGTATTATCAGCGGGGTAGAAGTATAAAATCACTTTTTTACCCTTAAAATCCTTCAAATTAATCTCGTTGCCGTCTTGGTCTGTCGTTTGAAATATTGGTGCTTGCTCTCCAATGTTTAAATGTGTAGCGTCGATATGTTGACTCATGTTAGTTCTAATTTTTGAAAACGTTACTCTTCGAATGTACCCTTATCGTACAAACTCAAACTCCTTTGTTGTTATATTATTCACGGCATCGGCTACAGTGAGCCTAAAGGTGTGTTTGCCTTTGGTCACTCGTTCATCAAATTCATGATACAATAAATTTCTTTTTGGATCATACTGCATCAAAATCCACTGACCATCAACTGTGCCTGTATAACTTTTAATGCCCGAAAGGTTATCTGAAATCTTGAATTGCATATGGGTTCGTGCTGCGTAGTTGTAGCCACTTGGCGCATTGTGATCAGCAATTCGAGGTTTCTGTGTATCAGTGGTGATGAAGAATTGGCCAAATTGTCTAGTTTTTGCTTGAAGCATATCTCCTTGCCAAGTTCCTGTATTCACATTAATTCTACCTTTTCTATCAAGGTTTGCCAATAGCGCTTTAGAACGCAACTCCACTGGCAATTTAGTTTCTTTCACAGAGACTGTCATCAGCTTGTGTAGTGGCACAGTTTCATTATGTATTTGGTGTAGGCTCGAGTAAATTGGGTATTTAGGAATTGTTGTTTCATTCTTCTCATAAGAAAGATAGATGTCATCATACAAAGAACCGTTTGGTATCTCTACACTTACATCTTCTCTATTAAAAAAGTTATATTGATTGTGGCGCATGTATTCGCCTGAAAACGTTGGTTGTTGTTGCTGGCTCTCTTCATATTTAACCACAAACTCAACGGTAGATTCGTTACCGGCAAAATCACAAACAGAAATGGCAACATTTCGTACGGGATATTGACTCAGCCAAATTCGTCCATCGCTCGCAACCGGATCATATATTGAGAGTTGGTTACCCGGCAGTTTGAAACAATGCACATACGTACCACCACCCACTTTTTTTTCTGGATAATCAATATGGGCATTCAAATATCTGTTCTTGTCAAAAGGCATTGCTTCTTTCGCGTACTCGTAGGTTAGATGTCCATCAACCATCATTTTAAGAGAAACATATCCATTTGAGTTGTTGGCGCCATTGAGCTTATCAATTGCCTTAATTGAAGCTCCAATTACAGGATGGTTCACTCGCACAGTATCTTTTAGATTGTATACGCCGCTAGAAATGTAATTTGCAGGCTGAGTATAACTTTCTGCATGGTAAATGCTATTCACCAATTCATGAACACGCACACCATAAATTGTAGGCTTAATATCGTCACGAACTTTTGTATATAATAGTGGATTGATGGGAACTTGCCCGCCGGTTTTTCTAATTTCGTAATGCAAGTGCGGACCGCCAGATGAGCCGCTGTTGCCACTAAAACCAATGATTTCACCTTTTTGTACTTGAAACTGTCCGGGAGTGAGATAGAGGTCTACATAAAAGCTCTGGTTGTTATATTGTTGCTGTTTTACGTAAGCAGCTATTTGATCGTTGAAGCGCTTTAAATGACCGTACACAGTTGTGTATCCGTTTGGATGTTCCACGTAAAGAGCGTGGCCATATCCACCCGGTTGCACTTTTATTCTCGATATAAAACCTTCTTTTGCACTATAAACTTTGTAGCCTTGTTTACCATTGGTCTTAATGTCTAAGCCGCCGTGAAAGTGGTTGCTTCGCAATTCTGCAAAGGTGCCAGAAAGTATTATAGGAATGCCTAGAGGTGAATCGAATTCGCCCGCTTGAAATTCACTCTGCCCGAAACTAAACACTGCAAAAAGAAACAGGAAACCTGTTATACTAAATAGTTTTATCATTGATATTGCCTCTCTTTACAAAGATAGAGGCCAAAAGCAAGCCAAAAAAAGTAAACAAACCATTTATTGGTAAAAGGAGAAAACCAACATCAAAATTCACGCTGCTCAACAACAAACTCAACCCATATGTTGCAAAGGGTGAGATGATTGCAATAATTGGTATCCACCAATCAATGGTTTTAATTTTTGTGAACAAGCCAAATGCAAACAGACCAAGTAGAGGCCCGTATGTGTAACCAGCGAATTTGAATACTTTTGAAATGACGGCTTCATCTTTCCAAGTGTTTGCCCATAAAATCAGCAAGAATAATAAAACAGAAAACCCTACATGAACAGTCAGCCTTTTTCGTTTACTTGCAGCTGAATTGTCATTTGGGTCTTGGTTTAAAATGTCGATACAAAATGCTGTTGTTAAAGATGTAAGTGCAGAATCGGCACTAGAATATGCTGCTGCAATCAACCCCAGAAAGAAAACAATAGCAGCGACTGCACCTAAATGGTTTTTCGCAATTTCGGGAAAAAGATAGTCTGATCTTTCGGGGATGGTTATGCCATTTTCATTTGCATACATAAATAACAAAACACCTAAAGCGAGAAACATTAAATTCACGAAAACCAAGACCGTGCTAAACCAAAACATATTCTTTTGGGCATCGCCAATGTTTTTGCAGCTGAGATTTTTTTGCATCATATCTTGGTCTAAACCCGTCATTGCAATGGCGATAAAGGCACCGCTAATGAACTGCTTCGCAAAGTGTTTTCCGCTTTGCCAATCATTAAAAAAAAACATTTGTGAATCAGGGTTGTTTTTTACTGCCGCCACAATGCCACCCATGTCTAAATTGAGCTCTTTGCCAATTGTTATAATGGCGATTACAACGGCAGCTAGCATACAAAAGGTCTGTAATGAATCTGTCCAAACGATTGTTTTAATGCCACCCTTGAAAGTGTAAATCCAAATCAACAAAATGGTTACTGCAACAGTAACGGCAAATGGAATGCCCATTGATTCGAAAATTAAATATTGGAGAACACCCGCAACTAGAAATAAACGTAACGCTGCGCCAACTGTTCTGCTGAGTAAAAAGAAAACAGAACCAGTTTTATAAGCTGCTATTCCATATCGCCCATTGAGATAAGTGTAAATTGAAGTAAGGTTCAATTTGTAATACATGGGCATGAGAATGGTGGCAATTACGAAGTAACCAACCAAGTAACCAAGGACAACCTGAAAATAAGAAAACTGTGAAGCTTC
>Ga0114952_1000955_pt1 | contig 26443 bp, 24 predicted proteins | sample SidtaG_2_FD_87303 | JGI IMG/M metagenome (GOLD analysis project Ga0114952, IMG submission 87303) | Marine algal microbial communities from Sidmouth, United Kingdom - Sidmouth_Asex2 metaG | ecosystem: Host-associated > Algae > Red algae > Unclassified | place: Sidmouth, United Kingdom | collected...
GCGCACCCATTTTCACGATGGCATCGCTCATCCGGTCACAAATCATCTTGTTCGTCAGCTTTGCGCGCGGATGCGGCGCGATGATGATCGAGTTGCGGCCCTTTACCGCGGAGATCGCTTTGATAACAGGTGTGGCTTCCGGATTGGTGGACGGTGACAACGCGCCAATCACGCCGAGCGGTTTCGCGATCTTCACAATGTTGCGCTCTGCATCTTCTTCGATAATCCCGACCGATTTGTCGTCGATAATATCGTGCAGCGTCGCGCGTGTTTTCTTGAAAATCTTGAGATATTTGCCGTCGTAATTACCCAGCTGCGTTTCATCGACCGTGTGCTGGGCGATCTTTTCTGCAACAGATTCTTCTGCCACCGACCATACCATCGCGCGGATCAAATCATCGACCTGTTTTTGCGTGTAGTTTTCAATCTGGGCCTGCGCCTTGCGGGACCGTTCGACCAAGGCGGCGACTTCTTTGAATTCGTCGCTTGGTTCAATCGCTGTTTCGACGCCCATGATATTTCTCCTTGCAGTGCGTATCGCCGCGACTGCCGCAGGCGCATACGCTTTGGATTCTGTTGATGCGGCCTTAGATAATAGACTTCAATATGCCGGGCAATGACAGATATGCTAGGCCTGTCACAAGCGGTTCATCGCGTGAGTTTCAGCACCGACACATTTTGTCCAGCGGCGATTGGCAGGCCGTGTGCCGGGCGGCGCAGCAGGCAATCGGCTTTTAAGAACGGCGTGATAAGCGAACTGTCCTGCCGCTCCAGTATCTCCAGCCCCGTTACGCTGTCTGCCATTGCCTGTGTGCAGCCGCGCAGGAATGTCTCTCGCCCGCCGCATGCAGGCACATCCTGCGCCAACCTTACAGTCTGCCATTGCAGGCCATGCCTGCCCAGCAGCAGGGTGCGCAGGAAAATCTGTGCGCAGACATAGGCTGATGACGGATTGCCGGGAAGGCCAAGCACATATTGCCGCCCCATCTTCCCCAGCCAGGTCGGCTTTCCCGGCTTCACGGCAATCTTCCGGAACAGCGGTTTTGCGCCCATCTTTTCAAACGCGGCAAACATATGATCGTGATCGCCAACAGATGCTCCGCCGACAGGCACGATGACATCGGCATCGCCAGCCGCCACTATCCGCTCGCAGATTGCATCAACGCTGTCTTTGGCAATTCCGATATTAACGGGCACGCCGCCCCACCGGGCCACAAGCGCGCCCAGCCCGAAATAGTTGGAAGCCACGATATCGCCGGTTTCTGGACTGCTACCCGGCATGCGCAGTTCATCACCATTGGCGAGGATGGCGACGCGCGGTTCTTTCATCACTTCCACATCCGCATGGTCGCCCGCCGCCGCGGTTGCCACTTCGCCCGGCCCCAGCACCGATCCGGCTGACAGCAGCGTATCGCCTTGCGCAAAATCAACCGCGGCTTTGCGAATATGGCGCGGGCCGCGGCGGGCTTCTTCGGCCTCGGTCAGGCGGATGCTGTTGCCGCTGCGATCTGCATTTTCCTGAATGATAATATGATCCGCACCATCCGGCACGCGGCCGCCGGTGAAGATACGCACAGCTTCTCCCCGGCCCACATTGCCATCAAAGACATGGCCCGCGGGCGCTTCGCCGATCACCGTAAATTCGTCGCCCACGCCGCCGACATCACCGAACCGCACAGCATAGCCATCCATGGCAGATGCGGCGTAGGGCGGCAAAGTGACGCGCGCGGTTATTTCTTTCGCGAGCGTGCGGCCCAGTGCTTCATCAAGGGCAACACGCTCACTGCCTGGCGAAATTCGGTGCGCATCAAGTAGCGTGAGCGCGTCATCAACGCTGATCATACGGCGCTACCCGCCTGTCATCGACATCGGCCGTGCGACAGCGGGCGCAGCATTTGGCGATGCAATCTCGAAATCATGTTTTTCAGGCTTGCCGAGCAGGGCATGATCCAGCGCGGCATGCAAGGGTGCGTTATCATGCGGATGCGCGCGCAATATCGTGCGCAGATCGACATGGTCTTCCTGTCCCAGACACATATATATTCGCCCTGTGCATGTCACGCGCAACCGATTGCAGCCAGCGCAGAAATTATTCGTCAGCGGCGTGATAAAACCGATCCGCCCCCCCGTTTCCTGCACGCCGGCATAGCGCGCAGGCCCGCCAAGCGTATCGGCAGGTGCTTCATCGATGAGCGTAAAACGCTGCTCCAGCGAATCGCGCACGGCGGTGAGCGGGATATACTGGTCGATCCGATCCTCTCCCGTATCGCCAAGCGGCATGACTTCGATGAGCGTTACATCAATTGCGCGGCCATGCGCCCATGCAATCACGTCGGGAATTTCGTCGGCATTGTCATGCTTCAGCGCCACCATGTTCAATTTAACACGCAGCCCTGCATCCTGTGCTGCGTCTATCCCGCGCAAGACGGCATCGAGCGAACCGCGCCGTGTGATCCGGCGGAAAGTTTCCGGGACCATGCTGTCCAGCGAGATGTTGACGCGCTTTACACCTGCAGCTGCCAGATCATGGGCATAGCGATCAAGCTGCGTCGCATTGCTCGTCAATGTCAGCTCATCCAAACCATGGCCCAGCGTTTCGCCGAGCGCGGCGAATAGCTTGCGCACATCGCGGCGCACCAATGGCTCGCCGCCCGTGATGCGTATCTTGCGCACGCCGCGCGCGATGAACGCTTTTGACAATCGTTCCAGTTCCTCGATCGACAACAGTTCGGAACGCGGCAGGAATTGCTGCTGCTCCGCCATGCAATAATTACAGCGCAGATCGCACCGGTCAGTGACCGACAGCCGCAGATAAGTGATCTGCCGGCCAAAACCGTCAATCAGCGGTGCGGTAATATTATCTGCCATTGCCCTATCCTACCCTATCGCGAAACTTTGCCAAACCGTTACCTGATCACAATCCGCCCGTCACATACAGGCATTGTCCCGTAACCCACGATGATGCGGGCGACGCCATATAGACGACAGCCGCCGCCATATCCTCAACAGAGCCATAGCGTTGCAGCGGAACGCCGATATGTTTGAGCAGCTGATCGCGCTTCTCTTCGTTATCAGTGCCCATACATTCGTCAAAATTTTCCGTCGGCGTAGGTCCGGGGGCGACCGCATTCACCCTAATCTTGGGCGCCAGTTCGCGCGACAATGTCTGCGTCATACTGTTTACCGCAGCTTTCGATGCGCCATAGGGGCCGTTTTTCACTTGCGGCCCCTGCGCCGAGCGGGACGAGATATTGATAATCGCACCGCCATCATCGGCCATATGGCGGGCCGCCACCGTCGCGCCCATCCACACCGCTTTTAGATTGAGCGCAATCTGGGCGTCAAAACTATCTTCCGGTGTGCGCGTCATATATCGCGGCTTGCCATCGGGAATGCCGCCTGCATTGTTTACCCAGATAGATAGCTTGCCCATCTCCCCGCGAGTCTTTTCAGCCAGATCTTCAAGCGCATCCATTCGCGTTGCATCGGTCACTACCGCCAGCGATCTTCGCTCCAGCCCGCGAATTTCCTTTGCAACCGTGTCGAGATCGGCCTGCGTGCGCGATGCCACGACCACATCGGCGCCCGCCTCTGCCAAGCCGATAGCAATAGCGCGGCCAATGCCTTTTCCCGCGCCAGTCACAACGGCAACTTCGCCGTCCAGCTTGAATTGATCCAGAATACCCATCCCGTTCTTTCTCCAGCGCGATTCCATTCTATCCCTGTAATGTGCCCGCCAATCGCCGGGCGCGAAACTGATGGAACAATTAGTCCGCAGTGATCCGCGCTGCGCGCAATTTCAATGAACTAACAATTTGGGGAATGGGAAGCGCGCCGGAATCGTCACAAGGTCGGCCCGGATATGCAGTGGATGAAATGCATCGATTGATATGCGGTGCAGCCTGACTTACAGCACTGATTTTTCAGGAATGAACGAGAGGACAATATGCAGCTTAGCAGAGAACAGCTTCTACAAGCATACCGCCGGATGAAAGTGATCCGTGAATTTGAAGAAAGACTGCATGTTGAAATCGCCACAGGTGAAATAGCAGGCTTCACGCATTTATATTGCGGGCAGGAAGCCGTGGCTGTCGGCGTTTGCGAACATCTCGATTCCGATGATAAAATTGTATCGACCCATCGCGGGCACGGCCATTGCCTTGCCAAAGGATGCGATGTCGATGGCATGATGAAAGAAATTTGGGGCAGCCGCGACGGGCTTTGCAATGGCAAGGGCGGATCGATGCATATCGCCGATCTTGATCAGGGTATGCTGGGCGCAAACGGCATCGTGGGTGCCGGGGCGCCGATTGCCGTGGGCGCCGCGCTGTCCGCTAAACTGGACGGTAAGGGCAAGGTTGCGATCACATTCTCCGGCGATGGTGCATGTAATCAGGGGACAACGTTTGAAGCGATGAATATGGCGGTTGTCACTAAAGCGCCATGCATCTTCGTTTTTGAAAATAACCATTATTCGGAACATACCGGATTTGATTATGCGGTGGGCACGGACAAGGATATCGCCAGCCGCGCCGAAGCGTTCGGCATGAAAGTATGGCGCGGCGACGGCACCGATTTCTTCAGCGTGTATGAAACAATGCGCGAAGTGCTGGAATATGTGCGCGCTGGAAATGGCCCGGCTGCGGTTGAATTTGATACCGAGCGTTTCTTTGGCCATTTTGAAGGTGACCCGCAAAATTATCGCGGCAAAGGCGAGCTGGACCGTATTCGCGCCGAACGCGATTGTTTGAAAAAATTCCGCGATAAGGTGGTCGAGGCAAAATTGCTTGAGGGCAAAGATATCGACGAGCTTGACGCCGAGGTAATGGACCAGATCGAAGCTGCGGTGGCAGCGGCACGGGCGGGCGACCGGCCCAAGCCGGAAGATCTGATGACCAATGTTTACGTCGAATATTGATACGAAGGACGAGCAAATGACAATGATGATGTACCGCGATGCCGTCCGCCTGACGATAATGGAGGAAATGGAAAAGAACGAAGATGTCGTAATGCTGGGCGAGGATATCGTCGGCGGCATGGGAACCGCTGGTGGGCCGGAAGCCATCGGCGGCATCTGGTCTACCTCTGCCGGGATGTTTGACAAGTTCGGCGCGGACCGTGTGATTGACACGCCAATTTCCGAAAGCGCGATCGTTGGTGCTGCTGGCGGGCTGGCGCTGGCGGGCAAACGGCCGGTCGCAGAATTGATGTTTGCCGATTTTATCGGCGTATCGCTTGACCAGATATGGAACCAGCTGGCGAAATTCCGCTATATGTTCGGCGGCAAGAGTAAATGCCCCGCCATCATCCGCATGGCATATGGTGCCGGGTTCAACGCCGCGGCGCAGCATAGCCAGTCGGTGCATCACATACTTACCGGCATGCCGGGGCTTAAAGTGGTAATGCCCACTACGCCGGAGGATGTGCGCGGCCTGCTACGCACGGCATTGCGCGGTGATGATCCGGTGATGTTTCTGGAACATAAAATGCTTTACGGCGTGTCAGGCGAAGTGCCCGATGGCGATTACACGATCCCGTTTGGCCATGCGAAGCTAACGCGGGCGGGCGAGGATATTACGCTGATCGCAACCGGCATGATGGTTGGCCGCGCCGAACAGGCGGCGGACCAGCTGTTGGAAGAAGGCATCGGCTGTGATGTTCTCGATCTGCGCACGACCAGCCCGCTTGATGAAGAGGCTATTCTGGATTCGGTTGAAGTCACGGGCCGCGCCGTTGTTGTCGACGAAGCGCCGGAACGCTGCAATCTGGCATGCGACATTTCCGCGATGATCGGGCAGAAGGCTTTTGCGAGCTTGAAGGCTCCTGTGCAAATGGTGTCACCGCCGCATTCGCCCATTCCCTTCGCATTGGAACTGGAGCAGGCCTACCTGCCCTCTGCGGATGACGTGGTGGCTGCGGCGCGCAAGACCCTGGATTGGCGGTAAGGAAATATCATGAGCAAGCTACGCGCCTTTTGCATGCCCAAATGGGGCATCGAGATGTCGGAAGGCACCATCGCCGAATGGAAAGTGAAGGATGGCCAGAACCTTACAAAAGGCGATCTGATCTGCCTGATCGAAACTGACAAGATCACGAATGAGGTTGAGGCCGAGCGTGATGAAGTGCTGCTGCGTATCGTTGAACCGGCACGTGATGAGGCGATTGCAGTCGGCGAATTGCTGGCTGTGATGGGCGATGCTGCGGCGGATGCCGCTGACATAGACGCTTTTGTCGAATCTTTTACGCCAGCGAGTGGCGGCGTCAGCAGCAATGCGAAAAAGGACAAGAAGCCCGGCAAGCAAGACGCGCCGGAAGCAGCGCAACCGGACGATAAAGCGCCTGCGAAAAAGGCAGCGAAGATTGACACCAACCGTCCGATCAGTCCCAAGGCTTTGCAACTGGCCGAAGCCGAGGCTGTCGACCTTTCTGAAATAACAGGATCGGGCCGCGATGGCCGGATCACCTATCAGGATGTCCACCAGCATATTCGCCCGGAGGCCAATCCGGCGATACGCGGGGCGGCAGAATTGCCGCCGGAGGACCGCTCGGTATTTGCCTCTCCCCTCGCCCGCCGGCTGGGCGCGATACATGGCGTCGATCTGTCGCAACTGACGGGAACAGGTCCGCGCGGGCGTATCTCCAAAAAAGACGTGTTGGCCGTGGCGGACCAATCCGGTGGAGCAGACCGCGGCGCGCCATTTGTGCTGGTTGCAAACGAGCCGAAAGTGGAAACTTTTGATAAGATGCGCCGTGTGGTGGCCAAGCGGCTGACCGCGGCGAAGCAAGAAATTCCGCATTATTATCTGCGCATATCAGTGGTGGTGGACGATCTGCTCGCGATGCGCAAGACCGCCAATATGGTACTGGGCAGCAAGGCATCTGTGAATGATTTCATCGTGCTGGCAAGCGCAAAGGCGCTGGCACAGCATCCGGATATCAACATTCAGCTTCACGGCGAAGATGTGCATAAATTCAAACATGCCGATATCGCCGTCGCTGTCGCCTCCCCCAAAGGTTTGGTCACACCAATCGTGCGGCAGGCAGACCGGATGCGGATCGAACAGATTGCCGAAACGACCAGCGGCTTGATCGAAAAAGCGAGCGACGGGCGATTGGCGTTTGCAGATATGGACGGCGGCACATTCACGATTTCCAATCTGGGAATGTTCGGCGTTGAGGAATTTACAGCGATCATCAATCCGCCGCAGGGCGCGATCCTTGCGGTGGGCGCGGCATCGCGCGATATGGTAATGCGCGACGATGGCGAGATTGGCATGGAAACGCGGATAAAGCTGAACCTGTCGCTCGATCACCGGGCAATTGACGGTGCTACAGGTGCGCAATTCCTTGCCACCTTGAAAGAGATGATTGAACAGCCGGAGAAGCTGTTCAACTAACCGCTCCACGTGGGAGAGACCCGTCTTCGGACGGGAGAGAGATGGCGGATAGTTCTACAAGAGCTATCCGCCTTTTTCGTTTCGCAGCAGGATCGCCGCGACCGTTGCTCAATACGCGGAACGCGGAGCGCGCATGATATCGCGCAAGATCTATTGCCAAATTTTCAATTTCCCAAAGACGCATACGTCGTTGCGTTAGCGGCTGACACTTGCTGGCGGGTAACTGCGTCAATCGCTCCGCTCTTTATGCTGCGCAGCAAAAAGGGCATCCGTGGCCAGCACGGATGCCCTTCAGGCTTTTGTTCAGCGGTATCGCCTAGAATTTGAAGCTGGCTTCTACAAACACCTGACGACCGCGGTTCTGTGTCACGACCTGATCATCGCCCACCGCATCAAGAAATGGACGTTGGCCTGATGTATTGACCCATACCTTATCATTCAGGTTCACGCCAATCAGCGACAGCTGCCATTTTCCTTCAGGATGGCCAACAGAGACCCGGCCGTCAAAAGTAACGTAGCTGTCTTGTACGATATCATCGTTCAGCGATGCCTGGTTGGTATTGTAGCTATCTGAATAGATCACGTTACCGCCGACACCGATCGCTAGAGAGTCGTTCAATTCACCCAGATAATCGAAAGCGAGATTGCCGGACCATTCCGGCGCCCGAGGAGCGACCCGGCCATCAAGATCATCACCCGTTGCAGAAATGAACGTGTCGGTGAATTTGGCATCGAGATAGGAAAGGTTGCCGCTGAAGCTCAACCCGTCAATATTGGGATTCCATCCCAGATTAACGTCGACACCCTTCGTGGTGAGCTGTCCTGCATTCAATGTGATAAACTGCGTATTTACAGCGTCAAAATTCTGAACCTGCAAATCATCGAACACATAATAATAGGCTGTCGCATTGAAGGTAATGGCACGATCTGCAAGTTGAGATTTGACTCCTACCTCGCCGCCAATTGCCGTTTCAGAAGCATACCGCAAGCCATCACGAACATTTTGATCGCGAGTGTTCCCGTTAGCTTCGACGGTAAAATCGCCAAAGCCGTTAAGCGACCCAGACGGTAGTGCGCTATTATCGATACCGCCGGATTTGAAGCCGGTTTTGAAAGAAGCAAAAACGTTCAAATCATCACTAGCCTGATATTTCAAAGTGAATTCGGGTGATAAATTACTGTCTGAAAAGCTGATCGGGCCAGAAAGGAAACCGCTTTCGACAAAACCAAAGGCAGCCAAAGCACCATGCACATATGGAATTTCAATGAATTGGGTTTTCGATTCATCGGTGTAACGAACACCCCCTGAGAGTTCCAAACGGTCAGTCAGGTCGATAATCAAACTACCGAAAAACGAAGTGGCTTCAGTTTTTGTAATATGATTTTTATCCCAGTCAAAAGTAAACCCAGTATCTGGATCGGGACCGAAAAAGAGCGCAGCATTTATGCCTTGCTGCGAAGTATCAAAGCCGAATTTGCGCCATTCGTAGAACGCACCGACCATAAAGTTGATTGAACTGTCAAACTCACTCGTAAGGCGTAGTTCCTGAGAATATTGCGTCAGTGTATTGCGCGGATCTGATGTGCCGACACCGCCAGCAAGGCCGGGAGCAAGAAGACCGCCGGAACTGTAGTTATCTACATCGGTTGCATCCAGATCGAGGAAGCCGGTTGTTGATGATAAAGTAAGACTGTCGGTCAGGCCGAAGTCAAGCGCAAGACGACCAAACCACAATTCTGTTTCGCCAAAAGGCACCCCATCGAAACCTTCAGCCAGACTAGGTCCAGTTGCCAAGGGCCCCGCAGGAACTGATGCGGCCAATGGAGCCGCTGTATCGGGATAAAAATAACGCTGGTCACCCGTGTTACAATCGTAACCGGAGGCGAATTGAAAGCCAGCAATCCCGGTCACTGGATTAACAAGCAATGAAATTGGATCTGCAACACCGTTCGGGCCGCAATCAACGTCGCTGAATGTGAACGCACCGTCGCTGGTGTTTTTCACATACTGAACTTTCAAATTCGCATTGAAGCCTTCAACAGGTTTCCAATCCAATGTCGTACGGCCGATGAAGCTGGTAGATCCACGGTTTTGATTAACAGCAGGCGTACCTTCCTGCAGCCTTACCAGCTTGTCGATGTCGTTATATTGCGCCGCCACACGGATACCGAGTGTTTCGGTGAGCGGGCCAGAAACATATCCTTCTACCAAATAGCCTTGCTCTTCAAACTCATAGGAGCCCTTGCCGCCCACTTCCCAGTCGGAAGTTGGATCGGCAGAGCGGATGGAGAACACGCCGGCAGATGCACTTTTTCCGAAGAACAGCGACTGTGGCCCGCGAAGAACATCGATCTGCTGCGTATCGAAGAATCCTGCCTGCACCAGACGCATCGTGCTGACCTGAACACCGTCCATATTGAAAGCCACAGCAGAATCGAAAGATGCTGAAATATTCGATGAACCAACGCCGCGAAGGCTAAGCTGGCCGCCCGAGCCGGAGCCGCCGACCTGAACATTCAAGGTTGGCACCCGGCTGGTTACGTCAGCCACCTGATCGATGCTGTACCGATCCAGTGTTTCGCCGCCGATTACTGTCACAGTAACAGGCACTTCCTGCAGCGTTTCATCACGGCGACGGGCGCGCACGATGATGGCACCGTCATTCACATTTTCTGCGGTGTCCTCGGCTGGCGCGCTTTGCGCGAAAGCTGCGCCCGGCACAGCGAGCATGGCGAGCGATGCAGCTGACCCCATCAGGGCCATCCGCGCGCTTTTTGCAGTAGTCAGGTTAAATACCGATTTTTTCATTCTCAATCTCCCAATTGCATCTCTGCGAAAACATACTCTCTCTTATTTACAAGATACGGTCTATTCGCCGTATTTGAAATCGGCATTTAGCAAAAGCGATAGTATCCTGAATTTGTGGCACTTAGTGCAATACTGTGATAATTTTGACACAGAGCGAACTTGCAGCGTCGCGTGGTAACGCGCGGTTGTTGATCGCCAGGTTGCCGGCACCCCTGTCACTATAATCAGATGCACTTTCCTGCTTTTGCCCGTTATTATGACGCATAATAAAATGCACCCAAGTTAAGGAGAGAGCGAATGGCGGGCCGGGTTGAAGGTAAAGTGGCGTTGGTCACAGGCGGAGCGATGGGGCTTGGCAAGGCGGATTGCGAGAAGCTGGCGGCGGAGGGCGCGAAAGTGATCGTTACCGATATCGATCTGGAAAAGGCGCAGGTCGTTGCCGACGCGATCGGCGGACATGCCTTTCAACAGGATGTCAGCGATGAAAACCGATGGCAGGAAATAATAACCGAGATCGACAAGCTGCACGGCAGGCTCGATATTCTGGTCAACAATGCGGGCATCGTTATCTTTGAAAGCCTTGAAGAATGCTCGACCGAAAATTTCCGCCTGCATTTGGATATCCACGTCATGGGCACGTTCTGGGGCTGCAAATATGCGCTGCCCTTGATGGAAAAAAGCGGTGACGGCGGGGCCATAGTCAATATGGCGTCCACGTCAGCACATTTGGGCTATGGCATGATCATTGCCTATACCGCCGCAAAAGGCGCCATTCGTTCGATGACGAAATCCATCGCAATCTATTGTCAGGATAAGGAAAACAAGATCCGCTGCAATGTGCTGATGCCCGGCGGTATTGATACCCCGATGGTGCAGGCCGTCGTGGACCGCGATGGTCCAAGCGATGATGATGGCGTAACCGTGCTGCCGAAAGATGCGCTGGGCGCAGCATCCGATGTCGCCAGCGCAGTGCTGTATTTCGCCAGCGATGAAGCACGGTTTTTAACCGGTGTCGAAATGCCGGTCGATAACGGCCTGTTCGCCCGGCCGGAGCGTTGAACGGCGTTTCAGCGAACGAAGACGAAGAAGATGCCATAGTCGCCGCGCGCGCCGCGCAGGCTGCGGCGGAAAAGCCATGGTATCGCTATTATGTGCTGGCGATATTGACGGTGGTGATGATGTTCAGCATCGCCGACAGGCTGGTTTTTTCCATTCTGGTTGAGGATATCAAGGCAGATTTCAAACTGTCCGACACGCAGATTGGCCTGCTCGCCGGTGCGGCATTCAGCGTCACCTATGTTCTGTTTGGCTTTGTTGCCGCGCGGCTTGCCGACCGGTCCAGCCGCAAGAATATAACAGCCGCAGCGATTGCGTTCTGGAGCCTGATGACCGCAATATCCGGCGCGGCCACCGGATACTGGACCTTGTTCATGGCGCGCGTGGGCGTCGGCATGGGCGAGGCGGCAAGCGGCCCGGCATCGCAGTCGCTCATCTCCGATTATTTCCGCCGCGGGGAACTGGGCCGCGCCATGGGGTTTCTTACCATCGGCGCAACGCTGGGAACCGCTGGCGGGATGATGGCGGGCGGCCTGCTGGCTGAAGCATATGGCTGGCGTATGGCCTTTTTGTTGTTCGGCATTCCCGGCATTATCGTGGGGCTGATACTTTTCTTCACGGTGCGCGAGCCGATCCGCGGCAGATACGCGGCACGCGGCGCGCGCGTACAGCAGACACCGGTCATGGAAACGCTGCGCACCCTGCTGACGAATAAGGTCTATGTCGGTGTGGTCGCGGCATGGGCTATCCAGATTATGATGGGCTATGCGATGGCGATCTGGATGCCGGCGATCATGCTGCGCAATTTTGAAATCTCTACCGGCGATGTGGCTCTGTATCTGGGCCTGACATTTCTGGCGGGCGGCATACCGGGGCCTTTGCTTAGCGGCATTCTGGTCGATTATCTGACGCGGTTCAACGAATATTGGCGCGCGCTGCTTCCCGGTATCGCCAGCCTGTTGTGCCTGATACCGCTGTGGCTTAGCCTGAATGCGACATCGCTGCTGCCATTCCTTGGCTTCTTTGCATTGGCCTACGCCCTGTTTACCTTCACCAACGGGCCAGTGCTCTCGCTGATCCAATCGAGCGTTGAACCCGCGCAGCGCGGCTTTGCCGTTGCGTTCGCGCTTTTCTGGAACAACATTGTCGGGCAGATGTTCGGCGCCGGACTGATCGGATATCTCAGCGACGGATTTTCGGCCGATTACGGACCATATGGGCTAAACCTTGCTGTGATCGTCGTTGCCGGTTTTGGCGGCGCGGCGGGCTTCCTGCTATTCTGGTGGACGGCGCAGCAGATGAAAAAGCTCGACTATCTGGCTAGAATAAATTCGGCTGCGTGAAGCGGCGGCGTTACGCAGCAACGCACTGCGCTGAAAAGGATCACCCTGATTAAGGATGCCGTGATAGCATCCCGCCATCGACGAGCAGTTCTGCACCGGTCATAAACGGGCATTCATCCGATGCCAGAAACGCAATCGCTGCGGCGGTTTCCGATGGATCGGCCATCCGGTTCAATGGTGACATTGCCGCTGCGTCGGTTTTGATCGTCGGCATAAATTTCTCTGCATCATCAATCAGCCCTGTCGCGGTCGCGCCGGGGATCACTGTGTTGCACCGGATATTGTATCCCTGCTGCGCACAATAGGCCGCCACCGATTTCGAAAGGATACGCACGGCGCTTTTGCTGGTGGAATAGCCGACATCGGACGGCAGCGGCATGATCGAAGTTGTCGATGCGATATTGATGATCGATCCGCCAGATCCGCCGGGATTGCCCTTCATGGCCTTGATCGCTTCCTGACATCCTTGCATTGTTCCGGTTACATTGACATTGATGACACGGTGCCACGCTTCAAGATCGACATCCTCAATCGACAGGCCGGATACCATCCCCGCATTGTTGACCATGATATCGAGCCGGCCAAATTTGTCGGTTGCCGCCTTCACCGCGCCGGGCCACGCGTCGCTATCTGCCACGTCCTGCACCATGAAGGCGCCGCCTTCCTGTTCGCACAGCGCGCTTCCCTGTGCCTCGTTCAGATCGGTGCCGAATATTTGCGCCCCGGCCGCGCGCAGTGTTTTCACGGTGGCCGCACCGATGCCCGATGCGCAGCCGGTTACCATGGCTACTTTGCCCGATAGATCAGTCATAAAATGTCTCCTACCTTTTTTCCGGATTGTCAGTTCGCTTTGTTATGCGGCAATGCGGGAGTATGTGCCGCTGCCATTTTTGCTGATTACCTGCCGGTGGGCGATCCGCTAGCACCGTGCCACAACGAATCTTATCATGAAGGAGCAAAATTATGGATCTGGGACTTAAAGGCAAAAAGGTCATCATGAACGGCGGCGCACACGGGCTGGGCCTTGCCTCGCTCCGGCATTTTGCAGCCGAAGGCGCCGACGTGGCTTTTATGAGCCGCAAGGAAGACAAGATCGAAGCCGCTAAGAAAGAAATTGACGCAGCGGGCGACGGCAAGGTGCATGGCGAAATTTTTGATCTGGCAGACGGCGGAGATGCCTATAAAGAATGGATCGGCAAGGCTGTCGATGCGCTGGGCGGATGCGATATATTTGTGCATATGGCCAGCTCCTCCGGCACAGGCGGCACCGGCGATTGGCAGCAGGGCCTCGACATGGATATCATGGGCGCGGTCAACGCGATCGAAGTGCTGACCCCGCATCTCGAAAAATCCGGTGCCGGTTCCATCGTGCTGATGTCTTCTACCGCAGCATTGGAAACTTTTGTGGGTCCGCAGCCTTTCAACGCATTGAAAGCCGCGCTGATCACCCATGGTTCGCAGCTGAGCCAGGCGCTGGCCCCGCAAGGTATCCGCGTCAACACGGTATCGCCGGGCGCGATCTATTATGAAGGCGGCAATTGGGAAACCATCAAAGATGCGATGCCCGAATTTTATGAAAGCATTCTTGCCAAGATGCCGACCGGGCGCTTTGGCGAACCTGAAGAAGTCGCTAAAACTGTCGTCTTTGTGGCCAGCCCGGCATGTCCTTACATGACAGGTTCAAACATCGTCGTGGATGGCGGCTTTACGCAGCGGGTGCAGTTCTAAACCAGCGCCCAACTACACTATTAAAAGGACAGCCAGATGACCGATATAGACCGCGACACTTTGCTCGATATCTACACCCGCACGATGAAGGTGAACCGCACCGACGAAAAATTTCGTGCGTTGTTGATGGAGGGCAAGGTCGCGGTCATGTATTATACCGTGCGCGGTCAGGAGCTGGCCTCCGCCGCTTCGATGGCTGCTCTTGAAAAAGAGGATTACGTCGTCTGCACCTATCGCGGGCAAGGCGAACAGACAGCAAAAGGCATCCCTGCAAAAAGCTGGTGGGGCGAATGTCTGGGCAAGGTTACCGGCACCTGCAAAGGGAAAGGCGGCACGATGCATATCACCGATCCCGATGTCGGCATCATGGTGACAACCGGCGTCGTGGGTTCCGGCCTTCCGATTGCCAACGGGCTGGCGATGGCATCGCAGAATAACGGCGATGGCCGGGTAACGATGGTCAGCTTTGGTGACGGCGCGGCGAATATCGGCGGCTTTCACGAAGCGATGAATATGGCGCAGCTATACAAGCTGCCGGTGGTGTTTTTCTGCCAGAATAACCGCTACGGCGAACATACCGCATTCGCCGATCACACCGCGAGCGAGAATATCGCATCGCGCGCCGAGGGATACGGAATGCCGTCGCTGCACGTCGATGGCAATGATGTCCACGCAGTATATAATGCCGCAAAAACCGCGGTCGATCATGCCCGCGCCGGCAAGGGGCCAATGCTGGTGGAGGCGATGTGCTACCGGATGATGGGGCATTTCTTCGGTGCCGATTTTTCATATATGCCGCCCGAACATATCGAGGAAATGAAGGCCGAAGATCCGATACCCAAGCTGCGCAAGGTGATGCTCGATCATCAGTTCAGCGAGGACGAGCTTGATAAGATTGTCGCCGGTATCGACGCCGAAATCGACGAGGCGGTCGAGCATGCACTCGCGGCCGACCTGCCCGATGTGAAAGAGCTGAAAATCGACGTGTTCGAAGAGGAGATGGCGTAATGGGCGAGATCACAGTAACGCAGGCACTCAATCTTGCGATCGACGAAGCAATGGCCGAAGATGACGGCGTATTCTGCCTTGGCGAGGATGTCTCGGCCAAGCAGGGCGGCGGCGTTTTCAAGATTACCGACGGCCTTACCGAAAAATATGGCGAGAACCGCATTCGCGCCACGCCAATATCGGAAACCGCGATTATCGGTGCGGCAATTGGCGCTGCGCTTGCCGGACAACGGCCGATTGCCGAGATTATGCTGATGAATTTCGTCGGCGTATGTATGGACCAGATTGTCAATCACGCTGCAAAGCTGCGCTTTATGTCTGGCGGGCAAACCAATGTGCCGATGGTCATCCGCACCACCACCGGCGTCGGTGTCGGCTTTGGCGGGCAGCATTCGGATATGCTTGAGGCGTGGTTTGCGCATGTCGCCGGTATCCATGTGGTCACACCGTCGAACGCCGCCGATGCGCGCGGGCTGATGCGGTCGGCTATCGATTGCAACGATCCGGTTTTGTTTATCGAAAATATCCTGTGCTACGGGCTGACCGGCGAAGATCCCGGAAAGGGATATCGTGTGCCACTGGGCAAGGCAGCCATTACGCGCGAAGGCAGCGATGTCTCGATCATTACCTATGGCCGCACGGTGCATGATGCGCTGGAAATTGCCGGCGATATGGAAAAGGAAGGCATCTCGGTCGAGGTTGTCGATCTGCGCACAATCGCGCCATATGACGAAGAAACCGTGCTGGCATCGGTGCGCAAAACGGGCCGCGCGATCATGCTGCACGAAGCGGTCAAGCCATATGGCACCGGCGCCGAAATGGCCGCAACGATCCACGAGAAATTGTGGGGCGAGCTTAAAAAACCGGTGCTGCGTTTGGGCGGAACATTTTCTCCCGTGCCGTTTGTCGACAAGCTTGAGCAGGCGTGGATCCCGACAAAGGATCAGATCGCCGCTGCGGTCAAACAACAGATGGATAAAGACTGACCATGGCATCGGAAATCCGGATACCCAAATTGGGGATGAGCGCGACTACGATGGCATTGTCCGAATGGATGCATGCTGACGGTGATACGGTCGAGAAGGGCGAGATCATTTATTTGGCAGAGACCGACAAATCGACGACCGAAATCGAAGCGCAGGCCAGCGGCGTTATCCGCCAGACCGGCAAGGAAGGCGAGACTTACAAAGTCGGCGATCTGATCGGTACTATTGAATAGCAATGTCTGCCACTGCGCGGGGGCTTAGGCTGCCGCGCAGTGCATGTTCGGTGCTAAACCGGTGTCGACCAATCCCACCGCTTCAGCCACTCGCGCATCGGCGTGGGTTCCACATCTAGCAGCTTGCGCGTTGCATCGACATCGACGATCAGCGGGCTGACATCTGGTTCATTGTAAAAGCGATAGAATTTCGCCATTCCGTCATAAACGCTCACCGGCTCCACATCGCGTGATCCGGTCACTAGCTCGCTCATATTCGCGGCAAACGTATCCGGCTCCAGACTGCGGAAAATCACTGTCTTTCCCGTAGCTTCGGTAAGCCTCTCGGCAACTTCATCACCGACCAGCACTTCGGGGCCACCAACCGGCACATGCATGCCATCCGCCTTGTCAGTGCCCAACGCGGCCGTCATATATGCAGCCACATCATCGAGACACACCCAACTGATTTTCAGATCCGGCGCAGCGGGATATGCGAATACGCCGCTATTCACGATGCTGGGTTTTGACCAGATGCGTATCATATTATTCATGAACACAACCGGCTCGATAAACACACATGGTATGCCGGTGGCGGCCAGCGCGCGTTCAATATCCCGGCGGCCGTCATGCGCGCTGAGATTAAGATCACGGTCGGCGATGTAGCAGCTGGTGTTGAAAACAATTTTTTTCAGCCCGGCCGAGCTGGCGGCATCGGCAATATTCTGCCCGAAGGATGCTGCGCGCGCGCGATCGAATTCAAACGGCAGATGCATCGCCAATGCATCCTGCCCCGCAAACGCCTTCTCCAGCGAAGACGTATCGGTAATATCGGCGTGGGTCCGGTTCAGATCGGGAAACGGGCTGTCCGCCAATGCATCATCGCGCCGCACGCCTGCGGTCACGTTAAATCCCGCCTTGCGCAGATTTTGCACAAGCGGGATCCCCTGATCAGCCGGCGCGCCCAGCACAATGATTTTTTCTATCGGCATGACGACGCGTCTATGCTGGCAATTCGCCGTTCATAAATTTCATCAGCGTGTTCTGGAAATGCCGAACGCGGCTGTCCTGATAGCTGCCGAGTTGCATTTTGCCATTCGTCAGATTTTTCATGCCCGTCTGCACATGTGGCAAGTTGGCCATATCCTGATCGAAAACCTTGGCAAGTTCCTCGCCCATCACATCCGTTGCCCATGAAAACGGTTCATCATCGGGGATGACAACTTTTTCAACAGAGCGCGGCAAATCTTTCTCACCGGCAGCACGCGGCGACAGAAGGCGGATTTCCATCGTGGAGTAATCCGCAGTTTCGCCCGGCAACCAACGATAAACCAGCGTCGGCATAAAACCCAGCCATGGCGAAAAGTTCGGGAAAATATTGTAGGTGAAATTATCGAGCAATTCAGTGTCCGATGCCTCTGACAAATCCTGCCCGAATGTTTCGCCGAAGCCTTTACGGTTCGCCTCGGCAAGCACGCGGCGGGCCTGATACTCATCCCCCGGATCGATTTCGATACGGTCTTCGCCGGAGCTAAAACGGCGGCCACCCGATTGATCATCATCGCCTTTTTCGCCAGCATATTCGTTCATTTTGTCGATCACATATTGCTGATCCTTGCCGGATACATGCGGAGATAATGTACCGGACGGCGTAATCGCACGGTTCGCAAAATCGCCATAATGATCATAGCGCGTATTCGCATCGCCAAGGAATGCGAGCAGCTGCGGGTGCGTTGTTACCGAATGCCATGCTTCCATGAATGCCTCTGCCGTGGCTTTCCAGTTTGCGGGAATACGCTTCGATACCCACATGGCGGTGTAGCGATTTCCCAGATCATATTTGGCATAGTGATCGGCAACCGGGCCGAGCCAGTCTTTAAACTCTGGCAGATCGTCATTCTCGGTAATCATGATGAAGCCGTTCCAGACATTCACCCGCACTTCGGGCAGGCTCATATCTTTGCCTTCAAGATGTTTGAAATCCCAACTGCACGGTATTTCTTTCAACGATCCGTCATTTTTCCAGGTGAACCCATGAAACGGACAACGCAGCTGCGTCGTTCTGCCGGCTTCCGTCCGCAGCTTGCGTCCGCGATGCAGACACGCATTGTAAAAAGCGCGAACCGATTTGTCTTTCTGCCGAACCAGCAGGAAGGATTTGTCATTGATGTCGAAGACAACGGTATCACCCGGATCGGGCATTTCATCATCGCGCGCCGCAAACAGCCATACATTGGGCCACAATTTCTCGCGTTCCTGCGCCGCGAATTCTTCGCTTATGTAAGGTTCCACGTCGAGCGGTTCGTTGGAAAATTCCTGTTCGGTTTCTGCAAACAGGTAATCGGGCGCGCGCTTTGTATCATTGTCCAGCATATCGGTATAGCTGATACCGGGGCAACGGTCTTCGCGGATAATTTTTGTGCTGTCGTTCATAGTTCTCACTCTACTCTTATTTTGCTCAGTTCCCTTACCCCATCCTATGGCACATCTGGAAGTTGAGGTATCCTAACGTATCTGTGAGGAGTAAAGTGAATGTTGCATGAAAATCAATCAGTCGCGGGCTTGGGCCCGGTTATGCAAATGGCGTTTGTGCCGACCGATTTTGACGCAGCTGTTGCGCACTGGACAACGGTTATGGGCGTAGGCCCATTCTTCCTGATGGAGGATATCGCGCTGACCGATATGAAATGTATGGGGCAAAGCAGCGATGCCGTATTTTCGCTCGCGCTCGCCTATTGGGGTGACATGCAGATTGAGCTTATCCGACCGGACAATGATTCGCCCTCGCATTTGAACGGTGATTACGGCGTGCGCGATCAGCTTCACCACACCTGCCTTCTCGTCGGCGATATACACGATGCATATGCTGCGTGTAAAAAGCACGATGCCACCGTCGTTGTCGAGGGAAAAGTCGGCAGCGATGGCGCCGTGATCTACGCGGATTTCGGCGGCGGGCCGGGCCATGTCGTTGAAATGCTGCAGCCGCAGCCCGGAACGCAAGATGTGTTTGACATGATCAAACAGGCCGGAAAAGATTGGGACGGAAAAGACCCGCTACGCAAGCTAGGCTGACTTCAAGTCAATATTTTTGTGCGCAGCAAAATAGCGTCGACAGCTATTCGCTGGCACCCAGATAGCCCAGCTGGCCTGCCTTGAAAATGGCCTGCGCACGGTTAACCGCGTTCAGCTTTTCACCCGCGCGGTGGATGTGATAGCGGATCGTAGCGTGGCTGCGTTCCAGTATCATGCTGATTTCCATATCGGTTTTCCCGATCGCCGCCCAGCGCAGGCATTCCACCTCGCGCTTTGACAGCACACAATTTGAAGGTATCCGCCGTTTGGTGCGCATAGCCTGCACATATCCGGCGATGAAGCGGCGCATAACCTGACCGAAAATCGCGCCATATTTAGCATACTCGACCGACAGATCTTCCTGTTCAGCGTCGAGCGGAACGAAGCTGTTTGCCGATATCTGTCCGAATGGCAGATGCACCGGCACAACGATAGCCGCCTTGCACAAAGAACGACGTTCAAAATCATGCAGGTCAATTTCGTCGAGATAGGCGTTCGGCCAAAGGCTGTAAAATCCTTTCTGATTTGCCCAGAAAGGTTCGCTTTCATACCGGCAGGCCCGTGGCAACGGGGAATGCAGCGCAAGGCGGTGATCATCCCACCAGCGTTCACTGTCACTCAGCCAGCTGAATATATCGCCGTTGATGACATTGCCTTCGCCATCCATCATTGTTTCTGCACTGGAAATGTCATCGCATGTTGCAACACGGAAACCCCGTTCTGCAGCAATTTGATTCAATGCAAATGCAGCATGTGCAATATCATCAATGGAATGAACAGTGACGCTATTGAGCAAATCACTAGTGTTTAATCGATCCCGTGTCGGGCGAATCTCAGTAACGTTTGAAGCCATCTGTTGATAAGTGAACCAACTCACGAACCACTTCAAGCAAACTTGCGGAAAAATAGCAGATTTATGCTGATTGCCGCATTTAAGTCACATGCCGCAGGTGCAGCATTTATTCGGTTCAGCTACTGCGATCTGCCTTGTCTTTCGCATTAGTGCCCTTGATCATGGAACGCATTTGATCCCATTGTTCGTCACCAAGCGGCGATAGCATCTGGTAAAAGTTTCCTGAATTGGCCTGGTAGCCCGCTCCATCGATGGCGATGGTCTGCCCGTTTACATATTCGGCGCCCGGCCCCATCAAAAATGCTGCAAGATTTACCAGCTCATGCATTTCGCCCACGCGGCCCATCGGATTTGCACCAGCGCCGGAATTATTGCCGCCACCGCCCATCAATCGCGCGCTCATCCCCTTGGTCGGGAACAGGCCCGGCGCAATTGCATTGAACCGCATATTGTAACGTCCCCATTCGGTCGCCAAACTTTGCGTCATGACGTGAATGCCCGCTTTTGACATGGCGGATGGGACCGTGAACGCCGAACCGTTCCATATCCAGGTCGTCAAAATGGACAGCACGTTGCACCGGCCGCCTTCATCTATTGTGCGCTTGCCAACATTATGCGTCATATAGAATGTGCCGCGAAAAACGGTGTCGGCAATGGCGTTAAAACCGTTCACGCTCAAATCTTCGGTGCGGCTGATAAAGTTGCCGGCGGCATTGTTGATCAGTCCGGTCAGTGCGCCGTGCGTCCACACTTCGTCCAGCATTGCATCAATTGCCTCGGCGTCGCGAATATCGCAGGTGTGGGCGACCACTTTGCCGCCATGCTTCTCCATCAATTGCGCTGCTGTTTCGTCAAGCTTGTTCTGCCGCCGCCCGCAAATATGCACCGCCGCGCCCAGCTTCAGGAAGCCTTCGGCCATTTCTTTGCCCAGCCCCGTGCCACCGCCGGTTATCAGAATACGCTCGCCCGATAGCAAACCGTCACGAAACATGAGTTGGGAGGCATCCATTGCGTATGTCCTAAATGTTGGCAGCGTCGGGCAGCACGAAGATTTTTTGCCTCAAAGGCCCAATACGGTCTTTGCGATAATGTTTTTCTGCACCTCATCCGATCCGCCGAATATCGTGGCCGCACGGTTGTTGAGGAAGCGGCCCATTGCCACTTGCGCGTCTGATGATCCGACGGGTTCGGGCGCTTCGTTGCCATATAAAGGTCGCTCATACGGCAGTTGCAGCGAATCATAGCCCAGCAGTTCCAGCCGCAATTCATCAACTTTCTGTGCGATGTTGGCGCCCAGCATCTTGGTTAGCGATGTTTGCGGTCCGGGCTCATTGCCCTTCGCCAGCTCTGCCAGAATGCGCAGTTCGGTTACTTCCAAAGCCTCTGCCTCACGCCGCAATTGTGCCAGATTTTCCTGAAACCGCGTATTGGTGGACATTGCACCATTAACGCCCGTGGGTTGATCTTTGGCAGCATCCTGCAAATGCTCCAGATCACGAAGAATGCGCGGTGCAAAACAAGATCCGCCGCGCTCATTTTCCAGCAGGAATTTGGCGATGGTCCAGCCATTGCCCTCTTCACCGATCCGGTTGTCGGCCGCGGATTTGGCATCGGAGAAAAATACCTGATTGACCTCATGATCGCCCGACATCGATATGATCGGGGAAATCTCGATCCCTTCCTGATCCATCGGCATAAGCAGGAAGGTGATGCCTTGCTGCTTCTTCCCGCTATTGTCAGTGCGCACTAATGCAAAAATCCAGTCGGCATGCTGTGCATGGGTCGTCCAGATTTTGGAACCGTTGACGATATATTCATCGCCTTCCAACCGTGCGGCTGTTTTCAGCGCCGCGAGATCGGAGCCTGCCCCCGGTTCGGAATAACCCTGACACCACAATGTCGATGCATCGAGAATGCCGGGCAGGAAACGCTTTTTCTGTTCATCGGTACCAAAATGGCAGATGACCGGCCCCACCAGCCGAAGCCCCAGAATGGAAAGGCCCGGCGCACCGGCGAGCGCGCTTTCCTTTTCAAAGATGAATTTCTGTGTGGGTGACCAGCCAGTGCCGCCATCTTCTTTGGGCCAATGATACGCGACCCAACCCTGATCATTCAGGATGCGGTGCCATTCCAGCCCGATATCAGGTTCCACGAAAACGCCCGGCGTCTTGCGCGCGCCCACCCGCAGCCGTTCGGGAAGCTTTTCCTTCATAAAGGCGCGCACTTCATCGCGGAAGGCAATGTCTTCCTGTGAAAATTCCATATCCATATCTAGCTTCCTTCTCGCATCGCCCAACCGATCCCGCGTCGCAGCAGATCGTAATAAACGTCATAATTCCACGCGCACATTTCCTTGTGCGGATAAAAATCCTGCATACCCGGCAGGTCGTAATGCCCGCGGCAATGGCCCAGCGCGTTGTAGACAATCATACCCTTTCCGATATTACGAGTGTAAAGGATCGGCACTACGGTCTTTTCCCATTGCTCGTCGACGAAACCTGTTGCCTCGCCCTCAAATGTCGTTTGCATCAGCGTGTCGATTTCGGCGGTGGTTTTCGACAGATACATTTCGTCGACAATCTGGAAATTTTCTATTCCCTTGGTCAGCTCATGCTCTGTATTGACGACCTCGACATCGAACTCGCCGATCGGGGGATGCGCTTTGAACTGGGTGCCAAGCGTTTCCATGAACTCTGGATGATTGTCCGGCGAATCAACCTTGCCGTCTTCAGTAAATTCGAGGATCGAATTGGTCCCGTGCAGCGCAAGCCATTTGCCGCCATTTTCGATCCATTTGCGGATCGCTTTGGCTTCCTCGATCGAGGGCACCATGTCGCAGGTATAGGTGATCAGGAACCGGCATTGTTCGAGCCGGGCAGTATCGGCATAGTCGCATGCCACAGTGGTGCGGATATGCGGATGTTCGGCGAGCAGCTTGAGCAGTTCGAGCCGTGCATAGTCGATATCGTGATATTTGCCCGCTGCAACAAAATGCGCGTCGATCCTTGTGGCTGGCTGGTTTGGCATAGTCGCTATTCCCTTATCGATCCGCCGCCGTCGACCGTAAGATCGCAGCCGGTTGTGAAACTTGATTCGTCGCTGGCGAGATACAGCGCCGCGCGCGCCACCTCGTCCGCCTCGCCAATCCGCTGCATCGGATGATTTGCGGCAAAAGCGGCTTCTGCTTCTTCGGGTGTTGCAGGCCCGGCATTTTGATAGCGTTCGAACATCGGCGTGCGGATCGCGCCAGGATGGATCAGATTGGCCCGGATCGGCACGCCGCGCTTTGCACAGTCAAGCGCCACGGTGCGCGTGAACGCCTGAACCCCCGCTTTCGACGCGCAATAGGCCGCCATATCGGCCCCGACCCGCAATGCGAGCATCGAACCGATATTGACGATCGCGCCCTTTTCGCCATTCTTCTCCATCTCCCGCAATGCCGCGCGGCAGCCGTAAAATGTGCCAGTCAGATTTATATCGATATGCCGGTGCCAGCTATCGAGATCGACATCAGCTGTATTGCCCGGCTCCGAAATGCCCGCGACATTGCACAGCACATTCAGCTTTCCGAATTGGGATACGGTAGCCGCGACAGCCTTTTCCCATTGGTCCAGTTGCCGAACGTCCAGCTGCGCTGCCACGGCATTCTCGCCCAGCGTGTCGGCCAGCGCCTGCGCTTTATCAAGCTGCAGATCCGCCAGCATTACCTTGCCGCCTTCCGCTACGATCAATTCGCCGATCGCTGCGCCCAATCCCTCTGCCCCGCCGCTGATCAGCGCAACCTTACCATCCATTCGTGCCACTACGCGCGCTCCTTAATCTGGTTGTTTACCGCTGCAATATAGCAACGCCGGACAGGCCGGGTGCGCCGTAAACATGGCTGTATGCGGTTTTGGGGCTGTTCGGCACTTGTCGTTCGCCGCCGCGCCCGCGCAATTGCTGCACATTTTCATAAACCTGCCGCAGCCCGGATGCGCCGATGGGTTCGCCGCATGCGATACAGCCGCCATCGGTGTTCACCGGCAGCTTGCCGTCGGTGTTCGTCCATCCGTTGGCGAGCCATTCTTCCTGCTCACCATCCTTGCAGAAACCGTTTTCGGCCATATGCATTATTTCTGCACCGGACTCTGTGTCCTGCAATTGGGCTACGTCGATGTCATCAGGGCCAAGGCCTGCAATTTCGTAGGCCGCTTTTGATGCCAGTTCAGTGGGCTTGCCGCCCTCTTCCACGCTGACACCAGCCTGAAACACTTCAAAGCTGTTTGGCGGACGAGACCGCACTGCGACACTGGCGATTTTCACGCCATCCGCGCCGAGTTCCTTCATCTTCTTCTCGCTCGCCAGAATGAGCGCGACCCCGCCTTCCGATGGCGAACAGAACATGAATTTGGTGAGCGGATCATTGATCATCGGCGCGTTCATGATCGTTTCCAGATCAATCTCGCTGCGTCGCCACGCATGATCGGTTTTCGCGCCATTGCGAAACGATTTTTCGGCCACGCGGCCCAATGTCTCGCGGCTGATCCCGTGCAGTTGCATATAGCGTTGTATCTTCAACGCGAAGAATTGCGTTGTCAGCATCATGCCGGTTTGCCCATACCATTCGGGCAGGCCATATTCGGCCGGCTGCGCGTTGAATGCACCGCGCGGATGCTTGTCAAATCCGGTGGCAAGCGCAATATCATATGCGCCGGAGGCCACTGCATGCTGCGCCGATGAAAGCGCGCTGCCCCCGGTCGCGCAGCCATTCATCACATTGATAAACGGCAGCCCCGACAGGCCCAGATCATTGACCATAATATCCGCCGCGCCGCCCGCCGCAGAACCGCCATACGCGCATTCAACCTGGTCCCACTCAATGCCAACATCTTTCAGCGCCTCGCGCACCGCAAATACGCCCTGATCGCGTCCCGATCGCCCCTCAGTGCGTCCAAAGGGATGGATGCCAGCACCAATGATATATACGTCACTCATTATTTCTTCTCCGGCCGGAAGGCATAGGTTTCGTGGCTGGCATTGAACGGCACGATGCAGAATTCCATCGGCATATTCAGCTTAAGATCTTCGAGCTTGGCATCCACAATGCGTGTTTCGACGATCACCTCGCCGGGCAATTCGACATACCCAATCAGATAGGGCTCAAAATCATGCGGGCCAGTGGAGGGGCCTTCATAGGGTTCTTTCGGCAGAAAATCCTGCCGCGTCCATGACCATAATGTGCCGTTGCGGGGCAATGGGTATCGCTCAACCGATTTTGCAGCCTCGCCCAGCGGGATGGGGAACACTGTCTGGCCCGATGGCAGCTTCCCGCCGATCAACCGCGGCTCCGCTTCATCAGTCCATAAATCAGGATCGATGGGTGCAAGCTGTGCCATTACGCGGCCTCCGAATAATTATTGAGATCGAAATTCGTATCGCCGAATGTCTTTTCCAGCATCATCACACGTTTCAACGCATGGCCGATGGCGAGTTCGTCGGTTACGCCCATGCCGCCATGCATCTGCACGGCTTCACGTGCGATATGCATTGCTTGCTCGGCCACGAACGCCTTCACACCGCTGATCTGCTGTTGCCAGCTTTGCGCGTCACTGCGATCGGCCAGCGCGCCGCGCCACAACATCGATTGTGATTGCTCAAGCGCCGCATAACATTCGACCAACCGGTGTTGCAGCGCCTGAAAGCTGCCGATTGCCACACCAAATTGTTCGCGCTGCCGCACGTAATCCAAAGTCTCCTTGAACAGGCGATCGGCCAGCCCCGCCATTTCGGCGGCCGCCAGCAGCTTCACCTCTGCCACCACACCGGCACGCTGTTCTTCGCTGTTCGCCAACTTGGCCGCGCCTGCAACCTGCACATCACGCAGCTGCAATTCAGCGCCCATGCTGCCATCGGTCAGCCGGTATGGCGATGCATGCACACCCCGCGCGTCCGCAGGAACGCAAAACCATCCGGTCGCCCCGTCTTCCAGCTTTGCCGACA